>Ga0307439_1000214_pt1 | contig 42345 bp, 34 predicted proteins | sample SalMarWE160490MG_FD_202142 | JGI IMG/M metagenome (GOLD analysis project Ga0307439, IMG submission 202142) | Salt marsh sediment microbial communities from the Plum Island Ecosystem LTER, Massachusetts, United States - WE1604-90 | ecosystem: Environmental > Aquatic > Marine > Intertidal zone >... | reverse complement strand
GGCTATTTCTTCTCTGATTCAGTCCCATCTAAGCAGGCTGGGTAAACTGGAGGTTGACCCTTCTACCAACAGCCTCTTCATCACCGGTACCCGCTATAGTCTTAGCAAAATAGAAAAGACCATCGCCTCCCTGGACATCTATGTGCCCCTAAAGGAGGTCTTCACCGTTAAATATGCTTTAGCTGAACAACTTCTGGATAGGGTGAAGGGGCTGCTTAGTGAGGCCGGAAAGGCAGATGTAGATGAAATCACCAATACTATAATCTTGATAGATACTAAGCCTTATCTTGAAAAAATCAAACTTATGCTCATTTCTGAGGATACCATAGAAAAGCAAACTACAACTCAAAGCTTTACCTTAAAATATGCTCAGGCCAATAGCATTGGCTCCGTAGTTGAAGATTTATTGACCCTATCAGGTAAACTGGAGCTCGACCCTTCTACCAATACCCTCCTCATTACCGACGCCAGATATAATCTCCTCAGGATAGGGCAGGTGGTCTCAAAATTGGATTATTTCCGACCATTCCAGAAGCTTTTTGTGATCAAGTTTGCCTTGGCTTCTCAGGTAGCTGAAATTGCTCGCCTTTATCTTTGTGATAAGGGGAAGATAGAAGTGAATGAGGCCGAAAATCAGATTATGGTCACGGCTACTCCCTATAACCTGAAGAAAATAGAAGACCTCTTGGCTGAGCTGGACTCTCCTCCTAAGCAGATGAAAAAGGAGAAATTCTTCATCAGGTATATTAGCCTAAAGGATTTGGCCGAGGTGGTTAAAGAGAACCTCTCCCCCCAGGGCAAGCTCAAGGTAGATCCCTCAAGCTCTACTCTTACTGTGGAAGATACCTCCTACCACCTTCTCCAAATAGAAAAGATGGTGACTAAGCTCGATACCTTCCAGCCCCAGAAGAAGACTTACGAGATCAGGTTTGCTCTTCTTTCTGAGGTTAAGGGAAAAGTGGAGGACCTTCTTTCTGACCAGGGCAAAGTAGATGAACAAGAGGAGACCTCCAGCCTGGAGGTAGTTGACGTAGCGAAAAATCTGAAGCGTATAGATGGATTAGTCAAACAAACAGACATCCTGGAAGGTCAACTGGTAACGAGGAAGTTCTTTCTCAAATACTTGACTCCCCAGGAAGTCGAGTTTCTGCTTCAGGGTGTAATAAGTGAATACGGAAAAATTCATTTTCCCCAGGCTGAAAACGTCCAAAGTAGAAGCAGCCCCAGGGACTATATCATAATTCCTCAGGAAGGAACGCAAAGTCCCGAAGAGAGTAACCCTTCCGAGAATAAAACTCAAGTGGAGAATAATATAATCTATGTAACGGATCTCAAAGTAACGGATCTCAAAAGAAACATGGACCAGATTGATAAGGTAATAAAGGAGATGAAGGACCGAGCTGAGGAGGTTGCGGTGAGGACATTTTACATCAAAGAAGGTTCCCTGGAACGCATAGCCATTGCCATAGCCAATATGCTGGGGGTAAAGCCGGAGGAGATCCAGGGAATAGAGTTAAAGGAAGAGGAAGGTAAATGGATGGAGATGGAGGTTCCGTCTCCCTCTATTAATCTGGGAACCATTGGACCGGCGGAATAGTAAGATTGAGGAGATCGTCCATGAACACAATTAAAATAACAGTCATATTAGTTTCATCTGGGATTTTCTTTTTGGCTTGCGCTATGAAAGTGTTTGCGGAATCCTCTATCCTGATAGATACCTCCACTGGGCGCATAACCGTTAAGGCTAGCCGGGAGAAACTGGCCGAGGTTGAGAAAATGATTCCCCAGTTTCCTCTGGAAACCAGACAAATCCAGATTAAGGCCAGAGTGTTGGAAATTAGCCAGGAAGTGACGGATGAGTTCGGTACCTATTTGGAAAGACTTACGGGTGTTGAGGTTCCTGTGGGACCGGAAGGAGAGGGGACTACACTTAAATACGGGCCAGAGACTCTTACCGAAGTCGAGGCGGGAGTAGGAGCACTTACCTTTACCTTCTATCGATTGGTAGCCGGCGAAGAAAAATTTGAGGCTATTCTGAATATGCTCATTAAACAAAAAAAAGCCCGGCTTCTCTCTGAACCCCAGATAACTACTATAAGCGGGGAAGTGGCTGGTATGTATGCTGTTCAAGATATTCCTTATGTCAAGATTACTAAGCGAGAGGAGGAAGGAGAGAAGATAACGGAAGTTGAACCGAAATACAGCACAGTCGGCATGATCCTGCAGGTGCTCCCTAGGATTGTTGGAGAGGATCTCGTTCAGATGTCCATTCTTCCCATAGTAGCCGAACTGCTGGGGTATGAGACTTTTAAGGTCGACACGATTTTGCAGAAGCTTCCTATTTTGTCTCGGAGGGTTGCTCCCACCAACATTACCGTGAGAAGCGGAGAGCCCATCGTCATCGGTGGATTATTAAGCAAGAAAAAGACTAAAGTAGAGAGTCGCTTTCCCATTCTTTCTGCCCTTCCCGTAGTGGGGCGCCTGTTTACAAGCAGGCACGAGAAGGAAGAAAATGTAAACATTCTTATCACGGTAAAGCCTCATATTCTTAAGCCCCGGGAGATAAGAGGAAGAACCAAGAGAATTTTCACTTTCCGCTATGCCGTCGCCGAAGAGGTTGCTCCACAGATAAGCGAAATCATTAGCCCCCAGGGGATGATAGAGATAAATCCTAAAGAGGCTCCTCCCAATTCAGTTCTGGTGAGGGACAATGAAGATCAAATGAAGGTCATTCAGGATGTGCTCACCAAAATTGGTACTTACCCACAGCAGCGAAGAGAAAAGATTTTCCTCCTTCGCTACTCTTCTGCCGAACCTACTAAGGAGATTCTTCTTTCTCTTCTTTCCTCAAGGGGTTCTATCAAAATAGACAAAAAGACTAATAGTTTGGTGGTGGAGGATGGGGCATATCAGGTCTTTAAGATAGAAAAAGCTATATCTTCCGTAGAAATGTCCAATCAGATACCCCAGAAAAAGGTCTTTCACTTAAAGTACGCTGAGGAGGCCGAAGTTATTCTCCTGCTGGAAAAATTCCTTTCCCCTCAGGGATCTATTCGCGTGGAACAAGAAAGCCTGGTAGTGATAGGCAATAACTGGGTGATCCAGCGAATAACCGAAGAGATTAAAAGACTGGACAACTTTGAGACTCAGAAAAAGACCGAGCTATCCAAAGATTTACCATAAGAGGTAGTTAGAGATGCGAAAACTTAAGATAGGACTGCCCAAGGGAAGTTTAGAGAAAATGAGCATTGATCTATTTGCCAGGGCCGGTTATCAAATCACCCGGGGGGAAAGGTCCTATGTTCCCTCCATAAATGACGAAGAGTTGGAGGGTTTATTGATCCGGACTCAAGAGATCCCGGTTTATGTAGAAAAGGGAATGCTGGATGTAGGTTTGGCTGGTCATGACTGGATTCTGGAAAGAGGAGCCGTGGTGAAGAGGGTGAAGGAGTTAATTTATTCCAAGCAGGGCCTAAATCGAGTGAAATGGGTTCTGGCCGTTCCCTTAGATTCGCCGATAAAGGCAACACAGAACCTCGAAGGGAAGAGTATCGCTACCGAGTTGGTCAATGTAACCCAGGATTATCTGAAGGAAAAAGGTGTACACGCTGAAGTAGAGTTTTCCTGGGGAACTACAGAGGTGAAGCCTCCCTCTCTGGTAGATGCCATCGTCGAGCTTACCGAAACAGGAAGATCTCTAAAGGCCCATAATCTTCGTGAGGTAGATACGGTACTGGAGTCAACGACCTGGTTAATTGCTAACCCAACGGCTTGGACCGATTCCTGGAAAAGAGAGAAGATTAAAAATATAGCTATTCTTTTAGAAGGAGCACTAAATGGGATGGGAAAGGTCGGTTTGAAAATGAACATCTCCCAGGCTAATCTAAAGAAACTCCTTGACGTCCTGCCTGCTTTAAAAAAACCGACTATCTCTAAGCTCAGTGAAGAGGGATGGTGGGCAGTGGAGGTAGTTCTGGATGAGCTTGAGGCACGGCAGTTAATCCCCAGAATAAAAAAAATAGGGGGGGAGGGAATTGTTGAATATCCCCTTAATAAGGTGGTGTATTAGTTGGCCAAACCTTGGGCTAGTGTAGTAATGGGCAGTGAATCTGACCGGGAGGTTATGAAAAATTGTTTGGCTCTCCTCGACGAATTTGGCATTCCCTATGAGGTAAAAGTCCTCTCCGCTCATCGAATGCCTGAAGCAACTTCGGACTATGCCAAACATCTTGAGTCTCGGGGGATAAAGGTGGTTATTGCGGGTGCAGGAGGAGCAGCTCACCTGCCCGGTGTAGTGGCTGCTCATACAACCTTGCCCATAATTGGAGTGCCTCTTACCTCAAGCTTACAGGGCGTGGACTCCTTACACTCAATCGTTCAAATGCCGAGTGGGGTGCCAGTAGCCTGCATGGCTTTAGGGGCTGCTGGAGCAAAAAACGCAGCCGTGTTAGCAGCTCAAATACTGGCTTTATCATCACCTGAGATTAAGAAAAAATTAAAGGATTACAAAGTCAAGCTTGCCCGTGGATCCTTTCCACCATCATCCCATTAAATATCCCGAGTTGTCTTGTTAACGAAGGAAGATATGAGTGAAAGAATTAGGATAAAAGCAGGTGCAGTGGAAAGAATGGCCATCTTAAATAATTCGCCTATGGCAGAAGCTTTGGTAGAAGCTCTTTCTATCGAGGCTTCTGCTAATCGCTGGGGGGATGAGATTTATTTTGCGGTATCCTTAAAGCAGGCAGGAGGGGAGAAGAGAAACGTGGTGGACAGAGGGGATATAGCTTTTTGGCCCCCTGGGAGTGCTCTTTGCATATTCTTTGGTCCCACTCCTGCAAGCAAGGGGGAGGAAATCAGACCGGCCAGCGAGGTGATTCTTGTGGGAAAAATAGAGACAGATCCAGAGGGATTTAAAATCATCAAGGATCATGATCCGGTAAGGATAGAGGAGGTCTAGCTACGATGGGTAAAAATATTAAAGGTGTAGAGGCGCGGCAGATCCTGGATTCCCGGGGAAATCCTACCGTGGAAGTAGAGGTAAGACTGGAGGATGGATCTATTGGTAGAGCATCTGTTCCTTCCGGAGCTTCTACCGGAGAATATGAAGCGGTGGAGCTAAGGGATGGAGGAAAAAGATGGATGGGTAAAGGAGTAGGTAAGGCTATAAAGAATGTTAACGAGATTATTAATCCAAAGATTAAAGAGATGGATGCAACCCATCAGTCCGAGATCGATCAATTGATGATTGAATTAGATGGAACGGACAATAAAGAGAAGTTAGGGGCGAATGCTATTCTGGGTGTCTCCTTGGCCACAGCCAGAGCTGCGGCAATGGCTCTAGGTCATCCTCTCTACCGTTATCTGGGAGGTAGTGAAGCGAAGTTGCTTCCTCTTCCCATGATGAACGTCCTCAACGGAGGAAAACATGCCGATAATAATGTGGACCTGCAAGAATTTATGATTATGCCGGTAGGAGCCTCCAGTTTCAGAGAAGCTCTTCGCTGGGCCTCAGAGGTTTTCCACCACTTGAAGTCAGTTTTGAGGGAAAAAGGATATAGTACTGCAGTGGGAGATGAAGGTGGTTTTGCTCCCGATCTATCTTCTAATAGGGAAGCCATAAGGGTGATTATGGAGGCTATCGATAGAGCAGGATATAAACCAGGAGACGACATCGCCCTGGCTCTGGACCCGGCTGCCTCCAGTTTTTATGAGGGGGGAAAATACCTGTTAAAAGCTGAGGCGATCGTAGAAAAGACCACGGAGGAGATGGTAGAATTTTACGAAAGTCTGGTCAGAGATTTCCCCATTTACTCCATAGAGGATGGATTAGCAGAGGATGATTGGCAGGGTTGGAAGCTGTTAACCCAAAGATTGGGGGAAAGGATCCAATTGGTAGGCGACGATATTTTTGTTACCAATACCAAGAGGTTCAAAAAAGGAATAGAGATGGGAGTTGCCAATTCCATTCTTATTAAACCAAATCAGATTGGTACTCTTACCGAGACCATCCAGGCTATTCACATGGCCAAAAAGAATGACTATGCCGCTGTAATTTCCCATAGATCAGGAGAGACAGAAGACACTTTTATCTCTGATCTGACAGTAGCCATGGGAACGGGTCAGATTAAAGCTGGATCCTGCTCACGGAGTGAAAGAGTAGCCAAGTATAACCAACTTCTCAGGATTGAGGATGAATTGGGAGACCGCGCTGTCTACGCGGGAAAGAAAAAGTTAAAAGCAAGGGAATATTCATAGCCAAGAAAAGAGCGATGCATACGGTTACTTTGATCCCGGGTGATGGAATTGGTCCGGAAATTACTCAGGCTGCCCGACATTGTCTGGAGGCTACCGGAGTAAAAATAAAATGGGAAGTAGTACGCGCCGGAACTTCAGCTATGGAAAAGTACGGTAGTCCTCTTCCTTCCGAAGTTATTGAATCCATAAAACGAAATAAAGTAGCCTGGAAGGGTCCCATTACCACACCGGTTGGGGAAGGTTTTCGCAGTGTAAACGTTGCTTTACGAAAGAGTCTCAATCTATACATGTGTCTTCGGCCCTATAAGTACTATCCAGGAGTGCGAGGTGGGTTCCAAGATGTTGATTTGGTCATTATTCGAGAGAATACAGAAGATTTATATGCCGGAATCGAGTTTGAAGAAGGTAAACCCGAAACAAAAAAGCTCATTGACTTTATCCACTCACTAAAGGGTGTCAAAATAAGTGATGATTCTGGAATCAGCATCAAACCTATTTCTATCTTTGCTTCAAGAAGGATAGTTGAAGCTGCCTTTCGCTATTGCCTTAAGAACAGTCGAAAAAAGGTAACCGCTGTTCATAAGGCCAACATAATGAAGTTCAGTGATGGATTATTTTTGAAGGTAGCCAGAGAGGTTGCTAGTAGGTATGAAGGAAAAGTAGAGTTTGAAGAGAGATTGGTTGACAATATGTGCATGCAGCTTGTTCAGAAACCACAGAATTATGACGTTCTGGTACTGCCCAATCTTTATGGTGATATTATCTCTGATCTCTGTGCTGGCCTGGTGGGTGGATTGGGAATAGCACCGGGAGCAAATATAGGGGATGAATATGCTGTATTTGAGCCTACCCATGGAAGTGCCCCCAAGTATAAAGGAATGAATAAAGTCAATCCCACAGGGATGATTCTTTCCGGAGTAATGATGCTTAAGTTTCTGGGAGAAGGAAAAGCCGCTCATAGGCTGGAAAGAGCAGTAGCCGGGGTAATTCGGGAGGGAAATAAAGTGACCTATGACCTCAAAGCTCATCCTTGTGATCCTAGTGCTGCTGGAACAGAAGAGATGGCTGAAGCAATTATAGGGAAAATAAAAAATTAAAGAGAAAATAAGACTTGCTTTTTTGTATTTTTGTGCTAGAATGAAAACAGTGGCAAAACGTGGAACTTAATCTTAAGATTAAAATAAGGAGAAGAAGTTAAGATGGATGGTCGAGTCCCAAAGCAACCCATAAAGAAGAAAAAGCAACCCATAAAGAAGAATAAGTTTAGCCGGAACCTGTTTCTTCTTTTCATTATATTTGTGGTGGTTATCTCCCTTTTCAATTTCATTCGTCTAGGCTCCACTGTTAAGGAGACTGAGCTTTCCTATTCCCAGTTTATGAAAATGGTGGAATCACAGCGGATAACCAAGGTTTCCATCAGGGGACATATCATAAGAGGGGAGCTGGGTACAAATATGCCATTTAGGACCTATGCACCAGAAGACCCTGAGTTAATTAAAATCCTGCGGCAAAACGGGGTGGAGATTCAAGCTGCTCCTGAAAGTTCCCCTTGGTTATTGAATGTACTGGGGGGACTTTTGCCTATTCTGATATTTGTGGTTATCTGGATCTATATTATGAGACAGATGCGTATAACCGGGAGTAAAGCTCTTTCCTTTGGGAAAAGTAGAGCCAAACTTGCTGCCAAAGACACGGTTAAAGTTACTTTTCAGGATGTTGCTGGTGCAGAAGAAGCCAAGGAAGAGTTAAAGGAGATAATTGAGTTTCTAAAAAATCCTCAGAAATTTCAGAAGCTGGGAGCGAAGATTCCTAAAGGGGTAATTGTAGTTGGACCTCCTGGCTGTGGAAAAACTCTTCTGGCTAGAGCTGTAGCCGGAGAAGCCGGCGTTCCTTTCTTGAGCATTAGTGGGTCAGATTTTGTGGAGATGTTTGTAGGAGTGGGAGCAGCGAGGGTAAGAGATCTGTTTGAGCAGGGAAGGAGAAACGCTCCCTGTATTATCTTTATTGATGAGTTAGATGCCGTGGGAAGGCAGAGATTCGCTGGTATTGGGGGAGGACATGATGAAAAAGAACAGACTTTGAATCAACTATTGGTGGAGCTGGATGGCTTTAGCCCTCGTAAGGGAGTGATAATAATGGCGGCCACTAATCGCCCGGATGTTCTGGACGTGGCTCTTCTTCGACCGGGAAGATTCGATAGAAGAATTAGCATCAATGTCCCCGATATAAGGGAAAGAGAAGATATTCTTGCCCTTCATATGAGGAACAAACCCATTGCCAAAGAGGTGAATACTAAGGTTCTTGCTCGCAGAACCCCTGGATTTGTGGGTTCAGATATAGAGAATTTGGTTAATGAGGCATCTTTGTTAGCAGCAAGAAGAAACAAGGATAAAATCGGTATGGTGGAATTGGAGGAAGCCATTGACAGAGTAATTGCTGGGCCAGAAAAAAAATCAAGAATTATGCGGGAAAAAGAAAAGAGAATTATTGCCTATCATGAAAGCGGCCACACTGTGGTAGGTAATCTCCTCCCCCATGCTGATCCGATCCACAAGGTTTCCATTATCCCCCGTGGATCGGTAGCATTAGGATATACTTTGCAGTTGCCTCTTGAGGATAGATATCTGGCAACTAAATCAGAACTGCTGGATAAGCTCAGCGTTCTTCTTGCTGGACGTGCCAGCGAAGAGCTCATTTTCAAAGAGGTTAGTACCGGGGCTGAAAATGACCTCGAACAGGCTACTCACGTTGTCCGAAAGATGGTCTGCGATTATGGAATGAGCGAAAAATTAGGTCCGGTCGCCCTAGGAAAGGGAAATGCTGAAGTTTTTCTGGGGCGAGACTTTCTTAAAGAGAAAAACTATAGCGAGGAGTTAGCCTTTGATATAGACAAAGAGATTCATCGGATAATACAGGAGTCTTATGACCGGGCACTTAAAATCTTAAGGGAGCATAAGGGTAAACTCATACGATTAGCCGAAAAGCTGGAGGAAAAGGAGGTATTGGGAGAAGAGGATATAAAAGAAGTTCTGGGAGAAAAAATAACAGAAAAGATCCCAGGAGAAAAAAAGATAAGAAGAAATCGGACAAAGTCGGTGCTCAAAAAGGCAAATGCGCATAAATCCTCGAGTTCTAATCCTGAGAAATGAAAGAGGTGTCAAAGACGAGCTAAAGAAGATAGGAGTTAGTCAGGAAGCGGTAAAAATTCTTGCCCCGAAGGCCTTCCATTATCTAATTAAAATAGAGGGAATTCCCTCCCCAAGTGCCAACCTTCTTAAACAGGAGATGCTTTCCGTGATGGCCGATGCAGCCATCTCAAAGGAGGTAGCCTCTTTCACCTCTAAAAAAAGCGATGTTTTACTTATAGGTACTGAGGCACAGTTAAAAAAAGTTCTTCCTCGATTGAATAGACAGCCCTTTAATCTACCTCAGGTTTCCCAACAGCTCTCTGAGCTTCTCAAAAACTTTAAAAAGGGTAAATTCGTTCTTTCTTTTAAAGAGAAAAAGATGGATTTGGCCAGAAAAGTGGCAGTGATGGGAGTATTGAATCTAACCCCGGATTCATTTTATAATGGAGGAAAATATACTACCCAGGCCCGGGCCTTGAGGAAAGTAGAAGAAATGGTCAAGGAGGGCGCTGATTTGATTGATGTAGGGGGAGAGTCTACTCGCCCGGGAGCAAAAGAGGTGGGGATAGAAGAGGAGATAAGAAGAGTTATCCCTGTTATAAGTAAAATAAGGGAGCTTTTTGAGATACCTGTTTCCATTGATACTTACAGGGCAAAAGTAGCAAAAGAGGCTCTGGAGGCAGGGGTAGACATGGTTAACGATATAAGCGGGTTAAGATTTGATCCCGGGTTAAAAGAGGTAGTCGCCAGGTTTGGGGCAGCAGTAGTATTGATGCACATAAAGGGAAAGCCGCGAGATATGCAGAATAATCCCCGATATGAATCTTTAATGGGGGAGATAATCTCCTACCTCTCAGACAGTATAAGATTAGCTCAAAAAGCCGGGATAGATCTAGAGAAAATAATTGTTGACCCGGGGATCGGCTTTGGTAAAACCTCCGAACATAATCTTCAGATTTTAAACCATCTGGGGGAGCTGAGGAGTTTAGGCAGGCCCATTTTAATTGGCGCCTCTCGGAAATCCTTTATTGGAGCCATCTTAAAGCTACCTTTAGAAGAGCGGTTGGAGGGTAGTCTGGCAGCGGCATGTTTAGCGCTGATGCAAGGGGCAAAAATTATAAGGACTCACGACGTAAAACCCACACGCCGGGCAGTAGATCTAACCCAGGCTATTATCCAGAGCTAGAGGTATAATCAATGATTGTTTTAGGGGTTGATCCTGGTACGGCTGCCACTGGATATGGATTAATCAACACCGGAAAAAATCCTGAGATGATAGGGTGTGATTGCATATATACCTCATCCCAGATGGAAATGGCGGACCGTTTAAAAATCATTTACCAGAAAATGGGTGAGATCATCCACAGATTCCATCCAAAAGAGGTGGCTATCGAACAGATTTATTTCAGTAAAAACAGTAAAACAGCACTATCCATCGGACAGGCACGAGGTGTAATTATGTTAGCCGCCTCTAATGAAGGAATTAGGGTTTTCAATTATAGTCCGTTACAGGTTAAGCAAACTATAACCGGATACGGACGAGCAACCAAACATCAGATTCAACATATGGTTAAGGATTTACTTCATTTATCTTGTGTTCCGAGATCCAGTGATTCCGCTGATGCTCTTGCGGTGGCCCTTTGTCATTATTATTCTAGAAGATTGAGGCAATACTGACAATTTTTTTGGAGGATTTATGATACTACGGTGCATCGAATGCGGAAGAAATTATCCAGTAAATGAGGTCAGATATAGGTGTGATTGTGGAGATTTATTGGGGGTAGTGCATGATACAGAATCGCTTCGAGGCAAGATTTCTCGAAAGACTTTTGACCAAAGATTATCCACCAGAGAATTTCCTTATAATTCTGGTGTCTGGAGGTATAAGGAGTTAATATTAGATATAGACAATAAATTGATTGTTTCCCGACCGGAAGGAAATACCAATCTATACTCTGCCGAAAAAGTGGGAGAATGGGTCGGTGTTAAGCACCTATGGCTAAAGCATGAGGGAGAAAACCCCACTGCATCTTTTAAAGATAGAGGAATGACCACTGGAATTACTGTGGCAAAGATGATGGGTTTTAAAAAGGTTGCTTGTGCCTCTACCGGAAATACTTCTGCTTCCATGGCTGCCTATGCTGCCATGGCTGGTATAAAAGCCATTGTCTTTATCCCTCAGGGCAAAATTGCCTTTGGCAAATTAGCCCAGTCCCTTGCCTATGGGGCAAAAACCTTGCAGATAAAAGGTGATTTTGATGATTCTATGAACCTGGTTGAAAAGATCTGTGGCCAACTAAAGATATATTTACTGAACTCAATTAACCCCTTTAGAATTGAAGGGCAGAAGAGCATCGGCTTTGAGGTTTTACAACAATTAAAGTGGCAAGTTCCTGATTGGTTTGTCTTACCCGGTGGTAATCTCGGGAATAATTCTGCTTTGAGCAAGGGTCTTAAAGAATTATACGAAATCGGATTAATTAGTCGAGTCCCCAGGATAGCGGTGATACAGGCTCATGGGGCGAATCCCCTTTATAGAATGTGGAAGAAAAAAACCTCCTTTAAACCGGTTCAGCCAGTCACGATTGCTACTGCCGTAAAAATTGGAAATCCCATTAGCTGGAAGAAATCAATCAGGGGAATTGAATGGAGTAGGGGAGTGGTAGAAGAAGTTAGCGAACAGCAAATAATGGACGCCAAGGCTATGGTTGACCAGGCCGGAATTGGAGCTGAGCCAGCCTCCTGCTGTAGTGTGGCTGGAATCAAGAAGTTAGTCGGGTCCGGCATCATTGACAAGGAAGATAAGGTGGTGGCTATTCTAACGGGAAGCCTTTTAAAAGACCCCGATGCCGTAGTTGATTATCATTTGGGCAAGCTAAAGGGGATTAAATCTACTTATGCCAATCGGCCAATTCAAATTGAAGCCAGCCTGGAGGCAATCAGAAAGGCCTTAGATTAATTCTTTGTCTAAAATGAAGTCTATAATATTTGTGGGAGACGGGATGGCCGATTATCCTTTGCCAGAGTTGGGCGGCAAGACTCCTTTAGAGGTAGCCAGTACTCCTTGGATGGACTGGTTAGCCCGGAGGGGGAGGTGTGGAAGGCTGATTACCATCCCCGAGGGAATGTCTACTGGCTCAGCAGTGGCTAATCTGAGTATCTTAGGTTACGATCCTAGAATTCACTTCCAGGGAAGGGGCGGCCTGGAGGCAGCCAGTATGGGCATCAAGTTAAATCTCCAAGATGTTGTCTTTCGATGTAACACTATCTGTGTGGAGAATAACAAGATAAAGAATCACTCCGGTGGCCACATTACCACTCCGGAGGCGGCTGAATTGATGAGGACGATTGATCAAGAGTTAGGAAGCGATCATATCAAATTTTATCCTGGCGTTAGTTACCGACATCTGTTGGTTTTAAAGGGGGAAAAGTTCTCAGCCAATGTTGAATGCACTCCGCCTCATGACGTTTTAGGTATACCAATAGACAGAGTATTGGTCAGGGCAAACGATGCCCAGTCTAAGAAGACTGCCCAGCTTCTTAATAAGTTGATTCTTGATTCTGCTAGTATTCTTGAACAGCATCCAGTTAATGTGAAAAGGAATCACCAAGGGAAGGACATGGCAAATATGATCTGGCCTTGGTCCCCCGGTAAAAAACCGGTGATGAAGACACTTCAGGAAAGATTCGGGATAAAGGGAGCGGTAATATCAGCAGTCAACCTGATTAAGGGGCTTGGAGTTTATGCCGGCTTTGGTATTATGCAAGTAAAGGGAGCAACTGGGCTATATAACACGAATTATGAGGGAAAGGCTGATGCCTGTCTAGACGCTTTAGAAAAATACGATCTTGTTTTTGTTCATGTTGAGGCAAGTGACGAGGCTGGCCATGAAGGCAATGTTAATCTAAAAATTAAAACTATCGAGTATTTTGACTACAGATTAGTGGGCAGAGTTTTAGGCGGCATCCACGAGAAAGTACGTATTGCCTTATTGCCGGATCATCTTACTCCGATTGCGGTAAGAACACACGTTGCTGATCCGGTTCCTTTTTTAATATACGATCCTGAAAAAAGGGGTGATGAGGTTAGAGAGTTCAATGAATCATCCTGCGGTAAAGGAAGCCTGGGTTTACTAGAGGGAGATAGCTTTATTAAAAGGGTTTTGGGTATAGAAAATCAAATTCTCACCTAAGATGAAAATCCTCGTCAATAAGAGAGAATACGAGGTAATTGAGTCACCTCAACCACATATCCTCGTTCCCACCAGAAAGCAGCTCCACGGCTGGTGGCCGGGAAAGAGAGAATGTACTTCAGAGCGAATGCTCATTAACCCCTATAATGGGTGTGGTATAGGCTGCTTTTTCTGTTACGCTCGGGCCTTTCCCGGATATTTCCGTACTTTTCGAGACTCCGGTGTAATTACGGTAGCCAAAGATTTTGATCAGGTAGTAGCCGAGCAACTGGATTCCATAGATATTGCTGCCTGCGGGTATCTGAGCCCGGTTACCGACCCATTCCAATCCTTGAATGCCAAATATCACCTTTCAGAGAAGATAATCAGGGTCTTTGTTGAAAGGAACATTCCTATCGAGTTCATTACCAAAGCTCCCATTCCTGAGGAGGTTATCGATCTTATAAAGCAGCAGTGCCATTCCTTCGGGCAAGTTTCCATTCTTACTCTTAAGGAGGATTTAAGAAAGATTCTGGTTCCTCGGGGTGCCTCTACAGATCTTTTATTGCAAAATCTAGAGAAATTGACCCAGGAGGGGATTTTTGCTGTCTGCCGCATCGATCCGATCTTTCCTTACGTTACTGATAAGATAAAAGAGTTGGTAGAGTTGATTGAGAGGATAAAATCCCATGGAGTTAGCCATATTGTAACCAGCATCCTGGATATTCCTCTAATAATTAAGAAGAATGTTTTCTCGACCATAAAAAAATATTTTGGAGTGGCCATGGAATGCGATTATCAAAGACTTTATCGAGAAAACATCGACGGGTATCTCAATGCCGATATAAATTATCGAAAAAGAATTTTTGATGAGCTGCGCAATACGTGTGAGAGGAAAAATTTAACCTTTGCTCTCTGCATGGAATACGAGATCGAAAAGGGAGAAATTATCGGTCTAAATCAGGAGTTTATGAGTTCTCGCAACTGCGAAGGAATTGATATTCCTCTCTATAAAAGAGAAGGAAGAAAGTTTTACCCAGCAGTTGATTGCGCCGGGGATTGCTTATATTGCACCGATCCTCGATGTGGTATCGAAGACCTTGCTATGGGACGTGAAGGATCCAGGAAAGACTGGCGGCTTAAGGATTATCGGCGATGGTCAAAGCAAGCCAAGAGAAAATCCTCAAAGATGCTTTTTCCTGACCCGATATAATTTGGATCTCCGGGGGAGGAGTCATGGTTTAGAATTAAACGAGCTTTATCACTTCTTCCACTTTTGCATTGTCATGGACAATATGGCAAAGGGCCAGGATCATACCTTTGATATTCTTCCTCTGCCACACATTTCTTCCCATACATATTCCCTTAGCTCCTGCCTGGATTGCCTCGCTTACAAGCTGGAGAAAATCTTTATCTTCCCGCATTTTAGGGCCACCCGCTATAACAATGGGCACAGGAGTAGTAGAGACCACTTCCCTGAAAGTATCTATACTTCCTGTATAGTGAGTCTTAATGACATCTGCACCAAGCTCTGCCCCTAATCTGCTGGCAAGTTTGATCTCATCAGCCGCCCTTTTCTTATCATAATCCTTTTTTTCTTGAGCGTAGTGGTATTTTAATATATAGGAGGGAATCATCTCAGCCATAAGAGGAATACCCCATTCAAAGCAAGTGGTGGCTACCTTTCCCAGTTTTCTTAGCAACTCATCCTCATTTTCTGTCCCCACAAATACGTTGATTACCACCATATCAGCTCCCACCTTCAAGGCATGCTCCACACTGGTGACAAGATCAATTCTCTCCAGATGGGATCCCAATCGGGTATGAGTACCATCAATTCTAACCACCGTAGCTAAACTGCGTATCACGTTCTTTACTCTGGTCAGCATAGCCGGAGTTATTAAAATGGCATCTGCCGGGGTCTGGGAAATTATGCTGACTAACTTCTCGAGATTCTCTATGCCCTCCACTGGCTCTGAATAAAGAGCATGGTCAATGGGGATTACCACTGCTTTATCTTTAGAGAAAACTCTCCTTAATCTTAAAACTTTTCCTGTTTCCATTTTTTATCCTTTTTTATCAATCAGGAGTTATGTATTCAATTCCATAGTAGTCACACAGAATAGCTAATTCCTTGGAAATATCTCCAAAGGCCATGGCTAAGTGGTGAGAAAAGCCATGTTCTAAGATGAGCTCATTTAATCGCTGATAATTTTGTACTTCTACATCAGCTGCGCAGTAAAGTAGCCCTTTGGCTGTTTTTGGTTTATTTTCTCCCGTAAAGACCAACATTTGGTTTGGTCAGTTTGAAATGCTTTTCCAGCTGTTTTTCTATTTCTCGGTGTGAGGATACAGGACTTATCACCTGAATCTGTACAATGCCTTCTTTTTTAGCAGAATCAAGGAGTCTTTGAACTTTTTGGCGAGAAAGACCGATTTGGCTGGCGATTCGCTCTTGTGTTAGTTCCTCCTCATAGTACAATCTGGTTACTTGATACAAAAATTCAGCTTGCTCTACCTTCTCTGTACTTTTCATTGTTTTTGAGCATTTACTATGAGCATATGTTATTATAACACGATTCATAATTTCGTCAACCTCCCTGCAAGAAGTCCTTTTTCACTTTGTCATCTTCTCAATTTCTCTTTAATTCAGCGCCTTGGGAGAAACCATGTGAAGTTCTGGGGAATGTCCGGAAAACTTTGGTTTTGACTAAGAAATTTTTCGATCCCTGCTAGCCGTGACATTTTGCATCGATTATGTTATAATTTATCAAGAGTCTTTTTAAGGAGATAATTCGTGCCAGAAAAAAGACAATTTGAAAATGCAGTAAGAGTGGAGGATATTGAAAAATATTTTGGGCATGTCGCTGCACTTAAGGGAGTAAGCTTCGAAGTAGGAGCTAAAGAGGTTGTTGGATTAGTTGGAGATAATGGTGCTGGTAAATCAACGTTGATAAAAATCATAACCGGCGTTTTCCCTCCAACAAAAGGAGAATTGTACATTCGTGATAAGAAAGTGTCCCTTAAAGATTATAATGTCAGGCAAGCCTATAAATTTGGGATTGAAACGGTATATCAAGACAAATCACTAGGAGAAAAACAGGCTCTGTGGCGAAACTTTTTTATTGGTAGGCAAATTACCAACCGTTTGGGGTTTATTAAGGTTCGGAAGGAAAAAGAAATTGCCCAAAAAATCATGCTCGATATGATTGGCTTTCGAGGAGCAGGAATTACCGTAGAATCTAAAGCTAATAAGTTATCAGGGGGAGAGAGACAAGGGATAGCCATTGGCAGGGCCATGTACTTTGATGCAGACCTGATAGTGCTCGATGAGCCAACGGTAGCTTTATCACTTAAGGAAGTCCAGAAAGTATTGAGTTTTGTGAAAAGGGCAAAAGAGCAAGGAAAATCCTGTATTTTCATAACTCATAATATATATCACGTGTACCCGGTTGCAGATAGATTTGTCATTTTAGATCGGGGAGAAGTAGTTGCAACCATTAAAAAAGGAGAGGTAACTCTGAAAGAACTCAATGAATTTTTGCTTAAATATGCACAGGAAAAATAAGGAGAGTGACCAACGGTGAAAAGGATAAAGCCGATTATCACCGGAGTAGCTGAAATTGAAGGTCTTCCCATTATAGTAGTTTATCTTGTTTTAATGGGGATCTTTCTCCTTACTGCCCCAAGGGTATTTACAGGCTATAGAATTTATATGTCCTTTCTGCAAACAGTCCCTCCCCCTCTCATACTAGCATTAGGGCTTACACTTGTTATTGCTGCAGGAGAAATTGACTTAAGTTTTTCAGCCATTATTGCGTTTTCCGGCTTTGTCTTCTCTTTCATTTTCCGCACCTTGGGAACACCCTGGCTTGCTCTTATTCTTGCTCTTGGAGCAGGTGCTTTAGTCGGCTTTATCAATGGATTACTCGTTGCTAAAGTTGGTGTTCCTTCAATAATGGCTACCCTGGCAGCCCAGTTCTTTTGGAATGGGCTAACTATTCTGTTATGTGGTGGTCTTTCATGGAATATCAAGGAGATTAAATCTCATTTTATCCATACATTGTTTGTGGGAAGAATTGGAGGCATAGTACCTGCTCAAAGTCTTTGGGCGGTTGCGGTTGCAGTATTTCTATGGTTTATCCTCAACAGGCATAAATTCGGTGAGCACATCTTGTTTATTGGCGATAATGTCGATGTAGCAAGAGTCATGGGAGTAAATGTTACAGCCACAAAGATAAAACTCTTTACATTCATGGGGTTAATATCTGCTTTTGCTGGGGTCTTGTTAACCCTGGAGATGATAAATTTTTGGACTACTCAAGGAGCGGGGTTTCTTTTACCTTCTCTGGCCTCAGTTTTTATAGGTGGTACCTCAATTGCCGGAGGATCGGGATCGATCGTGGGAAGTTTTTTTGGTGCCTATATTGTAGGCTCCTTAGAGGCAGGAGTAGTTGCAACAGGAATTGGAGGATACTGGACACGCTTGACCACAGGTTTTGTAATGGCTGCTTCTGTTGTTTTGAATATTATATTAGGTGAAGCTAAAGAGAAAGGGTTAGGTGAAAAACTGAAAAAATCTGTTTTTCTTAAAGGTGTTTTTGAAGGTAAGCCTTGACTTTTGACTAAATACTTGGCACGATATAAAAATAATAAACTTTTATGGGGAAGGGGGTGAAAAACTTTATAAAAAAAATAGGAGGCAAAGATGAAGAAAGTTTTAAAGGTTATGATTGTGTGGACAGTCATGGGTGCTCTGTTACTTGGCGCAGGTCTAACAGCATTTGCAGCGAAAGAAGATTTGCTCGGTTCTGGGGTGATAATTTACATGCAGATGGGCGGTACAGCCGGTGATCCCTCAACGCTTCCTCGTACAAATGGTGCAAGGGCTGCCGCAGCTCACCTGGGTGTAAAGCTCGTTGAGCAGTATTCGGCATGGCAACCAGAAAAAATGATCAACCAATTTAAAGAAGCCCTCGCCGCTTCACCTGATGGTATTGTTATCATGGGACATCCTGGGGAAGGTGCATTTGAATCGCTTGTTGAAGAAGCAGTAAGTAGAGGAATTATCGTAACCAGTGGAAATAATCCACTTCCCACACTACAAGCAAAGTATCAAGATAAGGGATTTGGGTATGCTGGTGCGGAGCTCCACGCGGGTGGCTATTTAACCGGCCAGACTATGATAAAACAGGGACTCAAGGCTGGAGATAAAGCTCTTGTGTATGGACTTTTCTCACAAGAAGGAAGAAGGAAAAGCCCCCAGGGAATAGTCGATGCGCTTGGAGATGCAGGACTGACTGTTGAAAAGCTCGATATCTCCCCTGAAGTAGACACAGAGGCATCTCTCTGCATTCCCGTTCTTACAGCATACCTGGAAAGAAATCCTGATGTAAAAGCTATTGGTACCCAGCACGGTAATGTAACATCAAACTTGATGAAAGTGCTACAGGCAGCTGGGAAAAAGCCAGGTGAAGTCATTTGTGGAGGAATCGATCTTTCACCAGCTACCATTGAGGGTATCGAAAAAGGATACGTGAGTGCATCATTTGATCAGATGCTCTACCTGCAGGGATTTTTGCCTGTTTTGCAGATTGCATTAACGAAAAAGTATGGTATTCCCGGCCTGAATATTAATACCGGAATAGGTGTCGCTACTCCACAGAATATTGCCGAACTAAAAACATTGATTGAGCAGGGAATCAGGTAGTACAATTTTTAAATCGGGGAGGAAAGAGGAGCTAGTCTCTTTCCTCCCAACTTCACATCGTCCTCTGCCTAAGACTGAAGGCCTGCCTATAATCAAAATAGAAGTTGTGCCCGTTGACAAAGAGAAATTACCTTCCTTTTTTTCTCTTCAGGGCATCGCAGGGTGTGGCTCGGCATGATTTCTTCTATTGCTTCCCCTCCTGCCCCTCATCTACTAAGCCGGTCTCTTTGTCCACCTGGGCGGTTTCCTTTGCACCATCATTCACATCTCCATAGTCTCCTGGCAAAGAGCCAACTATTAATCCCACAATTTCATCGGTTGTAGTGTCTTTGGTTATCCTTTCGGCTACCTTTTTACCCCGGCGCATTATCACAAGCCTGGTGGCCACAGAAAAAACATCGTGAAGTTGATGACTAATAATTATGACTGGTACACCCTGAGAGCTTAATGTCTTTACTAAATCCAAAACATTCTTTTGTTCGGCTACTCCCAGAGCAGCGGTAGGTTCATCCATGATAAGAAATTTTGCATTCCAATAGATTGATCTAGAAATAGCTACCGCTTGTCGCTGACCACCGGAGAGCGTCCTGATCTGGTTTTTCAATGAAGGAACTTCTATTTCTAACCTATCCAGCACCTTTTTGGATTCATTGAGCATATAGTCATGGTCCAACACGTTAATAAGACCCAAAAAACGCTTAAGCTTTTCTCTGCCTAAGAAGATATTTGCATAGACATTAAGATTTTCCGCCAAAGCAAGATCCTGATAGAGAGTTTCAATTCCTATTCTCAAAGCATGCATGGGATTATCTATCCTAACTTCTTTTCCTTCAAAAAAAATCGTCCCCGCATCCGCATGGTAAACGCCGGAAATCACCTTTATCAAAGTAGATTTCCCCGCTCCATTATCCCCTAAAAGCCCCACCACTTCACCAGGGAAGACCTCCATATCCATATTGTCTACGGCGGTTAAACCGCCAAATCTTTTGGTAATATTTTTGACTTCTAGTAGTGGCTCCATTGGTTTTACTACTCCTTCCGAACTAATTCAGGGAAAAATTGATCGACAAGTACCGCAAAGATAAGGATGCAACCCACAGCTATATAGAGATTGTATGTTGGTATGCCAAGGTTAACCAGACCCGTTTCTAAAGCTCCAATGATCAATGCTCCAATGACGGTTCCAAGGATAGTCCCGGTACCTCCATATAGGCTAGCGCCTCCGATAACTACTGCCACAACAGCATCAAGCAGTCGGGCACTTCCAGCAGGAGCTCTCCCTGTTATAAATCTCAATACATAAGTCACTCCGGCTAAGGAAGCAAAAAAGGACGAAATCATATAAACTTTTATTAAATGCCTCTTAACGTTAATACCAGCGCGTTCGGCTGCATCCATACTACCCCCAATAGCGTATGTATGTTGGCCAAATTTTGTCCTGGCAAGAATGAAAGCGAATATACCAATAACAATAGCGGTAATAACGGTGACATTAGGAATAATCGGTACTAAATTCTGCAGTTCAAGCCGGGTAAGATTTTCCGGCTTCTGGAGAAAGGCAAAGACTTTCCCCGGAAGCCAATAAATGAGATATCCATGTCCTATGGAACCTACCGATGTGGGTAAACCCATGATGGGAACATTATTACAAATGATTTCTGCAAAACCATAAGCAATTCCCAACATCCCAAAAGTAGCAATAAAAGGGGGAACTCTTAACTTTGCCACTAATAGTCCATTGACTAACCCTGGAAGCAAACCCAAAAGAAGGGCAGCTATAATGCCAGAGGAAATAGCCACCGCTTGAGAAGCACCGGCTGCCTGCAAGGTTACCATAACCTTTGCACAAATGACCCCGCTAAAACCCACCATAAAACCAACCGATAAATCAATTCCTCCGGTAATAATAACAAAAGTTTCACCTGTTGCCAGTAAGAGCACAGTAGTAGAAGCCAGGAGGATGTTCTGCAAATTTTTGAGGCTAAAATAGTTTGTTCCAAAAATACTGAAAAAAATTATCTCCAGAGCCAAAAAAATTAAGGTCCACCTCCCTGCAATACCAATTAATATTTTGCTCAAATTTTTGTTATCCATCATTATTCATCATTCCTTATATACCAACTCGGGGAATAATTGATCAATAAGCACCGCGACGATAAGGATGCAACCTATGGCTATGTATCGATAGAAAATTGGCAGGCCCATCATCATTAGACCGTTATTTAAAGTTCCAATGAGCAGTACCCCGATAACCGTACCCCAAATACTTCCTTTGCCGCCCATTAAACTAGCTCCACCAATAACCACCGCAGCAATAGCGAAAAGTTCATAGCTGGAAGTGTATTGAGTATGAATCCCCATGTTAAGTTTGAATACAAGCAGGAGCCCCGCGCAGGCGGCAAAAAAGGAGGAAATCACATAAACTTTTATTAAATGCCAGGGCACGTTAACACCAGCGCGTATGGCAGCATCCACCTTCCCTCCAATGGCGTAAGTATGTTGGCCAAATTTTCTCTTGGATAAAATAAAGGCAAAGATAACCAGGAGAATAGCTATAAGAAGAACAGGAAGGGGAATAATCTTCATCAGATTCAGGATGTCAGCTCGTTCGGTGAGCACTGGTCTGTCAAAAAGTGAAAAGCCTTTTTTCGGTGAATAATAGGCAATATATGCCATTCCAATATCCCTTGCTTTGGAGGGCAAAAAGGCTATGGGAAAACCCTCACAGAGCCTCCAGGCCAAACCATTGGCGATACCCCACATTCCCAGGGTAGCAATAAAAGGGGGAACCCTGAGTTTAGTTATCAGGACTCCGTTAATGAACCCGGGAATAAGTCCTAAAAGAATCCCGATGGAAGAACCGGCCAGAATACTGATCGCTTGAGGAAAGCCAGCCGCATGCAAATCTCTCATGATTATAGCGGAGGTAACACATACAAACCCCATGATAAAACCGATAGAAAGATCAATACCCCCGCTGATAATAACAAAGGTCTCTCCACTGGCCAACAACAGGAGCGTAGTGACAGCCAGGAGAATATTGGAAAAATTTCTAAGACCAAAGAAATGTTTTCCTAAAATGCTAAACAGCATCAGCATAAGTATCAAAAAGAGCAGAGCCCAGTTTCTTCCAATGCAGCTCAATACCTTCCTTTTTTTCGTCCTGGATATTCCAAAAGAAAAAAAATCGCTTAACACCCTCATAAAAATTTCCCCTCCGTAGTTAAAATGCGACGACAGGAAGCAACTTGCCCCCTGCCGTCGAATGGTGACAATCCCAATCTTATCTTCTACTCGGAACTTATTTGTAAATGTACTGCTGTGCTTCGGGGTCGTTGACATTATCCTTGGTGAAGACAAAGAACCCAGGAATGACTTTCTTGGGGAGCTCTGCACCTTCGGTAAGATGTTTAACTCCCCACTCAACGCACAAGGAACCCATTTCTGCTGGCATCTGAGCCAGAATGAGATCTACTTCACCTTTTTTCAAAGCTTCAATAAGAGTCTGAGTGGCATCCCAGGTGGCGATCTTGACTGCTCCTACTAGACCAGCAGCGACTACAGCTTGATATGCTCCTTGAGCGCTAAATACGTTTACTCCAAAAACCCCCACAAGGTCAGGATGTTTTTGCAAAGCCGCGCTGACCTGATCAGCAGCTGTCTCCTGGACATCCAGACAGTATTCCACCCCCACCAGCTCCATGTCGGGGAATATTTTTAGGCCTGCCCTGAATCCGTTTTCCCGACCCATAACACTGGAGACATCAGGATTGGTGTTTTCCAAAAATACTTTTCCCTTTCCATCAAGCAAAAGAGCCAGAGCGCCGGCAACCACCTGACCTCCCAGGAAATTGTCGGTACCGATGTAGGACAAGGGGAAACTGTAGTTGCTGGGTTTAGAGTAGTCACCGTCTCCAAGGTAAGTGTCAACAGTGATAATCGGAATTCCGCTATCATGAATTTCTTTTAAGACGGGAATCAAAGCTTCTGTCGATGTAGGAGCAGTGAAGAGTAGGTCGATATCCCCACGAGCGACAAGAGCTTTGAGAATAGGTACCTGATATTCTGGTCCCCAGGCTTTGGGGAACTCTCCTACGATTAACTCAACCCCCAACTCCTCTGCCTTTGCCTTAGCTCCTTTCTCCATAGTGAAGTAGAAAGGATCTGCAATACCCGGCATAAAGGCAAATCTCAATTTCTTGGCGTTAACACCCGCAGCAAGCGATAAAACTAAACACCCACAGAGTAACCCGATAATAACTTTCTTCATCTTTTCCTCCTAATCTAATCGATTTTGGCGAAACTCTTCCTCACCTCCCTCCTGTGTTTTATTATTTTGAGATCACCCCGAGTTCCCTCCTTGCGAAGGATTTGTCCTTTCGCATGAGCACTGCCATTATAAAATCGCCGTGAGAAAATGTCAAGTGGTCGTAGCCAAAATCTTTGTTAAATCTTCTTGGAGGAATATCAAGAACACTACTTATGCCCGGGCTCTTTTAATTGCCGCCCGAGATCTCTTTGAATAGCCATTATTTTATCCGAAAAACGTAGATGTCAGGAGCAGAAATGAAAGAAAGAGAAATATTGACTGTTAATATAGGTTCCCAATACTTTCAGATGGAGAATATACTGTCTATATGTTCGCTTGATCAAAATACTCTAATTCAGCTTCAGTTTCTGACTTAAATGTTTTGTATTCTCCTTCTCGCAAATCCTGGAAAAAGACGTAACTTGTAGGAGTGAAGAAACTAAAATCGAGAAATTTTACCGAAGGATCTATTTTGGAGGTATTTTCTCCGCCAACCGGTTTCTTGATAGAAAATTAAGTTTAGAATGTAGTTCTCCCCAATTTGGTAAATAAGTAGATAATAAGACCTTGAAGGTTTTTCCATGATTTGGAACTATCAAATGCAATAGTTCATGAACTATTACATACTCGGCAATTTGCCTTGGTAGTAATATTAACTCACTGCTAAAGGTTACATTTCCTTTGGATGAGCATGAGCTCCACTTATTTTTCATCTTCCTTATTTGGATTCTTTTTGGTTTCACTTTCAATTTTTTCAGCCACATATTGCTAATTTCTAACAAATCTGACCTAGTTAATGACTGCGAGAATTTGAGGTCACCATGTTTACCAGCTTTCTCTAAGCCTTCTTTATTGAAGCCTTTTACACCTTTATCATTTTTACTGTGATAGTCAGGAATCGAGACCTCAATTCCTTCATCTTCGATTTTTAAGACACGCTTCTTTATTTTCTGCCTTTCAAATTTTATCTTCATTATCTCACTTCGATCAAAGCTCCGTGAATTTTCAAAATACTATCCACAATTTTCTTCAAACGACGTGTTTCATAGGGTGACACTTCTTCTATGGAGCCTGGTTTTCTGAGATGCAATAATAATCTATATAGTTCGGCTCTCAGTTTTCTTTCTATTTTCTCATTGTAGAGCCATTCTTTTTGCGTCTCTATTTCCTTGTAAATCCTTCTCGCCATCTCATCTGGTTTATCTACCCTGTAGTTTCTAAGAACCCAAAATATACTGAATTCTCCTTTGTTGAGTTTTGATTCGTCCTGCTCTTTCTTTGAAGCTGCGATTTCCTCGACTAGCCTAGTCAATTCACCAAATGCTGATTCAACACTTCTTTGTCTCTCCTTTAATTGCTCAATTATCTCTTCAACCCTTTCAGAGATAGATATCAAAAAGGGTTGTTTCTCTTTGTTGCTGCTTATATAGATCCGCAAGCTTCTATACAGATTTACAATCTTAACTCGCTCAGACAATTTATCCGCTTTTATCAAATTAGCGATGTCCTTATTGATCTCATATGTAGGCAAAGAATCTGTTATGCTTTTCAATTCTACACTTTCTCTTATCAACTTCTCTGTTTTGCTAAGTATTTGGCGATGGATTCTTTTTCTTTCCGCTTCAGGATTATAGGCATTGTATATTACCTTATAAACCTGAACCAAGAGTTGGTAGTCTCTTATGTAATCCCTCAGGAATTCGTCAGGTGAAATGATTTCGTAAATTTCCTGAATCTGGTTGAATGTTTTTATAAACTCCTTTCTCTCTTCTTCATCAAAAAAGTATTCTATGATATTGGCCAATCTTTTTTCTTCATCTTCAATATTGAGATTACTAAGGGTTTCTTTTGCTTGGTTCATCAAATCTTTAAACCTTGCTTTCAGCACGTCTATATCGATCAAACCTCGGCTTACATCCTTAGAATCAAAGGCAAGAGCCCTCTGCAGATTCTCAAAAACACCAATGTAATCTATAACTATACCACAGGCCTTTTTCTGGTATGGTCTATTTATCCGAGCAATTGCCTGGAGCAAGGTATGGTCTTTGAGGGGTTTATCCAAATACATCCCATAAAGTATAGGAGCATCGTACCCAGTTAATAACTTCTGGGTGACAATTAAAACCTTTGGTAATTGATCCTGGAATTTAAATGTCTTTCTAATGTTTTTCTCATCGTCCTGACTGATGTGATATTTTCTTAAAAGTTCACTGTCTTTATGGTCTCTTGTATAGACAACTTGTGAATATTCAGGAGGGAGATATTTATCTATCGCATCTTTATAAAGAGCGCAGGCTTCTCTATCTACAGCCACTATGAAAGCCTTGAACCCTAAGGGTTCAATGTATTCTCTATAATGCTTAGCAATATGTCTGGCTATCCTATCTACTCTCTGTGGAGCCTTCAATACTGCCTTTAGTTTTTCTGCTTTTTCGATGACCTTATTCACTCCTTCTATGCTAGCAATTCCCTCTTCTTCCACTACCTTAAAGAATTCTTCTTCAAGCATTTTCTTATCCACATGTAAATCTGTAGGAGTAAGAGTATAGTATAGGGGTACAGTTGTTTTGTCTTCTATGGACTCATCTATGGAGTATTTGTCAAGGTAAGGTTCACCCGGATAACCAAAGGCTAGAAATGTGCCTCTTCCGATTTTACTCTTATCAATGGGCGTACCAGTAAAACCAAAGTAATAAGCATTGGGCAGGGCTCCCCGCATATAGTTGCCAAGGTCGCTTTCTTGGCTCCGATGTGCTTCATCAATGAGAATGATGATATTGTTTCTTTTGTTTATATGTTTAGGCATTCCCTCAAACTTTTGGATGGTGGTAATAATAAGTCCTCGGTAATCAGAGGCAAGAAGTTCTTGGAGATGTCGTTTACTTTTTGCTCTTCCTTCTTCAACATTAGGGAAGTCAAATCCTTCGAAATTCTGCTTAATCTGACTCTCCAACTCTAATCTATCAATTACGGCCAATGTTGTTGGATTCTCCAATTGTTGAAACTTTCTCAATTCATCGGCGCAAACTATCATAGTTAAGGTTTTATAAGCGCCCTGAGTGTGCCAAATAAGGCCTTTGTTTTTCTTTTCCTCCAACACTCTTTCGAGAATCTTCCTGACTGTCCTTCGTTGATGCTGTTTCAGGATATACTTTTCAAGCTCCTCATCAATCCTCAAAAATACGACATACTTTCTTAAAGTCTCGAGAATCTCCTCTTTGTCAAAAAATGTCTTTGCCAAGTTATCAAAATTAAATCCATTTTCACCTTTCCACTTGTAGAATGTCTTTGACTCATACTTCCAGGTAGGACCGTAATACAACCGAATACCATCGCAGGTTCCATAAAATTGAGGGAATTTCAGGAATTCAGGAATCCTTTCAGTGTAAAGTCTCATCTGGGTTAATGCCTCCTCTTCTGCTTCTTCAACCGTTGGACTTTTGTTTTCTACGATTCCCACGGGAAAACCATTTATGAAAAGAATTAAATCGGCTCTTCTAATATCTTTATCTTCAAATTCAAACTCCTGAGTAAGGATAAAACTGTTCTTTTTGAAATTTTCGTAATCAATGAATTTTATATTTCTCTCCCGCCTTTCTTTCTCAAAATAATGAGGCTTCTGACCTTTTAAGAAACCCACAAACTCCTCATTTCCACCAATGGTAGCTGGAAGAAGCCTTAATTCATTCACGATATCCTCAACATTTCCATCGGTTACGAGTCCTTTGTTTAATTCCTTTAATTTTTCCCTGGCTATAGGCGTTAAAAAAGGCTCTCTTAAATTTCCTCCTCTCAAGTCTAGAACGTCTGAAGGAGGAAGATAATCCCATCCAATAGAGATAAGGTAATTTATTACTTTGTTTTGTACATCTATCTTTTCCGTTATGAGAGGCATTCTAGAGTTCTATCTCCTTCAATCTAATCTCACCAGTCATCAATTTGTTAAGCATGGTTTTAAAGAGTTCTTTAAGCGCAGTTTTTCTTTTTTCTTCAGCTTCTATTTTTTTATCAATTGTGCTTAAGATGTGGGCGATCTCTTGTTGTTCGGGGAGAGAGGGGAGGGGAATTTTAAAGGCACCTATTGCTTTCCAGGATGTACGTGGATGGTTGACTCCTGTCATTGTTGACGTTGCATAGGATACAAAAGGGGATAGATGTAGCAAATTTGCAATATAGTCAGAGACCGCTTTGTTTGAATTTGTACTTATCACAATAATATCGGTAGAGCAAATACCATCAAACTCTGTGACTACAGCTTTATCAAGATATGGCCGCAATTTACCGTAGAGAATATCCCCATGGTAAAAGCGATTTTTTGAACTTCTCACGTCGCTATCCGAACCAAAATGCTGCAATGCCGTCTTTCCCGAATCAATATGTTCGAGCCCTATGTACTTGATTTTCCCTTCCCCTATAGGTTGCACTATTTCTTTCCTTGGTTTACAAACTTGTTCCAGCTTCACTACTTCCCAATTCTTCGGAATCTGCCCGATTTCTGCCTCCTTAAACTCTCTATGTCCTAAGCCTTCGGTAAAGAGTTTCTGCATCAGGGATTTCTTGAGATTCTTTGTTGCCTCTATGATTTTGTCCTGCTGCTCTATTGCTTGTTGGATTTTACTTAAAACTCTAGCGATTTTTTGCTGCTCGGGGAGTGAAGGAAGGGGAATTGTAACGTTACTTTGGAAATCCCTAAGTTGAAAGTTGTATTTGCCATCTGCTGCGCGTTTAGTAAATTTCTTGAAATCTATCCATTTACTATTAATCAAATAATAAAGAAAGTCTGAAGTTACCTCACTTTTCTCTGGTCTAATTAAAGCCGAAAAGGAAGCAAATGAAATTTTATCTAAGGGGAGAAATCTCACTAAAACATTCCTACCTATGTTGTGAATACTTCCACTTGATCCCACAAAAAGTATATCACCTTTCTTTAAAAGTTTTTTTGTTGAAACTTCTCTAGTTAGAAAATGACGAAAATCAAAGTTTAAAGTTCCAATACCAATATTAGGTATAGCAATTATGGGTAATCCTCTACCACTTTTATTTGCTTCCTCTTTCCGCCACGATACTCCGCGAAGCAGTTCCGCAACATCCCCCAGTCTCACTACATTCCAATCCTCTGGGATTAAGCCAATTTCGGTTTGTTTGAACCTGTTATTATTTTTCTTCATTTTGTTTATTTTGGTCTAGCTTTTGAGGCATGTTTGAGGCGTTTATTAGGCGTTTGAGGCATTTTTGAGGCGTTTTGATTTTCAGTCGCAAACTTGGCTAAGGTATAGTAAGTACCCCTTCCTGTTTCTCCATATCTAATCAATAATCTACCTTCTATAAGGTGTAATAATTCGCGTGAGGCAGTTTGGCGAGAAACTTGATTAATTTTCTGATATTCCCGATTCGTAATTTTTCCCCTCTCCTTTACATGCATCACTGCCTTGATTTGTCTGTCGTTAAAACCCAATTCTCTTAAATTTTTCTCACTATAGATGTCCTTCCTCAAGGTGACGCCGAACATTCCCATATCCTCAAAGAATTCGGGTTCAGGGAGACCGCTATCAATACACTCTCTAATAACCTTTAATGTTCCGCCTCCCCATTTTTCTATGTAACCAGCATAAAAGAAAGCTTCGGCAATAAGACCATTATGGGGGCGAGAAGGATGGTCAGTTTTTAATTGGTCTAAGGATAAGTCAGGAGGAAGTCTGCCAGGATTCCAGACAAGGATATGATCGTCATAAATTTTAATCTGAGTGTTAGCGCTGTCCAGATAATCCCTGTGACAGACAGCATTTATCACAGTTTCCCTTAATGCCTCCAGAGGGTATTCCCAGATAACTTTTCTTTGGAGCTCGCCAGTAAATTCAAATCTTGTCTGTAGTCTGTCTCTAAAGTATAACATTGCTTCTTCAACCTGTTCAAGAAGAGTTCCGTGGACTTCTTTGTCATCAACAATTATAGTTTCTGATCTAAATCTTCCCATTTTTAAAATTGCCTGAAGATAAAATCTCTGAGGATTCTTTCCAAAAAGGAGAATTGCAGCCCTTGTTGGTTTCTCTTTCTGGATAAGTTCTAATTTTTCCAGTGTCATGAATGGAGCTTCATTCTCAGGAATGGGACGACGTCCTGTCTTGTTACAAAGCGATACGAATTTCTTGACCTTTTCTAAATCAATATCTTCAAGGGTAGCACGAGGTTCGGTTAAACCATCCCAAGTAGTGCCTACACTTTCAAGAACAAGTTTAGTTATATCTTCCCAGCTCATCTGACGATTGCTTGAACCTATTCTTTTAAAATATCTTCCCTTAAAACTAACTGGCTTAATACGACTTTCAGAGACAAGAAAGGCAATAACTGCTTTTTTCTTTACTGATAACTTTTCAGGTCTTATCATAACCTTCGGCTCGGTAGATTGGATAATTTGGTTTATCCATACATTCGGAGTTCTTTTGCCCAACTGGATGCCTTTTATCTCGCCTTTATCATTTATGCCAATAAAAATCGTTCCTCCCCTTGTATTTGCAAAGGCACAAGCAGCCTCAATGCATTCCCTATCAAAACTTTCTTTAAACTCTACTGTTTCGGATTCTCCTTTACTTAAAATTTCCTCAATATTCATACTTCAAAACCTATCTTTTTGAGAATCTCGCTAAGTTGCTTATCTATCTCCTTCTTCTCTTCTTCGACTTCAGCAAGTTCTATTAAAGCCTCGTCTACCGGTAAATATTCTTCCTTCTCCCCTGTAGCTACATACCTTGAGGGACTCAGATTATAGTCATTTCTCATTACTTCATCTATGGTTATTATTTTGCTAAAGCCTTCTATTTCCTCCCAATTCTTATAAGCGTCTTTGATCTTTTTTACATTTGCTTCAGTTAAGTAGTTCTTCGGTCTCCCCTTAGCAAACTCTTTCGAAGCATTAATCAAAAGAATTTTCTTTTCACGTTTTTTGCCTTTGTTTACCACGATAATATTGCCGGGTGCGGTAGTGTTGTAGAATAGATTTTCCGGAAGCAAAATAACAGCTTCAACAAAGTCATCATCTATAAACTTTCTCCTTATCTCCTTTTCCTTGTTGCTTCCTGCATTGCCACTTCCCCTGGAGACAACACCTGTATCTATTACTACAACAAGTTTGCCTCCCTCTTTTAGAGATGTAAACATATGCTGAATCCAACCCCAGTCTGAGGTTGAATTCGACGGTGGAATTCCAGACAAAAATCTGTTATAGGGGTCAGACTCGAAAACGTCGGGTGGGAACCCCTGATTCCACATAGGGTTTGCAGCCACTTTATCAAATTGTTTTAACTTACCACCATCAGTAAAACGAGGATTCCTTATAGTATCACCAATTCTTATGTCTGCAACCATATCATGGATAAAGGCGTTGATCTTTGCCATAGCAAACGTTAATGAGTTTACTTCCTGGCCGAAAAGTTTAGGGGGTCTTTTGATATCCGTAATTTTCTCTTTCAGACGAAGTTGGGCTTTAATGAGAAGCCCACCAGACCCGCAAGCAGGATCATAGATTTCTTCACCTTCTTCAGGATCAAGGATGTGAGCCATTAGGATGGCAACTTCTCTGGGAGTGTAAAATTCACCTGCACTTTGCCCCGAGCCCTCAATGAACTTTCTCAAAAGATATTCATAAGCTCTCCCCAGCATATCGGGTTCTACATCATCCAGACCCAGCCTGTACTTGCTCAATATCTCAATCAGCCTGGCAAGAGTGCCGTCATCAAGTATTCTCTGCCCTGCGGCAGTAGCATTGAAATCCACAACATCGATTACATCATTGAGTCTGGGGTTTTCTTTTGCTATTTCTCTTAGGGCAGTGGTTAATCTTTCACCCAAATCGGTGGTCATCTTTCGTATCTGGTGCCACAGGTATTCATGGGGGATATAGAACCTTACTAATTTACGGTCTGATTTCACCAGCTCTCTGACTGTTTCTACATCCCCAAACTCCTTGGAAAGTTTTTTTATCTCATCCTCATAGACATCACAAAGTCTCTTGTAAAATAGTAGAGGAAGAATGTAATCCTTGTATTGTGGAGCAGCTATTGGTCCTCTAATACTGCAGGCAGCTTTCCAAAGCCAATTTTCCAGCCTTGATATATCCATTTGTTTATCCATATTCATCACCTTCCTCCTAGTCATTCTGATAATAATGACCAATCACAGGGGAATTTAGAATTACCTCTCTTGCTGCAGATATTTGGGTAAGTGATCGTACTATTTTATTAGTTATTCTAAATCTTGGCTTAAGCATTCGTCCCTTTCTTCACGCTCAAAAAGCTAAGGTTATATTCTTCAATTAATCCCCCATCGGCAAAACTAAAATATTTATTATCACCTATTATGATGTGATCTAAGACTTTAATCTGCATAAGGTGACCTGCAAAGACAAGCTCTTTTGTTATATCCTTATCACTCGGGGAGGGATCTGGATCGCCCGAGGGGTGATTATGAACAAAAATTAAACCGGCTGCATTATATTTGATTGCCTGTTTCATTATTTCTCGAGGATAAACAACACTGGAAGTTAAACTTCCTTCAAATAGGTCTTCAACTTCAACCAGTCTATTTTTTCCATCTAAAAACATTACTTTAAAAATCTCTTTTTTATCTTTTTGCATTGATTGGAACAAATAATCGTAGACTTTTTTTGAGGATTTTAGTTGAATCTTTTTCCCAATAATTCTTTCTTTTAAATAACGTTCCGATATCTCCTGGAAAAGCTTTACACCAAAGACATTATGAGGTCCAATTCCCTTGATCTCCTGAAGTTCTTCTGCGGGTGCTTCAAGAACACCCCGAAGAGTTTTGAACTTTCTTATAGCCTTTTTTGCCTGTTGTTTGCAGTCTTTCCGAGGGGTTCCCAGAGTTAATAGCAGCTCGACTATTTCATAATCATGAAATCCTGAAATACCGGATCTTATGAATTTGTCTCGTAATCTCTTCCGGTGACCTTCTTGGTTCTTTAGACTCATTTGGTTTGACCTTTCCAAAGCCTCTAAAGAATAAGGCGGAATTATACCCTGCCTTTATTATACCACTCCACCGTTTCTTTTTTCAAAAAATACAAATATTTTCGACTGACTGTTTAATCTCTTCTTTGCCAAGGGTGCTTCAGACTTCCAATTGTAGCCTACATGCTTCAGGCTTCAAGTTGTGGATGGTAGGCTTTATTCGTCTGAGCTTGTAGCCGGTAGCCTTTCCCTATGATATTCTTGAAGAGATTTCGGTAGGATCTTGTGTTTCTTTATAGCTTCAGTACCTTCAACACTGGCTTGGGCAGCTGCTATTGAAGTGATGTAAGGAACCTTGTGCTGTATGGCCATTATACGAATATAACTATCATCATATTTGCTGCTGCGACCAATTGGTGTGTTGATAATAAGCTGGAGATCCTTATTCTTAATGGCATCAACAATATTAGGTCTTCCTTCATGTAATTTTTTTATTTTTCTATTAGGTATGCCATGCTCTTTTAGGAAATGGCTAGTGCCTTCAGTAGCGTAAATGTTAAACCCTAGTTTATGAATTTCCTTGGCTATAGGAAGTAAATCTGACTTATCTTTATCTGCCACAGTCAACAATGCATTTCCTTCCACAGGAAGTTTTAAACCAGCGGCTTCTTGCGCTTTATAGAAAGAAAGTCCAAATGTATCAGCAATTCCCATAACCTCTCCTGTCGCTTTCATTTCAGGACCTAGTAGAGGGTCTACCCCCGGGAACATGTTAAACGGGAAAACCGCTTCTTTGACTCCAACGTAAGGAAATTTATACTTTCTAAGTTCAGGAAAATGCTTGAGGTTCCTACCTAACATTAGATAAGTAGCAATACGGGCTATAGGGATTCCTGTTACTTTAGAGACCAGAGGGACCGTACGTGAAGCTCTGGGATTAGCCTCTAAAATATATACCTTGTCATCGCATATAGCATATTGAATGTTTATAAGACCGACAACTTTTAGTTCCTTTGCGATTTGATGGGTGTATTTCTCTATCGTTTTTAGATGTTCTTCTTTTATAGTCCTGGGAGGAATTACACAGGCAGAATCTCCTGAATGAACACCCGCCAGCTCTATATGCTCCATAATAGCAGCAACGAAAGTCTTGTTCCCATCAGAAAGAGCATCAACCTCGGTTTCAATGGCATTTTCAAGGAATCTATCAATAAGCATGGGGTATTCTGGACTGACCTGGATAGCTTCCTCAGCATATCTTCGTAGCGTTAACTCATCGTATATAATCTTCATACCACGGCCGCCAAGCACAAAAGAGGGTCTGACCATAAGAGGGTAATCAATTCTGTTAGCGATTTTCACAGCTTCCTCTAAAGAGCGCGCCGTGCTGCTCTCCGGTTGGGATATGCCGAGAGAGATTACTTTTTCTCTAAAGTGTTCTCTATCTTCGGCAAAACGAATGCTCTCAGGACTAGTCCCTAGAACATTCACCCCGTTATCTTTCAGCTCCTCTGCAATATTCAATGGTGTTTGGCCGCCAAATTGAACAATAACACCTTCTGGTCTTTCTTTTTCATAAATTGTTAGTACATCCTCAACTGTTAACGGTTCAAAATAGAGCTTATTGGAGGTATCATAATCTGTTGAAACTGTCTCAGGATTGCAGTTAACCATGATTGACTCATAGCCCTCATCACGCAGGGCAAAGGCCGCATGCACACAGGTATAATCGAATTCTATTCCCTGACCGATTCTGTTAGGTCCACCACCTAAAATCATCACTTTTTTCTTTGAGGAAACTGGTACCTTGTCTTCACCGACGTAGGTCGAATAGTAGTACGCTGCATTCTCAATGCCACTAACAGGAACCGCATCGAATCGTCCATATTTTCCAATAGTAATTCTTCTTTGCCTGACCTCTCTTTCTCTTATATTAAACAGGCCTGCCAAGTATCTATCTGAAAAACCCCACTCTTTTGCCTTGGCCAGCTTTTCGTGAGGTAAATCATTCCATCTATATTTAAGTAACTCTTCCTCAGACTCCACCAGCTCTTTCATCTCATTAATGAACCACCTGCCAATATGAGTCATTTGGTAAAGTTCCTCAGTAGCTACGCCTTTACGCAGAGCCTCATACATTAAGAATATACGCTCACTTGAAGGTGTAGCCAGTTTTTCTTTTAATTGCCGAAGTGAAAGGATTTTAAACTTTTCAACCCCCAGACCATACCTTTTTATCTCCAGGGAGCGGATAGCTTTTTGGAACGCTTCCTTAAACGTTTTTCCTATGCTCATAACTTCGCCCACTGCCTTCATCTGGGTTCCTATGATATCTTTCGCTTGAGGAAATTTCTCAAAGGCCCACCGGGCAAATTTAACTACCACGTAGTCTCCGCTGGGTTCGTATTTCTCAAGTGTTCCCTCTTTCCAATAGGGAATCTCATCCAGAGTTATTCCTGCAGCTAGCTTTGTGGAGATGCGAGCAATGGGGAAACCGGTTGCTTTAGATGCAAGAGCAGAGGAACGAGATGTCCGGGGATTAATTTCTATCACTACCAACCTATCGTCTTCAAGATTATGGGCAAACTGAATATTCGTTCCTCCCACAACACCAATAGCATCGACTATTCTGTAAGACCACTCCTGCATTCTTCTTTGCAAACTTTCAGGAATAGTAAGCATCGGTGCGACGCAGAAGCTATCACCCGTATGCACCCCCATAGGATCAACATTTTCAATAAAACAAACGGTAATTTTTTGATTCTTCTCATCTCTCACAACCTCCAGCTCAAGCTCCTCCCACCCCAGAACAGATTCTTCAACTAAGACTTGATGGATAAGACTTGCAGCAAGGCCCCTACTTACAATGGTCCTTAATTCTTCTACATTGTATGCAATTCCTCCGCCAGTTCCGCCTAACGTATAGGCTGGCCTGAGAACAACAGGATATTCAAGCCTTTTCGCTATTTCCTCAGCTTCTTCAACAGAATGACAGGGTTCAGACCTCGGCACTGGAATACCGAGTTTTCCCATAGTCTCTTTGAAGACAATGCGGTCCTCACCCCGCTCAATAGCATCAGCCTTAACACCAATAACTTCAACTCCATGTTTTTTCAATACGCCAGATTTATAAAGGCCGGCGGCAAGATTAAGTCCAGTTTGGCCCCCTAAATTAGGAAGAAGCCCGTCCGGCCTTTCTTTTTCAATGATTTTTTCCAAACTTTCCAGCGTAAGTGGCTCAACATACGTTTTATCAGCCATACCAGGGTCAGTCATGATAGTTGCGGGGTTAGAATTGACCAACACTATCTCGTATCCTTCCTCTTTCAATGCCTTGCAAGCCTGAGTTCCTGAATAGTCAAACTCACAAGCCTGGCCTATAATGATCGGTCCTGAGCCAATAATCAATATCTTCTTTAAGTCATCGCGTTTTGACATGTTGTATATTATACCTTAAGGAAAATGAATGTGCAAGTAATGCTTTTGCCGTATCTACTATGTCTTAAGATTCCGCCCCAATTTTAGAGTCTTTTAATAGGGGTTGTTCTACATCACATTCACCAATACAGTTCCCCAAATGGTAAGGAGGACATTTCCGAATGCAAAGGGCACGGTATATCCCAGGACCGGCACAGGGCTATTTGCTTCTTCTTTTAGCGCATTGAGGGTAGCCGTGCTGGTTCCCGCTCCGGTCAAAGCGCCAAATAGCCCCCAAGGGATACTTGAAAAAGGTACAGAATTTTGGGGACATGGGGATTTGTCTCCCGAAGAAATGGAAGTGGCAAAAGTAAAATTATATGAAATTCTGTTTGAGGAGACGCTTGGTAGGGCAGCGGGTTTGTCATTTTGGGACTGGGTGCCTGGGTCAGAAATCACTTTTTTTGAAGTAGAGACTGAAAAAGATGGAGAAAAATATAGAGATCGAATTGTTCCAGGAAGACAAGGAAATGGCCCAATGAATGTAGTCAAAAAATATTATGAGCTTATCACCGCAACTAAAGGAAAGCCACTGGTGTATCGTAGCGGGGACCTTGTCATCTCTGGCAGGAAAACCCGCACTATTGAAGGTTCAACTCTTTTTATAGATGGAAACATAATTGTTAAAGGTCGGGGGAAATTAACGATAGACAATGCTAGAATCATTGTAAATAACACCTATAAAGGAAGGTATAGTATCCGCCTTCGGAATTATGCGGAGGTTAAGATAATAGACTCAGTAATCGAAGAGCTTCACCCTTACCAAAAAGAGAGATTTGGAAAACCCTGGTTTACAGATTTGATGTTTTCGGTAGAGGACAAAGCCAGTCTTACTGTTGAAAATAGCAAATGTTGGGCACGGATTGACTGCACCTCTAAGACAAAAGTTATCTCTTCCTCAGTGGCTTTTATATACTGGAATCCTTCCGGGAAGGTTACAGTAACTAATTCATGGGTGGGGAAAAGTATTCCCCTGTGCTTTAAACGGGGCAAATCCGAAGTTGTCGAGTTAACAGGTCTTAGGCCTGGCACGGAGCCCATTGACGTGAGCATAAAACTCAAAAAAGAGACCGGATTTCTTGAGCTTAGAAACACGGTCGTTCAACACGGGTGGGAGATGGAGTTAGGGACAAAGTGCCACAAGCACATCATTCTAAAAAACAGCCACTTTCAAAATGTATGGGTTTCTTTGCCCAGAGTGACCGGAGTGAAGGGCAGCGGCTTAACTTCGGGGTTTTATAAAGATTTTCAGCTAAGCAAGCATATATAAGGGTATACTCTTCCTTACCGTCTAACCCTCATCAATACCCGAGTAGATCTGTGGAAGATGATATTAATTGGCACGGAAGTTGAAATTGATAACTATGAAGGACAAATTGCTCCTAATGGTTATGCAAAAGTTACAGTTAGAAACTCTAAAATTTCCAATTTTTTCTCCGGTGAAGTAAAATGGATCAAATTTGTCGACTCCACTATAAGCGGGACATTCTGTGTCATGGCCGGGGGACCTTTTAGCACTCGACGTTGGAAGGGCATTCACGTAATAGAATTCGAAAATACAATATTTGGGTGCCAAGACCTGGAAATGGCAGGTCAGCGCGCTATCATACGAGGCAATGTCGATATAGAGATGACAGTGGACAAAGTCTACTGGCACAGAAGTACATTAAGCAGAGAATTCCCAATAATCGTCGAAGATACAGACAAAAAACCTTTGCCCGATGCTCAAGTGAGCTTAATCGATCAGGAAGGAGATAGAATATGGATGGGAAGAACTAATGAACATGGCGAGGCTCTTTTAACTATGAAATTCACCAAGGAGAACTACGCTAAAATGTGGAACCTACAGGCAAGAACGCGCAATGTCACTGTTTCAAAAGAAATAGGGTTTCTAAGTAGCACTCCCATAACGCTTTGTTTTCCTTCTCTAGAAAAGTTCAGGAAACAAATAAAATCTAAGCTCTGGGAAGCGCAGTCTAAACTCAAATGGCCAGAGGAATTGGGTAAGATAAGTGGACTGGATGCAGCCAGGCAGCTAGTAAGAGAAGCTGAAGCAGAGTATAATCAGGGTAATTTCAGTCATGCATCTCAATTAGCTGAACAAGCTGTCGAACTTGTTGCAATTAAAATAGATGGCAATTCAGAGGATTGGAAAGGAATTCAGCCATTAGCAGCCGACCCCGAAGGTGATGCAAAAACCCATGAAACAGACATTAAAGGGCTGTATGCTTTAATGGATAAAGACTATCTCTACCTTATGATTGATTTTCATTATCCTAAACCAGAAAGAAAAAACTATCTGGTTAAATTCGATATGGGGAAAGGAGAAAGGTATCAAGTTGATACAATCCCTTCGTCTATTTGGGACAAAAGCTTAGGAGGAGAGGGAGAAAAACTTGGCGGTTGTGAACTAGGCATTAACAATGTTATCGAAATCAAAGTTCCACTGGAGAAATTGGGCTATCCTGAGAAAATATTCATAAAGGGAGTGCACTGTTGGGACAAGGAAAAGAGGACAGTGTGCGATGCGCTTGATGGGCTGTGGGTAGTTGAAAGCCCAGGTGAAACTACCATCAGCTACTAAGCTCGGCCTCCGAGGCAGCAAGCCAAGGCAGGAATGTTACAATAGGGGGGTATGCAAACAGGCTAGGTTTTTCTGTGAAGACCTCTCTGGGCAGATGATTGAAGCAAAATCTCTGCTGCATGAGGTTTGTCTGCGTCCTTAACCCAATCGGTCTCCCACAATTGAGACGGGTGCGCTCAAACCTGCTCCCCAGCGAGCTTTTTCACTGCTTTCTTCCTCCCACCGATCTGTCTCAATTCACACAAATTTATGCCTCGTGCAGTTACAAATTGGTCACAAGACTCCGCTATTTTACTTGACTATTTGCCGATCCAATAGGGCCAACCAGAAATTTACAGAATTAACCTTTTTCTATGTAATTTCCCAATTTTTCGCAGATTGCAACCGTGTTTTACGGAGGCTCTTTTAGCACCGGAATTTAACCTATTTAAAAATTTGAGGTCGGCCTGCAGAGTCTACTTTTTCGGCTAGGGCTTTAATAACCTGAGGAATTTGACAGCTTTAATGAGTGTGGTATAGTAAGACACGGTTCTATCTTCTCTGACATAGAATGATTCTATCTCATCCAGAGATACCGGTTCTCGGGCCTTTCGTCAGAAAAAGCAAAAGGCTCTTTCCCGTCAAGTTTGACGAGCCTGCTATTTCAATAGATGACTGGTCAAGTCACATTTTTGCAGAGAACCCTGCACGCTAATCTAGACACGACCCAAAAAATGATAAAAATGCATATTGGTAGCATCTTTCTTAATAAGAGGGTAAAAGTTAAAAATCAAGGTCGGAAAGGAGGTGAAAAGATTGGGTAGGCCGGTGTCAGCTTTAGAATAAAAATTACCCAAAGAGAAATGCAGGATAGCGGTATTTCTTTGAAGGAAAAATGAATTATGTTGAAAAGGAGGCAGAGATGAGGAACTGGAAAAATTTGATCCAGAGGCCGTTAGTAATTCTCGGGATAGTGTTTTCATTGAGCATCCTGAATTGTATTGCGGTGGTTAGTGCGGCGGAACCGAACTTCAGTAAAGTTCCCAAAGGTCCTAAGCCCAAAAAGTTGACAGTTGTTCTTTACGAGCCGGTAGAACAGAAAGCAGCTATCGAAGTAAGTAAGCTTTTTGAGCAGAAATTTGGCATCAAAGTTGAAGTCAACGCCATACCCTGGATTAACCTGCACGAGAAAATCATTGCTGACCTAACTGCTCGTACTGGGACGTATGATGTAATCTTCATACCTGGATTGTGGGCATTGGAATTTATCGAGGCCGACTTTATCGAACCCTTAAACAAGTATTGGAACAATCCTAATCTGCCGAAATTCGATATTGAGGCTTATCCACAAAGCGTAGTTAATCTATTATCTAAGAATGGTAATATTTATTGGATTCCACATCACGGCACAACTCAGATCCTTTTCTATCGGAAAGATTTGTTGCAAGCCGAAGGATTGAGACCTCCGGAGACTTACGACGAGTTATTTAAAATCGCTGCAAAGTTTACCAACAATCCCAAATATCCGGGAGTTTGGGGATTTGGTACTACTGCTAAACAAGGTGAATTTGCCTCTAGCACTTGGAGTACCTGGCTCTGGTCCTGGGGTGGTGATTACTTTGATGAAGATTGGAACCCGATTTTTAATGATGCTACGGGAGTAGCCTCTCTGGAGGCTTACGCTGAGGCTGTCAATAAGTTCGCCCCACCGGATGCCCCTAACTGGGCGAATGAGGAAGCCGGTGCTGCTTTCCAGCAGGGTAGATTGGCGATGCTTCAAATGTGGCCTTACCTAGGAGCGGCTATGGAAGATCCCACTCAATCCAAAGTGGTAGGCAAAGTTGGTTATGCTCCTCTACCCAAGAAAGTACTTCGTTTTCCTAGACTAGGGTCCTGGGGTGGTACTGTTTCCAAGTTCTCCAGATATAAAGAGTGGGCTTACTTGTGGGTAGCCTTCTATAACAGCGAGGAAAATACGGACAACATCTTAGTACCTTCTGGTGTGGCAGTTTGCCGTCTGTTGACAGCAGAGAAACTAAAGGATAAGATTCTGTGGCAAGATGCTGTGAATAAGAGCTTTGAACATACGAAAGAAAGACCAGGTATCCCCGAGATTACTCCTATCATTGATGTCTGGGGTCTGGCAGTTTCTAAGGTGGTTACCGGGCAGTCTGATGCTAAAAGTGCTTTAGATGAAGCAGCCACTAAAATCCGCAAGATTTTGGATGATGCGGGATACTATAGTAAGTAGACCCCACTAGAATATTGGGCAAGAACACCGGGTGCGATGCTTTTTTTACCAACCGTACCCGGTGTTCTTCGTAATGGAGATGGATGTGAGACAAAGATTGCCAACTATTAGTCGGCCAGGATTTTTAAGTAAAGGAGAGCGGATTATCAGGGGATTAATTCGAAGTGAACGATTGATTCCCTACTGGATGTTGGCTCCACTATTAGTTGGTTTAGCTATATTAGTCTATTCTCCTATGATTGGTACTTTCGCTCTTTCTTTTCTGCGTTATTTTTGGAACAAACCTCAGCAACCCATTCGGTGGGCCGGTTTAAACAATTATATCGATATATTTTCTGAATCCCTGTTTTGGCAAGCTTTCGGCAATACAATAGTCTTTATGATTGTTTCTACCGGGTTAAGCGTTCTTATTGGTCTGGGATTAGCGGTGATGTTTGACCGTAAGTTTCCCGGGAAAAATGTGTTTATGACTCTCATTTTACTCCCAATGATGACTGCCCCCGTAGCGGCTGCTTTAACTTGGAAATTTCTGTTTGACGGGCAGTGGGGAGCAGTGAATTACTTCGTTAATGTAATGGGAATTCCTAACCAGGCTTGGTTAGCCAGTCCTAAGCTTGCTTTACCGGCCATAATGGTGGCCGATATTTGGCTATATGCACCCTTCGTTTTCTTGGTAATGTTTGCCAGCCTACAAGCCCTTCCCCAGGAACCAATGGAAGCTGCTCGTATCGATGGAGGGTCACGCTGGCAGATATTTACTAGAATTACTTTACCCTTGCTAGTACCCAATTTTCTTTTGATAATAGTCATCCGCCTGATGGACACCTTCCGAGTGTTTGATTTTATTTATATAATGACTAACGGTGGTCCCGGGGGTAAGACGGAAACCATTGGTTTCCTGAGTTACGAGCGGACCTTTCGTCATTTCAATATGGGACAAGGATCAGTAATTGCTATCTTTATATTGGTAGTCGTGTTGCTCATTTCTTGGTACTTCATAAGGATATTACAAAAGGGATTATTGGAACAAGTCAGATAGCTGGGAGTTGGTATATGGAGAAGATAGTCAAAAAAGGAGTAACTAATCTTGACTAAACGGAATTTCACCCTGAATAGTATTGGTAAATGGACTGTTTTTTACATAGGTTTGATCTGTGCAGTTTTTTTCTTTGTTTTTCCTATTTTTTGGATAGTGACGACATCTCTCAAGCACCGTGTGGATGTCTACACAGAAAAGCCAGTGTTGCTGTTTTCCGTCACCTGGCAAAATTATCAGCGAATTTTTGAATTGCACGACTTTGGCCATTACCTTTTAAATAGCTTTATAGTGGCTACCAGCGTTACCTTAATAATTATGTATTTTGGGGCACTAGCTGCTTATGCCTTAACTAGATGGCGGATTCAAGGATATAACTGGGTTTCTCTAGCTATTATCTCGGCTCGTATGTTTCCCCCCATTGCTCTTTTGCCATCTTTTTTTCTCTTCGCCTCGCGGATAGGCATTGTGGATACCAGGC
>Ga0307439_1000204_pt1 | contig 42935 bp, 37 predicted proteins | sample SalMarWE160490MG_FD_202142 | JGI IMG/M metagenome (GOLD analysis project Ga0307439, IMG submission 202142) | Salt marsh sediment microbial communities from the Plum Island Ecosystem LTER, Massachusetts, United States - WE1604-90 | ecosystem: Environmental > Aquatic > Marine > Intertidal zone >... | reverse complement strand
ATTTACTCTGTCCTGGGGTGGGATCCTTTTCGCCGATTCTTTTGATTATCTACTATGTGGGACTGATAGCATCACCTTATGTTTTTAAAATTTCAAGTAGCTATGTCGAGTTAAAAAAATAAACCCATCCTCCTTTTCTCCTTGAGGCAAGCCATGCAAAAATTGATCATTCAAGACTAACTTCCAATTTTTCGGGCTAGGGCAACTGAAAAAGGGGGTTGACAATATTTCTTATATGTGCATGCTATCTATAGAATAGAAAGAATTGAAATAGTGGATGACCTTCCTCAAAAAATGGTCAGCTAAATCCTAAATTTTAGAACCAAAAGGGAGGAAAGCTATGCAAAGTAAGACCTGGGGATTGGTGCTTTTTGCTCTCGGCATCTTCTTTATGTACGCTTTTAGTATGGTAAACTTCTGGTTGATGCTGGTGGGAATCGTGCCATTGATGACATTGTTTAGGATCTTACCCATTAACGCGGTACTCATGCTAATGGGCTATACCCCACCTATTGGCGCAGTACTGATGGTCATCGGCGGATTGATTTATGGGCGAAAAACCAGGGAGGCAATCAAATGAACTTACCGACGACTCATCCTATTTGGATGTGGCTCTATTTTGGCACTTTTGGATCGACCGGTGCGGTGCTCTTCACCTTGGTCGTCTGGAACTGGCTGAAGGTCCACAGCTTGGCCAAGGGAGCGCTACGGTCAGCTACCAAGTGGAACGTGCTCGGATATATGTTCCTCTTCGTCGGGGCGTGGTTTGCCTGTGGTATTGGCGGGCCGCCGGGTAATTTGCTCAGCCCTGATCTGACGATACACAATCCTGACCTTGCCACCTGGACAGCGTTCCTTTCAATGTTCTTCTCAGTACCAGGCTGGGCCTGCGCACTTGTGGGCATGCGGAAAATGATAAAGGCTACACAGTAAGAGGGTCAGAAAGAGGCGCAGATGGCCTTCGGCGACTTCGAGAACCCGAATGCGCTACTTGACATGCGTGGAGTGAACTGGCAAACTTAAACCTGGTGACAGGAGGTGACTAGAAATGAACAAGAAGATCGCAGGGATTATCGCAGCAGTTCTAGGAGTAATTGGACTCATAGTGATATTGGCGGGCCCGGCCTTCAACTTACTCCCAACCAACCCTTCTATTTTCGCTGCCTTAGTGTGCTGGATCGTTGGTGGCGCGATTAGAGGCTTTGCGAGAAAAGGAGAGAAGGAAGAAAAAAAGTAATAGCTCAGATACGCCGATGAAGAGTTAAGCCGCCTATTAAGGAGCCTACCTTTCTGGGGCCTAGCGAAAGTGAAGGTCATCCCCATGCAGACCTTTTGAGCAAAAGTTGAAATTTTCGGAAGAGACTCAATTTGAGAAAAATCAAATGGAGGAGCAAAACAGATATGAAGGCCTGGATTCTTGCAAAGAAAGAAAATTTTAACTCTTACGAAAACAGACGTTTTCATGAGGAAGCCGAACAAATGGGAATTGAACTCCAAACAGTTGGACCTGAAGAATTTGATATCATCGTTACAAAAGAAGGGCGAAAGAGCATCCTTCGCAAGGGCAGTCCTGTAGATTTGCCGGATTGTTTGATTCCAAGAATGGGTGCAGGGACAACATATTTTGCTTTAGCGGTGATACGACATCTTCAGAGACTGGGCCTTTTTATTCTAAATTCCGGCCAGAGCATAGAAAATGCCCAAGATAAACTGGCAACCCTGCAAATCCTTGCTGCAAATAATATCCCAATTCCTAAAACTATGCTTGCTAAGTTCCCTTTGAACGTTGATATTGTTGAGAGGAAATTCACTTATCCGTTGATAGTAAAGACTGTTTCAGGCTCTTATGGAAAGGGAGTTTTTTTCTGCGAACACAGAGATCAGCTAGAAGACCTTGCAGACCTCATAGAAGTCTCGAAAGATCAGAGAGTTAATGTAATCATTCAGGAATTCGTTTTATTCAGTAACGGAAAAGACATTCGAGTCTTTGTTGTAGGTGGAAAGCATATCGGAGCAATGGTAAGGATAGCCAGAGAAGGGAAACTCAAAGCCAATTTTTCTGCGGGAGGAACAGTTGCATCTTTTGATCTGAATCCTGCAATGGAGAGGCTTGCCGTGGAATCTGCGAAGCTTGTGGGGCTGGATATAGCTGGCATAGATATTCTTTTTGATGGTGATAGTTATAGAGTTTGCGAGGTAAACTCTTCCCCTGGGTTTGAGGGTTTTGAAAAGGCAACAGGTCTGAACGTTCCGCAAGAAATTTATCATTATATTCAGGTTCGTTTGGGAGGTTCTCTATGATGTTAAAACTGTGCCTAACATATAATAAAGACCTTTTGCCAAAAGCTCCTAAAAAAAGAGGTTGATATAGGTATTGTAGTCACCCGCACATAGAGAGCTCTTTTACTGTGCCGATCCCCGATAGAAAAAGTTTATTCTCGGTTGAGTCTTTCTTCGGGCCCTAAATTAAGAAAGAGCGGATTTTTCTGTTTTTGCCTTATCGGGGAGGAAATTTACAGAAAAAATTGGACTTGACTCTGGGATTGACAAAACATAAATTGTGTATAAAATCTAATACGATTGAAAATATGGTATTAGTAGAGGACGATTAAGGGAGAGGCCAAGAACATCTGGCACCGAAGGGGCAATCTTTAATTTAAACTCTCAGGTAAAAGGACCTTAATCGACTAGCTCTCTGGAGAAGCTTTCTTTAAATGTAATTAAGGAAAGAACCGACGGGGCAGTTTTGCCTTTGTAGGCAAGACGAATCTCTCAGGTAAAAGGACAGAGGGCACGACATTCATCAAGCTGTCGTGTCCTCTTTTTTATTAAGATAAAAAAATATCTAGAGCACTGCTGAAAGGAGTAGACCGATGTATATGGCAAAGAGAATGACAAGATTAGGGACTGAAACCGCATTTGAGGTTTTGGCACAGGTAAATAGGCTCAGAGCAGAAGGAAAGGATATTATAAGTTTTGCTATTGGAGAGCCCGATTTTGATACGCCTCAGAATATCAAAGATGCAGCAATAAAAGCAATCAAGGATGGTTATACCCATTACAGTTCCTCGGCTGGAATTCTTCCTTTAAGAGAGTCAATTGCTCGCTATATCTCCAAAACCAGGGACATTGAGGTAGATTCTGATGAGGTGGTAGTTACGCCAGGAGGAAAACCAATAATTTTTAATAGCATTTTCTCCTGTATTAACGAAGGGGATGAAGTGATGTACCCGAATCCAGGATTTCCCATTTATGAATCAGTTATAAATTTTGTCGGTGGGAAACCAGTTCCTCTTCCCCTTTTAGAAGAGAAGAATTTTAGCTTTGACACAAAGGACTTACAAGAAAGGATAACTCCAAAAACAAAAATGATTATTATTAACTCTCCTCAAAATCCCACTGGAGGTACCTTGAGCTATGATGATTTAAAAACCACTGCTAGGATAGCTATTCAAAATGATATTTGGGTGCTCTCAGATGAGATTTATTGTAATATGGTCTACGATGGAAAGTTCCAGAGCATTGTTTCTATTCCTGGAATGAAAGAGAGGACAATTTTGCTCGATGGGTTCTCCAAAACTTACGCTATGACTGGGTGGCGGTTGGGATTTGGAATAATGAGGAAAGAGCTGGCCACTCATATTGCCAGAATAGAAACAAATGCTAACTCCTGCACAGCAACATTTACCCAATATGCGGGAATAGAAGCCCTGGAAGGTCCACAGGACGATTCCTTAGCTATGATAGGAGAATTTCAGAAAAGAAGGGATATTATTTATAAAGAGTTAAATAATATCAAAGGGATTACATGTTTGAAGCCGAAGGGAGCTTTTTATATATATCCAAATGTAACTGAGGCTTGCCGAAATCTAGATTTGCGTGACTCAAAAGAGTTCCAACAATATCTATTACACCGCGCAAATGTAGCCGTATTGGCCAGGAGCTGTTTTGGCAGGCGAAACGAAGGGGAGAAAGAGGAATATATTAGATTATCCTATGCAACCTCCAGGGAAAATATAATAGAAGGGGTAAAAAGAATTAAGAATGCTACTGAATCTAAGTCTTAGGCAAAAATGTCAGATCTAACTAACAGGAATTTATTCATAGGAAAGGGAGAGCTTTCATCAAAGAAAGCATCCCCAGGAAAAGACCATGAGGAATATTCAAATTTTCTCCTTGAGGAAAATCTTTCTGAAATAGACCCTGATACAGATCTTATCATCAGTTTTGAGGAAGACAGACAAGCAAAGAAGCTTATCCTCATTCCTTCGGAAAGCATCTGTCCCCAAGCTGTTCGGCAGGCCCTGGGCTCGGTCTTCACTAACCTCTATGCGGAAGGATATCCCCCCTTAAGGATGACCAGGGATGAAGAAAGGCTGCTATTAGATTTCAAGGATCAGCTTACCCACTACCGTCGCTATGCCGACCGGCGGTTTTACAAAGGAGGTGAGTATGTCAACTTTGTTGAGAGTTTGGCCCAGAGGCGGGCTGCCCAATGCTTTGCTACCGATAAGAATCCCCATGCTCCTGCAAAGGTCAGTGCTGATCAAATATTTGTCAATGTACAACCTCTCTCGGGAGCAGCGGCCAACAACTCTGTCTATGAAGCTTTTGTTGAACCTGGGGATACAGTTATGGGTATGGCTTTAGCCCATGGAGGCCATCTGACCCACGGCAGCCAATTCAACCGATCCGGCAGGCGCTACAATGTCGTTTCCTATGGAGTCGGTGAAGAAACAGAAAGGTTAGATTATGAGACGATCAAAAGGCTGGCTATCGAGCATAAACCAAAAATGATCATCGCCGGCTATACCTCCTATCCCTGGGCCCCTGACTGGCAGAAGTTCAGGGAGATTGCCGATAGTGTGGGAGCCATACTCTTTGCTGACATTGCTCATCCCGCGGGACTGGTGATTGCTGGGCAATATCCGAGTCCAGTTGGCTATGCTGATGTAATTACCTTAACTACTCACAAGACTCTTTGTGGGCCACGTGGTGCGGTTATTTTGACTACCGATGAGGAGAAGGCTCAAAGAATAGATAATGCTGTCTTTCCTGGCGAGCAGGGTGGCCCTCACGTCAACAAATTTGCCGCTATGGCCGTAGCTTTTAAGATTGCCCGGACAGAGAAGTTTAAAAAACTTCAAGAAAAAATTGTGGAAAATGCTAAAGGATTAGCCTCCTCTCTTAAGAGGAGAGGTTTAAGGATAGCCTATGGAGGAACCAATACTCACCTTTTAGTAATCGATCTAAAGGCTGTCAAAACCAGGACCGGCTTTCCTCTAAAGGGTGAAATAGCTGCTCGCATCCTGGATCTTTGCGGTCTGGTAGTTAACAAGAACGCTATTCCTGGTGATGAGACAGCCGCCGACGCCAGCGGCATCCGTCTCGGAACCCCCTGGATTACTCAGCGAGGACTAGGAAAAGAGGAGATGGAGAAGTTAGCCGAACTTATTCACCGGGTGCTGATGAGTATTCAGCCCTTTAGCTACATAGGACTCGCTGGGGATCTATCCCGAGGAAAGATAGATCTGGAGACTCTTGAGGAAGTAAAACAAGAAGTGGCCGAGCTGACCCAGAGAGCAAAGGCTCAAGTCTCCCTCCATGACCGATCGGCTAAGCTTGGTTATCCCCATTACGATCTTGCCACAAAACCGTCAGTGAAAGAGACCAGGTTACTCACCCAGCATCAAAAGTTAGGAGCGAAGCTAGTCGAAAATAACGGTTGGAGGATGCCTCTTCATTATCAAAATGTTACCGAAGAACTTAAAGCAGTCCGCAGAACGGCTGCCATTTTTGACCTGGGCGACAGGGGACTACTCAAGGTAAGTGGAGAAAGAGCGAAGCCGCTTCTCCAAGAGGTATCTACTAATAATTTAGCCGAGCTTAAGCCGGGGCAGCTCCTGCGTTCTTTTCTTCTGGACAGGCGAGCTCAACTTATCGATGAGGTTTCTATCCTCTATTTAAATTGCGATAATAGAGGTAGAGATCATTGTTTGGTGGTGACTAATCCGTCCCGTACTGAGAAGGTAAAGTCATGGCTGCGGGGACTTTCGGACGGATATATTACTTTTGATAGTGATGATATATTTGCCAAAATTGAAGGACCAGCAGTAGTGGAGGATTTGGGGGAGACTGTCGAAGAAAGCTCACGCAGGATGGGAATAGCTTTATACGGACCAAACTCTTCCAGGATCCTCAGCAAAATAGACCCTTCTTTAAGGGATCTTAAGAAATTTCATTTCCAGGAAGGGAAGATTGGAGAGATCGAAGGGATCATCTCTCGCACCGGTTATAGAAAGGAGTCTTCAGGATTTGAATTCTATATCCATCCGGATGACGCCGTCAAGCTCTGGAATCTACTTTTAAGGCAAGGGGAAGAGTTTGGCATTAAGGCAGCCGGGCTTTTGACCAGAGATCACCTTTATTCAGAAGCAGGCCTACCTTCCGAAGAAAACCCTAAATCTACAACTGACGGGTTTTCTCTATATAAGACTCACCCCTCTTATTTTCATCTATCAAAGCCTTATTTTGTCGGACAAAAGATTGTCAATAAGCTACTCGAATTTCCGGCAGTGAAAGAGGAGTTTCACTATAAGGAAGAGAAAGACAAGGTGAGGCAGACTCCTCTATACGAGGAACATTTGAAACTAGGTGCCAGGTTTGTTAGCTTTGCCGGTTGGAAGATGCCGGTTTGTTACACCAGTATTAGTGAGGAGCACCAGGCGGTAAGAGAGACAGCCGGACTTTTTGATGTAACCCACATGGGAGTGATAGAAATTGCTGGTGAGCATGCTGCCAGTTTCTTAGATACAGTTTCTACCAACTATGTGCGATGGTTGAAAGGCGGGCAATCTCAGTACGCCTATCTTCTTGATCCAAAGGGAGGTGTTTTGGATGACGTTATGATTTATCGTCGAGGTTTAAACCGATATATGATGGTTTGTAATGCTGTAAATGAGAAAAAAGTTTGGATATGGCTAAATGCAGTTAATTCTAAAAGATTTTCCATAGATAAAGACTTTCCTGAGAAAGAAATTGAAGGGAAAGCCGTTATGAAAAATTTAAAAGATAGCTCATCAGGAAAGGATCAAAAAGTTGATCTGGCTCTCCAGGGCCCCAATTCGCTGGCCATATTACAGAAATTGTCAAAAGAAAAAGAGCTCGAGAGAAAATTAGCCAGGATGGCCAAAAATGAATTTATAGAGGTTAAGCTCGCCAGAATAGAGGTGCTCATTTCCCGCAGTGGTTATACCGGCGAAGATATTGGCTATGAGCTTTATTTACACCCTGAAAATGCTACTCTCATTTGGAATCTACTTCTAAAAGAAGGCAAAGAGTTTGGCATCCATCCCGCTGGTCTAGGGACCCGAGATTCAACCAGGATTGAAGCTGGACTACCCTTGTACGGACATGAGTTAGCTGGCAGATACGGTATTACTCCTACTGAGGCTGGCTATGGAGCATTTGTTAAACTTCACAAACCTTACTTTATTGGGAAAAAGCGCCTTTCAAAAAGGCAAACCCGAAGCAAAATGGAGATTATTCGTTTTAGGATGGCGCGTAAAGGCATCAGAATGATAAAATCAGAAGATCCTGTGGTTGATGAAAAAGGTCAATATATGGGCAGAGTCACCAGTTGTGCTCTGGTGGAAGGAACTCAAGTTGGATTAGCTTATGTTGATAAAAATTTTGTTGAGGAAGGAAGAAAAATTGCAATATTTATTTTTCCGCGGGGGGGGAAATTTTCTCCAGAGGCTCCTAAGGATGAACTAACCAGGGGAGATAAGGTGCTTCTTCATGAAGAAGCTGTAGTTTTAAGCCGCTTCCCTGAAGAGGACAGTAAGGTATAGAATGAGGAGGCATTAAATGCCAATTATTGATTCTAAGACAGGAAAAGTAAAAAGGGATTATACAATTAAAGAGTTGATAGAGAAAACAAGGGAAATGAGAGCTTATAATATGGTTAGTCTTACCGCAGCTCGCTCGGGACATACGGGAGGGACTCTCTCAATTATGGATATTGCCGCAGCCTTATATCTTAAGAAAATAAGGCATGACCCCCAAAATCCCAATTGGGAAAACAGGGACAGAGTTTTCTGGTCTACCGGTCACAAAGCTCCGGCTCTTTATGTGGCTTTGGGTGAAGCGGGTTATTTCCCAGTAAAAGAGGTGGTAAAATTAAGAAAATTATGGTCTGGCTTTGAAGGTCATCCCCATAGATTAAAACTAGCAGGAGTTGAGCTTTCGGCTGGATCTTTGGGACAGGGTCTGGGTGTGGCGGTAGGCTGTGCGCTTAATGCCAAATTAGAGGGAAAAAACTACAGAGTCTACTGTATCAATGGTGATGGAGAACTCGATGAGGGTTCTATCTGGGAGGCCATAATGTGTGCTGCTCATTACAAATTAGACAACCTGGTCTCTATTGTTGACAGAAATGGCCTGCAAATTGATGGTCCTACAGAGGAAGTTATGAGATTGGAATCTCTGGTTCAGAAATGGAGAGTCTTTGGATGGAATACTATTGAGATTGATGGTCATAATATAAAGGAGATCCTGGATGCCCTTGATGGAGCTGAGAAGGTGAAAGGAAAACCATCAGTAATAATTGCCAAAACAACCAAAGGAAAAGGTGTTTCCTATGCTGAGGATGTAGTAGGTTATCACGGTATAGCTCCAAAAGATGGAAGATCAGGGAAAGAGTCATTGGACAGAGCCTTAGAGGACATAGGAGATCCTTCCTTTACTAAAGAGAAAGTAGACGAACTGTTGAAAATTGCTGATGATTATCAAAAGGAAGTGAATGAGAAGATAGAAGCTTCCATGCCTGGATTTAGCAGAAATTATTGGTGGAATTCATCTGATAGAATGAAAGTTGAGATGGATGCTACCCGAAATGGCTTTGGTAGAGCTATAGAAGAATTAGGCACTGATAAAAGAGTTGTTGCACTAGGGGCTGACATTACGAACTCAATAAGGATGAATAAATTCTATGCCGAACATCCTGAGAGGGGAAATAGGTTTTTCAGCATAGGTATAGCTGAGGCCAATATGGCTCTGGTAGCATCTGGTTTAGCCAAAGAGGGGAAAATACCATTTATGGGGTCCTACGGAGTTTTCGTAACGGGTAGAAATTGGGATCAACTAAGGACTACGGTGTGCTATAACAACTTCAATGTAAAAGTTGCCGATGCTCATGGTGGTATTTCGGTGGGACAAGATGGGGCCACTCATCAAGCATTGGAGGAAATTACCAATATTTGTTATTTACCTAATATGCATATGGTCATCCCTTGTGATTCACTGGAGACAGAAAAAGCGACCGAATTTATTGCTTTTATTGAGGGACCCGCGGTGGTTAGGTACGCCAGAGAAGCAACTCCCCTGGTAACCACCAAGGATACTCCCTATAAGTTTGGTTTAGCCAATATAATAAGATACAGGGGTGAGAAAAAAAACTTCATCGAGGCATTTGAGATAAAGATTTCCCCTAATTATAAGTCAGAAAATGAAGATTTAAGTATAATTGCCTGTGGACCTATGGTGCCAGAGGCAATGAGGGCAGCGTATATCCTAAAAGAAGAATATGGAATTGAGGTAAGAATACTAAATGTACATACGGTTAAACCAATCGACAAGAAGGCAATTGTAAAAGCAGCGGAAGAAACAGGTGTCATAATAACGGCAGAGGAACACCAGGTTGGCGGGTTTGGGAATATTGTTGCCGGAGTGATAGGACAGGGTAAGAAATACGATGCACCATTGTTAATGGATATGGTGGGAGTGGAGGATAAGTTCGGTGAATCCGGAGCACCCTGGGAATTGATGAAAATATTTGGATTAACGGCTGAGCATATTGCAAAAAGAGCTAAAAAATTATACGATCGAAAAAATGGAGAATAGAGTGTATCCAAAAGATTTAAAGTATAGCGAGACTCACGAGTGGGTAGAAGTCGATAAGGGCATTGCTACTGTGGGCATTACCGATTTTGCCACCAAACAGTTGACCGACCTGGTCTATGTAGAGCTTCCCTCTATTGGGGCAAAAGTTGCCAAGGGTTCTTCTTTCGGAGTTGTAGAATCGGTTAAGGCTGTCTCTGATTTACACTCACCAGTAAGTGGAACGGTAGTCAAGGTAAATGAGAAATTATCTAAAGAGCCAGAGATAGTAACTCAAGATCCGTACGGCAAAGGGTGGATGATTAAGGTAAAGATAGAGGATCAAACTGAACTAGATACTTTGATGGATTCAGAAGAATATGAGGAGCTAGTGAAGAAGGAAAAAAAGTGATTCCCTATATTTCCAATACCGAAGAAGACCAAAAGGAGATGCTAAAAGAGATAGGAGCTAGGTCCATAGAGGATCTATTTGATAGTATCCCCCAAAATTTAAGGTTAAAAATTGACCTCAATCTTCCCTCATCACTCTCAGAGATGGAATTGGTTAATGAGCTTAAGGGTCTATCCGGGAAAAACGCCCATTTAGATGAATATGTCTCTTTTTTAGGAGCGGGAAGTTACGATCATTTTATCCCTTCCCTGGTTGATCACCTCTCCAGTAGGTCTGAATTTTATACCTCCTACACTCCCTATCAGGCAGAAGCCAGTCAGGGAATGCTGCAGGCTACTTATGAATATCAAAGCCTTATCTGCGAGCTTTTTAAAATGGATGTCTGCAATGCCTCCCTTTATGAGGGGGCGACAGCCCTGGTTGAGGCGGCTGTCCTGGCTCATAGGATTAATCATGGCCGCAAAGTTTTATTAGCCAAGAGCCTTCATCCGGAATATCGTCAGGTTCTCACCACCTATATAAAGAAAACCTTAGGCCTGTCTATAATAGAGGTAGATTACGAGAATGGGGTAACTGATCTTGCTCAATTAAAAGAAAGAATAAGTAACGATACGTGCTGCGTGGTTATCCAGAATCCTAACTTTTTTGGCTGTTTAGAGAAAGTTAATCAGATAGAAGAAATTACTCACCAGGCCGGTTCTTTATACATTGTCTCGGTGGATCCCATATCCTTAGGGATACTCATCCCTCCGGGAGAATACAATGCAGATATCGCCATGGGAGAAGGACAAGCCTTGGGAGGCAAACTTAATTTCGGAGGGCCTTGTTTAGGAATTTTTACCGCCAAGAAGGAGTTCTTAAGAAAAATGCCAGGTAGAATAGTAGGAGAGACGACTGATAAAGGGGGAAGGAGAGGATTCGTCTTAACCTTACAAACTAGAGAGCAGCATATACGTAGAGAAAGGGCAACTTCCAATATCTGTACCAACCAGGCTTTGAATGCCTTAAGAGCTGCCATATACCTATCTACTCTGGGAGAGAAAGGGTTGGCTAAGGTAGCTCACCTGTGTCTACAAAAATCACATTATGCCGCTAAGAGAATTTACCAGATTCCTGGATTTGAGCCCACCTTTAGGAGCCCCTTCTTCAAAGAATTCGCCGTAAGATGCCCTGTCTCACCTGGTAAGATAAATAAATTGCTCTGGGATAATAAGATCTTGGGAGGATTTGATTTGGGGAGATTTTACCCCGAATTGGAGAATTCTTTATTATTCTCGGTAACTGAAAAGCGAACTGGAGAGGAGATTGATAAACTCACCCTCCTTTTGGAAGATATGGTATGAGAGAACCCTTAATATTTGAGAAAAGTAGGCCGGGAAGAAGGGGATGTTCACTTCCTGCGTGTGACGTAGACAAAGAGAATCTAAAAAAACTAATTCCTAAGAAATACCTGCGCCAGGGCGGTTTAGGCTTGCCCCATGTAAGTGAGCCCGATGTAGTTCGTCATTTTGTACGGCTATCTCAGCAAAATATGGGGGTAGATACAAATTTTTATCCCCTGGGGTCCTGCACCATGAAGTACAACCCCAAGATAAACGAGGATATAGCCAATCTACCTGGCTTTACCAGAGTTCATCCCTATCAGCCCCAGGTTAGTGTCCAGGGAACCCTGCAGCTCCTTTACGATATGGAAAAGCTTTTATGTGAGATATCCGGAATGGATAGAGTATCACTGCAGCCAGCCGCTGGAGCTCATGGCGAGCTTACCAGTTTAATGATGATAAAGGTTTATTATGAAGATAAGAAAGAGCAACGAGATACGGTTCTCGTACCAGACTCTGCCCATGGGACCAATCCTGCTAGTTCTGGCCTCTGTGGATTTCGAGTAATAGAGGTAAAATCGAATCAAGATGGAGAAATAGATTTAGATGACCTAAAGGACAAGATGAGCGAAAGAGTGGCTGTTTTAATGCTCACCATTCCTAACACTTTAGGTCTATTTGAGAGAAATATCCTCGAGATCGCCGAGATCGTCCACCATAGGGGAGGCTTTCTTTACCTTGACGGGGCCAATCTAAATGCTCTCTTGGGGATAGTTAGACCATCTGATTTGGGGATAGATATAATGCACCTTAATCTCCATAAGACTTTTTCCACCCCTCATGGAGGAGGAGGCCCCGGTTCAGGACCCCTAGGAGCAAAAGAGAAACTCGCTCCCTACTTACCTCTTCCTATGGTAGAAAAAGATAAGAAAGGCTATTATCTTGATTACAATAGAGCCAAATCGATAGGAAAAGTCAGATCTTTTTATGGGAATATCGAGGTTATCATAAAAGCATACTGTTATCTAAGATCTCTGGGAAAAAAAGGATTAAAGAAGATAAGCCATAATGCTGTTTTAAATGCAAATTATTTGATGGAAAGACTAAAGAACTATTTTTATCTTCCTTATGATCAACCCTGCATGCACGAGTTTGTTCTTTCGGGAGTAGAGGGAAAGATGAAGGATGTAAGAACCCTGGACATTGCTAAACGCCTTTTGGACTTCGGCTTTCATCCTCCTACTATATATTTTCCCTTAATTGTGAAAGAAGCCTTAATGATTGAGCCTACCGAGACCGAGTCCAAGGAAACCCTGGATGCCTTTGTATCTTCTATGATTCAAATTAGAAAAGAGATAGACGAGGATCCCTCTTTAGTTAAGCAGGCTCCCCATAATTTGTCCATTGGTCGGCTGGATGAGGTAAAGGCAGCTAAAGAGCTAAAGCTGAGATGGAAAGAAAAAAAGAGTGGCGATTGATTGATTCTGGCTATCTAGATGCCTATACCAATATGGCTATAGACGAGGCCGTATTCCTGATGAGAGAGAAACTGGGCCTTCCTGCTACCCTTCGATTCTATGCCTGGAAACCAGCGGCTGTTTCCATGGGTTACTTTCAAAAAATAGAAGACCCCTCCCTAGAAGAATACAAAAGACAAAAAACAACCATTGTCAGGCGCTTTACCGGAGGAGGTGCTATATTGCATAGAAATGAGATAACCTATTCACTAGCTTGCTCTACTCATGAGTTTTCTGCCTTTAAGGATATTACAAAAACGCAGCAGCTCGTTCATGAGGCTATAATCCTGGGTCTCCAAAATCTAGGGATAAAGGCCGGATTAGAAAGAAAACAAAGCAAAAGACCTGATCCCTATTTTTGTTTTGTCAGTCCCTCAAAGAACGACGTGGTTGACGACGGAAGAAAAATTGTGGGAAGCGCTCAAAGGAGGAAAAATAGAGCCTTTTTTCAACACGGATCGATTCTAATGGATAATAAGATCACCTCTGAAAGCAGAAAAGAGAAAAAAGATAGGGGGAAAATTATAGATAGTCTAGTTTGGGGATTTGAGAAAAGATTGGGGATAAGATTACTACCTGGCCATTTAACCAAGGAAGAATTAAAATTATCCCAAGAGTTAAGGCAGATCAAATACAGCACTCGAAATTGGAATTACCGAAGATAGATTGTATTGTCTTCATTTGGACTCGCGTTTTCAACCTTTTTAAACTCCTAAAATTTGGGTGAAGAATGGAGTTTACCGAGACAGTAGAAAAGTTAGAAGCAAACTTGCGTAAAATTGCTGGCAATGTTACCAACAATAAGGCGGACCAGGATGATTTATTGCAAGAAGGGTGGCTTTATCTATGGAAAAATGGAGAAAAACTCGAGAATAAGACGATATCGTATGTTTTGACGGGCTGTTATTTTCGGTTCATTGATTATCTCAAGCAAGGCAGCAGTATTGATAGTAAGTCAAGAGAAAATGTTACGGTAATCAGTTTATATTACATAAATGATGAAGAACAGGCACCACTTGTATCTAATATTCCCTCCAGAGTGGACGACGCAAAGGATGCCGTAATAACTAAGGATTTAGAAGAGCAAATCCGAAAGCGCCTGAACGCGAAACTAAAAAAAACCTATGATCTTCTTTTGGAAGGACATACCCTTGGTGAAATTGCCAAAAAATTCAACTTAACTCATGAGGCCGTAAGGCTGCGGGTAAAAAAGATAAGAAAAGTAGCGAGAGAGTATTTTGCGAAAAACTTGGATTTTTAACAACTTTTTTCGTTTCTATAATCTTGCAACAAACTTGAGCAAGACCCCAATTTTCTCAAAAACGGGCAGTTGACAAAAAAAATGTGTTAACAATCAGTAGTGAAGTTGGATCTTTGGCAAGGAAAGAGCTAAAATAAGGCGAGGTGGTTTAAGAACTCTCTTTTTCTACTGAAAAGTGGATAAAGAATCTGTAAATAAGAGGTAAGTTGGGAGAGAAATAGTAGAAGTTGAACAAAAAAGGGCAAGTGTCTGAAGAATTTTACTTATCTCAGCGGTTCTTTGACAAAACAAAAAATACCCCTTCATCAAAAGGCTGGATTTACCTGAATTATGTGATGGTGTTGGTCCTTAGGAAGAAGATCTTTTTCTCTGAATCAAGGAAAGGATAAAAGTCGGCACCATAGGAGCTTCTAATTTTCTCTTGTAGGACAGGTATTTATATTCCTGAGTGGGGAGGTATCCGAGTAGAAGATAACATTGTCCTTCTGGAGGAAGGAAGAGTAGAATATCTGTCCAATTTTATGAGGGGATTTTGAGAGGAAAAGCAGCAGAATAATCGATGTAGATCTCCACGTCGTTACAGGCGTGGTATTTTTCCGCTTGTCCTGGAGTTCTTGCAGAAAACCTCTCTAATTCCCATCGTCACAGGGGGAGTCGCCCTTAAGTTTAATAAGCAGAAAATCCCTTCCGTAGAGGATCTTGACGAATCTGACAAAGAGGAGGAGACAATGAGTAAAATTACATTGGGTATCAATAATTGCTTTGCAGTAAAAAGATGGCCAGAGCCTGAAGAATGGTGCAGAATCATAGCAGAAGAGTTGAAACTTAGGTATGTCCAATTTAGTCTAGATTTGCTCGATCCCAGGGTGAGCCAGCCAGCAAGACGTAAAATGAGTAAAAGAATAAAAAAGACAGCTGAGAGCTATGGTTTGGAAATTCATACTACCTTTCCCGGTATTGCCTCGTATTCCTTTAATCAACTTCTCCATCCAGACGTAGGAATTCGCCATGATGCCCTGCACTGGTGCGAAGAGGCAGTATTTACGACCAGTGAAATAGGAGCACGAGGAACGGGAGGACCTCTCGGTGCTCTTTCTATGAGAGATTTTAATACACCTTCTCGCAAGGAAAGTCTAATCAAGCAATTAATTGAGTCACTTCAACATTTGGCACAATTGGCTGTCTTCGAAGGTCAAGAATTTTTTCTGTGGGAACCAACACCTTTGGCCCGGGAGATATGCCACACAATGAAAGAAGCCAGAAATTTCCACGCTGAAGTCAACAAAGGGTCTGCCGTTCCCATCAATTTTTGCCTTGATGTAGGACACCAGTGTGCAGTGGATACCTCGGGCAAAGATAGAGACCCTTATGCATGGTTAGAGGCACTCGCCCCCCTGTCTCCGGCAATTCACATCCAGCAAACCGATGGAGTATTGGACTCACACTGGCCCTTCACCCCAGAATTTAATAAAAAGGGAATCATTGAGCCCGAAAGGATAGTGAAGACCATCCAGAAATCTGGAACAAATGAAGTATATTTATTCCTCGAAATAATACATCCCTTTGAAGCCGATGAAAAAAAGGTATTAGAAGATATTAAGGAGAGCGTCGAATACTGGAAGAGCACTACCAGTATAGACTATTAGAGCTCTAGCCAACGGGCAGCCGCGGGTCAAAAGGTACTGGTTTCTATGTCGAAATTCCAAAATGGGTTTGAGCAGCAAAAATTGATCAGTAAATTCTTCACTGGGGATCAATGCGACTCTAGCAGTAGAGTTTGAAAATGGCTGACGGATACTTGACCTTTGTAGATGAGAAGAACAGACAATACCAAAAACAATCTTTAAGAAAGAAAGAGGAGGTATTATGATTTCTGTTCGATACGACCAATTGATTGTGGGCAAACATAAGCATGAGATTGAAACACCTGCCCTTCTTATTTATGCAGATCGTTTGGAACGAAATATCGATAAGATGGCAGCTTTTTTTTCAGAGCTTGAGTGCAATCTGAGACCTCATTTCAAGACCCATCGTCTCCCTGTTATAGCTCATAAGCAGATTAAGGCAGGCGCCCGGGGTATCACCTGTGCTAAGATCAGTGAGGCTAAAGTTCTAGTGGAAAGCGGTGTGAGGGACGTATTCATTGCCAATCAGATTGTGGGAGAGAGAAAACTTGAGCAATTGGCCGGTTTAGCACATCACAGTGATATCATAGTAGCAGTTGACAATGTGGAGAATGTCTCTCAAATGTCGGCTATTGCCTTGAAAAGAGGGGTAAAAATCAATGTCCTCATTGAGTTCGACGTAGGGATGAATCGATGCGGTGTTGATACGGAAAAGAAGGCTTTAGCACTTGTGAAAACTATTTTAAATCTGAAAGGAGTTCGCTTGAGAGGTCTTACGGGATACGAAGGTCATACCGTCCTAATACCAGATTACGAACGAAGAAAGAGTGAATGTCGCAAAGCCCTTGCTCGGTTGGTGAAAGTCCTGGATTTTCTGGAGAAAAATGGAATACCCATAGAAATAGTAAGCGCCGGCGGCACTGGAACCTACAACATAGCCGCTCGCTACCTGGGAATCACCGAAGTCCAGGCAGGCTCCTATGCTACCATGGATACAACATACCGAAAAATCGGAATAGATTTTGAAATGGCTCTTTCCCTTATGACAACCATCATCAGTCATCCCACAAAAGAAAAATATATTCTGGATACCGGGCTAAAGTCATTGACCAATGATATGGGAATCCCGGAGCTCATTGACGCACCTGGGGCAGTTATTGATGCCATGCACGAGGAGCACGTGCGTATATTCTGGAAAAATCCGACCAGGAATCTGAAAATTGGAGACAAATTAGAATTTTATCCCAGTCACGGATGCACAACAATCAATTTACACGATTGCTGCTATGTCGTGCGAAATGATGTGGTCGAGGCAGTATGGCACATGAAAGCCAGAGGAGCCTCTCAATAACGCTATATCACAGGCAAGATGCGTATTGCTGGTCTCTTAAGGCGCCGATAACGTTGTATTCCTCTGGGCATGGTTTTACGTTTACCTCGGGCTATCTTAAACTATGGGATGGATGGGCAGGTCTGGAGATAGAACCTAAGAAAATGAGCTATGTCTCAAGAAGGAGGAGATAAAGATGAAAAGAAAAATAGTACAAATAGGTATATTGGTTAAAGATCTTCAAAAGTCGATGGAAAGGTTCTGGGAAACTCTGGGCATAGGACCCTGGGATGTCTACACCTTTGGTTCAGATACAGTCAGAGAGTTTACTTTCTATGGTCAACCCGTCAAAGAGCCCTTCGCATTTAAGATCGCCTTGGCTGAATTCGGAGATATTCAATTTGAACTTATGCAGCCCGTAAAAGGTCCCAACATTTATGAGCGTTTCTTGAAAGAAAAAGGTGAAGGTTTTCATCATATCAAGGAAAAAGTTGCCGATGATGAGATGGAACACACCCTGGAGAAGTTCAGAAAAAAGGGAGTCGAAGTCATTCAGAGTGGTAAATGTGGTACGGACGTGTTCTGCTATCTCAATACCGAGCCGACCCTGGGGATTATCTATGAACTTGGAAATGACGGGGAAGTAGGACCTCCAGAGAGACGATATCCTCCAGATAAATAAACTTAAGTTCTACATCACGTTCTTTTTCGGAACGCGTCCCGCTCAAAATAAGCAGGTCTTTTTGTGGCAAGGAGTATAATAATGAAGTACTTACTGGGCATTGATGTAGGGACTACGGGAACCAAGGTTGTTTTAGTAACAGAAGCAGGCAAGGTTACAGCGAGCGCCTTCGAAGATTACCCTTTGTCAACTCCTCAAGTAGACTGGGTAGAACAAGACCCAGAAGATTGGTGGAAGGCTACTATGAAAGGAATAGCTAAAGTCATGGGTGATGCTTCTGTCAAGACTGGTGAGATTGCTGGTATAGGATTATCCGGCCAATACCATGGAGCTGTCCTACTTGACAAAGCCCACCACGTTCTTCGACCTTGTATTCTTTGGTGTGACCAACGAACCACTGAACAGGTTGAATATATAAGTAAAAAAATAAGCAAGGAGGAGCTGTTGAGGATTACCGGTAATTCGGCTTCTTATTATTTTACTGCGTGCAAGATACTCTGGGTAAAAGATAATGAACCACAAATTTATGAGAAGTTATCTCATTTTTTACTTCCTAAAGATTATGTTCGTTTGAAACTTACGGGTAATTTGGTTACTGATGTAACTGATGCTTCCGGAACTCTCCTGCTGGATGTCCCTAAAAGAAGGTGGTCTTCCCAAATACTGGACAAACTTGATTTAGACAAAGACATATTACCGGATTGCCGAGAATCAATAGAGATCTCTGGCGCAATTACCAAAAAAGCCAGTGAATTAACGGGACTTAATCATGGCACACCAGTGGTTGCCGGAGCCGGTGATCAATCAGCTCAAGCCATAGGCACCGGAGTCATTAAGGAAGGGGTTTTGGCCTGTACCATGGGTACCTCGGGAGTTGTCTTTGCTCCTACCAGTCTTATTCGACACGACGATCGAGGTCGATTAGATAGTTTTTGCTTTGCCATTCCGGATACCTGGCATACAATGGGAGTTATGCAATCGGCAGGTGGATCGTTAAGATGGTTTCGCGATACTCTGTGTGATGCCGAAATAAAAGAGGCTGAAAATAAACGGCAAGATGTTTACCAACTCATCGTGGAACAGGCAGAAAGAGTACCTGCGGGAAGCGAAAATCTCATATTTTTGCCTTATTTGAGTGGAGAAAGACACCCCCATTCCGATGCAAAAGCGAGAGGGATTTTCTTTGGATTGGATATGCGTCACCATAAAGCTCACATGATAAGATCTATTTTGGAAGGGGTTGTTTTCGGATTAAGGGATTCTATAGAAGTTATGAAGGAACTCCATATACCAATTAGCGAGATTCGGGCTACCGGAGGGGGTGCGCGCGCCAAGCTGTGGAAGCAAATACTGGCTGATGTAACTAATTCAAAAGTTATAACGGTGAATTCCTTGGAGGGTGCAGCTTATGGTGCAGCAATACTGGCTAGTGTAGGGTCGGGTTTGTACAATAGCGTTGATGAGGTTTGTAATCGACTGATTAGAGTCATAGAAGAGACCTATCCTATTAAGGATAACGTAAAAAGATATGAAGACTATTATTTATTATATCGTTCTTTGTATCCCCTTTTAAAAGATAAGTTTGCTGAACTTTCTTCACTGTAATAGAAATATCTAGGAACGTGCTGGAAAAGTACATCATTTGGTGGTCTCAAGGTCAGAGTCTGGTGCCAAATTGTGCCAAAAGTGTCATTGGAAACGATTCAACTAGTCCCTTTTCGGTTAGGTTTGACGTGATTTAATTGGTACTGTGGGTGATTAGAGCGTGCCCAAAGAAGCTGCCGAATCATTTAGGCTGGGTCATGCTTGCATTGAGCTAGGTATTGTTTTCGGAACCACCGACGCTCTTTTCTCTGACGCATGCAAGGTTGCTATCGACTTAGGGAAAGAAGCTTTTTAAATCTGATTGGAAGAAGAGGTTGTTTGAACCAGAAATGGTCCAGAGAACAATAGATCTTATGTTACATCCAGAGGAGGTAAAAAAACATGATAATTGATACACATGCTCATCTAGGTAAAGACAAAGTTTTTGACGAGGAGTTTGGTGAAGAAGAACTTATTGAGGCTCAGAAGCGAAACGGGATCAACATAACAATTGTCCAGCCTGCTACCGCAAATTCTATCGAGGATGTCAAAAAACAGCACGACGCGATATTTGATCTTTGCAGGCGATATCCAGGTCGTTTCTATGGTATGGCCAATCCCAATCCTCATTTGCCTGATAATGTCTACGGGGCGGAACTCCGGCGTTGTATAACCGAATTGAAGTTTGTAGGAGTGAAACTTCAGCCATTTGCCCACGCGGTTAATCCACTTGGTCGTGACGGACGAAAGGTATTTACCCTGGCAAACAAACTGGAAATTCCCGTAATGGTCCATACCGGATCGGGAATTCCATGGTCAGAACCCTCTTTATTACATCCAATTGCCGAGGAATATGCTACGGTGAAGATTATTGTTGCGCATGCAGGTATGATGGTTTTTGCCTCAGAAGCAGCTTATCTTACCAAGAAACATGTGAATGTATTTCTTGAATGTACTTGGACAGCCGGCTTCCTCATTAAACAGTGGATAAGAGATATTGGCAAAGAGAGAGTTATGTTTGGCTCGGATCATGCCGATAACGCAGCGGCAGAATTAACAAAATACAGAAGCATTGGATTGACAGATGAAGAAATCGATTGGGTACTAGGTAAAGCCGCCCAATCTGTCTTTGGACTATGAAACAAATTGAAATAAAAATAAATAGCGAGTAACCTGTGGTTAAGCCTTAATTTCAATCTTATCTGAATGGAAAAGACGGGTCAAAAATCAGAGTAGGGGAGGTAATTATGAAATTGGAAAATAAAGTTGCTTTAGTAACTGGGAGTTCGAGTGGAATAGGAAAAGGAATTGCAGTAGGTTTTGCTAAAGAAGGCGCCGATGTAGTAGTTAATTATCACTCTAGAAAAAATTTAGCGGAAGAAACGGTTAGCATTGTCAAAAAGTTGGGGAGAAGAGTAATAGCTATTCAAGCCGACGTAGCCAAAATTGATGACGTGACCAGGTTAATTGATGGAGCATGGGCTATGCTGGGGAAAATCGATATTTTAGTGAATAACGCCGGTATAAGTCCCGAGGTGCCTTTTCTAAAAGTGAGCGAGAAAACCTGGGATAGAGTCTTGGCTGTTAATCTAAAAGGAGCTTTTTTATGTAGTCAAGCGGTTGCCAGGAAAATGGTGGAAAATAAAATCTCCGGTAAGATCATAAATGTATCCTCTGTTAACGGATTTCAGGTAGAACCTGGTAGAGCCCACTATAATGTCTCTAAAGGTGGTCTTGATATGCTTACTGCATCCATGGCGGTGGAATTGGGGCCTTACAATATTAATGTTAACGGAATTGCTCCAGGAGTTATTACGGGAACAGATATAGTGCCGGAGGGATTTATGGAGGACCCTCAATTTAACGAGGCGGTACTTTCAAAGACTCCCCTCGGCAGACTCGGTACGGTGGAGGATTGTGTGGGAGCCGCTGTCTTCCTGGCTTCTGATGATTCTAAATATATTCAAGGACATACAATTGTTATCGATGGAGGTTTATCAATACAGCAGTATCGAAGAATAGAATAATCGAGAATGCTCCCCCAACATTCGTGGATAGTAGGAATAGATAGATTTAAACCCGGATTATGTAAACTAAAGCTTTTTTACACCGAGGAACGAAGAAAATGGCATGTCCTTGTTTGAATTTCATCGAGAGAAACTCAAAAGGCCTTTTCCTCTCTGGGAAGGTAAAAGATGCAATTTTCTCAAAAAGCGCGTTTCTTGACAAGGGAAAAAAATCTGTTAACAATTAATCGTAATGATAATCAATCCTTCTATCTTTGATTCAAAGAGGAAGTGATGTCCTATAAAAATACATTACTAGCAATAAAAGATGGTTCTAAGAATTTTGGGAAAGTGGTGGCTGTGAAAAATTTTAGTCTTGAAGTAAAAGACGGGGAATTTGTTTGTTTACTCGGCCCAAGTGGATGTGGGAAAACTACTCTACTACGAATTATTGCCGGTTTTGAAACACTTGATTCTGGTGATGTTTTAATGAATGGGAAAAGTATTATTCGTCTTCAACCTTATAAAAGGCCAATGAATATGGTTTTTCAAAATTATGCTCTTTTTCCACATATGAGTGTTTTCGAAAATATTGCATTTAGTCAATTTTTGAAGAAAAAATCTAAGGAAGAAATAGCAAGGAAAGTTAAAAAAATGCTCCAGTTAGTACAATTGGAAGGTTTTGAAACAAGAAGACCAAATCAGCTTTCGGGTGGGCAATGTCAAAGAGTAGCTCTCGCTCGAGCTCTTATTAATGAACCAAAAATTTTATTGCTTGATGAACCGCTCGGGTCACTGGATTTGAAGATAAGAAAACAGATGCAAATTGAACTCAAAAATATTCAAGACAAGCTCAAAATAACTTTTATCTATGTAACACATGACCAAGAAGAAGCTCTAGTAATGTCAGACAGAATTGTATTAATGAATAAGGGAGAAGTAATGCAGGTTGGTACCCCAAAGAGCATATATAACCACCCAAATTCTAAATTTTCGGCAATGTTCGTTGGAGAAAACAATCTCTTGAAAGGAAAGGTTGCCAAAGTTGACAGTGACTGCTTGGTAATTTCCGTTGATGGATTGGAGTTGTTCGCGAATAAAACCGTTAATGCAAGAACTGGAGACACAGTATCTTTAGCAATAAGACCGGGAAAGCTCAGGATAACTGGTGAGTTAGAGAGCAAATCATTTGGTAACCGGATTAGGGGAAAAGTGGTAGATGTGGTATTTTTTGGTTCTGTTGTCAAGTATTACCTACGGATATCGGAAAATATTACTATGGTAGCCGAAGACAGAATAACAGACGAAAGCAATAGTAGAAGCATCAAAATTGGTGATGGAGTCACTTTAGGGTTTACAAGAGAAAGTCTTAACGTTTTTGCGGAATGAGTGTAGCTCATTTTTTCTGAAAAGGAAGGCTGTTTTCCATTATGAGAAAGGGAAAAACACATATATGGTTGTTGTTGCCTTTCTGGATTTATTATATCTTGTTCTTTTTTATCCCTCTGGGTATTTTGCTCACTTATAGTTTTTGGTTAACAACACCAAGAGGACTTGTGCCAACGTTTACGCTGGAGAATTACTGGGCCATTTTTTCAAAAAAACTCTACTTCATTCTTATACTAAGGTCAATTCGTATAGCCTTTATAGCTGCCATAATCTGTGTGGTTGTGAGCTATCCAGTTGCCTACTCACTAACTTTCAAATACAAAAAAATGCAGGATTTTGTTTTATATTTGATTTTGATCTCACTCTTTAGCAATTATCTGGTTAGGATTTATGCTTGGAAGACTATTCTTGGGGGACAGGGACTAATCAATCAGATCTTACAGTACATAGGCTTAACAAAAGAACCACTCCCATTTCTTTTGTATAGTCCAACAGCAGTGATAATAACGCTGGTATTTATATTTGTCCCCTTTACTATTCTCCCAATATTTTCTTCCCTACAGAATGTCAAACCAGAGTTAATTGAAGCTGCTAAGGACCTGGGGGCAAACAATTTTGAGGCTTTTTACAAGGTCACTCTTCCTTTGAGCATGTCGGGGGTGGTAACTGGCTTTATTTTTAGTTTTATACTTTCCGCGGGAGATTATGTTACTCCACAACTTGTTGGTGGAACAACTGGAATGATGATAGGGAAGATTGTGGCGGATCAGTTTGGAATGCGCTATAACTGGCCATTTGGGTCTGCTCTTTCTTACTTCACGTTATTTCTACTGGCTCTTCTGGTGTACTGTTTGATTTGGATACTCAAGATTCTGAAGCTTAGGAGGTAATCTTTAAGTGAGGACAACAAGAGGCAAGAGTTTTAGATTCGGAGTACTAGATTTATCTACTGTGTTAATTATGATCTTTCTATTGTTGCCAATAGTAATTATTGTGCTTTACTCTTTTAACCCTACTTCTGCCACTGCATTCCCAATGAGGGGCTTCACCACAAAATGGTATCAACAGGTATTAAAAAATGAAACCTTTATTTCGGCACTAATAAATAGCGTTTATGTGGGGCTTATGGTTTCATGTGTATCGGTTTTCATAGGAGTGCTTGCTTCATTTGCTTTAACAAGGTATCGGTTCAGGTTTAAAGAAATGATGTCATACATTGTCCTTCTACCAATCACTCTGCCGGCCATCATTCTTGGCATTTCACTATTATCTTTTTTCGCATCTGTATTGGGAATTTCTAGATCACTTTTGACGGTTACGTTAAGTCACGTAGTATTTTGTACACCATTTGTGGTACTAATTATGAATGCGCGGCTTGATAAATTTGACATTGCGATTGAGGAAGCAGCTAAAGATCTTGGGGCAAATGCACTACAAACATTCAGGTATGTGACCTTTCCTCTAATAAGACCTTCATTAATTGGAACTATGATGCTTAGTTTTGGCCTCTCTTTTGATGAATTTCTCGTTACTTTTTTTGTGGTGGGGAGAAAAAATACCCTTCCCATAGTGATATGGGGAATGTTAAGAAGAGGAGTTTCTCCCACAGTAAACGCAATTGCAACTATGGTTTTAGCTATTTCCATCACCTTGATTATAATAGCGAATAGAATCGCGAAATTGAGAAGTCTCTATTAATCCTTCTTTATCAGTTTCTTTGACTCTGTAAGTAGAAGTGACGCTAGTATGAGAACGACCGCTTTTTGATGAAAAAGGATCGATAAAAATACTGGTAAAATCTTTCTTAAAGAAGGTAGAATAAAAGGCCGGAAGGAGGTGAGAACGGGGGATAGGCCGCTTCGGCTTGGGAATGGAAGTTGTCTGAGGAGAGGTGTTGGATAGTTGGCATTTCTCCCGGGAAATTTCCGTGGGAGTTTAAACCGTCTTGAGTTACAAGTTTTGTAGTATAATCGAGGAGGTTACCAATGTTAAAGAAAAGAAAACTCTTAATTATCATCTCTTTGGCTCTATGTGTGCTGGTTAGTAGTTTCGCTTTAGGCGTATCCTTTGCAAAAGGTAAGATAAGTGGGTCCATCAGAATACTTTGTTGGGAAGGTTACGAATTCACTGAAGCATTCAAGGGTTTTAGAGAAAAATATGGAGTGACAATTGACCCCACTTACATAGCCAGTAACGATGAGATATTTGCGAAACTGAAAGCAGGAGCCGAGTATGATATTGTGACTCCGAATCAGGCCAATATTGAACAACTAGTAGTGAATGATCTACTGCAACCAATTGATATAAGCAAAATACCAAACTACAAAAATCTTGATCCCGGAATCCTGGACGCAATGGAGATGTTTAACTTCGAAGGGGAAGTATGGGCTGTACCAATAAACTTTGGCAAAAACGATGTCGTCTATAACGCAGATAAAGTGGGTCCTCTAGAGTCTTACTGGGATTTACTTAAACCTGAATGGAAAGGTAGATATATTATGCAGGATGAGGCGCTAGGGGCGATAACACAGGCAGCAAAAGCCACTGGAAAGAAAGGTGACCCGAGCCTTTTGACGCCGGAGGAATTTGCTAAGGCTAAGGATTTCCTGATCAAACTGAAAAAGGGCGCAAGAGCGATAGTGATTGCCAAGGGAGAGGCAAAATCGATGCTCATAAGCGGAGAGGTTGATCTACAGGCTACTAGTGGAGATCTCATGATAGCAAAACTGGCGAAAGAAGAAGGGTATAATTTAAGGTGGAATATCCCGAAGGAAGGTACCCTTGTTTTTATTGACAGTTATTGCATCCCCGCCAATGCTCCTAACGCAGAAGCTGCATATGCACTGTGTAATGAGGTGCTGACAGCCAACGTTCAGCATGTGGGTGTGGTAAAGAATTATTGGGGTGCGGTAACCACCGACGTTAAGCCGTTGTTAACTGAGGAGGAAAAAAGTCTGTATCCATATGATACTCTGGTAGAGTTTTTTGCGCAGAGTAAACCCAATGGTCCTTTACCACTTGAGCCCGGCAAATACGCCACCATGGCAGATTGGATAGAAATGTGGCAAGAGGTAAAAGCAGACCCATAGAATAAGAAGATCAAAGTATTTATCGCAGACTACCAGTACCTTTTCAAAGAAAGATGGGAGAAACTTGGGTCTCTAAAAACCTGAGTGAGTCTGCCAGGGTATTTAGCCTGACATAAGCTAAATACCCTGGGAAGGCTCCTTTTTAGTCTACTTTAATCCCAAATTGTAAATAAAATTTAGTTACAGTAGTCCTCAATTCTCTTTAGATCCTCGGGATTTTCCATTCCCAAAACCGATGCTCTCCTGTCAATTCTTCGCAGGAGCCCCTTGAGAACCTTTCCTGGTCCTACTTCAATGAAATAGGAGTTTTTCGGAGTTCTTTAAAATCTAATAGAAAGTCAATAGTATCATTGTAGCCAAAAGAATTTTTTTCTTGACAGATTATACATATGTTCTACTATTCTCACAGGAACAATAATCAAAAAAGGAGGATGCAAAATAATAAGATATGAGAGTTAAGACAGTAATACCAAACTCATCAATTAAATTTAGAGATAGTCAAGTTGAAGAGCGAAGAAAGGCAGCCTCACCTGGAAATGAAGTAGAAGTTGTATGTTTAAGTCATGGACCAGTATCTATTGAATCAGCATATGATGAGGCTCTTGCAGCCCCATATATTATCGAAGAAGTCAAAAAAGCAGAAAAAGAGGGTTATGATGCGGTAAGTTTAGATTGTGCCATGGACACTGTTGTAAGAGCCTGCCGCGAAGCACTCACAATACCTGTTACCAGTGCAGGTGAAGCAAGCTACCTTTTGGCAATGGGGTTATGTACTAAGTTTTCGGTAGTGACTGTATTAAAAAGTACTGCCGATGAAATCAAAGAAAACATAAACAAGTATGGTTTTGGAAGCAGGGTAGCCTCGGTACGATTTGCTAATATTCCTGTATTGGACCTAGAAGATGAGAAAAAATCATTCAAGGCTATTTTGGCAGAAGCTAAAGTAGCTATAGAAAACGATGGGGCAGAAGGTATTGTTCTTGGGTGTACCGGCATGTCATCTTTAGCAAAAAAACTGCAACAGGAATTAGGAGTACCGGTAATTGACCCGGCAGTGGCATCATTAAAGTTGGCGGAAATATATGTTACTATGGGCCTTAGAACGAGCAAAATTGCGTATGAGGTACCCTCAGAGAAGGAAATACTTTAGAAAAAAAGGAGGAAGAGAAGATGCCAGAGAGGTTTGAATTAGAATTAGGAAAAGCGAGCTATATAGTAGCTCATGAAATGTGTAGAATCAAAAAAGGAGAATCCGTAATACTAACAGTAGATTCTGTAATGGATATTAAACCGGTAGTAGAAGTTGCCAAAGCAGCTGAAGCTGCTGGCGGGAAAGTAATGGTAGCGTGGCATACAACGCCCAATGGTTATGGCAAAGTGGCTGATCCACAGTTACCGGAATCTCTTAAAAAAGGTATACCAGCAGCAGATGTATGGATAGAATTCAATAACCAGTGGCTCCTATATTCCACTCCATGGATAGAGGCGATGTCCAACGGGAGGACGCGGTACCTTTTTCTGGGAGGATTAGATCCAGAACGCATTGCCAGATGTATTGCCAAACTCGATATGGATTTGCAAGAAAAATTTCAGAATAAGGTGGTCGAGCTCACGAAAAAAGCTTCCAAGATGCGTATTACGACACCAGCCGGTACTGATGTTTCTTTTGAGAATGTGCACGAGCGCCCAATTACCAATGAGCTGCGAGCAGATATACCGGGACCACATTTTCTGGTGGGTCAGATTGGATGGGCCCCTCGTGAAGAAAGTATTAATGGGGTTATAGTATTTGATGGATCATTTTCTGGTGGCGGGGAGGCTGATCTCGGAATCCTTGCTCATCCAATTGAATTGACCATAAAAGAAGGGAGAATTGTTGAAGTTAAGGGTCAGGATGAAGCCAAAAAGATGAGTAATTGGCTGAAAAAGCTCGGTGATCCGAATATGTATAATTTAGCTCATATATGTTACGGGTTCAATCCGGGAGCAATGCTCACAGGGTTATGCACTGAGGATGAACGTGTATGGGGATCTACTGAATGGGGAAATGGTTATCAGGGACCCATGTTTGAGGGTAGTCTGGGAGACGCTGTATCCCATGCTGATGGGATATGCTTGAATTCGACTGTATGGGTAGATGATGAATTGCTACTCAAAGAAGGGAAAGTAGTGCATTCCGAACTAAGCGAGCTTGCACAGGCAATGGGAAAATAGATGAGCGATTTTGGGGTAATGTGAAGTGGTGAGTGATAGATTTGCGGGGGGAAGACGAAATTAAAATGGTAAGTTGGAAAGTCTTAAATAGGTAAAGAAAAAGCAGGAAGTTAGGTCCTTAGCAAGGAAAAAGTAAAAATGAGGCTGGGGGGAGGTGAGAAGGTAGAGACAGGCCACTAGCTCAAGGCCAAGCAGGGCTTTCCGAAGAGAAAAGTGTTGAAAGATTAACTTCTCTTTCGGGAGCTTTGCCCAGAAAAATGAACCATGTCAAAAAGATATTAAAGAATTATTGACCAAGGGAGGGAGCATATGTTAAGGAAAATATTCAAAAAAAGCAGGCTGAAGCTGATGATCGTAGTGGGGATGGGGGTATTGCTGACTGTTGGACTTGTTTCCAGCGTTTTGGTAGCATCATCAGCGAAGGAAGAGCCTATACGAATTCTAGGTACTGTTGCTTTTTCAGGGGCTGCAGGTAATATAGGTCCGGCTTATGATAGAGCTATGAAATTGGCTGTTGAAGAGATTAATAGAGAGGGTATCAAAGGCTTTTCAGGTATTGAATATAAGGTTATAGACACAGAGACCAAACCTTCCGTACTTAAGAGAAAGCTCAGCAGAGAAGTGGGAACTTGGAAACCCGATGTAATGGGAGGAGCAGCTCTTGAAACTACCATTAGCCCGCTATGTGTGGAAGCGCCGAAGTATAAGATTCCATGCTTTGTGGGAGGGCATCTTAGTATGAGTAAATACCTGCCTCCGGGAGAAGTTCCAGTAAGCAAATGGGTAGTCTATTATGGTTATGCTGATTATTTTGCCGGTCAGCTTGCGGGCAGGTTCTTTGAGGAAATGGGAGCCAAAAAGGTAGCACTTATAGGAGGAGATTACGATTGGGGATACAGTAATGGTATGGGCTTAAAAGCCTATTGGGAAAAGAACGGTAAACCTTTTGAGATAAGCCCGGTTATCTATACTCCACTTGACAAAACAGATTACAGCACTGAAGTATTAATCATTAAAGAGGAAAAACCGGATGCGATTTTCTGTCCATATACTGGAGCTGGATGGTTTAGCGTGGCTAAACAGTTGCGGGATGCTGGCGCCATGCCCCGGATAATGCTCTATGGTACTACCTATTCAAACATGGGAGGGGCCAAGATAACCGGAGAGTATGGAGCAGAAAATATATATACCCTTGCAGATCATGATCCAACGAGCGAAGCCTGGAAAGAGTTTGTAAAGAAATGGAAAGCTAAATATGGTGAAAAAGCTTACCCTGAGGCATACACTAATAATTACTATCAAGTGATCTACTGGATTAAAGAAGTTTATGAAAAGGCGGGGACCAAAGATCCTGATGTGATTATTGATTTGATGCAAAAAACATCGTTCCAAAACGTATGTATTAGTCCAATGGGACCATTGGACGGATATGGAAACAATAAAGGCGCCAAGGGTGCGATTATTAAGTTCGTACCTGGTTCTTCTGATCTGGATCCTACCTTTGGTCTCCATCCAGAATTGGTGAGAGTGTACGAAACCCCTGAGAGTACTATGCTGGAAATACTCGATGCATTGAAAGGATTCAAAAAACTTGAATCAGGGGAAAAATATGAGAGAGTGCGGTAAAATATAGTTCAGGAGTTTGTTGTCGGCAAATAGAAATATCTAGCTAAGAAGGGTGGATTAAAAATTAACCATGTTGATGATAAGGAATTTACACAAAAGGTTTGGTGGACTTCATGCTCTTGAAAACGTTAGCCTTGTTCTGGAAAGCAGAAAAATCTGGAGCTTGATTGGGCCGAATGGCGCTGGTAAAACCACTCTTTTTAACCTGATAACGGGAACCCTTCCTGCAGACTCGGGGAAGATTGAATTTATGGGTGAGGATATTACAGATATGAAACCCCATGAAATCTGCAGGAAGGGAATTGCCAGAACCTATCAGCAGAAGAACCTTTTCCCAAACTTAAGTGTTTTTGACAACGTAGTTGCAGGAATGTTAAAGGATAGTATAGAAGAGCAGAGGAGGAAGGAAAAAGTTTATGAAATCCTAGAGTTTCTCGGGCTAGAAGAGAAAAAAAAAGAGATTGTTTCAAGTCTCCCCCCACTTGATAGCAAGCTGGTTGAATTAGGAAGAGCATTAGCTACGACTCCCAAGTTAATACTACTAGATGAACTTGTAGGTGGGCTAATTCCGACAGAGATTGAGAAAATTTGTGAGATTGTTGAGACTCTCCGTGATCGAGGATACACCATATTCCAGATAGGACATGAGATAAGACCTATTATGAGAACTTCTGACTGGATTTTCGTTTTAGATGAAGGGTGCAAAATAGCTGAAGGTTTACCTGAGGAAATAAGAAACAATAAAGATGTCCAGAGTGTATATCTGGAATAAGAAAAGAGAAGATCCTTGAGGGAGCCCATTTTAAGAGTTTTAGGTTTAACTGCTTGTTATGGCATGATTAGCGCTTTGAAAGGTATCGATTTCTATGTTAATGATAACGAAATTGTCGGTATAGTTGGGCCAAATGGCGCTGGTAAAACTACTCTGCTTGAATCTATAGCGGGATCGATGCATATAAAGGAAGGACAGGTTAATTTTTTAGGTCATCAAATTGAGAGATGGCCTGTACTTAAACGCCGTCAGCTTGGATTAATGCTCGTACCTCAAGAGGGAAATATTTTTCCCCTGATGTCTGTTAAGAAGAATCTTGAGGTGAGTGTAATTCTCAGTAACCGGGCTAAGAAAGAAGAACTCATTGACCGCGTCTATAAACTCTTCCCTGTCTTGAGGGAGAAAAGAAGGCAAATAGCCAATACTCTAAGCGGTGGGCAACAGAAGATGCTTGCTGTTGGTATTGGTATAGCTTCAAATGCAAAGATTATGCTGATTGATGAGCCTTCAATAGGCTTAGCACCTAAATTGGTGACCAAATTGTTTGAAACTCTGAAAAAGATAAAGGAAGATACCGGTACGACAATCGTGCTTTCTGAACAGAATATAAAGGTTCTTAATATTGCGGATAGGCTTTTTGGATTGGAAGCCGGGGAAATTAGATTTGACGAAAAAACAGAAAATCTCAGTAGAGACGTGGTAAAAGATCTCTACCTAGGATCCATTAGTTAATTTTTATGAGGAAATAGTATGATCTTAAACGGTATCATCACCGGGTTAATCATGGGTGGGATTTTGTCTCTTCCTGTACTGGGTGTAGCAGTTATTTATGGTATAACTGGTATCCCAAATTTTGCTATAGGGGTCATCGGTGTTTTTGGAGGTTTTTTAACGTGGTATTTCCTCTCTTTTAATATGGGGATAGCCATCTTAGTTGGAGTAGTATTTTGTTTCGCTATTGGATATATTATGCAGCGGATATTGCTCACACCCATCAGCGAAAAGGGAGGAGACTCTACCTTATTTTTTATAGTAACGGTTTCTCTTGGTTTTGTTTTTGAGGGTTTGACCAGAGCAATTTTCCCTCGACCCAGTATATCCCTGGCTCTGCCCCGTATAGGAACAATAAATATTGCAGGAGTTACAGTAGAAGGCTTCAAAATTTTTGCTCTTCTCTTTGCACTGGGGACTTTAGTAATTATACGTCTATCAGAAGAGCATACAGAGATTGGAAAATCCTGGCAGGCAACATCTCAAAATCTAAAATTGGCAAAACTAATTGGAATCAAGACTAACCGGGTGTTCAGTATTGCCTCGGGTATTGGCTGTGCTCTGGCTTGTGTGGGAGCAATTTTTTGGGGATCATTGTATAACCTGAACCTGATGACTGGTTGGGACTTAGGTTTTCTTGGATTCATTATTGCTGTGGTAGGAGGGATTGGAAATATATGGGGTGGAATAATCAGTGCCTTAATAATGGGTATGGTAATGAGTTTTAGTGGATACCTGCTCGGTGGTATGTGGCAGAGTGTTATTTTGTATTTCATTGTTATTCTTGTTCTAATAGTTGCTCCAAAGGGGATTTTAGGCAGTGAAAGGTCGTTATGAGAAAATAGGAACAATCTTAATACTTTTGTTACCTTCCTTGTTTGTTTTCAAAGGAGGCTATCTACAAGAAGTAACAGGATATGTGTATTTATTCCTGATACAGGGTTATGTGGCATGGTTTCTCTTTTTTAAGAGTGGCCAGCCATTTTTTGGTTATTCCGTCACCATGGCCATAGGGGCTTATGCAACAATAGTCCTAACAGAAATGTTTCAATGGCCTTTGTTTGTGTCAATATTCATAGGTGCAGTGTTAGCCACGGCGATAGCAGTCATTATGTTCCTTTCCACCAGTAGAGCCCGAGGTTTTTATGTAAGCATGGCCTCCTTCTTACTGGCGATTCTCTTTCCTAAATTAATTGAAGCATTGCAGCCAATCACAGGAGGCAGGAGCGGTTTATATTTTAGTGGAATTACTGCTTTAGTAGGATATAAAGCTTTATATCTCTTGGTAATATTTTTAACAACAGCAATAGTAGCATTCTTTTTTTGGATAATGGGAACGAAAACGGGGAAGGTTTTAACCTTGATTTCCGAAAATGATCGATTAACGCAGGCTGTTGGAATCAATACCCGTAGATATAAGATACTGGCTTATAGTATTGGTGGACTTATATCCGGATTCGGTGGTGCTTTATACGTTAATTATACCGGGTTTATTTCATCGGTGGATATAGAAGTTTTTACCACTCTATATATCTTTTTCATTCCTCTTATAGGAGGAAGTAAAGTTTTCTACGGCCCCGTTTTAGGTGCGCTTTTTGTAATACTTATACCGGAACTTTTGGTACCAGTTGAAAGGTACCTTCGTATATTTTTTGGGTTAATTTTCATATTGGTAATAGTACTTCTTCCAGAGGGATTAGCCCCAAACATACAGAAATTATTAAGAAAGATCAATTTGAAACGTGCTTAAATAACCTTTTGAGGATGATGACCTTAACTATATATTAATAAGGCCAATGCAGAGACTCAGGAACGATGTCAAATTTCTGCCAGACGCAGTTTCAAAACAATACTATAGGTGTGATTACTTCAGATTTTAGGAGGAAACATGCCAACCATAAGTGATCTGGAACTATTCAAAGCGGCCTATAAAACAGTTAAGGAAATCATTAGAGTAAAAGAAGGTGAAAATCTCCTCATTACTATTGACTCTATCAGTGATTTTAGGGTGGCCGAGGAAATGGCCAAAGCCGGAGAGGCACTTGGTGCCAAGGTGATGGTGGCTTGGCATTCCACACCAAAGGGGTATGGAAAAGCAACTGACCCATATTTGCCTGCTCCACTTATAGCAGCTTGTCCTGAAGCAGATGCGTGGATAGAACTTAATAACCAATGGTTACTATATGGTACACCTTGGGAGCGGGCAGTAACGAATGGCCGTACTCGAAATCTTATGCTTGGAGGTTTATCAACCAATCAGTTAATCCGTTGTATAGGAGAAGTGGATATTGAAGCTCAAATTGCTTTTCAGGAAAAAGTTGTTGAGATAACAAAGCGTGCAAAAAAAATGAAGATTGTTAACGCTGCGGGGACAAACATAGAATTTGAAAATGATCCCAGCCGCCCTTTTGCTAACGAGCACATTGCTGACAAACCGGGGGGGCATTTTCTAACAGGGCAGATTGGATGGGCACCTAAAGAAGAAACTATCAATGGAACACTAGTCTTTGACGGTGCTATTTCAGGTGGTGGAGAAGCAGATATAGGAGCGGTCTCAAAGCCAGTTATATACGAAGTTAAAAAAGGAAGAATAAAAGATATACGAGGTGGAAGGGAAGCGAAAATTGTTAAAAATTGGTTTCAAAAACTAAACGATCCTAATATGTATATAGCAGCACACGTTTGTTATGGTTTCAATCCAAATGCAAAACTTGGGTTTACCACTACGGAAGATGAAAGGGTTTGGGGAAGTACGGAATGGGGTTTTGGCTATCAGGGTCCGATGTACTCGGGCGGTAAACCTCGAGTGGCAGTATCCCACATAGACGGTATATGTTTGGCCTCTTCAGTATCAGGTGATGAGGAGCCCCTAACTGAAGAAGGTGAAGTTGTACATCCAGATTTGGTAGAACTGGCAAAAGCCTGCGGGCATTAATGTATTCTGTACTGGTGCTCACTTAAGATAACTGCTGTTTTTTGAAGTGTAAAACTAAATCTAAGGAAAAATAGATGAAGCGAGAATTAGTAAATACCTTCTTTAGAATGGTTCGAATTAGCAGTGAATCTGGCAATGAGAAGGAATTCATACATTACCTCAAGGATTTATTTACCAAAGAGCTGCAAGCTGAATGTGTTCTAGATCAATTTGGGAACCTAATAGCAAAGGTGAGGGCCAAAAACTCAGGCTCAATTGAACCTATCTTCTTTGGGGTTCATGCAGATACGGTTAAACCCGGTAAGGAAATTGAACCAATTCTCAAAGATGGAATAATACATTCCAAGGGAGAAACAATTTTGGGTGCAGATGACAAGGCGGGTATAACAGAACTCTTTGAGGCGATCAGAACGGCCAATTGTTATCCCCCGATAGAGATTGTGGTTTCAAGGAAAGAGGAGACAGGTCTCAAAGGATCCAAGAATGCTGATGCATCTCTCCTCAAATCAAGAATGGGGTTTGTAATCGATACGGATAATCTACAGGATATTATTGTAGGGGGACCCTCCTACATGAGTATCAAAGTAGATATAACAGGTAGGGCTGCTCATGCAGGAATGGAACCAGAAAAGGGGATATCATCGATTAAAGCCGCATCGCATGCCATATCAATGTTAAAAGAAGGTTGGATCGATGATGAGACAACGGTAAACGTGGGGGTCATCAGGGGAGGTGAGATTCTCAATGCCGTACCAGAAAAAACAGTAGTCAAAGTTGAATGCCGTAGCCAAAACCATGAAAAGTGCCTTGGGCACAGTAACCTGATAAAACAGATATTCCTTACTGCAGCAGATTCTATCGGAGCAAGGGCAGATGTCACAATGGAACTCCTAATAAGGTGTTACCGCATTTCACAAGATTCAGAAGTTGTTACAATTGCGAAAAAAGCTATCAGCAGCGTAGGGCTGCATCCAAGGGTCAAGGTTATATGTGGTGGAACAGATGCTACTCATTATAACGAAAAGGGTATCGAGACAGCGGTGATAGGGATGGGTGTTCAAGCGGAACACACAAAAGATGAGAAAATAGCAGTAGCAGATATGATAAAAGGTGTGGAGATTATTCAGCAAATCTTCCAGGACTTATGTGAGAAAAGTTAATCATTAACAGCTTTTATAGCAAAAAGTAAAGGTATCAAACTTCTCTCTTAAAGTGAGGTGAAAGATCGATGCCTATGGATTTTGATGTGCCCCTTTTTGAAACCATGTATAGAAGGAGAACCAGGAGGTTTCCTCAAGGGGGGAAATTGCTCTCACGACGTGCTGGCCTCAACTACAATTCTAAAGAACAGCCGGTCCCGCTCAGTGAACTGGAAACAGCGATTTTATGTTTCGCTACCACTGGGATAACAGGAGTGACCGTAGAGGAGATTAGGCATCTGTTGGGACATTTGACAGTGATAGGGAGAACTGCAGCCAGTCCTTGCGCCTCCCTCACGATGCACCTCTTCTTTACCAATGATGAGGGTATATTTTACTACAAAGCAGATTCCACAGACGGGATCATTCCAAAAAAGCGAGTGAGGATCAGAACCCTTAAAGATAGAAGGAAAATACTTGAGGACTATAAAAAGAATACCATAAAACTCAAAGACGGAAGGATAGACATTCCTCGTGAAGCGATTGGTTCAGCTTTCGAAAGCATGGTAAACCTACCTGGAACTACCATGTTCATACCAATTGCAGATACAACTAGAGAATACATCAATTTGTTGTTCACTGGCTTAGCACAATTTAGATGGCAGTTATGGGACGAAGTGAAAAACCAACCTGCCGGTGTTAACAGGTGGATTAATAATGGATTTTTAGATGGTCCGAGAATGACCATAGCACAGTACGATGCAACGTTGCCCTGGTTATGCAATCTTGAAGCGGGAATGGCCATGCAAAACTTATCCCTTGCTGCTACGTCTATGGGACTCGGCTCCTTCACGATGCATACCATCGATCTTGTTGCAGTAATGAGAGCACTAAATATGCGCTTTGAGCAGCTCGAAAGGGAACCATTCCCTCAAGCAACCGTTAATCCAGTAGGAATAGATGGCATATTGGAGGGATATTGTCCGCCATACAGAACAGTGGAGGAAGCGGTGGAGGAAATAGCTGCTAAAAAGTGGGGCTCTGAGGGAATATATGGCAAAAAAGGGTATGACCTTCCAAAGCCAAAGATATACGAATCAATCGTAGAAATCACCAAGTCATACTGTAGCTATGTGTATGAAACGTATGGCAGAATACCAAAATACCACGACGCCATGTTTATACCTATTCTTGCTCAAATTCATCATCTGGATACCGGCTTCTATGAGAAATTTTTCCCTGAATATCTTGACGAGATAGATAAAGCCCATATGTCTACATGGCATTCTGAAAGGACGAAATAACAGTGAGGATTCTCAGATTTAGGTTTAAAAAAAGAGTCTCTATGCCATCAAAGAAAGGAGGTGGTGGATATTGCTGAAGACCATAGAGGGCAAATATCACGTGCGATCCTGTAAGGAGCATTAAACCAAAAGGAGGGTTATAATGTTTAGTCGACAATTTGGTAAATTGGCTGTTTTGGGAGTAGTGGCTCTAGGGGTTGCGATTACAATCGTGGGCACCGACATTGGAGTGGGAGTCGCCAAGAACATTTTCACCATGAGCAACACTCAGGAATTTGGAACAATCGATCCTGCTCGTGGAACGGACTACACCGAGTCCTACGGTATGTTGAATGTGTACGATCCATTGGTGTTCCCATCCCCAACAGGTAAGATCGAGCCCAAGTTGGCCGAGAGCTGGACAATCAGTGCTGATGGGCTCTCGTATACCTTTGAGCTAAGGCAGGGCGTGAAATTTCACGATGCCACCGAGCTAACCGCTGAGGACGTCAAATTCTCGATGGAGCGAATACTGGCCTTAAAGGATGGTTATTCGTGGCTATGGTCGGGCATTGTTAAGGAAGTCACGGTTGATGGCCCATTCAAGGTTACTTTCCACCTGAGTAAAGTATATGCTCCATTCCTTTCTACCCTCCCCTGGCTGTTCATTGTAAACAAAGATGTGATCCTGGCTCATAAGCAGCCCGGAGATTTCGGGGAGTTCGGCGATTACGGCAGCAACTGGCTAGCTACAACTACCAATGAGGACGCCGGTTCCGGACCTTATACTCTCATGGCCTGGGATCGGGGGCGCGAGATTGTCTTCGAACGCTTCCCCAACTACTGGGGAGGATGGCCTCATGGAGACAAGCACATCGACGAGGCACACAGCATCTTCTTGCAAGAAACAGCAACGGTGAAGACGATGCTGCGAAGAGGCGAGCTAACCATGGTAGAACATTGGCGTACCTATCCCGATTATCAAGACATGGCCAAAATCCCCGGCGTTGAGGTCCTCACCTTCTTGTCTCCTGAAGAGATGAGTTTTAAGATTAACACCAAAAGGCCTCCCACTGATGACATTCATATCCGGAGAATGTTGGCCTGGGCGTTTGATTACGAGACGGTGATCCAAACACTGGAACCTGGGTCAGGTCCCGCAAGAGGGCCAATCCCCGCTAGTATTCCTGGCCATAACCCCAGGGTTTTCCAATACCATATGGACCTGGATAAGGCCCGCCAGGAGCTCGAACAAAGCAAGTACTATCCTGATGTTCCAACCATTACCCTGGTGTTGCCCACCGGGCTTGAGAACCGGCGCAAGATGGCGGTTCGATTCAAAGAAAAACTTGAACCGCTCGGAGTGAAACTTGACATCCATGTTGAACCGTGGGGACGAATGACCGACCTGGCCACTACAGTAGAGACAACACCGAATATCATGGTGACCTCGGTATCGTCGAACTACCCTGATGCCGATACCTATCTCAACTGCATGTATCACTCACGGGGAAGCGGCACCTGGATGTCCACTGAGTGGCTGCAAGATCCACTGGTGGACCAACTGATCGACCAGGAGCGGACCACGCTCGACCCTGAAGAACGAGCCCATATTATGAACGTTGCCCAAGCTGTCATAGTGGAGCGTTGCCCTGATATCTTTGTCTACGTCATGCCTCTGCGGGTGGCTATACAAGACTACTTAAAGGGCTTCACCTACAGACCGGTTATGAGCTTCTACTACTATTTCTACGACTGGTGGTTCGAGAAATAACTAGTCACAGAGGTTCAGAGGGAGGGGAGTCAAATTCCCCTCCCTTTTCCTAGAAAGGAACAGCATGCGGTTTTCTCACTTTGTATTACGCCGGTGGCTCTACTCCGTTTTAGTTTTGTTCGGACTTTCTATATTAATATTCATTATCGCCCGCATGCTCCCAGGTAATCCAGCGCGGCTAGCGCTGGGGCCTTTTGCTTTACAGGAGCAGGTTGAGCATCTCCAGCACCTAATGGGGATGGACAAACCCCTGCCCCTTCAATACTGGACGTACATTACGGGGATATTTCGCGGCGATTTTGGCCTTTCGTTTCAAACCCGCAGGAATGTAGCGCTAGACATTGCTCATTATCTGCCGGCTACGGTCGAGTTGGTTCTCATAGCCATAGTCTGGGTATTAGTGCTGGGAGTTCCATTGGGAGTATTGGCAGCGCGCTACAAGGATAGTTGGCCGGATAATTTGGTGCGGGTTATGGCATTCATCGGCGTTGCCGTTCCCCCATTTGTCGTGGGACTCGTTCTCCAGCTCATATTTTCTTACCTTCTAGGCATTTTACCTACCACAGGGCGACTAAGTTTAACCACACCTGCTCCTCCTCTTCGAACAGGACTTCTGTTGCTTGATAGTTTGATAGAAGGAGACTTTAGTGCGTTGGGGGATGCGTTGAAGCACATCATTCTTCCTTCTTTTGCCATCGCCATGACAGGCATAGGGCAAATTGCTCGACTGACAAGGGCAAGCATGAGCGACGTTGCTAACCAAGATTATATAGAGGCATCTCGCGGGTTTGGCATACCCAATCGAGTTATAGCTTTTAAGTATATGTTGAAACCTGCTTCTATTCCTCCTCTCACCATCTTGGGGCTGACCTTTGCCTCAGAACTGAGCAACGCTTTTCTGGTGGAGACGGTTTTCGCATGGCCTGGAATAGCCAAATATGGCATCCGTGCCATCCTGAGAAAGGATTTCAACGCCGTTATGGGGGTTGTTCTTATCATTGGTCTCGCTTTTGTCATTGTAAATCTAATCGTTGATATCCTGGCTGGGTACGTGGATCCTCGAATCCGCATTAAGCATGAGGAGGGAGAATAAACCAAAAGGAGGTTATGATGTCTACTCGACCATCTTACCATCAGGCGACCGTGAGATTGAATGAGAGGCGATGGATGGGCATCAAGGATCGTTTGGGAAGAGGATGGTATAAGTTTAGACGCAATCCGATTTCTCTTGCCGGTGGGGTTATGGTTCTCTTATTCGTGCTCCTGGCGATTTTGGCTCCCTATGTTACCCCCTACCCCAAACATGCTGGAGCATTTACCGATTTTCAAAACGCCTTTCAAGCACCAAGCAAATCACATTGGTTCGGAACGGATGCACTAGGCTGTGATGTTTTCACTCGTATAATCTTTGGTTCTCGGATTTCTTTTATGCTTGCGGCAGTGGTATTAGGCATCAGCGTGCCAGTCGGGGTTTTCCTTGGTCTTATTTCAGGATATATGGGTGGAAAGACTGAAACAGTAATAATGAGGGTGACTGACGTATTCTTATCTCTGCCTGCTCTGGTGATGGCTTTGGCAATTTGTGCTGCTTTCACCCCAAGCATCGATAAAGCCATGCTAGCAGTGGCCTCCATTTGGTGGACATGGCACTGTCGCCTGGTGAACGGTATCACCCGCTCCATCAAAACAGAGGAATTTGTCCAGGCCAGCAAGGTATTGGGAGCTAGCCCTTTAAGAATAATCTTCAAAGATATTCTTCCTAATTGTGCCTCACCGCTCATAGTCAAGATTACCCTGGATGCTGGTTTTGTTATCCTGGTCGGGGCAGGATTGAGCTTCTTAGGCTTAGGTGCTCAGCCTCCCGCAGAAGATCTAGGAACGATGATTTCTTTTGGTGCCAAGTATCTACCGGAGAGATGGTGGATGACGGTCTTCCCTAGCTTGGCAATTTTCTTTATTATCTTGGGATTTAATCTATTGGGTGATGGATTGCGCGATGTCCTGGCTGTGGAAGAAGGGGTCTAACAGGTGGAAGGAAAGGTTATATTGGATATGCGGGACCTCCACGTCTGGTTTCGCGTTTACGAGGGCGTCTCGCGGGTATTAGACGGAGTGAGCTTATATGTTCGAGGGGGAGAGCATGTGGGATTAGTAGGGGAAACAGGGTGTGGCAAAACCGTGGCTATGAAAACGGCCATGGGAATTTTGAGATCTCCTCCTGCTCTGTTCCCTCAGGGACAAGTTCTCTTAGCTGGCCGAGATGTATTAAAGGCGACCCCTATTGAACTCCTCAGAATGAAGGGCAAGACGATCTCCATGATCTTCCAAGATCCCCTCAGTGCACTCAATCCCGTGTTCACCGTGGGCCAACAAATATTTGACGTAATTCGCTTTGGCCATCGCTGGATTCGAGATGATGATGCACTTACCAAAACAAAGGTTCGGAGGATAGCTGTAGAGGCACTCACATCCGTGCGATTGCCTGATCCCGAGCGCATTCTCAGTCTATATCCTCTCGAGCTCAGCGGAGGGATGCGGCAGCGAGTGCTGATCGCCATGGCGCTGGTTAATAGGCCGCGGCTTCTAATCGCGGATGAGCCGGGTAGTGCTTTAGATGTCACCATTCAGGCCCAAATTCTCTCCCTATTGAAGAGTCTAGTGAAGGAGGCTGGCATCGCGGTTTTGTTGATTACCCATGATCTAGGGGTCGTTCGAGAAACGGTGGAGAGAGTCTATATTATGTATGCAGGGCGAGTCGTAGAAGAAGGACGAACAGTTGAGATTTTCGATGACCCCAAACATCCGTATACTCAAGGCCTGCTTTCTTCTGTGCCTCGCCTCACAGGGAAGGTCTTAGCCGAAGGAATACCCGGCACCCTCTCCGACTATACTGAGGCTCCTTCTGGGTGTCGATTCCATCCCCGATGCCCTCGGGCTATGGAAAAATGTACCCAGCAAAAACCGCCTATGGTGAAAGTTTCAACAAAGCAACATGTGGCTTGCTACTTGTACCACGGAGGGGGCAGATGAGTGAGCCAGTGTTGAAGGTCGAGAATCTAGTGAAATATTTCCCTGTTCGTTCAGGCCTCCTTCATAAGATAGTGGCGCATGTCAAAGCAGTGGACAAAGTCTCTTTTGACGTGCAGAAAGGAGAGATCTTTGGATTAATTGGAGAGTCAGGATCAGGGAAATCTACAGTGGCGAAAACTATTGTGCAAATTTATAACCCCACCAGTGGGATGATTTATTTCAACGGACAAAATTTGTCAAAATTGACCAAGCAAACTATCGGACGGTTCCGCCACGAGGTACAGATGGTTTTTCAAGATCCCAAGTCCTCATTAAATCCTCGGCGCAGTGTCATGAGTATTTTGGAGGATCCGCTTATCATACATGGAATAGGGAAATCAAGGGTTGAGCGAAAGAGAATAATCCATACATTGCTGGGACAGGTAGAGATGCCAAGCCGCTATATGTACAAATATCCATCTGCGCTCAGTGGGGGTGAGAGACAGAGGATTGCCATCGCTCGGGCCTTAGCTGTGAATCCTTCTTTCCTGGTTTTGGATGAGCCGACATCAGCGCTAGACGTATCCGTGCAAGCAAAGCTGATAAATCTTTTCCTTAGACTCAAGGAGAAATTAGCTTTATCGTATCTCTTCATTACTCATAATCTAAGCTTAGTGCGGACAATTGCTGCCAGGGCAGGGGTGATGTATCTCGGAAAGATTTATGAACTGGGCACCATGGAAATGCTCTTTAGTCATCCTGTCCATCCATATACGAAGACCCTGATTGCAGCTACGCCGGTCGTATCCAAAGAGGAAGAACGCGTTAAACCTCGAGAAATGAGCAAAGAAGGTGAGATCCCAAGCCCAGTGAACCCGCCAAGTGGGTGCGCCTTCCATCCTAGATGCTCTATAGCCGAGTCCAGATGTTCCCAGGCATTACCTTCCCCGGTAAAAGTGGGACCTGGGCACTTAGTCTGGTGTCATCGAGCAGAGGAACTCGCAGCTCGAGCAGAAGAGCTCGTGGTCTTAGAATGAATCGATGCGGAGTCTAGGCGAATTCAACCGGGAGGTAGGGTAAATACTTAGTGAATCCCGCCATTGCCAGCGAAGCAATCTCGGTAGCCGCAGGCTTCAGCCTGCGCAAAATCTTAGCCTGCATTTATATGTACCCTAAAGGGTGCGGCTACCCGCTCTGCTCTTTGCAGTCAACAACATGGAACGTCCCTCGCTGAATATTTACGTTTGATACTATTGGGTAAAGGAGGATGATATGATGGAGATTCAAAACGAGCAAGAGATTCATGATTTCGTCCG
>Ga0307439_1000168_pt1 | contig 47864 bp, 39 predicted proteins | sample SalMarWE160490MG_FD_202142 | JGI IMG/M metagenome (GOLD analysis project Ga0307439, IMG submission 202142) | Salt marsh sediment microbial communities from the Plum Island Ecosystem LTER, Massachusetts, United States - WE1604-90 | ecosystem: Environmental > Aquatic > Marine > Intertidal zone >... | reverse complement strand
GGTATCAGGCAGGCTCTGGTAAATGCAGGAGGTGATCTATATGCAATGGGCACCAAAACAGGTGGAGAAAAATGGGTAGTAGAGCTGGAGGATCCTGATGATACAGAAAATACTATTACAGCATTTACTGTTGCAGACAGGGCAGTTACTACTTCTGGAGGGTATCACCGCTATTATGATCTTGAAAAAGAGGTGCATCATATAATCGATCCCAGAACAGGGTATTCTGCTAGCAGCTGTATAAGTGTGACTATAATAACAGATTCATGTATGGAAGCTGATGCTCTGGCAACTTCTGTTTTTGTAATGGGCCCTGTTGATGGAATGGCACTGGTAGAATCTCAAGAAGATATTGAGGCATTAATAATAGATAGTGATAGAAAAATATCTAAATCTTCTGGACTTTTAGAATATATTGATTAAAATTACCTATGACTTTTTTACTTTTTATAAATACAAATGGAAATAGTAATTAAGAAAAAAAGTGTATTTCGCGGACTTTCTCTACCGGAAAATAAAATAACTGCTAAGGTACCGATAGAAGAACTTCCAGTCCCGGAAAAAGTTATTTTACCCCTTCAGCAGAGTATAGGCGCTCCCTGCGAATCTTCAGCAAAAAGAAAAGATATAGTAAAAACAGGACAGAAAATAGCTGATTCTAAAAGTTATGTTTCTGCGCCTATCCATTCTTCGATTTCAGGCAGTGTTTCAAAAGTCACAAAGGTTTTAAATCCAGCCACCTGTGCACTTATGGATGCTCTGGTGATAGAGTCTGATGGGAAAGACCAGTGGGTTGGTCTTGAAAAGCTGTTTGATATAGAAAGCTCAGATGATTTTTCTGAGCTGAAAAAAATAATACGCTCTCTTGATAAGAAAAAAATTCTTGAAAAAATAAGGGAAGCCGGAGTCGTGGGCCTAGGCGGTGCTACTTTTCCCACGCATGTCAAGCTTAACCCGCCTAAGGATAAAAAGATTAATACCTTGATTTTAAACGGCTGTGAATGCGAGCCCTTTATAACCTCCGATCATAGAATAATGCTTGAATATGGAGCAAAAGTCCTTGCAGGCCTCTATATTATAAGCAGAACCGTAAGGCCGAAAGATATTTATATTGCAGTAGAGGATAACAAGAAAGATGCCATCCATCATCTTGAAGAACTCATAGTAAAAATGGGCTTTAAAGATACCTTTAAGATAGTATCACTTAAATCAAGTTACCCCATGGGAGCAGAGAAGACACTAATAAGGACCATATTGAAAAGGACTGTTCCAATGGGAGGTCTTCCTATGGATGTGGGAGTTATAGTAAATAATGTGGCAACTGCCAAATCGGTTTATGAGGCTGTAATAGAAGGCAGGCCTCTGATGGATAAAGTGGTCACAGTAACAGGTGAAGTCGCAAGTCCTAAAAACCTGCTGGTAAGAATGGGTACCCCGGTAAGTAATTTACTTGAAGCATGCGGTAAAATGGGCAGCAATGTCAATTATCTGATCATCGGGGGGCCTATGATGGGTACTGCCATTGCCGATATTGATTTTCCGGTCACAAAAGGGGTCAACTGCATACTGGTAAAGGAAGGAAAGGCCAGAGTCGAGCAGAATTGCATAAACTGCGGGAGATGTGTGAGTATATGCCCTATGGATCTTATGCCGCTGGTATATGTAAGATATGTAAAAAAAGGTTCTGCTGAGGGCTGCAGGCAGTATTATATAGAGAATTGTATAGAGTGCGGTTCCTGTGCCTATGTCTGCCCGGCAGGTATTCCTATTGTCGGATATATAAAAACAGGAAAGAGTATGCTGCAAACTAAAAAATTGTAAGAAGATGGAAAAAAATAAAATATTGATATCTCATGCGCCTCATATATGGAGAGGGTTTTCAACGACTAAAATAATGTATATAGTCGTTATTGCCCTTCTTTTCCCTGCTGCAGCATCTATTTATTTTTTTGGATATTATGCCATTTATATAATACTTACCAGTATAGCGACGGCTGTACTTACCGAATTTGCCATAAAAAAACTCAGAAAAAAAAGGTTTATAATGGACGGCAGCGCTGTGATCACCGGGCTGCTGTTTGCGCTTACCCTGCCGCCCAGGATTCCTCTGTGGATGGTCATAATTGGAGCTTTTTTTTCCATTGCTGTTGTAAAGGAAGCCTTTGGAGGTCTGGGTTATAATATATTCAATCCGGCTCTGGCAGGCAGGGCTTTCCTGTCGGTATGTTTTCCGCAGGAGATGACTACCTGGGTTCTTCCCCCTCATTTCAGTTACGATGCTGTGACTGGGGCAACACCCTTAAGTGAGAATTTTGCCCATATTCCTGACAAACTGTCCTTATACAAAGATCTGTTTTTTGGTAATACCGGAGGTTCTCTGGGAGAGACATCTGCAATGTTCATATTGATAGGAGCAGCAATCCTTTTTATATTCCGGATAATAGACTGGAGGATCCCGTTGTTTTATATTGGGACAGTAGCTCTGGGTTCTTTTCTGCTGGGGGAAGATGTACTGTTCCAGGTCCTGGCAGGAGGCCTTATGATCGGTGCCTTTTTTATGGCTACTGATTATGTTACCTCGCCGGTTACGGGTAACGGTAGAATAATATTTAGTGTGGGCCTGGGTGTACTGACTGTACTTATAAGAAATTTCAGCAGCCTGCCCGAGGGGGTGTGTTTTTCCATACTCATTATGAACGCATTCACTCCATTAATAGACAAGTATGTAAGAGTAAAACCATTTGGTTTTTTTAAGAAGAAGAAAAAATGAGCAGTAAAATTTTAACAAATAAAGCATATCCGGTTGTTTTTCTGGCAGTAATTGTAACTGTCTCTGTTGTACTGCTGATAGCACTCAATAGTGTGACCTCATCTATAGTAGAAGAAAGAAGGAGCGAAGAGATCAAAGGTACTCTGGAAAAAATCTTTCCTGAGATGAGTGAATACGAACTTGAAGACGAAGTATATATGATATACCAGGAGGGTAAAAAAGCAGGATATGCCTTTATAGCAAGCGGGAGCGGTTACGGGGGTGATATTGATATTCTGGTCGGATTGGGCAGTGATTTCAGCATCAAAGATATATCCATACTTAAGCAGACAGAGACCCCGGGTCTCGGGGGCAGGATAGCCGAAAGTGCCTTTACCGATCAGTTTAAAGGTCTATCGGCAAACGAAGTCACTCTTAAATCAGATGACGGCATGATAGATGCCATTACAGGTGCTACAATAAGCTCAAAAGCTGTGGTTGATACTGTTAGGGAAAAGATGGTTGAAATAATAGAAAGTCTAAATAATTGATCTATCTGTATCCTGAATATAAAAGGGAGATAATATAAGAATGAATGAAAATAAAAATAGAGGCAGTTTCTGGAGGGAATTTGCAAAGGGTATTATTATATCAAACCCGGTTTTTATACTTACCTTAGGACTCTGTCCTGTTCTGGCAGTAACAAATTCGGTGAGTAATGCCATTGGTATGAGTGCCGGTGTTATATTTGTCCTGCTGTGCTCGAACATAATAATTTCCAGTATAAGGAAAGCTACACCGGATCTTGTCAGAATCCCGGTGTTTATTGTGGTGATAGCTACATTTGTCACTATTTTAAGTCTGGTGTTTGAGGCATATTTTCCACCGCTTCACCAGTCGCTTGGGATCTACCTTTCACTTATTGTGGTAAATTGTATTATTTTAGGCAGGGCAGAGGTGTTTGCCTCTAAAAATCCAGTGGTGCTTTCCATTGCAGACGGGCTGGGTATCGGTATAGGATTTGCCATTGCTCTGTTTATGATTTCATTTACAAGAGAACTGCTGGGTACGGGAGGCCTGGAGATATTTGGAAGAGAGCTGTTCAAACTGCCGGGTCTTTCAGTGCATCCTTTGGCCTTTTTTGTTTCTCCTCCGGGAGCTTTTCTGGTAATAGGCAGTCTCTTGGCATTGTTCAGGTGGATAGGGGTGATAAAAAATGAATAATCTTCTTACCATATTTATTGCAATGGTTCTGGTAAACAATATAGTCCTGTCCAAGTTCCTTGGGCTGTGCCCATTTTTTGGAGTATCTAAGAAACTGTCCAATGCTTTCAGCATGGGTATAGCGGTAACACTGGTGATGCTTATCGCTTCTGTTTCTACTTCGGTGATCTATAACTATATACTGGTACCTTACAATGTTGAGTTTATGAACATCGTAATATATATTCTGGTCATAGCATCTCTGGTACAGATAGTAGAGCTTATAATAAGGAGGACCAACATAGCATTGTATAAGGCGCTGGGAATTTATCTGCCTCTGATTACGACCAATTGTACGGTGCTGGGCATAACCCTTATAAATTCATCAGAGAGCTATTCAGTTTTGGAAAGTGTAGTAAGCGCTTTGGGTGCAGGGATCGGATTTACTCTGGTACTTATTATAATGTCGGGTATAAGGGAAAAACTCGATTTTGCAGACAGCCCTCAGTCTATGAGGGGGCTTCCTGTGGCCTTTATGACTGCAGCGCTTCTGGCGCTGGCTTTTATCGGATTCAGCGGAATGGTATAAGATAAAAAAGATTTTTAGGATTTGAGGTTTTATGAATATCGGATTTATTATTTTAATTTTAAGCTCGATTGGGATTGTATGCGGGATACTGATTTTTCTGGTAAACAGGTTTCTTCCCAAGGAAGCTGATACTCTGAGGAGAGCTGAGGAGATCGCAGAACAACTTCCCGGTATGAACTGCGGTGCCTGTGGCTTTCCGGGGTGTTTTGCCTATGCGCAGGCGCTGGCAAAAAATAAGGATACATTCTTTACTAATACCTGTTCTACAGTGCTACAGAATCCCGATATGCTCAAAGGACTGGAAAAGGTACTGCATATTGAAGTGGATCCTTCCAAGATAAATAAAAAGGCAGTGGTACAATGTTATGGAATTTCAGATGTTATAGGCGATTATGCCGGTATTAAGACCTGCAAAGCTGCAGCCAATCTCCTTGGTGGGTATAAGAGATGCCCTTACGGCTGCCTCGGATTAGGTGATTGTGTGGCAGTATGCCCTAATGATGCAATAACCATTGATGAGGAAAGGAGAGTAGCAGTAATAGACCCAGATAAGTGTACCGGGTGTGGTCTGTGTGTGGCCAAGTGTCCTAAAAAACTGATCCATCTGGTACCTGCGGATGCAAATATAGTGTATTTATGCAGCTATGAATCTCTAAGGAATATCCCGGGAAGAGAGCGTTGTGATGAAGGCTGCCTGCACTGCAGGAAGTGCTTTAAGGCTTGTGAAAATGGAGCCTTAATCTGGAATGAGGAAAGGGCTGTTCCACAATTCGATTTTTCAAAATGTACACTGTGCGGCGAGTGCATCAAAGCGTGCCCCCATAACAGGCTTATTGAACTTTCCAATATTTACAAGCATGAAAGGCTTGAGAAAGCCGGAGAAAGAAATAAATAAATCATGAGTGAGCAATTTTTGAAAAAGATTAAAAAAAGTATTGAAGAAGAACCGTATGCAAAGCTTTTCAGTATTAAAGTGATAGAACTCAGGCAGGGTTACAGCCTGGTAGAGATGAAAGCTTTAAAAAAATATGAAAATATCTTCTCTATTACTCACGGGGGAGCTGTTTTCTCGTTGATGGATGTAGCCTTTGGTTCTGCTGCAAATTCCTATGGTACTGTTGCCGTAGCGCTGGATGTCAATATAAACTATATCAGACCCTCTATGACGGGAGATATACTAAGGGCTGAAGCAAAAGAGGTCAGCCGGGGAAACAAAATAGCCACCTATAATGTGATTGTAAGAAACAGCTCAAATAAGGTGGTAGCATCCAGTCAGGCAGTAGCTTTCTTAAAAAAAGACAGACTCCCGTTTTTATAATATATAGTATTATAGGTATGCGGAAGGGTGTCTGGATTATGATTATAAATTCATATAATTTCGGCAGCATAACTATAAACGGTAAAGTCTACCACTCGGATGTAATAATCTTTCCTGATAGGGTCAAATCAAGTTAGAGCATCGTGATCTATAAGGTAAAACTGCTGTACCTGCCTTCTTTTAGTTTTTTACCGATTTTATCAAACAATTCTTTTATGTGATCATCCATAGTGAGATAGATTATCTGCCAGCCCTTTTTTGAAATGTCCGCTAATTTGTCTATAAGGATCTTCCTCTTTTGCCAGTCTGAATGCTGAAATGCATCATCGAGGATCAAAAAGAGGGCATCTTTTCCCAGAAGTTTTGATGTAAACCCGATCCTCAGCGCCAGCATTACCTGTTCTTTAGCTCCTGTGCTTAAATCCTTTATATCAAAATCGTCATACTGGTCTGAAACAATCAGCCTGCTGTCATCAAGTGCAAGCCTGCTGTATCTTTGAGTGATGTCCTTTAAGGGACTCAGGACTACCTGGGACTTCAACCCTTCCTGTATCTTAGCGTCTTCTTCCAGGCGCAATTCAGAGATGATTTTATGAACGCTGAAGCCTGCCACAATACCGGCGGTGACTTCTCTTAATTCATTTTGAACATCCTGCCTTTTTTTCCGGAGATTTTCAATAAGCTCTTCCCAGCCGATGCTAAGATCATCTCCGGTCTTTTGGCAGATCCTGTATTTCAATTTTTGTATTTTGTCTTCCCGGCTTTCGACTTCTTCACGTATCCGCGCCATTTTTGATTGGATCTCCTGGTATTCCTGCTGGCTGTATTTGATATTTACCTCTTCTGAAAGATAATCAGTTTCCGGTATCCCCAGTTTACGGATTTCATCCTTTTCCTTATCTATACGGTCCCTTAGGTCCCTGTTGGTTTGCTTAAGACGGGAGGTTACTGAATTCCAGTTCTGCTCGACGGCTTCTTTTCCGGTAAAGGCTGCTATTTTCCGGTTAATAGAGAGGTTGAGTTCTTTAAGCTCGCTGCTAAGAATACCGGTCTGTTCTTCTATTGTATTAGACCTGCTTCTTGATTCCCTCTGATTGTTTAAAATTGATTCAAGAAGAGCAATATCGGTAAGTCTTTTTCCAGTTCTTTCCTTAAATCCTTCTTTGATTTTGATCAGTTCTTCGCCCTGAGCTGCCTGCTTTGAAAAGCTGCGAATTTTTCTTATATATATAAAAAAGGATACAATCGAGGCCAAAAAGAAAAATAGTATGGAAAATAAAAATATGTTCTGAGGGATAGTAAAAAATCTCTGATTTAGGAAAAATAAAACTGCGGCAGCAGTACCGGCAACTGCAAAAATATTGCATAATGCAAGCAGGAATTTTGAGGGTGTTTTTGCTGTCTTTGTAGAAAGATCCCTGTAATATGAAAGGGCGCTTTCAAGCCAGCCAAGATCTTTACTGTCTTTTAAAGCTGTTTTATATTTTTCTTCCAGCTGTCTGTAGGATTCTTTTTTATCTGAATATCGTGAAATGTCAGTCTCTATCTTATTCAATTCATCTTCGGGGATATTCTTTAATTCAGAATTCAGCTCTTTTATTCTTTCCGAGATCAGATAAGCCTGGTGCCTTTTTGCCCTGTCAAGGTGTGCCAGCCTGTCTTCCAGGATCTTCTCCTCGATTCTGCAGGTCTTGATTATTCCCTGAGTATATTCGGATTCTATTTCTTCAAAAAGCGTTTCAATATTTTCCAGTTCGCTTTTTTTAGCAAGGTACTTGCTGCCTTCACCGGCCTTTGCGATGCTTATCCTGCTGCCTTCTACCTCTGCATTTTTTACCGTCCTTGAAATATTGGTATCGCTGTCTATCTTATCCAGTATATTTATGCCGGACAATACTTCCTTGATAAAAAATTTACTTATCCCTTCGCCGTTTTCTATCCCGGCTTCTCCGCCCTTTACTATCAGGAGCTTTGCAATTGACGTGGGAAGTCCTTTTTCACTGACTGCCCACCAGTCCTCTAATTTTTTAGAAGAAGCGGGAGAAAAATCAACTGGCTGTTCTTCAAGGCCACTTATGGAGACCTTTCCTTTTCCACCTTTTCTTAAATAACTCCACCGGCTGATATTTTTAAATAAAGAGCGGATTATAAATTCAGTAAGAAAAGTCTTTCCTTTCTCATTTATACTGTATATCAGATTAAATATACCAAAACTGCCGGTAAAATTCTTGATAGGTCCCAGCTCTTTTACTGATATTTTATCAATCTTTATTCCCATGAATCCTTGATCCCCGCAGAACCATTATTCTTTTAAGATTATATGAAGAGCTTTTTCTATGATGTCTTCCCTTGAAGTGATCTGGTCATCCCAGTCAAGTTTTTCGATCTCATCCCTTATTTTTTCCACCACCGCTGTTCTCTCCGGATCATCAAATACTGAAACTTCAGTAAGGTCAGGCTCTTCGTTATTGTAAAAGGTAAAATCTTTAAGCGCCTTTTTGATTATTTTAAGAAGCCTATTTTTATCAGATGTATATCCTTTGACTTTTAATCGTACTTGAACTTTTGGTATGTCATTTTTATTTATATCCCATCTCTTTACCATCTCATTGATATTTCTTTCAATATATTCAAACTCATTTGCAACAGGCAGGGAGATAAGAGTCTCATTAAAGAATATAAGGTCGGTGTCTATTTCTTTTTCATTAATATCAAAGCTGTTAGTGTCTATGACTAAAAAACTCCTCCTGCCGGTTTCATTTATATCCAAGCCGCAGGATGATCCGGGATAATAGACCCTGCCCAGATTTATCTTCTTGTGTATGTGGCCCAGTATGACTTTAGCAGGTTTATAATACTGGATATCGTTTCTGGTCAGGGGCATATAAATTCCCGGCTCATAAGGGTTTGGATCACGGAAGCCGGCAGTATAGTCACCATGGCCGATAAGAATCCAGGGTTCGGTAAGGTCTTTTACATATTCTGCTACTGCTTCTCCCATAGACTTTGCCGGTTGGTAGGGTATAAAAAGAAAGCAGGCGGGCGGATCTCCGAATGTGATGATTTCAGTTTTTCTAAACACTTTTATATTATCTGAAGTAAAATCCTTCTGGCTGATGGATGGGTCATGATTTCCGGGAATTATATAGAATTTGACCTGGTTTTGGGTGTATTTTTCATTTTTACAGAACATGTCAAATTCGGAATAATTCCGGCTTTCTTCATTAAATAGATCACCGGCTATTATAAGAGTTGTGATATCTTCGGAAAGCATCTTATCCAGGATATCTGATAGTGCATTCCATCTTTCGGGAGATTTTTCTTTTGTTTTTAGATGTACATCTGCTGTGACTGCTATTTTCATTTCCGCTGCTTTAGATTAAAATATAATATTCTTGCTCTAACCAGAATTGCCTTTAAGCCGGTGGTATACATTATATATAATATACTTTAATTTCAAGCTAAGTCCAGATGTTTTCTTTTTTTGATTTTGGGAGGGATTTTGATGGAAGAGAAAAATTTTAAATTAGGCCCTGAGTTTTATGACCTTCAGGTAAACTGGAAAGAAAGACTAAAGAAGGAAAAGGATTTCTTTTCTAAAATATTTAAAGAGAACAATATCGAGAGTGTTCTTGATATAGGGTGCGGTACAGGCCATCATGCCCAGCTTTTTTCCGGGTATGCAAAAAAAGTAACTGCCATAGACCCTTCTAAAGAAAACATAGATTATGCTGCTGAAAATATAGTAAAATCACCCAATGTTAATTTGATCAGTGAAGGGTTTGAAGGTCTGGATAAGATCCCGTCCGGTGATTTTGATCTTATAACCACTCTGGGAAATACTCTTCCTATTTTAGGAGACCGGAGAAAGATAAAGCAGGCTCTTAAAAAGATAAGAAAGAAGCTGGCGAAAAACGGCGTGGCAATAGCCCAGTTTCTGAACTTTAATTCTATTGTCATGGAAAAAAACAGGTTTTATCCCCCGAAGGTATTTGAGAAGGACGGCAGGACGTATATTTTTATCAAGCACTTTGAATACGGAAAAATAAAGACAAGGGTAGACTTTATAATCACAGCGGTCAATAAAAATATGCTGGAAGACTATTTTATAAACTCTTCTTATCTCTGCACCTTAAAGGCAAGTCTTTTTTTAAAAATGGCAAAAAATTCGGGATTTAAGAAAATCAAGCTTCTGGGACCAGGGGGAAAGTCAGTTTTTAATCCTAAAAAAGATATAAGCCTCTATGCGCTGATGTACAGGTAAAGAATCTATGCATTTTCCTGGCCGTATCTGCAGTATTCCAAAAGCCTGCAGGCGGGGCATTTCGGCTTTTTGGCCAGGCAGATAGTCCTTCCATGTGCTATTATCCTGTGTGAAAAAATACTCCAGCTGTTTTTGGGGACTATTTTCATAAGGTCAAATTCAATCTTTACCGGATCCGAGTTTATGGTAAGACCAAGCCTGTTTGAGATCCTGAGTACATGGGTATCTACTATTATGGCCTGCACGCCAAATTTATTTGCCAGTACTACATTGGCAGTCTTTCTTCCTACACCCTGCAGAGAAGTAAGATCTTCAATATTATCGGGAGTCTTGCCCCCGAATCTTGAGACTATATCCCTTGAACAGTTGATTATGCTTTTTGCCTTATTCCTGTAGAAACCTGTTGATCTTATATCTTCCTGAAGCTGGATTATATTTGCACTGGCAAAATCCCCGGGTTTTTTGTATTTCTTAAAAAGCTTTGGTGTGACTTTGTTTACCAGTTTATCTGTGCTCTGTGCGGAAAGAATGGTGGCAATAAGAAGCTGAAAGGCATTTTTGTTCTTTAATGAAGTTGAATCGGCTTCAGGATATTCCTGATTTAAGATCCTGATTATTTTTTTTATGTTTTTTACCGCAGGTTCATATACGGCTCTGTAACTTCGGCCTTTTCTTTTATTTTTTCTTTTATATTTCATATTTCATCCTGATCATTCTGATATTATATTAACAGGTTCCGCTATTTTGACCTTTTACTTTTTAAATATTTATCGATCTTTTCTGCTGCGTAAGTATTGGGTACATCTTCTTTTTCCAGCCAGCCTTTTCTGGCGATATTGACTCCGAATCTGTAGTCATATAGATCCTTTAGGTTGTGCGCATCGGGATTTATAAAGATCTTTACTCCTTTTTCCTTTGCATACTTACACATCCTCCAGTCCAGGTCTAATCTAAATGGACTGGCATTAAGTTCAATATCCACATTGTTTTCTGCTGCTGCGTTTATCACTCTTATTATATCCACTTTATAAGCGTCCCTTGCCAGAAGAAGCCTTCCGGTAGGATGAGCTATCATGGTAGTAAATCTGTTTTCAATGGCTTTTATGATCCTCTCTGTCATTTGTTCTTCACTTAAGTTAAAACTGGAGTGAATTGCGGCAATAATAAAGTCAAATCCGGACAGGATCTTATTGCTGTAATCAAGACTTCCGTCAAGAAGGATATCCGATTCTATTCCCTTAAATATTTTAAAGCCTGAGAATTTAAGGTTTAGCTTGTCTATTTCTTTAAAATATTGTTCTACATCTTCATTTTTCATTCCGCCTGCATATGAAGCGGTCTTACTGTGGTCACTTATTCCGGCATACATAAAACCTGATTTTATCAGCTGCTCGCAGACCTGCTCTATACTGCTTTTTCCATCGCTGTATGTGGTATGGATGTGAAATATCCCTTTGATATCTTTTTCCTCTATCAGTTTTGGAAGAGTCCTGTTTTTTGCTGCCTCGATCTCCCCGAAGTTTTCCCTCAGCTCAGGTGGTATCCAGTCCATTGAAAAGAATGCGAAGATGTCTTTTTCATCGCTGCATTTGATAAGACGGTCATTTTTAAAGAGACCATATTCATTCATTTTTATATTATCTTTTTTAGCAGCCGTTCGCATAGCTGTATTATGTTCCTTGCTTCCCGTAAAATGATGAAGTGCATAGGGGTACTGAAAGTCTTCTACAGTCCTTATATCAACATTGATACCGGATTTCAGCCTGATACTCGATTTGGTGTCACCTTTTGCGATTATATCTTCCGCTTCATCCAGAGTGGTAAAAAAATCCATTACCTTTTCGGGATTATCTGTGCTTGCTACTATATCTATATCCTTTACTATTTCTTTTTTACGGCGCACACTTCCCGCGAGGCTTGCTCTTTTGACATATTTAAAGTTTTCTATTTTTTTATGTATTTTTTCGGCTTCTTCTATAACACCTGCAAAAAGGAATTTACCTTTAAATTTTTTTAACACTTCTATTCCTTTTAAGATATTTTCCTGGGTTTTTTTACCGAAATTGGGCAGATCTACAAGCCTGTTCTCTATGCAGGTGTATTCAAGCTCGCCGATGTTGCTAATACCAAGATTGTCAAACAGGTATTTTATTTTTTTAGGCCCCATGGTTGGTATTGCGAGCATTTCGACCAGCCCGGGCGGTACGGATTCCTTAAGTTCTTCGTAATATTTGAGTCTTCCTGTGTAGATCAGTGTTTTTATCTTCTCTGCGATATGCGAACCTATTCCTTTTATGCCTTTAAGGTCCTCTATTTTGAAATCCTTGTTAAGCTCTATATCTGATGTTTCAAGGGCACGGGCTGAGTTCTGATATGCTCTTATTTTAAAGGGATTTTCATTTTTTAATTCCAGAAGGACACTTATTTCTTTTAAAGTTTTTATTATTTCTTCTTTATCCATAGAAGTAAGAAAGCCTTTTTATTGCCTTTATTTTCTCTATTTTACCAATTTTACTATCTCTGACAGCTTTGTGTAAAATCTCAATCGAAAGGTCATAGTTTTCTCTGTCGACCGGATAGGGTATACCGTCTTTACCTCCGTGGGCAAAACTGAACCTTACCGGGTCTTTTATACTGTATTTTACTCCATATACCAGTTCTGAGATCAGGGCCAGTGCCCTTATAGTCTTTGGACCCACGCCCTGGAGTGAAAGAAGCCTCTCAAAATTTTCAGGCCTTCTTTGATAGGTGGAGGTAAATATCTTTCCCAGTCTTTTTAAGCTCATATCATCCAGTCTTATATAATGTCTTCTGGGAAGATTGTAAGTTTTTTGGTGGTATTTTTTTATTTTTTTTAGATCTTCTATGATATTTTTTGGCTTTTCACAGGAAAGCAGGGTCACTGTTTTTCTTGCTTCATCACTTTCCGCAGCAGTAAGGTTTATTACCCTGTCTTTTTTATTACAGCATATGGCTTTATGCGGTTCACAGATATAGTCTTTAAGGCCTTCTGATGTCCAGTGGTATCTTCTTGCCATTCTGTTTTCTTCATTCATGCCCTGCTGTATTACAGACCAGGTGTTCCCGTCTTTGGTGAATATAAAGCAGTGGTGGTAAAGCTGATAACCGTCCTGAAGAGCGTTGCTGTCAACTTTTGCAATTATCCTGCTGCTGTATATCAGATCTTCAAAGTCCTTTCCCATAAGGTTTGCTGCATTTTCAATTTCAGCAGGAGTTTTTCTGGAAGTCCCTCCTTTACCGCCGGCTACAAAAAAGCCCAGATCTTTTTCCAGGCCTTTTATGGATTCCTTTATTGCTCCGCATACGGTAGTAGTGACACCACTGGAGTGCCAGTCAAATCCCAGAACGCATCCGAACGCCTGAAACCACAGCGGGTCTGAAAGCCTACGGATTATCTCTAAGGTGCCGTATTCGGAAACAATTATTGAGATTATCTCTCTGGATAGGCCTTTCATCCTGGAAAACAGCCAGTATGGCGCTTTACCTCCGTGCAGCGGAAGGTTTATTGTTCCTGTTCTCATCGTCAAAGACAGCTATTTTGCTTTTCAGAGATATATTAATATAGGTTTTGTATGTATTGTATACCAAAATAACTTGGGTTAGAATAATCAATAATGATGGAAAATCTTAGTTTATAAAAAGTTGAATAAAAAAAGGATATTTCCTAAAAGAAAAAACATGGCTGTGCTGGCTGCAGCTGTTGTTATTTTTTTTCTAGTAGCTGTTTATTCAGCCTGTTGCACGGCTGACGCGGGTTCATTATATGAAAGAGCTCCTGAAGTATCCGTAAGCAGATATTTGATAAAAAATCCAGATATTGATGAATACCCTGAATCCGATAATGAAGGAATCCTTAAAATACTTGACCAGAATACCATGCTTATACCATTTTGGCCTGTAGCGCCGGCTTACGCCCAGCGTACGTCCTGTATGATTGAATTGATATCAGAGGGGTATGATATTATAGGGCTTCAGGAAGTCTTTGCCGGAAGCAGTCAGGATCAAATCATCTCAGCGTGGCATGATATGATTTACAGCGATATGAAAGATGGTTTAGTAGTAGGCTGGCAGTATGATTATTTTAATAACTGGTATAATTCTCTCGAAGAATCCGGGGAGAAAATGTGGCAGTCCCTGAACAGTGCCCTGGATGTGGAAACCCTGGCAAGAGAAGAGAGTTTTTGGGGAGTCGGGATAATAAACAGCAAGCCGAACGGTAAGGATGCAAGAATTGTCTGCAGCCCGTATTATGTAATGGGGCCCGACAGCGGCTGGCTGCCATTTCAGCAGGACGGGGGACTAGTGATACTGTCCAGGTATCCAATAACTGCATGCAGTGCTTTTACTTTTAAAACCAGCAGCGGAACAGACAGGCTTGCAGGTAAGGGAGTGTTATATGCACGGATTCAGATAGGGCCGCTGGAAGGGGATTATATACATGTTTTTAACACTCATCTTCAGTCCCATGATTACCCGGAGGCCCGCCGCGAGAATATTGAAGAATTACTAAATTTTGTTGGTATGATCATTGGACCGGAAGGGGAAAACCACCGTCCGGTGATAATTATGGGAGACTTCAACGTCGCTTCAGATGTATCTGAAAACTGGATGGAGATTTCCGGTATAATATCACCACCGGATAATTACAATACAGAAGATGATCCTGAATTGATGGCCCTGCCTTCTGTAGAGTACGAGGAGTTTAGTGATAAAATCAAAGATTTTGAAGAAATAGATACTGGGGGTAAATTATACCTTAAAGATTTATGGCTCAAATTAAAACCGGATGACCCAGGCTTTACCTGGATAGGTGGTGACTGGATCACAGGAGATGAAAATTCATATGGTAGTCTGGGAAACCGTGTTGCCGTTGAGAAAGGCAGGCCTCAGAGGATAGATTATATTTTCTATTTCGGGGGTTTTGGTGATGTAAATATAGAACCGAAAATTATTGATTTGGTACCGGAAGAACCTGAAATCCTGTATTGTTATGACAGTGAACTTTACGGGAATCCCTTATCTTCAAGCAATGACTGCATGACGACTGGTAAAGAAAGTGACTGCTCGTTTAAAAGCTATACGGTATCGGATCATCTTGGTCTGGAGGCGTATTTTGATTTTAAAATCAAAGAGTGATAAAAATATTTACATATAGAGGAGGCAGTTAGGATGGTAAAAAGGAAAATTATAGAAATTGATGAGGATAAATGTATAGGTTGCGAAACGTGTGTGACAAGTTGTCCGCAGGGGGCACTTCAGATAATGGACGATAAAGCCAGTTTGATTAGCGAGCTTTTATGTGACGGTCTGGGCATATGTATGGAAGAATGCTCTGAGGAAGCAATATCAGTTGTGGAAAGGGAAGCGGAAAAATATGATGAAAAAAAAGTTATGGAAAATATTGCAGATAAAGGTGGAAATGTCATAAAAGTACACCTTGAACATCTAAAGGGGCATGATCAAACAGAATATTACAGGCTGGCATCTGAGTATCTTAAAGAGAAAGGAATTAAAAATCCAGAAGAATCCGAAGAAGAATCTGTCGTAGGCAGGCAGCCGGGACCGCATCCCGAGTGTCCGGGTTTAAAAGTTCTTGAAAGGTTGGAGGAGAAAGAAGAGACAGCTATCAGCAGTCCGGAAAAAAAGACTGGTACAAAGGTCAGTCAATGGCCGATCCAGATAATGCTTGTGCCTGAAAATGCTCCCTTTTTTAATGATTCGGATTTACTGATCAGTGCCGATTGTGTACCATTTTCTTACACTGACTTTCATAATGATTTTCTTAAGGGAAAAATTCTTCTTATCGGATGCCCGAAATTTAACGATGCTGTTTTATATAGGGACAAGATCTCTGAGATAATTAAAAATAACAGTATAAATTCAATCACTGTGATTTATATGGAAGTCCCCTCCTGCTTTAGTCTGGTCAAACTGGTTAAGGACTCAGTAAAGATTTCGGGAAAAAATATGCCGATAAAAACTATAGAGATAGGTATAAATGGTGATATAAAAAGCAAAAAATAGGCTGTTTTTTTCTACTTTCTTGTCAGAGGTACAAAAGCTACATCACATATATGTATTTTTTTTATTTTACTGCCTTTTTTTATTACTTTGTAAAGTATCTGATTCCAGCTTGATGGGCCCACAGGTATTACCATAATGCCGCCGTCTTTTAGCTGCTCGATAAATTGTTGAGGTATATGATCTGGTGCAGCTGTCACCATTATTCTGTCATATGGTGAATATTTTTCCCATCCAAGGTAACCGTCGTGATTACTTACTTTTATATTTTTATATTTTTTCAGCAGTTCCTTGTTCTTCTGGTAAAGAGAGGTGACTATTTCTACGGTGTAGACCTCCCTTGATATTTCTGCAAGGATAGCTACCTGATAGCCAGAGCCGGTACCGATTTCAAGGACTTTTTCATTTCCGGACAGATCCAGGCTTTCAGTCATAAGTGCGACTATATAGGGCTGTGATATCGTCTGTCCGTGTCCGATGGGAAGAGGTCTGTCATCGTAAGCAGAATTTTTATATGATTCATCTACAAAAATATGCCTGGGCACTTTTCTTAAGGCATCAAGAACTTTTTTGTCTTTGATCCCACGGGATATTATCTGGTTCTGAATCATATTTTCTCTAAGAGATTGATATTTTTGATCGTTCATGAGGGCAGAATTATTATTTGGGCTTTTCATAAATTGTATTATTTTATAATATAATAACCTGTTTTAGGTATTTCTAATAAATAATTATAGCATATAAAAATATTCTAAGATGATTAATTTAAAGCTGGCAAATATCCTTATAGATATTGCAGAGATTTTAAGAGCTGACTCGAAAGACAAAGACATCTCATTAAAACTCATAATAGCATCAAGGACGCTCCGAGACGGTCCGGAGTTAATCGATAAAATCAAAGCAGGTGAAAAACTCGAAAAACTGCCAGGTATGGAAGAGCCGGCCTGCTCGTTGATAAAGGAATATCTGGATACGGGAAGGGTCCGGCTATATGAGAAAATAAGGTCTGGATACACTGAAGAGATGATAAGGTTTATAAGAATAAGCGGTCTCGGTAAAAAAAGGATATTTGCCATCTATGAAAATTTTAATATAAAAAGTCTGGTAGAGCTAAAAGACAGGCTGACTGACACTAAAAGTTTTACTGATTTTTTACCTAAAACAGAATTATTTAAGGAAAGAGACAGTTATTTTTATATAAAGAGATTAAGGACATCACTGGATTATATGGAAGGTATAAAGGACAGGTTTTCAAGATGGCCGGTCGAGTTCTATCTTAAGAGGATAAATAACAGTCTCAGTAAAATAAAAGATATTGCTGGTGCAGCGGTTGTGGGCTCACTGAGAAGAAAGAAACCTTCGGTTCGGGATATTGATTTTCTTGTCCTTCCTTATTTTAATGACGACGGGTATGATTTTACCAGGAGCGAGGGACTGCTTGAAAATATAAGGTCTCTTGATTTTATAAAAAAACTCACCAAAAAAGATCTAAGAAAAGATAATATAAGCGCTGCCTTTGAAACTGTCTTTGGGATAGAGATTGAATTTATTATAAGCAGCTTCAAAAGTTGGGCTGTTGATTTGCTGTATACTACAGGAAGCAAAAAACATCTAAAAAAATTGGAAGGATTGGCAGCCAGGAAGGGATATTTTGAAAAATCAAAGATAGCAGTAAATGTTCCTGTAAGTGCCGGAAAGGTTAGGAAAAAAGGGAGTTTTCAGAATGATCTTAATGATTATGAGCAAAAAATCTACAGCAAGCTTGGTTTGCAGTATATACCTCCGGAACTCAGGGAAGACCGGGGGGAAATAGAAGCGGCATCAAAAAGCATGCTTCCGACTCTGGTCAGTATGAAAGATATAAAAGGTGACCTGCATGTTCATTCCACCTGGAGTGATGGTCTTATAGGTTTAGATGACATGGTCAAAAGAATAAAAAAGTACGGTTATGAATATCTGGCAATGTCGGACCATTCGGAAAGCAATTTTTACGGCAGAGGCCTGGATGAAGAAAAGATAAAGGAAAAAACAGAATATGTCCGCAGCCTAAAATCAAAACAGCGCGACTATGAGATTCTTATGGGTTCGGAAATAGACATTAGAAAAGCAGGTAAATTGGATTATCCTGATGATATTATAAGAAAGCTGGATATTGCTATAGGTTCGCTTCATTCATCTTTTTTAAATACAGAAGCTGAAAACACGGCCAGAAGCATAAGTGCTGTAGAGAATAAATATATTGATTTTATCGCCCATCCTACAGGTAAGGTGTTTGGCGACCGGGCGCCTTATTTTATTGATATTGACAGGCTGATATCGGCAGCAGCTGAAAAAGGAAAAGCTCTGGAAATAAATTCCTATTTTCTAAGGCTGGATCTTAGCGAAGAGAACGCTAGAAAAGTAAGAGATATGAACGGTAGGGTAGTCATAAACACAGATACCCACCGCCCCAATAATCTGGATATGATAAAGCTTGGGGTAGACATTGCCAGAAGGGCGGGACTTGAAAAAAAAGATGTTTTAAACACACTCACGCTTAAAGAGCTTAGGGCCTGGAAGAGGGAAAGAAAATAACCGCTATTTTTTATAATATTTAAATATGTCTTTGTCTTTAAAATCAGGCATAAAAAGGTTTTCTTTACCTTCCAGTGATATATGATCCTGGGTCCATCCGAAGCTGAACCCCTTTTTTTCGGCATATCTTACTATTTCCAGATATTCTTTAGCAGTGATACTTCTGCTTAATTTCGGATAATCAAATGCATTATAGGTCGGATGATACTGAGCCATAATGCTTAAGTAAACATCTGTGGATAGTTCAGATTTAATAAAATCAAGGGTCTCTTTTATTCCACCTATGTCATAGGGTAAAACAAGGAGTCTTATAAGCAGTCCTTTTGCAGCTACACCGTGGGAATCAAGTTTTAATCCTCCCACCTGTCTGTACATCTCTTTGACTGACTGCCGGTTGTACTGTACATAATCTTCGACCATTGAATACTTTTTAGCCATATGGTCGCTGCTGTATCTCATATCAGGCATATAAATATCAATTATACCGTTCAGCATTTTTATTATCCTGGGACTGTCGTAACCACCAGTGTTAAACACTGTAGGGACTGTAAGCCCCTTGTTTCTGGCAGCAGATAGGGCTTTTACTATCTGGGGTATCCATATGGTAGGAGAAACAAAATTAATGTTATGGCAGCCCAGATTTTGCAGCATTAACATGCTGTCTGCCAGCCTGTTTATACTGGTTTTTACTCCTTCATGTTCCTGGCTTATCTGGTAGTTCTGGCAGTATACGCATTTCATGTTGCAGTAAGAAAAGAATATAGTTCCTGAACCGCTACTTCCTGAAATAGGAGGCTCCTCCCCATGATGGGGCATTGAAGATGATATTACTGGTTCAAAGCCTGCCCCGCAGAAACCTTTCTCGCCGATTTTTCTGCTGACCCTACAACTGTGCGGGCATATCACACATTTATTCAACATCTTATATAATGATTTTTCAATTTCTAAGAGTTCCATATCAAATCATATCAAGCTGACAGGATTACCATATAATAAATCTAATTCTTTTTGAATGGTTTTTTTCTCTCGGCTACTTTTAGTTCATCCTTGCTGGCAAGATTTTTGATATAATCAAGTGTGGTATCGATAAGGTAGGGATTTTTTTTAAGAAGTTTATTGATCTTATAAATCCTGTATTCCAGAAAATATTCAGGGGGTATGCCAAGCCCTTGGGAAATCAGTTGTATGGTTGAAATGGGAGGACAGTTTTTTCTTTTTTTTAATTTGCTGAAATAACTATAGTTAAGATTTGTTTTTTTACCCAGGCTTCTGAGTTTTATTTTCTTTTTTTCTATTATCTCTTTTAGGGCCGTACCAAAATTTTTACTGGAATAAATCATAAAGTGTATAACAATTTCAAATTTTTATTGGACTAATAATATATTATTAAGGTGATTTCTATAAGTTTTTTGATTAATATTTAGTTGACAATTTTATCAAAATATCGATAAAAAGCGAAGTCGTGTAGAATTAAAATATACTAAAAAAAAGGGTTTCTTTAATGAATTATTAATATATTTAGGTTATAATTAACAAAAGCAAATTTAAGGAATAGCACAGAAAAAGTGGATAAAGATATTAAAATACTGATAATTGAAAAATCAAAAAGTAAAGCTTCAGCTCTGATAAATGCAATAAAAAGCAAGGGCTATGAACCGGAATATAAGATTGTAAGCAGTTCTAAAAGTGCGGCCAGGTCTGTGAGTAAAGAAAAATGGGATGTAGTATTAACTGATTATAAACTTTCCGATGATAATCTTGCAGACGCCATAGAAATAGTAAAAAAAAGCAATCCGGATATCCCTTTTATTGTTATTTCGGATTCAGTCGGTGAGGAAAATGCAGTGTCTTTTATTAAAAAAGGTGCTAACAATTATATCACAAGAAATAATCTTTCTAACCTGATTCCGCTTATAAAGGAGGAAATCCAAAACGCGAAACAAAAAATGAAGCAGGAAGAAGCCTTAAGGAAACTAAAAGAAAAGGAAAGATATTTTAAATCTCTTATTGAGAATATCCCCGATATAGTATTTAGATACAGATTGATCCCTAAACAAGGGTACGAGTACATCAGCCCTTCGGTAAAAAGAAATCTGGGTTACACTCCCGAACAGTTTTATGACGACCCGAAGTTCATATACAAGATTATTCATATGGAAGACAGAAATATATTTAAAAAGGTGCTTGACGGCAGTTTTAAATATTCAAAACCAGTAGAGATCAGATATACTCATAAAAACGGCAGGGCAATATGGCATGAAGGACTAATAACACCGTTTTTTAGCCATAAAGGAAAACTGGTTGCTATAGAAGGGATAATGCGTGATATATCAGGAAGGAAAAAGACAGAAGAGCGCCTGTCCTATATGTCTTTTCATGACCGACTTACCGATTTGTATAATAGGGCATATTTTGAAGAAGAATTAAAAAGGCTTGATACCCGGAGGCAACTGCCGCTAAGCGTAATTATCGGTGATGTCAATGGACTAAAGCTGATAAATGATGCATTTGGGCATAAGGAAGGAGACAAAATCCTTAAAGGCTGTGCAGAAGTCCTTAAAAAATGCTGTAGAACAGAGGATATAGTTGCCAGGTGGGGAGGAGACGAATTCTCCATACTTCTTCCAAAGACCGATGAAGATGTATTATCAGAGATCATAAAGAGGGTAAAGTATAAAAGCACTAAGACCAAAAAAAGCAAAATACCCTTAAGCATATCCCTGGGAATGTCGACTAAGAACAAAAATTACCAGGATTTTTCTAAGGTGATCAAAAAAGCAGAAGACAATATGTACAGGCACAAGCTGGTTGATTCCAAGAGTATCATAAGTTCGATAATATCATCGCTTGAGAAAATATTGTTTGAGAAGAGTGTCAAGACTGAAAGACACACCGAAAAAGTAAAAGAAATGTCTCTAAAGCTGGCAAAATCCATAAAACTGTCAAAAATCAAAATTGAGGAGCTTTCACTTCTGGCGGCTATTTATGATATAGGAAAAGTGGCTATACTCGATATAATATTAAACAAGAAGGAGAACTTGAGCAAAAGAGAATGGGAAACCATAAAACGCCATCCTGAAATAGGATATCGAATCGCACTTGCCTCCCATCAGCTTTCCAGCATTGCTGAATATATTTTAACTTCTCATGAGTGGTGGGACGGCAGCGGTTATCCTCAGGGATTGAAGGGGGAAGAAATACCTATTCTCTCAAGGGTAATCACCATAGTTGATGCTTATGAAGCTATGGTAACGGGAAGGCCTTACAAAAAGGCTATTAGTAAAAACGCAGCTATAAAAGAGCTGGAGAAATGCAGCGGTACCCAGTTTGAACCAAGACTGGTAGATAAATTCATCAAGATATTAAAGAGAAATAAAAAATATTAAATTAGATTTACTTTTTTAAAGCTATGCCTGGACTTAAAAGTAGAAGTTAGCTCTTTAATGAAGAAGGTAACAGAAAATAAAAATCCAAATAAAAAATACCTTACAGAAACAGGCTTTTTTAAAAACGGGCTCCCGTTTACAAGGGTCGGCAATAAAAAAAATATTATAGTTGATATTGAAGCTTTGTCTTTCAAACACGAACCGGCTTCCGGTTTTATGTTAAGAAATTTTATAAAATCACACAGGCTGCTTGCAGAAGAATATACCGTATTTCTTATAGGGCGCAGACCAAATTTACCTCAGGATTATTTAATGGATAAGATGGCAGAGGATTATGCAGAAGTGATCAGGGAAGAATTTAAAAGGCCTGTTGATGTGATGGGTATTTCAACCGGAGGACAGATAGCCCAATATCTGGCGGCTGATCATCCCGATACGATCAGAAAACTAGTCATTATCTCTGCTGCATACCGGTTGAGTAAAAGAGGGGTAGAATTGGAGAGGCAGTCTGAAAACTATTTTAAACAGGGAAAATATGGAAAATCTATGGCTGTTATGATGGACTTTTCCTTGCTGCCTGGATTAAAAAGGAGTATGTTTAAATTTTTTATACAGCTAATCGCAGGGAAGATGATGGGGGATATAGAATATCCAAATGATTTCCTTGCCGAAGTCAGAGCAGACAGAGAAATGAATTTTATAAACAGGTTAAAGGATATAAAAGCTCCTACCCTTATTATGAGCGGAGAATTAGATATTGGTTATACAATAGATGACGTCCGTGCTACTGCTGAAGGGATCCCTGATGCACAATTGATCCTTTACAAGGGATACGGGCATAACCTCACTTTTTCTAATATGGAGCAGGTCCAGAAGGATATGCTGAAATTCCTGAGAAAGTAACATTCAAAGTCATCTATAAGAATACTGTCTGTGCTGTGTTATATTTATAAAAATCCTCTTATCTTTTTTAGAATGTTGATTTATTGTAAATCCTTTATTTTTAATATAATGAATTAAGTTGAAATTCAGTAAAAAATAAATATTTTTATAGAAGCTTTGAACCTTAAAAATCAGGACAAATTCTTTATAAGCTTCGTTATTTATTACGAAACTGTATCAATTATATGGATAGGTATATATTTCATTTATTAAAGGATTGGGAAATTGATATAAACAATCAACTTATAAAGGACTTACTATCAGGGACAGGAATCTCTTAGTATAAGCTTTGGTTCGATAACGACTTTTCTTTCAGGTAGTACCTTTTTTTCGATAAGATGGATCAACATGTCAAGTGCCATAGTTCCCATTTTGTATTTTGGTTGTGCTATTGTTGTAATAGAAGGAGAAAAAGATGAAGAATATTTGATATCGTCAAATCCGATGATTTTAATATCATCCGGTATACCAATATTTTCTGCTCGAGCAGCTTTTATAGTTTCTATTGCTAAAGCATCGCTGACTGTTATTATTCCTTCTGGTTTTTCTTTCATATTTAATAGATTGACTGTATTTTTAAAACCATTTTCTATTTCGTATTTATCCAGAATTATATATTCTTTTTTAATAGCCAGATTGTATTCTCTGAAAGCTTTTTTATAACCTTTAAGTTTTTCAATAGTTGGTATGGAATTTTCTGGTCCGCCTAAAAATGCTATTTTTCTTAGACCTTTTTTTATCATATGTCTTGTTGCCAAGTATCCAGCTTTTAGCTCATTTATCCGAACAAAAGGAATATCAGCATCTTCAATGGACCCATTTATAAGAACTGCCGGAATATTCTTTTTTGTCAGGTAAATATAGTGTGTATAATCACCGTCTTTATTGCACATTTCAGTAGAAATAAAAATAATTCCATCTACTCTTTTTTCTATCATTTGATTTACTTGTTTGATTTCCTTCTCGATTGATTCATCAGTATTACTTAGGAAAACTGTGTAGTCATTTAAAAAGGCTTTATCGCTTATACCTTTAGCCATTTCAGGGAAGATAGGATTTATTATGTCAGGAATTAAAAGACCTATAGTCTTGCTGACTTTCTTTACAAGATTTCTGGCAAAAAAATCTGGTTGGTAGTCCAGTTCCTTTATAATTGACTGAACCTTTGCTCTTGTTGAGCTCTTAACATGCTTACCATTATTTATGACTCTGGATACAGTCCCAATGCCTACACCGGCCTTTTTTGCGACGTCATATATTGAATACCTTTTCATAATGTTTAAAATCTCTCCTGTAACTATTATATTAAAAATTTAGTTGCAATTGTATTTTTGAGTGCTATAATTAATAAAAAGTGGAAACGCTTCCAATCTCGTCATTTTATCACATTATAAATATTAGTCAAAAAAATAATGTAAATTGGAAGCGGTGCCAAAGCTAGTATTAAAAATAAAATAAATATTCGAGTAATATTACTGCTTTTTAAATTGTAATAGAAAATATCATAAATAAATAGAAAAAAAAATCCATAATAATAAAAATATTTTAATTAATTCTAAACTGAAAGGAGGGGAAGTCAAATATATAAAAAAAATTTATTTAAAAGTAGATTCTTTCTAAAAACAAAGAAAGGAGATGGTACCAATGGGAAATAATGAGATTTGCTTAGTAACATTTAAGTTCGGTAGGCTGATGCACTAAACAAATCTCAAAAATCATTTTATTAGATTTTACTGATTAAGTAAAATTAGAAAAGGAGTTTTGAAAATGAAAAAATCATTATTGTGGATAGTAGTGCTGGTATTGAGCATATCGATGGTTGCAGCTTTTTCATTATACGGCTGTAAACCAACAGCAGAAGAAGAAGTAGCCGAAGAAGAAGTAGCAGAAGAAGAAGTAGCCGAAGAAGAAGTAGCAGAAGAAGAAGTAGCTGTATTGGAACCAGCTACTATCCAATTTATGAATTCCAAGAGTGAGATACAGGTTGCGTTGGAGGAAGCTGCAGTGACTTTCATGGATGAGTATCCTGGAGTTACAGTGGAAATCATCACTGCACCAGAAGGATCATCTCCATTTGAAAGAATTACAGCCCTGTATGCATCAGGTAATGCACCAGCTTTGGCAATGTTGGACGCTGGACAGATAGAATTATTGGAAGAAAAACTTTTAGATCTTTCCAATGAAAAGTGGATAGCTGATGCTGCAGTAGGAAACTTGGCTTTTGGTACAATGTCGGATGGAAGTGTAGTGGCCTTTCCTTTTACAGTAGAAGGCTATGCTTTTATCTATAATGGAGCAGTACTGAGTGCAGCAGATGTTGACCCAACATCCATAAAAACTCTTGATGACTTGACAGCTGCCTTTGCAGCAATAGATGCAACAGGTGTTGCACCAATATCTATCTCACCAATGGATTGGTCACTGGGTGCACATTTTCTGACAATATCTTATAGTACACAAGCTACTGATTATCCTGGAGTAGTTGCATGGCTGGCTGATCTAGCAGCAGGTAATGTTGATCTGATAACAAACGCTAATTTCAATGGTCTAATGGATACATTTGACCTGATGAAGGAAAATAATCTGGAAATAGATGACCCGTTAGCACCAACCTATGAACATGGTCCAGAGGTTCTTGGTCAAGGTCAAGTAGGTTTCTGGTTCATGGGCAACTGGGCATGGCCACAGATCTCCAGCTTTGATACAGCAAATGGAGATTATGGTTTCGTTCCTGTACCTATCAGTAATAATGCAGATGATTATGGTAATTCTAATATAACAGCTAGTCCTACTAAATATGTAACAGTAGATAAAGAGCAGAACGATGAGGCACAGCAGGCTGCAGCTCTGGAATTCCTCAACTGGTTGGTATATAGTCCATCCGGACAGGATGCATTGGTTAATCAGATGAGTTGTATTCCAGCTTTCACAAACATTACGATTGCACCAGCAGATCCATTGGCACAGTCAATCCTAAGCTATATGGCAGAGGGTAATATCCAGCCGATGGCATTATCAGTACCTCCGGATCATTGGTCTGTATTGGGCGCATCAATGCAAAAATATCTGAGTGACACGATAGATAGAGCAGAGTTAGCTGCAGAAATCGAGGCATATTTCGCAAATATAGAAGCAGCAGAATAATTTAATACAAAGATGAGTTATATTGAAATGGATTTATAAAGATACTCATTGATGTAACTCTATTATTGAAGAGAATGGATTTTATTGGAGGGTATCTAAGGATATTATTACTTTAAAATCCATTCTCAAATATAAATTGGTAATATTTTTTTATTAAAGACTGAATAATAACTCAGAATATTTATTATAATTAAATATGAAATTAAAGCGGTGTATGGGGATGCTTCTTTTCTAGATTCTATTAAAAAGAAGATTTAGATTCTTTTACAGTTTTGAAGGATAGCAGACTTTTAAATATTTTATAAGTAAATATATTTAGGACTATTTGTGTAATAACTGTTAAAGGGGGTTTGCAATAAATAGAGAAAAACGCTTTTTTGATAAACTTAAAGCCTACCTGGTTTTTGGGGGACCACTAACTTTTATATTCTTTACAGTTATTATTTGTTCATTCATTTTCGGAATATACCTCACATTTACGAATTGGAATGGCATATCCAGTGTTCATAATTTTATCGGCATAAAAAATTATATTACTCTTTTTCATAGCCAGGCTTTTTGGACATCTTTTACCGTAACACTAAAATATGTTTTAGCAATGGTAATACTAACTAATGTTATCGCTTTTTTCCTGGCTTATGTTCTGACAGGTGGTATTAAAGGGGATAATTTTTTTAGAGCAGGTTTCTTTTCATCCAATTTAATAGGTGGAATTGTACTGGGAATTATTTGGAATTTTATTTTTTCTACAGTTTTTGTATATATAGGGAAGAACTTTCTTTCCTTTATTCCTTTTCTTTCTAAATCATGGCTGGGAGACCCAACGAAAGCACTTTGGGCATTAGTAGTTACTACAGTCTGGCAATATTCGGGTTATATGATGATAATTTATATTGCCGGGTTTATGAGTGTACCTAAAGAGTTGCTGGAAGCGGCAAGCATTGATGGAGCAGGTAATTTTGTCAAGTTAAAAAGCATCATACTTCCTTTTATGGTTCCCTCCTTTGTTGTCTGCCTTTTCTTATCTTTCCAAAGAGGTTTTATTGTGTATGACATTAATCTTTCGTTGACTCAGGGAGGCCCATTTAAAAGTACCGAGCTTATATCCATGCATGTTTATGAAAAAGCATTTTTAGCCCAGCAGTATGGGATTGGACAAGCTGAAGCTTTTTTCCTTTTCGTAGTAGTTTTTATTGTAGCAGTTAGCCAGGTTTATTTCGGTAAGAAACTGGAGATGGAAGCATGATAAAAAAAAGGATAAATAATTCTTTAAGATTACTTGTTATTTCTATAGTGTTTATTCTATATATATCACCATTATTGCTTGTTTTAATAAATTCATTTAAGACAACTAAAGAATTTCTATTAAGCCCTCTTTCGCTGCCTGATAAATTAAATTTTCAAAACTACATTGAGGCATTCAGCAAAATGAATTTTTTGCATAGTTTTACCAATACCCTTATTGTTACTATTTTCAGTACTGCGTTCATTGTATTATTTTCTTCTATGACGGCATATATTCTTGTTCGAAGGAGTTGGAGATTCAATAGATATATATTTTTTATTATGGTGGGTGCCATGCTTATTCCTTTCCAGGCTATTATGATCCCCATGTTAAGAATATTTGGTTTTATTGGAATGATAAATAATATATGGGGATTAATCTACCTGTATATCGGATTTGGAGCTGGTTTAGCCGTTTTCATCTACCATGGATTTATAAAATCTATACCTTTAGAATTAGAGGAAGCTGCTATGATTGACGGAGCCTCGAGAACTCAGGTATTTTTCCATATAATTTTTCCGCTTTTAAAATCAACAACAATAACTATTGCTGTTTTAGATGTACTTTGGATATGGAATGACTTTTTACTGCCCAATCTGGTATTGCTGAGGCCATCCAATATGACGTTACCCCTTTCGACCTACCGCTTCTATCTAACTTATACTGTAGACTACGGGCTTTTAATGGCAGGTCTCGTTATGACAGTTGCCCCTCTTATTCTAATGTATCTCTTCCTCCAGAGATATATTATCAAGGGCATTATACAGGGTTCGATTAAATGATTGATCAGTTTATAAAATGCATCTTAAACATATTCGAGAAACAAGGAGTTAATAAACGTGGCAATAAAGAATGAAATAGTACTTATTACTTACGCTGACAGTATGGGAAAGAACATTAAAGAGTTAAGCGACATACTAGAAACCCATTTTAAGGGGATTATAGGAGGAATTCACATTCTTCCATTTTTTCCTTCAACGGCCGATAGGGGATTTGCACCATTAAGCTACAAGGAAGTAGATAAAAAATTTGGTACATGGGAGGATATCAAAAATCTTAGTAGGGAATTCTATTTAATATACGACTTTATGATTAATCACATATCAACAAGCTCTGAATATTTTAAAGATTTTATCAAGAATAAAGACCAATCGCTTTATGCTGATATGTTTATCAGGTACAAGAATTTTTGGCCGGACGGTGAACCAAGTAAAGAGGAAATTGAACTTATTTATAAAAGGAAGCCCAAGGCACCATATGTAGTCGTAGAATTTGAGGATGGAACTACTGAAAAAATTTGGAGTACCTTTGGCGATGAGCAAGTTGATCTAAATATAAAGGCTGATGTAACAAAGACCTTTATTAAAGAATCTTTGATATATCTTGCTGGTAAAGCTGCTTCCATTATCCGGCTTGATGCTTTAGCCTATACTATAAAAAAAAGATGGACCAACTGTTTTTTCATAGAGCCTGATATATGGGAACTTTTAGATTATATACAAACTATCTTAAAAGATTATGATGTAGAAATACTTCCAGAGACACATGAACATTATTCAATTCAAATGAAACTAGCAGAAAGGGGTTATTGGGTATACGATTTTGCACTACCCATGTTGTTATTGCATACATTATATAGTGGTTCAAAAAAACGACTTATCAGCTGGCTTAAACAATGTCCCAGAAAGCAATTTACCACTCTTGATACTCATGATGGTATCGGCGTTGTAGATGTCTACGACTTGTTATCAGATGAGGAAATTGAGCAAATAAAAGAACATATATTTTCAAGAGAAGTCGATGTAAAAATGTTATATAAATTAAAAATGACTTATAAAAGTTCTGGTGTGTACCAAATCAACTGTACTTATTATTCAGCTCTGGGAAATAATGATGATGCCTATCTACTGGCAAGAGCTATACAGTTTTTTACTCCTGGAATTCCTCAGGTCTATTATGTAGGATTATTGGCTGGTGAGAATGACATCGAATTTCTTAAGACCTCTAAGGAAGGGAGAAGTATCAACCGTCATTATTATACACGAGAGGAGATTGAAGAAAATCTCCAAAGACCTGTTTTAAAAAAAATATTTAACTTGATGAAGTTTCGTAATACGTACCCCGTATTTGATGGGGATTTTAAAGTACTTGAGAGTGATGAAGATTTTCTTTTAACAATCCTGTGGAAGAAGGGTAGGTATGAGGCGAAAATTCAGGCAAACTTGAGAACATATCGATTTAGCATTACTTATTTTGATCCGGAGGTGAAAAAACATGTTGAACTTGCTGGTATCTAACGAGATTCATTTTTTAAAGTGAAATATATTGGTTGATATATAACACGTAGGCCTGTTGTATATAACTTTTTGCTTTTAAGCCTAATATATAAATTGTATTTTTATAAAAAAGGAGAGCTTAGACTATGGATATAAAGGATATGGATCCCAAATTTAAAAAGTATTTAAAGGAAGTTAAACTAAAACAAAAATCGGCATTTTCTATATCAGATATTGAAAAGGCAAGAATTCTAGCTGATGAGATAACATGTTCTGAGATAAGTCAACCGGAGAAAGTTTTTGATTTAACAGATATTGTTATCAGAGGCTATAGAAGCGATATAACTCTTCGTTTATATAAGCCAGAGAGAAAACCACCTTTACCCATTTTATTGTTTTTTCATGGAGGTGGTTGGGTTTTTGGAAATCTTAAGAATTATGAAAGTTTTTGTACCCAGATTGTCAATCTTTCATCAAGTGCTGTTGTTTCAGTTGATTATAACTTAGCCCCTGAGCATAAATTTCCGGAGCCTGTCGAAGACTGCTACTCTGCTTTAATATGGATACTGGAAAATGGTAATAAATATGGCTTGGATCCGTCACGTCTAATAATATGTGGTGATAGTGCAGGGGGCAATATTTCTGCTGCTATTACACTTATGGCAAGGGATAGAGGCATTTCATCCATTGGGTATCAGGTTCTTATATATCCAGCAGTTGATCTTTCAAGTTTTGAATATGAATCCTTTAAATTATTCGGAACCGGTAATTTGCTTGACACAAAAGATATGCCTTTGGCAATTGAGAGATATCTTAATAGTAAAGATGAGTGTTTAGATCCATACGTATCTCCAATTCTGGCAAAAGACTTCTCCAATCTTCCCCCTGCTTATGTAATTACTGCAGGATACGATGTATTAAGAGATGAAGGGCACGCATACGCGTTGAAGCTGGTAAAGGCAGGAGTGCCAGTAGCTATAAGATGCTATAAAGAGTTCATGCATGGATTTTTTACAATGGATGCAATATCGGATGCAGTACGGCCTGCTATTGTTGAAACAGCAGAATTCTTAAAGAAAGTATTTAATGAGATGGTATAAGGTTTTTTAATTTAATAGAGATTTTATTATTGTTCAAGATAAATAGTTAAGAGGAGGGGTTGTAATCAATAGTAGTTTGGATAGACTTAGACACCAGCGATTAGTAAAAAAAGCTGAAGAATCCATAGATAAAGTTAAGGATGAAGTGGCGAAAGACCGGTACAGGCTCAAATACCATTTCATGGCACCGGCATATTGGATTAATGATCCAAACGGTCTAATATACTTCAATGGTGAATATCACATGTTCTACCAGTACAATCCCTATGCTCCCAGATGGGGGACAATACACTGGGGACATGCAAAAAGTAAGGATCTTGTACACTGGGAACATCTTCCCATAGCGCTTGCTCCAAGTGAAGATTATGATTTAGACAAAAGGGGAGGCTGCTTTTCTGGAAGTGCCGTTGATAATAAAGGAACACTTACCATTATTTATACAGGGGCTGTAAGAAGGGGTGGTAAGTTAATGCAGTCCCAGTGTCTGGCTACCAGCACTAACGGTATTATCTTCGATAAATATGAAGGGAATCCTGTTATTCCAGCGCCACCGGAAGAAGGATCTATGGATTTCAGGGATCCCAAGGTATGGAAGCATGATAATAAATGGTATGTGGTTATCGGATCATGCAAGGATGGAAAAGGTAATGCTTTGCTGTACTGTTCGGATAATTTGAGAAAATGGGTTTATATAGGGGTGCTTGCTGAAAGCGACGGCTCCTTAGGAACTATGTGGGAGTGCCCTGACTTCTTCCCAATAGGGAATAAATATGTTCTTATTTTTTCGCCTATGGGAATAGTGGGAAAGAACACCTTTTACATTGTGGGAGATATGGACTATAAAACAGCTAAATTCACATGGGATATTATAGAAGAGGTTGACTATGGTTTTGATTATTATGTAACCCAGACATTCTTGGACGGAAAGGGCAGGAGAATAATAATAGGCTGGATCAATGCCTGGAATTGGATGCCCTGGTGGAAGGGCTTTGGTTTCCCAGTAGCCAAAAACTGGTGTGGGGCTATGTCGATACCCAGAATTATAGAGCTGGACGATGACAGGCGTCTTAGGTTCCAACCAGTGGAAGAACTGAAAATTTTACGTGATGTTCACTTCGGGTTGGAAAACACCGAAATAATACCTGGTGTAAGAGTTCTGCCTAAAGAAGTAAGCAACAAATGTCTTGAGATAATGGCAGAATTTGAACTTAAAGACTGTAAAGCTAAAGAGTTAGGATTTAGTCTAAAGTGTTCAGCGAGTGAAAGTGAGGAAGCAGAAGTTTCATACAATATAAAAGCCAGAGAATTGCGTTTTAGCATGCGACAGTCTGATTCTGGCAGTGAAGGCATAAAGACTTGCAGGCTCGAGTCTGCTAGCAGCAAAACATTGAAGCTCCATATCTTTGTGGATACTTCCTTTGTGGAAATATTTGCGGATGAGGGGCGCGCTTGTTTGACAAATAATGTATATCCTCAATCTGAGATCAGGGATATTGATCTATTCGCTCGGGGTGGAAAGGTTAAAATGATCTCTCTTGATCTATGGAAACTTAAGTCAATATGGTAAAAAAGATGGTAAAGCTATTTTTCATGGAGGCTTTTCAATGAACAATAGTTCAAATGATAAATTCAAAGATGCAAAAAGAAATATAGGCGAGAAGATTAAGCAAAAACTTCCTTGGACTCCTGAAGACATCCAGGATACGGACAGCATTCCCAAGGGTGATATGCCCGGTGATAAAATCAAGATTAGTTCTCAGCATATCCAAAAAGCTCAGATAATTTTCCCGAAATTATTAGAACTGCTGATACCCATACTTGATGAAAACCCTTATCAGCGCTCAGTTGTAGCTATTTGCGGGGGATCCGGTGTAGGCAAATCCGAGATTGCATCCTTGATATCCTACTATCTCAACTGTATGGGCTTGTATAGCTATATCCTGTCTGGAGACAATTATCCTTACAGAATACCAAAATACAACGATGCAGAGAGGCACCGAATTTTCAGGAAAAGCGGAATCGAAGGCCTTATTTCACACGGACAGTATATTGAGGAAAGGCATGCCATACTGAAAGAGATCCAGGAAAGCGGCAATGATTCAAACCCGGATTACGTCAAAAGCTACCCGTGGCTTTCCGTTTACCAGAGCGCGGGCCGGAGTGGACTCAAGAATTATCTGGGAAGCACAAATGAAATAGATTTCAAAGAGCTTACAGGAATCATATCCCAGTTTAAAAACGGTGAACCAAGGATATTACTTAAAAGAATGGGAAGAGAAGAGACAGAACTCTGGTATGATCCTGTTGATTTTAGCGATAAAAATATAATGATTATAGAATGGACTCATGGTAACAGCCAAAATCTTCAGGGTGTAGACATACCGATTCTGCTCAACAGTACCCCACAGGAAACGCTTAAACACCGCAGGTCACGTAATAGAGACGGCGCAACCGACAGCCCTTTTATAAAAATGGTATTGGGAATAGAACAGGAAATGCTGATTTGGCAGGCGCCGAAGGCAAAACTGATATTGTCCAGGAGCGGTGAAATATTGGCTTACAAGGATTTTGTCAAGCTTATGATACAGGACAGATATAGGAAGGGACTATGGATAGCGACGCGAAAATGCCGGCAAAAGCAATAATTAAAGCAGGTCCGATGCTTAATGCATACCCGGATAGTATTGGAGGGACATTGGGGGATATTGTAAAATTTCTTCAAACTCCCGAACTTAAAGATGTGTTTCAATCATTTTACATACTGCCGAGCATTTTCAATACTGACCTGGACAGAGGATTTTCAGTTATTGATTATGGATTGAACGAGCTTTATGCCTCACAGGAAGATTTGAAAGATCTGAAAAAACTTGGCATAGCCCTCAAATTTGATTTTGTATTAAACCATTCTTCAGTACTTTCCAGACAGTTTCAAGATATCTTAAAAAATGGCGAGAATTCAATATATAAAGACTTTTTTATTAACTGGAACAAATTCTGGGAAGGCTGCGGTAAAATGACCGATGAAGGCTATATACAGCCGGATAATAAATATATCAAGGATATGTTTTTTAGGAAGCCGGGACTCCCCATACTTAAAGTCCGTATTCCTGACGGAAAAGAAGTTCCTTACTGGAATACCTTTTACCAGGAAGTTAAATATGGAAAAATTGATGACCAAGACCTTATGAGGTCCATGGATTTACAGTATATACCAGCTCAAAAGCTGGCTGATATGGTAAATAAGGCTGTAAGTGAAGGAAAGAAACCCTCCGAGATCGAATTCGGCAGGTTTGCGTGCTATCGTAAAAATGTAATAGATATGCTTGAATCCAGGCGCAAATACCTGGGACAAATGGATCTAAACATAAAATCTCCATTGGTATGGGAATTTTATGAGAATACGCTGGAAAAGCTTGCACAGTATGGGGCGGAGATTATAAGACTGGACGCATTCGCGTACACGTCGAAAGAACCAGGCGCCAAAAACTTTCTTAACAATCCTGGAACATGGGAGTTGCTGGGACGTATAAAGGTACTGGCTGACAAATACGGGTTGACTCTTTTACCGGAGGTCCATTCAAGGTATGAGAAAAAAATACACGAAAAGCTAGCCGAAGAAGGTTATATGACTTATGACTTTTTCTTACCAGGATTGATCATAGACGCATTGGAGAGGAATACGAATGAGTTTTTAATCAAATGGATCAGGGATCTACAGGAAAAAGGCATCAGGGTTGTAAACATGCTTGGCTGTCATGACGGTATACCGCTGCTGGATTTAAAGGGGCTGATAGCTGATGAACAGATAGAAAGGTTGATTGAAACTGTTGTTAAAAGAGGCGGTTGTGTAAAGGATCTGCACGGTAAAAAGAATATCTATTACCAAGTAAATGCTACCTATTATAGTGCTTTGGGCGAAGATAATGCCAAACTCCTTCTAGCTAGGGCAATCCAGATATTTATGCCAGGAAAGCCTCAGGTATGGTACCTGGATCTTCTTGCGGGAGAGAATGACTATGCTGCTGTTGAAAAAGCTGGTCCGGGAGGTCATAAGGAAATCAACAGGACAAATCTGACATTGGAACAGGCTTGCAAAGCACTTAAGAAGAACGTTGTCCGCCAGCAGCTCTCTCTACTAAGATTTAGAAACAGCTTCCCGGCTTTCGGTTTTGACGCGAAATTTAAAATCCTGGATTCCGAACCGGAAATATTTAAACTGCGCTGGGAGAATAATGGTTGCACAGCAACTCTGGAAGCAAATTTGAAAACCTATTCCTACAATATAGCTGCAACCGATGAAAAGGGCAGGATTGTAAATAATTTCAGGTAAGCATTTCATATGAACAAAGTCGGAGATCTGGACATTCTCAAATAACAGTACTTACGCAGTTGGACGTTAAGCGCCTTGACAAAAAATTTAGACGCCACCACGGTATAATGAGGTATCCAAACTCATATCCTGGGAGGTATTACCATCATGGCGTCTCGACTCTACCTTACCACTAGACGGCTCTTCAGGTAAGTCACGTGTGCTTTGCAGGCATTCGGTCTGGGGACTGTATACCCGCTCCCTGATAATGAGTTTGGAGACTAGGTCTTTAGCGATCTAAAATTTTTTAAAGGTTCTTTTATTTTTCGCAAATATCAGAATAGTTTTCAAATTTCTCAATTTTCTTAGAATTTTAATTTGTTTATTTACATAAATACACAAGTTAGCTATCATTATTTTTATTTAATATAAAAATTCATAGAGAAAGACCTTTTGAAGAATCATAACAAGACGGAAACAGATTATTTACCTATAAACAAGTGGCCACAGGATGAAAGGCCCAGAGAAAAACTTATAAAAAAAGGTCCTGAATATCTCTCCGATTGTGAACTGCTGGCAATAATACTTAGAACAGGAATGGGGAACAGCAGGGAAAAATTTTCTGCACTTGACCTGGCTAAAAAAGTTCTGGCAAAATACAGCAGTTTAAGAAGTTTATTGAACCTGTCAGTTCCGGAGTTTTTAGAGATTGGTGGGATCGGTATGGCAAAAGCAGCCCAGATTATGGCGGCCCTGGAGCTGGGAAAAAGGGCAGTCTCTGAAAAAAACGGAAGCAATATTAGCTTCAGATGCAGCGAGGAAGTGGCCAATTATTATATCCCTCTTCTTAAGGATTTAAAGAAGGAACAGTTCAGAGTTCTTCTGCTTGATATAAAAAATAGGGTTATAAAGGAAGTGCTCATCTCGCAGGGAAGCCTTACGAGTTCGACAGTTCGCCTAGCGACACTATTTTACACAGGACAGGTGAGGGCTATAACTCAACCAGCATAAACCTTAAATTTAAAAAGAAAATTAAAGTTATTTAAAGCTCAGTATAAAACCGAGCTTTTTGCATTAGATAAAGATTGGGGTAAGGTCAATAGTGGATGTATTATTTGTGATATAGTTCCGATTTGTTAACAAGATGTGAATTGATACGATATAGTTCCTATTATATACAAAATATGGATTGTAGAATAAATCCCTTTCTTAACACTTAATCTTTTCATGCATTTTGGAAAAGTAAGCATATAATTATATGTCTGGAGTCATTAATTAGGATATATTTGGTATTTTTTAACAATTAATTATTTGAATTAAGTAGGGATTGCCAAGCCTATTGCGTAAGTTACTGCTGCAGCCAGTATTCCGATTAACATCATTTCAAGCCCACTCCTGATCCAGCTTTTTCTTGTAAATATAGCCTTGCTTGCTCCTACTATAAAAAGAGTTGCTATACTGGCTAATACTGCAGTTATAGCGGCAGGAATCAAACCCATGAAAGTAAATGGAAGAATTGGAATGACGGATGCAATAGCAAAAGATAAACCAGTTAGAGCAGAAGCTTTAATAGGAGACCAAGAGTCTTCCCGTGTAAGGCCAACTTCTTCACCAATGCTTATTTCTGACGTAGCTGCCATACTAGAAAATACTTTATTTGCTATGATTTCAGCTTCTTTTTCCTTAAATCCCTTTGAATGGTAAAATTTTATCAATCTTTTAATTTCTTCTTCTTTAGTAGTTTTTTTTCTTATTCCTTTTCTCTGACTTTCTTTTGCTGTGACCTCTTTTTCTGATTTTGAAGAGAGGTATGCGCCAGCACCCATAGATACAGCTCCAGCAATTGCTCCTGCTATTCCGGCTATGAGAATAGGGTGGCTTTCTGTCGTTGCTCCATAAACTCCGGCCACCAGAGCAAGTATTGAAACAAGACCATCATTTGCACCGAAAATGACATCTCTTATTCCTCCACTTCCCCCCATTTCCCAGCTTTCCATCCCTAATACTTCCTTTTTTATTCTAAGAATATGCAATCTCTCATCAGAGGCTATCCTAGTCCATTTCTCAGATTCAACAAAATTACTGATGGTTAAAGCAATAATAGATAAATTTTCAATGCTTTCATCTTCAGCAATTATAATCCATTCAAAAAATCCTCTTGCACCAAGAATTCGCATCATTAAACTTACTCTTAGATTAACTAAAAATAATGGAGTAAATCTTTTACCTGTACTTTCTAGATCTTTAATATTTTTTAACCAATATTCTGAATCTCTTGCTTCATTTGTACTTATCTCAATTAAAAGTCTTTTAATTCTCTTGTCGCCAGCCCTTTTTGCAATGCGCTTGAATCCTATAGCTTGCATAAGTTTATAGGTATGTATTTTATTCACTGAATCGAGAAGCAATTTTCTTTCTTTATTTGTTAATTTGTTCATTTTATTTATCCTATCAAATAAATTATAATACTTACAAGAGGTCAAAGAAAGAAAATGTTAAAAGCCATAATGAAAGAGTATAGCAACCAATATTCTAATAAGCCTCTGATATTCTTATGTGCTGTGAGCAGACTGTATCGCTATAAATAATAAATTTAAAGGAGTTAATCTAATGCTTGATTATATTTTAACAGGTATTCCGGGTGTAGATAAAATTCTTGGAAATCAGGGTATTCCAAGAGGACATTCCATACTGGTTAGTGGAGGACCTGGAAGTGGAAAAACAACTTTTTCAATGCAGTTTCTCTATATGGGCATTACAGAGCATAGTGAAGCAGGCCTCTATATTACCCTTGATGAAGACCCTGAAGATATAAGAAAGAACATGTATGGTTTGGGTTGGGATCTTGAAAAACTTGAAAAAGAAAAGAAACTTTTATTTATAAATGTTTCACCAGTCCGTATGACCACTACTGAAAATGCAGGTTTGCTGCAATTGGGGATGAAGGAATTCAAGCTGGTGAAATTGCTTGAAGCAATAAAAGAAGGCATAAAAGAAATTAATGCTAAAAGAATAGTAATTGATCCCATAACCATATTTACGCTTCAATATCCAGATGAGATAGACCGTATCTATGCCATGAGGGACCTATTAGCTGATTTCAGAAAAAATGGGTGCACTAATCTGCTAATTTCTGAATTGAAAGGAACAGGACAGGAAAGAGAACATCAATTTGAAGAGTATCTTGTGCAAGGAGTAATATTACTACGGACAGTTCTAAAAGATGGAAAGCTGAGTCGGATGTTTCAGGTTGAAAAAATGCGCAGGCTTGCGGTTGATAATCAGCCGCACCCGTATAATATAACTAATAGTGGTATTGAAGTATATCCTGACTTAACAGTATTTAAGTAAGGAGTAAGTAAATGTCTTTAGCTAAAATACAAGAGGCATCAGATAAAGGTGTTATTTTACTGGTGGGAGCCCCGGGAGCGGGGAAATCTACCTTCTGCCATCAGACAGTTTTAAGGAGTATAGCTACAGATAAGCCGGTAATATTGGTTACCACTGAACAAGGTCCTATCGAAGTTATAGAACTATTAAGGAAAAGAGGATTAGGAGAAAGAGAAGAGCTAAATTTGGTGGATGCCTTTACCCAGACCGTAGGGATGGAGTGCATCACGCGTGAAGGTACTATATGTGCTAACTGTTCTGATTTAAACAGCCTGAGCATTGCTATTACTAAACTAAGAGAGAGAACAGGCCAAAAAAACACCTTACTGGTCTTTGATTCATTGACTTCCCCCTATATTTTTAATGGCATGGAGATTGTTAGGTTTATGAGACTGTTTTTATCAAAATTTGCCTCTGAAGGTAATTCAGTGTTGGCTATAATAGATGAGGGCTGTGGCAAGGAAGAAGATATTGGAGCCATGATGAGTGTGTCTGATGGTATTATGAAGATAGAAATAAAAGATGGTTCCAGAACTCTGAATGTTATAAAACACCCCGGGCTGGAGCCCATGAGGATTGTAGTTTCCCTGGAGCCAAAACATGATGAGTTTAAGCCAGAAATAGATTATGACAGGAATGTGCTTGCAAAATTTTTTAAATCGTTCCGGGAAGGTGGCGAGAGTATGAGAAAAGAAACCGGAGATTTTGTTAATCTATTCTGGCCCAACCTTGCCCACTGGAGCAGTATGCTCTGGGACCCCAAGGGGTTCCCTAAAATGATCTATAAGTTAAACAGATATGAAGGTTCGCAAATAAAAGAAGTAATTTCAATTTCTCCATGGAGTATGAGGCTTCAGGCTGGGTTATTGTTTGCTGCACAAAAGATTGGACTATTTATACCCAGGAGCTTTAGTGAGGTCAAGGATATGAAAGTGGTAAAAAAGTTGCCCCCTTTAAAAAGTGTTAATTTTGAACGGAGCGGGATAATTGAATATATGGACGATATCTCAAAGACTGACGAACATTATTTCAGGGTATATGAGAACTCAGACTGCTGTGGATTTGAAAATATTGGATGTGCAGTGGCTTCCCATATTCCTCCAATGCTTGCCGGTAACTTTAAAGGACTGGAAGTAGAGGGAAGAGAATGGAATGCCATTGAGACCAAATGTGTTGGATTGGGAGATCCTTATTGTGAATTTAAATTTGTACCTGGGGAAATTGAGGAACTGGAATCTTCTCTGGAAAAAGATATAGTAGTCGTTGAAAAGATACATAGAAGATTGATGGATCATCTCATGGGCTTTCTGCTTGAAGAGAAACCACTCGTAAATAGACCCAGACTGGGCAGTTTTGTACATCTTCATGTAGCAATGCATGGTATGGGGTTTCCCCATCTGGCAGGTGAAAGATACAGAATGGCGCAGAGGATGGGTGGTGCCATAACTGGCAAAGAGATCGGTAAACGCCTGATTGATGCAGGTTTGGATAAAGATGAAGCTTTAAAGAGAGTTTTTGACTTTATGAATTATTGTAAGGTGGGAAAGGTCACAAGGAATGATAATACTATAAGAATAATAGAGAATTGCGAGAGCATAAGGACAAAACTTTATACCCATATTAAAGAACCTTGCTGTTATTTTACCACCGGTTTTCTTAATGGATTATTTTTAGCAGCTAAGGGAAAGCATGTTATAGAAACAAAATGCATTGTGTCTGATGACCCGTACTGTGAGTGGGAAATCATATAGTCAGTTATGATAGGAGGATGGTGTCAACATGGTGGAAAGAGGATTGTCACTAGCTGAAATACAGGAGGTGCCGAGGAACAACCTGATCCTGCTGGCAGGACCTCCAGGAGTAGGGAAATCTACCTTCTGCCGTCAGGTGGTCCTCAACGGCATAGCTGCGGACAAGCCGATAATATTCGTCACCACTGAACAAAGTCCTTCTGGGGTTATGGGGCTTCTGAAGGAAAAAGGCATGGCAGAGACAGTGCCACTGAGCTTTGTTGATGCCTTCACCGAGACAGTGGGGCTGACGTGCCCACAGCGCTCGGACACGGTTTGTGCTAACTGTTCTGACTTAAACAGCCTGAGTATCGCCATCACCAAACTACGGGAGAGAGTGAGGCAAAAAGGTATATTGCTCGCTTTTGATTCGCTCACTTCTCCTTACTTGTTCTGCGGTGCCGAGATTGCCAGATTCATCCGCTTGTTTCTATCGAAATTCGCTGCGGAAGAGAACTCGGTACTGGCTCTGATAGATGAAGGCTGTGGCAAGGAAGAAGACCTGGGAGCAATGATGAGTGCCGCCAATGGCATCATTAGGATGGAGGTAAGAGAGAGGTCAAGGATCGTAAATGTGGTGAAGCACCCAAAGGTGAGGCCGACGAGGATTGAAGCTCTTGTGGGATCATTGGAGCCTGGACGAATTGGAGTCAAATTCCTGTTCGATAACAATCTCTGGGACTCAACTGCATTAAAACAGTTTATTCAATCGAGCTTTCATGGAGGCAAAGTGCCGCTGAGAAAAGAGGTTGGTGATTTCGTGAACCTGTTCTGGCCAAACCTCGCTCAATGGAGCGGCATGCTGTGGGACCCCAAAAGGTTCCCGAGGATGAAGTACGATTTGAACAAGGAGGATGCTTCCTCAATTAAGCGGATGCTCCAGTTTTTTCCCTGGCAAATAAGGCTCCTCTTCAAGTTCATGCCCGGGAACCTCAGCAGTGTCAAAGACATGAAAAAAATGTTAAATGCTTTTGCTCCCTTTTGCAAGCAGGAGGGCAGTGGTATTATTGAATATGTTGATGATGTCTCCAAGACCGACGAACACTACATTAGGGTATACGAGAGCTTTGACTGCTGGGCATTCGCCAATGTAGGCGTGGCAATGGCTTCATATCTGCCTTCCAACACTGCAGGGATGTGCCAAGGATTTGAGAGGGGTGAGAGGGACTGGAACGCCATTGAGACGAAGTGCATCGGGTTAGGCGACCCCTACTGCGAATTTAAGCTTGTGCCAGGGCAAATAGATGAGCTGAAGGACTCTCTAGAGGTTATAGACAGCAGGACTATGGAAAGGGTACACGACTTGCTGATGCACCGTCTTACCGGATTTCTGCTCAATGGAAAGCCGCTTGTGGAAAGGCCAAACTTGGGGAGTGATATTCACCTCCATACGGTTGGGCATGGCTTCAGTTTTCCCTACCTGGCTGGTGAGAGATACCAGATGGCGTTAAGGATGGGCGGCACTAAGGTTGGAAAGGAGGTCGGCGAGCACTTGATAGACGCAGGGCTAGGTGAGGATGAAGCGGTGAAGCGTGTTCTCCACTTCTTGAAATATTGTAAAGTGGGGAAGGTTACCGCAGGAGAAACGATACGGATACATGATAACTGCGAGAGCTTCAGTATGAAGCTTGCGACCATAAGAGCGGAGCAGCCTAGCTGCTATTTCACAACGGGCTTCCTTAACGGCTTATACTTGGCGGTGAAGAACCAGCATGTTAGAGAAATAAAGTGTATTGTAGCTGGTGACCCCTACTGTGAATGGGAAATCATATAGTTAGATAAATTTTGAAACTAAAAATTGAAAATAACTTATAAAATTTATAAGTTATATAATGAAAAAGGTTATCAAATATCTTAAACTTCTTTTTGATAATATTTGATATGCTTAAGGTGTTATAAGTATGCTGGATAACCATAATTTTAAGTAAGATACTATTTGATTCAAATAAGGAGTAAATAAATGTCATTAGCCAAGATACAGGAGATGTCAGATAAAGGTATTATTTTGCTTGTGGGAGCTCCGGGAGCAGGGAAATCTACCTTCTGCCATCAGACAGTTATTAGGAGTATAGCTACAGATAGACCGGTAATATTGGTCACCACAGAACAGGGCCCTTCAGAGGTTACAAAACTTTTAAGGGAAAAGGGATTAGGAGAAAGAGAAGAGCTAAATTTGGTGGATGCCTTTACCCAAACAGTAGGTCTGGCGTGTGCCCCGAGAGAAGCTATGATATGTGCCAACTGTTCTGATTTAAACAGCCTGAGCATTGCTATTACTAAACTAAGAGAGAGAACAGGCTCAAAGGGTACTTTACTGGTCTTTGATTCATTGACTTCCCCCTATATTTTTAATGGCATGGAGATTGTTAGGTTTATGAGACTGTTTTTATCAAAATTTGCCTCTGAAGGTAATTCAGTGTTGGCTACCATAGATGAGAGCTGTGGCAAGGAAGAAGATATTGGAGCCATGATGAGTGTGTCAGATGGAGTAGTAAAGATGGAGATGAGAGAAGATAAGCAGTTATTAAATGTAGTTAAGCACCCAGGATTGAAACCTAAAAAAATTGAAGCTCCGATAGAACAGGATCTAGTTGGAGTAAGACCCACCTGGAGTTTCGATCCTGCTATGATGAGGCATTTTTTCCGGTCATATCTAAAGGGAAAAGGTTTAAGGAATGAAGTTGGAGACTATGTCAATTTATTCTGGCCCAACCTTGCCCACTGGAGCTGCATGCTCTGGGATCCTAAAAAATTTTCAACAATGATATATAACTTAAATAAAGAGGAAAGCAGCATGAGAGAGAATCTCAGTTATTCTCCCTGGCGGCTTAGACTCATGATCAAAACATTTACATTGCTGGGATTATTTCCTAGTAACTTCAGCAGGGTGAAGGATATGAAAAAATATCATTACTGGCCTGCGCCAAGATTGGAACGCATTGGCATACTGGAATATCTTCAAGATAAATCCAAGACTGATGAACACTATTTTAGAGTACATGAAAGCTCGGATTGCTGGGGATTAGATAATATTGGTACCACAGTTGCTTCGCATATCCCTCCTTACTTTGCAGGGGTATTAATGACCTGGGAGAATGGAAAAAGAGATTGGAATGCCATTGAGACCAAATGTATAGGATTAGGAGACCCTTACTGTGAATGGAAAGTGGTGCCCGGAGAAATCAGTGAACTGAGAAATTCTCTAGAGAAGGACATTGTGGTTGTTGAAAGAATATATAAGCGTTTAATAGAGCATATAACGGGATTTCTTCTTGGAGAAAAACCCCTACCAGAGAGGCCAAAATTAGGAAATGAGATACATGTGCATTCAGTTATGCATATTATGGGTTTCCCTCATATAGCTGGAGAAAGATTCCGAATGGCTCAAAGGATGGGTGGCGTTAAAGCAGGCAAGGAAATCGGCGAGCACCTGATAGCTGCAGGATTAAGTGAAGATGAAGCTTTAAAGAGAGTTTTTGATTTTATGAATTACTGTAAGGTGGGAAAGATTACAAGGAAGGATAAAACTATAAAAATAATAGAGAACTGCGAGAGTTTAAGGACCTTAATAGTAGCAACCAGGATTAAGGAACCTTGCTGTTATTTCACCACCGGATTTCTAAATGGGCTCTTCCTGGCAGTTAAGAGAAAGCGTGTTATAGAAACAAAGTGCATTGTAGCTGGAGATCCATACTGTGAGTGGGAAATTGGATAGTTAGATAGGATAAAAAAATTTATTTAATTATATCTAGTACCTTCTTTATCTTGAAATTAAAAGTAGAAAAAAGTCACTATAAATTTATTACTATTGTTCTGACTTTGTCCATTGTCTCCGGCTATTCCTGTCAATAACAAGAAAATTTCAATTATCTACTATTACCAAAGCTACCATTATAAACATTACAATAAGAAGGCTGGTATCATCTCTGGGCAATTAAAATATTAAATAAAGTTTCAAATTGAACTGGAGGAAAAATATTAAGGCTTACACTTTATTTTTATAAGCTCATTAAATTTCTATAATCATTATGTAATATAAGGACAAGTATAAATAATTAATTTACTTGGGGTGAACCCCAAAAACTGAACACTTTTACTACTTAAGTTACAACAAGCTCACGGGATTTATTTTTAATAAATATATCCTTAAATTCCTCAGGTGGCAAATAGCCAATTAAAGAATGCAATCTTTATAGAGCTTATACTTTCCTGGAGGCATTCTGGTTCTCTTTTATATAAAAATATTCACAGTGCGTATTTTGTTTATTTACATAATTGTGTAAATAGGCTATCATTATTTTTGTTTAATATGAATATTCATAGAGGAAGACTTTTTTGAAAAATAATTATAGAACAGTAACAGGTTACCTTCCCATAAACAGATGGCCCGAGGATGAGAGGCCCAGGGAGAAGCTTATGAAGCATGGTAGCCAGCATCTTACCAATTCCGAGCTTCTGGCCATAATGCTGAGGACTGGAATAAATAATAATAGCAGCAGCAAATCAGCTCTGGATCTTGCAAAAGTGCTGCTTTCCGGATATAAAAACTTAAGTGAACTGTTTAATGTTTCAATTTCGGAACTTACTGAGATTAAGGGTATAGGCCGGGCAAAGGCTTCTCAGGTAATGGCTGCACTTGAACTGGGCAGGAGAGCAGTCTCCGAAAAAAATGGAAACAATGTAAGCTTCAGGTGCAGTGAAGAAGTGGCAAATTACTATATTCCGCTTCTTAAAGATTTAAAAAAGGAACAGTTCAGGGTAATCCTGCTGGATATAAAGAATAAGATAATAAAAGAGGTCTTGATCTCGCAGGGAAGCCTCACAAGTTCGATAGTTCGCCTAGCGACACGACCTTTCGCAGGGCGAGTGAAGCCTATAGCTCACCCAGCGTAAACCTAAAATTTAAAAAGAAAATAAAAGTTATTTGAATATAAAAGCTCAGTATAATGCTGGGCTTTTTCTATTAGATAAAGATTTAAAAAAGAAATCTTATAATGAATAGAAGTAACTTAAGAGATAATAGAGAAAATAGAAGTAAAAGTCTTGGACTGCCTGCCAGTAACTCTACTAGCTCCTCAAACAATAAAGAATATAATTCAACCCCATCAAGTAGGTTTTATACTGAAAAAGAAGAAGTGACTTTGAGGTTTTATCAGGTTCCAAAAGCACTTTTTAAAAACTCTAAATATAAAGAGCTCTCTCTTGGTCCTAAGCTTATGTATTCAATATTAAGAGATAGGCTGGATTTGTCTATTAAAAACAACTGGAAAGATGAAAAAGGCTATATATATTTAATTTTTAGCATAGAAGAGCTAGCCAGTCTTCTAGAAATAGACAGAAAAGCTATCATGCGATACAAGAAATCATTAGTCGACTACAGACTTATAATTGATAAAAGGTTGGGTCAAGGCAGATCCAATAGGATTTATGTGTTGAAACCGGAACTATGGGACGGTCAGAAGTCCCAAAAAGGGACTTCAAGAAGTCCTAAAACAGTACCTCCAGAAGTCCCCAATAAGGACACTAATGATACTTACATTAATGAAACTAATTTAAATAACGTTAATAGAGCCAGTAAGGAAGAGATTGTGGAAAACTCTGAAGGTGAGGTAAAGGAATATTCTGGAGTAAAAAGATATAGACCTAGAGAAAAGGAGCAACTAGCCAAAGAAATAGCGGAAGAGCTAAATGATAATTATAGCCTTGGAGCATTTCGGACTGTAGTTGATAAAGTCTCAGAGCAACAAATAAGAATATTTTTAAGCATAATCAAGGATACACATATTAGCAGGAAAATTAGAAAGAACAGAGGTGCAATGTTTATATCACTTGCTAAAGCCTATGCTGGAAAAAATAGTATAAATCTTAATTTCAGGTAGTCCTGCTTAAGGATATAAATTTTTAAGCCGATTCTTACCAGAACTCTTAATAATGAATATTTAGAGGAACTTGGTTTTCTTTTTCGTGGTAATATTAAAATTTCTCCTTTATTTTATCCTCTATTTTTCAAGTATTTGAATATCATCATTTGTAATGTAAATATAGCCACCCTCTATAAAAATACTAGTACTGCTGCCGATTGGATAGGACAAGTTTTTTATAAATTCTGGATTCTTCTTAAGAAATACATCGACTACATGCATGCTGTTTTCATCACTGCCTTCTGGTGGGAAATATATAATATAAGCAATATCATCTTCTACAAATACATCAGTAGCAGCATAAGATAAAAACTTTCCAGCAATTATTGGGTTTTTCTTATCAGATATATCTATTATGTACAAGCCATTTTCTGAAGCTAAATAGGCATAATCTTCTGCCATAAAAAGATTAAAAGTATAACCATCTATAATGCATTTTCCTACAACTGCCGGCTTTTCTGGATTGCTTATATCTATGATCTGTAATTCTGATTCTATAGACTTATAATCTTTATCATTATTACATATTACAAATGCATAACTATCATATACGATAATTTTTTCTGCCCGGTTGGCAGTAATGTATTCTGCTGTTAAATATGGTTTTTCTTTACTGCTGGTATCTATTATTTGAATACCACTTTCTATAGGGCTATTATCTTCGTCATACTTACGATATGTAACATATACACTTTCTTTTTCAACAGATATACTGGTAAAACGCAATCCTGGAATGCAATAATTCCCGATTATATATGGATTTTCTTTATCAGATATATCTATTATTTTAAGGCCACCATCCCAGTCTGCTATATATACAAAATTGTTCTGTACGCAAATGCCGCTTGCTTTGCCATCTGTATCACAGCTTCCTATCATATAAGTATCTTCTATAAAGGATACGCCTATTATCTGAAGGCCTTCTTTCCCATCAGCAATATAGCCATAATTTTTTTCAACAAAAATATCACTGGCTTCCCCTGGAGTATTAATTGTTTTAGTATATTCCCCCTTAATTTCTTCAGCAGGTTCGTATTCTACTTTAATAGCGGATAGTGAATAAAATATAAGTAAGAATATGGAAACTATCATTAAAATAAAAAAAGATACAGAAGAAATTATAAAAGCTGCTGTTCTTTTACTGTTTTTCCCCAGATTTACAAATATAAGTACTATGGAAATGATCATAAATATAATTGAAAAGACCAGTAAATTAAGAGGGGGGAGCCAGCTAAGGCAGGTTTTTATAAAAAAGCTCATAACTAATATTATTGCAAAGATAGTTGTAAGAATAACCGCTAGTGTAATTGATATTGGTCTTTTATTTATTTTTTTATTTTTCATGTTTTTTATTTTCTATTGTTGATATTAATTTACTTCCAGGATTTTGTTTGAATAGTGTTATATTTAAAATATTTTTTTAATTATAGCATTATACAGAAGTGGTTGTTATAGTCTCTTCATCAAAAGTCTTAGAAAATTTGGTATAGATTTCTATATACCTGTTAGATATCGCTTTTGGAGTTTTTTAAAAGTTTTTGGGCTTCCTTCAATTCCAAGACTATTGAAAATATAATCTTGG
>Ga0307439_1000153_pt1 | contig 50792 bp, 39 predicted proteins | sample SalMarWE160490MG_FD_202142 | JGI IMG/M metagenome (GOLD analysis project Ga0307439, IMG submission 202142) | Salt marsh sediment microbial communities from the Plum Island Ecosystem LTER, Massachusetts, United States - WE1604-90 | ecosystem: Environmental > Aquatic > Marine > Intertidal zone >... | reverse complement strand
CCCCTGGCGGACGACATCGCCTACGGGCTAAACTACGGCTTCGACCGGGTGCGATTCATCAGGCCCGTCCTGGTGGACTCCCGCGTCCGGGCGCGAATGGTGTTGAAGGACGTACGACCCAAGGGAGACGGCCGATACTTGCTGACGATCGAAGCCACGATCGAGGAGGAAGGCACCGACAAGCCGCGGCTGGCTGCCGAATGGCTCGCGATGGTCGTCCAGGCGTAGCGGACAGGCACCACACGGCCGCCACGCGCGCAATTGGCCGAGGATGGCATCATGGCCTCCTTCGCTTCGGCCAGCCGGGCCCTGGAATGCGCTATCGTCATCCAGCGGGCCCTCGCCCAGCACAACGAAGCGAATCCAGAGATACCCATCCGCGTACGCATCGGCCTCAATGCTGGCGAGCCCGTGGCCGAGGAGAAAGACCTGTTCGGCACCGCCGTCCAGCTAGCCGCCCGCATCGCAGCAAAGGCCGAGGGCGGCGAGATCCTGGCGGCGAACGTGGTCAGGGAGCTGGCCGCGGGCAAAGGGTTCCTCTTCTCAGACCGGGGCGATGTGGCCCTCCGCGGCTTCGAGGACCCCGTGCGGCTGTACGAGGTGCGGTGGGGGGAGGCCTAGTCCTCTAGTTACCTACCTCCGTCCTGCTGCTGACCAACGCCATCGTGTGGTTCGCCCAGACTTGGCCGCAGCCTCTTGCCTTGCCAGCCCTCGCGTCTACGGTCTGGCCGTTGACAAACAGGCCACCGCCAGATATCATGATGGAGTCCCACGTGGGTCCGTAGATTCGCCTCGCGACATGCCGGCCTGGGGAAGGGGTACTTTGCCATGAAGCGATTGGTCATCGCGGTACTTCTCCCAATCGCTCTTGTTAGTGCCGTCGTCCTAGTGGCCGGCCGTGGCATCACCGCCGGGGGGCCGGCCACCGACCAGCCAAAGGTGCGACCGGAGGTGGCCGAGGCCCTCGCACAGCAGCCCGAGGTGGCCGTCATCATCTCCCTGAAGGAGACGCGACTCCCCTTGGCCCCTCTGGATGTGCCTGCCCTCGCCCAGGATGCGGCCACCAAACAGGGGCGGGTCCTCTCCGCGCTGACCGCTTCCGACTTCGCGCTCACCCGCCAGTACCAGGCTGTGCCCGCCCTCGCCGGTCGGATATCAGCCAGCGGGGCCCAAAGGCTGGCCGATCACCCGGACGTCATTAGCGTCGACATCGACGGCGACGTTTACGCCTCGCTCAGCGAGAGCGTTCCCCTGATCAACGCGGACGACGTCCACCCCCTGGGCATCACCGGCGAGGGTATTGAGGTCGCGGTCCTCGATACCGGGATCGATACCGACCACCCCGATCTCTCAGACGATGTGCTGTCCGAGAACTGCTTCCTTTCAGGCTCGATCCCGTGCCACAACGGCCAGGCCACGGATAGCGGGGCCGGCTCTGCCGAGGATGACAAAGGTCATGGCAGTCGCGTCAGCGGCATCGTCACCTCAGCGGGGGCGGTAGCCTCGGTGGGCGTGGCGCCCGACGCGGGCATTCGCGCCTATAAGGTACTGAACTCCAACGGCAGCGGCAAATTCTCCGACGTGCTCGCCGCCCTGGACCACATCATCGCCAATCACCCCGGCACGGACCTGATTAACATGAGCCTGGGCGATAATCAGAATCACGCCCCTGGCACTTGCGACGCCCACTACCCGGCGATCGTTGCCGCCGTCTATACACTGCGGGTCGGAGGGACGATCACTGTCGCCTCCTCCGGCAACAGAGCGTTCAAGAACGGGCTGGGCTACCCGGGGTGCATCTCCTACATTATCTCGGCGGGCATGACGTACGACGAGACCTTCAGTAGCTACAGCTGCGGAAGCGTTTGTACGGACTCGCCGGCTACCGTTGACACGGTGGTCTGCTGCTCCAACTCCAGCTCAGACCTCGACCTGCTGGCGCCGGGTGCGGCCATTACATCGTCAAACATGGGTGGCGGCACGCACACCGGGGGCGGCACTTCCTACGCCTCGCCCCATGTGGTTGGCGCGGCCGCCCTTTTGCTGGATGACGATCCTAGCCTTGGCCCTTATCAGGTCGAGTTCTGCCTAGAGAGTACCGGCGTGCCCATAACCGATCCGGTCAACGGCCTAACCAAACCGCGGGTGGATGTCCTGGCCGCTCTTTCCTGTACGCCCCCGCCCGAGCCCACGCCCACGCCGCCGCCCACACCCACGCCTACACCCCCGCCCACACCCGTCGCACCTCCCGGCTTCCTGCCCCCGTACAGGATCCAGACCCCCGACCCGCAGACGAGCAGCTATTTTGGCTGGTCGGTGGCGGTGGGCGACGTAGACGGCGACGACACGGGAGACATCGCCGTGGGGGCGTACCAGGAGACGCTAGACGACGAGGTCAGCAAGGGGCGGGCCTACGTCTTCTCCGGGGCCGACAGCTCCCTGCTTTTCACCCTGGAGAGCCCCAACCCGCAGGCGAGCTCCTTCTTTGGCTGGTCGGTGGCGGTGGGCGACACAAACAACGACGGCAAGGCGGATATCGCCGTGGGCGCACACGGTGAGGATGTGGGCGGCACCGCCGACCAGGGACGAGCCTACGTCTTTTCCGGCGCCGACGGCTCGCTCCTTTTCACCTTCAACACCCCCGACCCGGACCCGTACTCCTACTTCGGTAACTCGGTGGCGGTAGGCGACGTGAACCACGACAGCAAGGGAGACATCGTCGTGGCGGCAAGGGGTTATCGTGCGGACCCCGAGGTCGCGACGGGGCGAGTCTACGTCTTTTCCGGCGCCGATGGCTCCCTCCTTCTCACCCTGGACGACCCCCACCCACAGTCGTATGCCTACTTCGGCACCAGGGTGGCGGTGGACGATGTCAATAGCGACGCCAAGGCTGACATCGCCGTGGGGGCCAAAGGGCAGGATGTAGGCACCGCCACGAAGGCGGGGCGGGTCTACGTCTTCTCCGGGGCTGACGGCTCCCTCCTTTTCACCGTGAACACCATCCACCCCCAGTGGAACGGCTGGTTCGGCGCGTCCGTCGCCCTGGGCAACGTGAACGGCGATGTCAGAGGGGACATCGTCGCCGGGGCACCCATGGAGGATGTGGGCGACAACGTAAACGAGGGGCGGGCCTACGTCTGGTCCGGGGACGGCCCTCGCTGGCTTTTCGCCCTGGAGACCCCCAACCCGCAGGAGTACGCCTACTTTGGCATCTCGGTGGCGGTGGGCGACCTGAACGGCGACGGCAAGGGAGACATCGCCGTGGGAGCGTACGGGCAGGATGGGGACATCTACGACGGCCAGGGGCGGGCCTACGTTTTCTCCGGCGCCGACGGCTCCCTGCTTTTCGCCGTGGGCAACCCCAACCCTGGGCATGGCAGCCAGTTCGGCTACTCGCTGGTGCTGGACGACGTGAACGCCGACGGGAAGCCAGACATCGTCGTGGGGGCGCCCGGTCAGGCGTCAATCTACGTCTTTGCTTCGGATCCTAATCCGCCCACACCCACACCCACGCCTACGCCCACGGCGACACCGACACCCACACCGACACCGCCTCCCGGGTTCCTGCCCCCGTACGTGCTGGGCAGCCCCAACCCGCAGGCGTACGGCCGCTTTGGGCATTCGCTGGCACTGGGCGACGTGGACGGCGACGGCAAGAGAGACATCGCTGTGGGGGCCATGTCGGAGGATGTGGGCGGCAACCTGAACCAGGGGCGGGCCTACGTCTTCTCGGGAGCTGACGCCTCCCTGCTTCTCACCCTGGAGAGCCCCAACTCCCAGGCGACCGCCTGGTTCGGCCACTCGCTGGCGGTGGGCGACGCCAACGGCGACGCCAAGGAAGACATCGCCGTTGGCGCGGCCCTGGAGGATGTGGGCGGCAACGAAAACCAGGGGCGGGCCTACGTCTTTTCCGGCGCCGACGGCTCCCTCCTTCTCAGCCTGGATACGCCCAACCCGCAGGCCGGCGCCCGGTTCGGCGCGTCGGTGGCCGTGGGCGACATGAACGGCGACGGCACGCCAGACATCGCCGTAGGGGCTGAGTCGGAGGGTGTGGGCGGCAAGGCTAGCCAGGGCCGGACCTACGTCTTCTCCGGAGCTGACGGCTCCCTGCTTCTCACCCTGGATACCCCAAACCCCCAGACGGCCGCCGAATTCGGCCACTCGCTGGCGGCGGGCGACGTGAACGGCGACGACAAGGCAGACATCGCCGTGGGCGCGGCCATGGAGGATGCGGACGACAACGAAGACCAGGGGCGGGCCTACGTCTTTTCCGGCGCCGACGGCTCCCTCCTTCTCACCCTGGATACGCCCAACCCGCAGGAGCACGCCGAATTCGGCTACTCGCTGGCGGTGAGCGACCTGAACAGCGACGACACGCCAGACATCGCCGTTGGCGCACGCTACGAGGATGCGGACGGCAGCCTGTACCAGGGGCGGGCCTACGCCTTCTCCGGCGCCGACGGCTCCCTGCTTTTGACCCTGAACATGCCCGACCCGCAGGCGTCCGCCTCCTTCGGCCATTCGGTGGCGCTGGGCGACCTGAACCACGACGGCACGCCAGACATCGCCGTGGGGGCGGGGAGGGAGGCTGTGGACGGCAACAGCTACCAGGGGCGAGCGTACTTCTTTTCAGGGGCCGACGGCTCCCTGCTTTTCAGCCTGGATACCCCTAACCCGCAGGAGTACGCCGAATTCGGCTACTCGCTGGCCGTGGGCGACCTGAACAGCGACGGCGAGGGAGACATCGCCGTGGGGGAGCCTGGCAGCGGGTCAGGGTCGGTCTACGTCTTTGTTTCGGATACGGGTGCACCTACGCCCACACCCACACCCACGCCTACACCAACCCCCACGCCCACGCCGACACCTACACCCACGCCCACCCCTACACCAACGCCCACACCGCCTCCCTGGTTCCTGCCCCCGTACGTGCTGGACAGCCCCAACCCCCAGACGGACGCCCGCTTTGGGTATTCGGTGGCGGTGGGCGACGTAGATGGCGACGCCAAGGGAGACATCGCCGTGGGGGCGTACCAGGAGGACGTGAGCGGCAACCCGGAGCAGGGGCGAGCGTACGTCTTTTCGGGAGCCGACAGCTCGTTACTTTTCACCCTGGATACCCCCAACCCGCAGGAGTACGTTGAATTCGGCGAGTCGGTGGCGGTGGGTGACGTGAACGGCGACGGCAAGGCTGACATCGCCGTGGGGGCCAGATTGCAGGATGTGGGCGCCAACCTGGACCAGGGGCGAGCCTACATCTTTTCCGGGGCCGACGGCTCCCTGCTTCTCACCCTCGAGAGCCCATACCCGCAGGCGTACGCCTACTTCGGCGAGTCGGTGGCGGTGGGCGACGTCAACGGCGACGGGAAGGCAGACATCGCTGTGGGCGCGCGGAAGGAGGATGTGGGCGGCAACGACGGCCAGGGGCGGGCCTACGTCTTTTCGGGGGCTGACGGCTCCCTGCTTCTCACCCTGGACATCCCCAACCCCCAGGTGACCGCCTGGTTCGGCGAGTCGGTGACGGTGGGCGACGTGGACGGGGACGGCAAGGGAGACATCGCCGTCGGGGCGGTCGTGGAGGATGTGGGCGACAACTTCAACCAGGGGCGGGCCTACGTCTTCTCCGGCGCCGACGGCTCCCTGCTTTTCAGCCTGGATACCCCCAACCCGCAGGCGGGCTCCTGGTTCGGCCGGTCGGTGGCGGTGGGTCACCTCAACGGCGACGCCAAGGGAGAGATCGTCGTGGGGGCGGATGGGGAGCACGTCGACGGCAGCCTGTACCAGGGGCGGGCCTACGTCTTTTCCGGGGCCGACGGCTCTCTGCTTTTCACCTTCACGACCTCCAACCCGGGAGATGGCGCCCGCTTCGGCCATTCGGTGGCGGTGGCCGACCTGAACGGCGACGGCAACACAGACATCGCCGTGGGAGCCCGGAAGGAGAATGCGGACGGCAACTCTGACCAGGGGCGGGCCTATGTCTTCTCCGGGGCCGACGGCTCCCTGCTTCTCACTCTGGATACCCCCAACCCGCAGGACTACGCCGAATTCGGCTGCTCGGTGGCTGTGGGCGACCTGAACGGCGACGGCGAGGGGGACATCGCTGTGGGAGCGCCCGGCAGCGGGTCAGGGTCAGTCTACGTCTTTGTTTCGGACTCGGGTGCGCCCACGCCTACACCTACACCCACACCCACACCCACACCCACACCCACACCCACACCCACACCTACGCCTACGCCCACGCCTACGCCCACACCCACACCCACACCCACACCCACACCCACACCCACACCTACGCCTACGCCCACACCTACGCCTACGCCCACACCTACGCCCACACCTACGCCCACACCCACGCCTACACCAACGCCCTCGCCGGACTCCGACGGCGACGGCGTGCCGGATGACAGGGACCGTTGCCCAGAGACGGCCCCAGGCGCGACGGTCGACGCCAACGGCTGCTCGGACGCCCAGGTAGACGCAGACGGGGACGGCGTCTGCGACCCCGAAGCACCCAGCGGCGGTCCCTCTGGCTGCACGGGCTCCGACAATTGCCCCGCCGTCTACAACCCCAACCAGGCGGATGGCGACGAGGACGGCCTGGGCGACGCCTGCGACGCCGACGACGACAACGACGGCATATGCGACCCTGGAGAGTCCGACCCCTCCTGCACGGGCTCCGACAACTGCCCCGCCGTCTATAACCCCGCCCAGGCCGACGGCGACGGCGACGGCCTGGGCGACGCCTGTGACAACTGCCCCTCGGTAGCCACGCCCTGGTTCGTGCCCGTGGGCGACGACGACTGCGATGGGTTCACCACTGCCGACGAAGAGTACATCGGCACCGACCCTGCGGACGCCTGCCCCGACGACCCCGCCGATGACGCCTGGCCGCCGGACATCGACAACAACACCCAGGTCAATGTCCTCGATACTCTGGCGTACAAGCCGGCGCTGAGCGGCCCCTACGACGCCCGCTACGACCTAAACGCGAGCGGCCAAGTGAACCTCCTGGACGTCCTGCTGTACAAGCCGTTCGTGAAGACGTCCTGCACAAATCCGTAGGGGAGCCTAGCCAGCCGCCCTCCTGCTGACCAACGCCATCGGGTGGCCGATGGTGGCCGGCGCTGCCCTGGTCGCCATAGCGGGCCCACCCCGCCACGTTGACAACGCCGCCGTTTTCACGCACTATTGCCTTACTCCAAGACGCAGGGATCGGGGGCGAACCACGGTGCTTTGTCCATCCTGCGGCCACGAGAATCGCGAGGGCGCGAGCTTCTGCGAAGGGTGCGGTGCACCTCTAGCGCCAGTCTGTCCGAGCTGCGGGGCGCAGCTTAGGCCATCTGCTCGCTTCTGCGACTCTTGCGGCCAAGCGATTAGTGAGCCAGCCGCACCCCCTACACCCACTCCCGCCCCCACTCCCACCGTCCCCACCGCCTTCGCCGCCGGCCGCTACCAGGTGAAGCGCTTCCTGGGCGAGGGCGGCCGCAAGCGCGTCTACCTCGCCCACGACACCAGGCTCGACCGCGACGTGGCCTTCTCCCTGATCAAGACCGAGGGTCTCGACGCATCCGGCCTCGCCCGCGTCCGCCGCGAGGCCCAGGCAATGGGCCGCCTGGGCTCCCATCCTCACATCGTTACCGTCTTCGACATCGGCGACGAGAACCGCCAGCCCTACATCATCCAGGAGTTCATGGAGGGCGGCTCGGTGCAGGACATCGTCGACCAGGCCCCCGACCACCGGCTGCCCATCGACCAGTGCCTTCAGATAGCCTCCGAGGTCTGCCAGGCGCTGCGCCATGCCCACGACCGGGGCATCATCCATCGCGACGTCAAGCCGGGCAACATCTGGCTGACCGCCGACCCCTCGGCAAGCTCAGGGCAAGCTATCGCCAGGCTGGGCGACTTCGGCCTGGCGGTGGCCCTCGACCTCTCCCGCATGACCCAGGCCGGCATGATGGTGGGGACCGTGACCTACATGCCCCCCGAGCAGGCCCTGGGCGGCAAGGTCGACGCCAGAAGCGATCTCTACGGCCTGGGCGGCACCCTCTACGAGATGCTCACCGGCCGGCCTCCCTTCCTCGGCGACGATGCCGTGGCCATCATCAGTCAGCACATCAACGTGCCGCCGGTGGCTCCCTCCTGGCACAACAAGGAGATACCCAAGCCCCTGGAGAACCTCATCCTCAGGCTGCTGGCTAAGGCCCCCGAGGACAGGCCGGAGAGCGCCCAGGCGGTGCTCGACGAGCTGCAGAGGATCGCCTCCCTCCCCATCGAGGCCAAGCCCGAGAGCGCGGTCGAGCCGTCGCCCCTGGCCCAGGTGGAGACGGGAAGGATGGTGGGCAGGCAGGCCGAGCTGACCACCCTCAAGTCGGCCCTGGACGACGCCTTCTCCGCCAACGGCCGGATGGTCATGGTCTCCGGCGAGCCGGGCATGGGCAAGACCAGGCTCCTGGAGGAGCTTGCCGTCTACGCCCGCCTCAGAGGAGCCCAGGTGCTCACGGGCCGCTGCGAGGAGGAGGGCACTCTGCCCTATCTGCCCTTCGTGGAGGCCCTTCGCTCCTACATCCAGGACAAGCCGGCCGAGGCCTTGCGCTCGGAGCTGGGAGACGCCGCCCCCGACGTGGCCCGCCTGGTCTCCGAGATAAGGCTGAAGTTCCCCGACATACCGCAGCCGGTCTCCGTAGACCCCGAGGAGGAGCGTTTCCGCCTCTTCCAGAGCGTTACCTCCTTCCTGAGGAGCGCGGCATCATCATCCCCCATCCTTCTCGTGCTGGACTCCCTCCAGTGGGCCGACCGCTCCAGCCTGCTCCTGCTGCGGCACCTGAGCCGCCGGCTGGAGGGGACCCGCATCGTCATCGCCGCCACCTACCGGGAGGAGGAGCTGGACACCCGCCACCCCCTGGCCGAGGTGCTGGCCGAGATGTCCAAGGAGCGGGCCGTCCAGCGCCTCGCCCTCCGGGGCCTCTCCCGCCAGGAGGTCGAGGAGCAGCTTGCCGCCCTCGCCTCAGCCCAGCCCGACAGGGCCGTCGTCGATGCCGTCTACCGCGAGACCGCTGGCAATCCCTTCTTCGTGGCCGAGGTCTTCCGCCATCTCACCGAGGAGGGCAAGGTCGTCCGCCAGGACGGCCGCTGGCGCACCGAGAGCGACGTGCTGGCGCTGGGCATACCCCAGAGCCTGAAGGTGGTGGTGGGCAAACGCCTGGAGGCCTTGTGCCAGGACTGCCAGAAGATGCTCACCCTGGCCTCGGTCATCGGCCGGCAGTTCCCCTTCCGGCTGCTCCTGGCCCTGTCCGAGGTGGAGGAGGAGAAGCTGCTGGACCACGTCGACGAGGCCCTGGCCCACCACGTCATCCGGGAGGAGCCCTCGGGCCAGGCCTACCGCTTCGCCAGCGTCCTCTACCGTCAGGCCCTCTACGAGGGGTTGAGCGGCCCCCGCCGGGCCAGGCTGCACCGGCGGGTGGCGGAGGCCATGGAGGAGCTGTACTCCTCCCGCATCGAGGAGGTAGCCCCCGAGCTGGCCCACCACTTCTGCCAGATAGCGGCGGCGGAGGTGGCGGAGAAGACCGTCCGCTACTGCCTGATGGCCGCCGAGAGAGCGACACGCTCCCGGGCCGACGCCGAGGCGGTGCGCTTCCTCCAGTCTGCCCTGGAGGCAATGGAGGACGCCGAGGGGGACGTGGGCGTAGACAAGGCCCGGGTCCTCCGGCGGCTAGGGCGCGCCGCTAGGGCCGCCAGCGAGGAAGACCTGGCCGAGGAGACTTTCGACCGCTGCCTGAGCCTCCAGACCGAGCGAGGCGATGCTGCAGGGGTAGCCCAGGTTCGCTCGCTACTGGTCGATATGGCCTGGCCCCGCTGGGAGTATGACACCGCCGCCGAGCACTGCCGGGCGGGGCTGGCTGCCCTGGGCGACCTAGAGATACCGCTCCGCTATCGCCTGGAATTCTCCCTGGGTCATTCTCTGACCCAGGCGGCCAGGTATGAGGAGGCGGAGCCGGTCATCAAGGCGGCCTGTGAGGCCCTGGAGCGGCTGGGCGACCGCCGGAACTATGCCGTAGCCCTGTCAGGGCTCTCATGGACCGTAGGCCTGCTGGGCAGGTTAGCAGAGGCCCGAGAGCTTGGGCATCGGGCGGCGGAAGTGGCGGAGGAGTGCGGCGACCCCCTAAGCCAGGCGTACGGGCTCTGGAACGAATTCTGGGCTGGGCTTCAGGAGGGTGGGGAACTGGCCAGGGCCGAGGAGCTGCTGGGGGGGGCCGTGGACACGGCCCGCCAGGCCAGGCACCCGCACCTCAGAATCTGCCTTTCTTGGCGCGGCATGCTGTTTCTCCTTCAGGGAAGGTGGCAGGAGGCCCTCCGCCAGGCTGAGGAGGTCACCTCGTCCCTCCCTGACACCGATGCCGGCCGCGATATGGGTGGCTCCGCGGCCCGCATGGTTGAGGCGTACGCCCTCGAGGAGACGGGAGACCTGGAGCAGGCGCAGGCGGCCGTGGAGAGCGAGCTGGCCACGAGGAAAGAACCCCTGTTTCAGCCTTTCCTTGGCCTCGCCCTGGCCCGCCTGGCCTCTCTCAAGGGCGACAGGGCGGCCAGCGAGGGCCACCTTGCGGGGGTCGAGCAGCAGTTGATTGCCTATCACCGCGGCCAGAAGGACGCCCTCCTCCGACGGTGGTACCTGGTGGGGTACGCCGCCGAGGCGCGCATCTCCGCGGGGATCATGCAGCAACCCCAGCGCTACTACCAGGCCATGTCCTCCGTACCCCGGGTGGTGGAAGCATTGTCCGGGCTCAATCCCCTGTGCCTGACCGACCGCGTGCTGGGCATGCTGGCCGCCTGCATGGGCGACTGGCGGAAGGCCGAGGCCCACTTCGCGGCCGCCCAGGGTCACGGCGAGCGCCTGGGCGCCCGGCCGGAGCTGGGCCGCACCTACTACTGGTGGGCAGACATGCACCTGCGGCGGGGCGAAGCCGGAGACCCTCAGAGAGCCATGGAGCTCCTGGACAAGGCCCTGGCCATCTTCCAGGACCTGGGCATGAAGGTGTGGGTGGAGAAGGCCCTGGCCCGCAAGCTGGACCTCCAAGTGAGCACCGAGTCGCCGCCGGTGGCCAAGACCTCCCTGGACCTCATGCTGCCCCTCACGAGCCGCGACCAGCAGCAGGCCCTGACCCAGGCCTCGCCCGAGGGCACCGTCACCATCCTCTTCACCGACATCGAGGGCTCCACCGCCCTGGCCCAGCGCCTGGGCGACAAGCCATATCACGCCCTCCTCGCCGAGCACAACCGCATCCTGCGGGAGCAGGTCGCCCGCCACGGCGGCCACGAGGTCAAGTCCATGGGCGACGGCTTCATGGTCGCCTTCGCCAGCGCCGCCAGGGCCCTCTCCTGCGCCGTGGACATCCAGAAGGCCTTCGCCGCCTACAACGCTCGCCTTTCCGGTCACCCTGAGCCTGTCGAAGGGTCGGCTGAGCCTGGTGCTGTGCCCGTTTCCGCTCACGCTGAGCGCAGAGAAGCCGCTCACGCTGAGCCTGTCGAAGCGCCGATCAATGTCCGCATCGGCCTCAACACCGGCGAGTCCATCGAGCAGGCGGGCGACTACTTCGGCACCGCCGTCACCCTGGCCGCCCGCATCGCCGACAAGGCCCAGGGCGGACAGATCCTGGTGTCGGAGGTTGTGCGCACCGTCGGCGGCTCGCTGGCGGGGGTGGAGTTCCGCGATGCCGGCCGCAAGCAGCTCAAGGGCATCAAGGGCAGGCAGCGGGTGTACGAGGTGGTGTGGTAGCCATGGAGCCGCGCATCCAGTACGCGCAGACAACCGACGGGGTGAGCATCGCCTTCTGGACGCTGGGGCGCCAACAGGTGGTAATAGTTCCGCATCACCGCCATACCTGCGCGGAGCGAGCCCTGCCAGGGAGTACGAGAGGCTAGAGGAAGGATCAATGTCCACCCGTCGTGGTGAAGCGCCTAGTCAGGACGAAGCGGCCCGCTTAGGCGAGGACGCGCGCCGGGGAATTCGAGCTCGTGCTTCGCCAGAGGGGATCGTAACAATCCTATTTACCGACATCGTTGGGTCAACCCGCCTGAGGCAACGCCTTGGGGATGACGCGGCTCAAGAGCTATTTCGTGAGCACAACCGGATCCTAAGGGCTCAGATCGAGAAGCACGGTGGGTTCGAGGTCAAGACCTACGGCGATGGCTTCATGGTGGCCTTCGCCAGCGTCGTGAGTGCTCTAGCCTGCGCCACAGATATCCAGCGCAGCATAGCCGAGCACAACCGCGAGCACCCGGGGCAAGAGCTTCAGGTGAGGATAGGCCTGAACTGCGGGCAGGTGATAAAGGAGGAAGAGGACTTCTTCGGAAGCGCGGTGGTAATCGCTGCCCGTCTTGGCGATCTGGCCAAGGGTGAGCAGATACTGGTGTCAGAAATGGTGCGTGGCCTGGCCGGAGTCTGGCAACGCATTCGCTACGTTCACCATGGTCGGCGTCACCTGAAGGGGCTCGAGGGCAGCTATGACATCTGGGCAGTGTCGTGGCGAGAAGCGGAGGTAAGAGGGCTTGCAAGGCTATGGGCAAGCGCAGCGTTTCGCCTGACGGCGCTGGTAGTTTTGCTGGCGGCCATCGGCGGTGGCGTAGCAGGTGCCCTCGTCCTGAGTCGGGGCGGGGAAGGGGACGGAGGTCCTCAAGTAACAGCCGCATTCGAGGAGGTCGCGGCTCATCTTGTGACGGCAGGAAGGGCAGAAAGGGTGAGCGGGGACTGCGTATCTGAGGATCTGATTTACAGGGGGAGCTCTGAAAGCGACGTCACCGGTGACATCTCTGGCCGTCAAGCCTCGACATTCCAGGCGACTCTCTATGCGGTCGAGGGGTGTGAGTCGGGGATCAACACGGCCACCTTCACCATAACGGACCCGGACGGAAACACCCTATCCGGGACAACGGAAGGCCCCATGTCCCTCGCAAGATTGCTGCCACAAGAAGCCAGCGCCGGCTCTTCCCTCTCGGCGATTATCATTACCGGTGGGACCGGCATCTACGAGGGGGCAACCGGCCGGGGCACCTGTACGACCTTGTCGGCTCACGACATTGAGCCCGACGGCACTGTTATCTATCAAGCAGAGTCGGACTGCGAATACGAGCTGGCCACAGCGGGGGCGGCAGGGGGTGCTCTGGAACCTGTAATCGTCCAATTGGGAGCCAGTTCCACAGAGGTGACAGTCTTCGGTGGCTCTGGCGACCTGCCCAGCGCTCTCGCTATCGTCGTCCTGTACAGGAATACCCGCGACCACACTCTGAACGGGCTATCCCTGAAGTTGCCTGTACCGCAGGGGGCGCAGATACTGGCGGCGGCCAGGGGTGAGAAGCAGCCGGTCGACGCCGGCGAGCGCATTTGGAGACTGCCAGACCTGCCGTCAGGACCACTTCAGCGTTTTGAGTTTACGCTACAATTGCTGGCGGCGGAGGAGCCGGCTATCCCGCTCGTCGTGGAAGTGACCGGCGAGGGCTTCGAGCGACCGGTAAGTAGCGACCCCATCACGATTAAAGTCGTGCAGTAGACATTGGATCGCCTGCCAGGGTCCGGCTTACTGTTGGCTAAGCTTGCGTCACCTATGAGTTATGTCTGTTCGGCCGGGCGTCACCAAGAGGATGCGCATTCCTGATTCCCAGGCTCCGCTCGTGCGCCTAAGCCAACGGAAATAAGACGTGACGCCCAATGCGAAGCACTTTGCAAGTCAACTCTTCCCTGGTATGATAGGACCATCATAGGAGCGGAGTCGACTGGAGCCGACCACCTAATTGGACGAACTCGTGACCACCTAATTCTTAGCAGCAGGCATGGCCAAGCCTGCTGTGGCAGGTTGGAAAGCAGCCTGCATGGAGGGTGCTAATTGCCAAGGAGGGGGTCGCGGGTTCCAATCCCGTCTTCCGTTCCAGGGCGACGTAGCCAAGTGGTTAAGGCAGGGGTCTGCAAAACCCTGATCGGCGGTTCGAATCCGCCCGTCGCCTCCAGTTCTGTTGTTGGCGACATCACAAGCTACCAAGGTGAGCTGGCTGCGCCGAATCTTCCGGGGGCGGAGCGGTCCGCCAGCTCGTTGGCGTGGAACGAAAACCACTTGGGCACAAGCCGCGGCCTTTTATAAGACAACCCCGCCCGGCAACATAGTGTACCAGTGTAGTGGCTTTTTCGGGCTATCGATCGTCGGTGAATCTCAATATCTAGATTCACTCCGCAGAGCCAAGCGGCTTGGCCTGTCGTGGAGAGGCAGAGTCGTGAGCCCTGTGCTTGTGAAGCGGGAGCCGGATAACCCGTTTGATGAACTCGCAGTTGTTGTTATGTCGCCGGACGGTGCTCCAATAGGTTATCTCAGTACAGAGCGAGCAAAAGAGTACCAGACCGCATTGAAATGTATCGAATCCCGGGGTGAAGTCGCTGCGTGTTGGGCCATGCTGTACGGCGGGACCCTTCTAAAACCCAACATCGGAGCCTGGCTTAGCCTCAAGTGGCCTGAGCAAATAAGGTAGACTCATTCGGGTGCCGAGGTGGCGAAATTGGTAGACGCGGCGGACTTAAAATCCGCTGAACCGCCAGGTTCGTGCGGGTTCGAATCCCGCCCTCGGCACCAGCGTTATCCCAGCGGCCTTGCCGCAAGCACCCTCCACTGCTATACTAGCGTACGGTTTACTTATGACCAGCGTTGCTACTGAGTACGAAACCGTAATCGGCCTGGAGGTACATGCTCAGCTCCTCACCAAGAGCAAGATGTTCTGCCCCTGCAGCGCCGATTATGCCGACTCTCCCCCTAACACCCACGTCTGCCCCGTCTGCCTGGGCATGCCCGGCGTCCTGCCAGTCATCAACCGGCAGGCGGTGGAGTACACGATCATGACCGCCCTCGCGCTCAATTGCCAGATCGCTGAGGTTTCCCGTTTCGATCGCAAGAACTACCCCTACCCCGATCTGATGAAGGGCTACCAGATCTCCCAGTACGACATGCCCTTCTCCCACGACGGCTGGCTGGAGATCGACATAGACGGCAAAACGAAACGAATTGGCATCACTCGCGTCCATCTAGAGGAGGATGTTGCCCGCCTGGTTCACGTTCAGAACGAGGCGGGGGAGACCTACAGCCTGGTGGACGTCAATCGCTCCGGCGTGCCCCTGATGGAGATCGTCGGCGAGCCCGACCTGCGCTCGCCGGAGGAGGCCCGCCACTACCTGGTGAAGCTGCGCCAGATCCTCCAGTACCTGGGAGTAAGCACGGCCAGCATGGAGGAGGGCCAGTTCCGTTGCGATGCCAACGTAAGCATCCGCCCTCTGGGCAGCCAGGAGTTCCTGGGTAAGGTAGAAGTGAAGAACATGAACAGCTTCCGCGCCGTCTACAAGGCCCTGGCCTACGAAGTGGAGCGCCAGCGACAGGTGGTGGAGACGGGCGGCCGCATCGAGCAGGAGACGCGCGGCTGGGTCGAGGAGGAAGGACGCACGGTCTCTCAAAGAACGAAGGAGTACGCCCACGACTACCGCTACTTCCCCGAACCGGACCTGCCACCCCTAACCCTCGCCCGCGAGTGGGTGGAGGATATCCGCGCCCGCATGCCGGAACTGCCCGATGCCAAGAAGGAGCGCCTCCTTCGTCGCTACGGCCTTACGGAGTACGAGGTGAACCTCCTGACGGAAACGGGGGCCAAGGCCGAGTTCTTCGAGGAGTGCCTGGCCTCGCTGGCGGGTGAGGGAGAGACCAAGGTCAGGCAACGGGCCAAGGCGGTCAGCAACTGGATGCTGGGCGACTTCGCCCGCCTCCTCAACGCCGCCAACGTGGAGATCGAGGATGCCCTGGTGAAGCCGGAGCACATCGCCCAGATGCTGGACATGATGGACAGTGGTACGATCAGCGGTAAGATTGCCAAGACGGTGTTCGAGGGGATGTTTCAAACAGGGAAATCGGCCCGCCAGATCGTGGAGGATGGGGGGCTCACTCAGATCAGCGCCTCGGATCAGTTGGCGCCAGTGGTGGAAAAGGTACTTGCGGCCAACGCCAAGGCAGTGAGAGACTATCAGTCAGGAAAGCAAGAAGCACTACGATTCCTGGTAGGGCAGGTGATGCGGGAAACGCGCGGTCGCGCCAATCCAGATCTGGTGAACCAGATCCTGCGGCAGAAGTTGGCGGGGGCCGGATGAAACTTTTGTGGTTAAGTTGCGTTATTAGATAAAGAGAATGAATCGCCTCCGGGACGCCGATTTCCTTAAGTGGTTATATCCAGGCATGCACATCAAGCGCTGGCTGGCGCTGATGATGCTGGGTGTAGCCATAATGGGATTGGGGATCGCCTACATCTTGCGAGAGGCGTATGTCTCCTACACATTTCCCTCCTTCATCTACTATCTGACCCTCCAGTTCATCCCCCGTTTCTGGCGCGGCATCATGTTCATGGGCGCCAGCGTCGGCCTTATCCTGTTCGCCCTGTGGCACCTCAATAGCTCTCTCCTATCGGCTGTTCTCCCCCGTAAGCGCGATTCAAGCCTGGTGAGCATCATCTGGGGTAAGCGCTACCTGCGGCGGGGGCCGAAGATCGTCGCCATCGGTGGCGGGACGGGGCTTTCCATCCTGCTGCGCGGCCTTAAAGAGTATACCGGCAACCTGATGGCCATAGTCACGGTGGCCGACGACGGTGGCAGCTCTGGCAGGCTGCGCCGCGAGTTGGGCATTCTGCCGCCGGGCGACGTGCGCAACTGCATCGCCGCCCTGGCCGACGCCGAGCCGCTCATGACCAAGCTCTTCCAGTATCGTTTCTCCGACGGTTCCGACCTGGCCGGCCACAGCTTTGGCAACCTGTTTATCGTGGCCATGAGCGGTGTGCTAGGCAACTTCGAAGAGGCCATCAAGCAGACCGGCCGCGTCCTGGCCGTGCGCGGCCAGATCGTCCCCTCCACCCTGGTCGACGTTACCCTGGAGGCCAAAACGGAGAACGAAGAGACCATTCAAGGCGAGGTCAACATTAGCGAGAGTCCCAGTCGCATTAAGGAAGTCTGTCTCCAGCCCCCCAACCCCCAAGCCTGTCCCGAGGCCATCCGGGCCATTCTGGAGGCGGACGTGATCGTGGTGGGGCCAGGCAGCCTGCTTACCAGCGTCCTGCCCAACCTGCTGGTGGATGGCATAAGGCGAGCGATCAAGGCCTCCTCTGCTGTAAAGGTGTACGTGTGCAATGTGGCCACCCAGCCCGGCGAGACCGATGGCTTCAAGGTGGTCGACCACGTGCGGGTCTTGGAGAGCCACGTGGGCAAGGGCCTCTTCCGCTATGTGCTGGCCAACAGCAACATCGAGAACGGCCTACCCGAGACACGGCGCTCGCAGCCGGTGCGGATCGACGGTGGAGATTCTCTGAGAGCGCACCTCGTTCTGGCCGATGTGGTCAGCGAGGAAAACCGCTACCATCACGACTCCAAGAAGCTAGGAGAGGCCCTGATTCGCTTGTACTACGACCGCAATCACCTGGACCAGACCCTGGCGGCGGAGGAGGAAGCGGAGGAGGCTAGGGTAGCCAGCGCTGTCGACTAACCGAGAGCGCGACCTTCCCCCTTGGAGCGAAGGCGACAAGACATGGAGTTCAAGGACTATCTCAGCATCGTCCAGATCATCATCTCCTTGACCTTGATCCTCATCGTCCTCGCCCAGGCGCGAGGAGAAGGGGGATTCGGTACGCGGGCAAGCTCCATCGTCCGCACCCGCCGCGGTGTGGAGAAGACCCTCTTCCAGTTGACCATAATCCTAGTGGCCCTCTTTCTCCTCATTTCAGCTGTGAGTGTGCGTTCCGGCCTCTAGGCCAACGGTCTCTTTCCGGATCATAGGCGCCCCATGGGAAACAGGAGCCTTCATCTCCGCTGCCTCTAAGGCGTCTCAGGAGGCATGTCAGTGAGCAGGCGTTCTCGCTGGCCGCTTTTGGCCGGCCTGGTGCTGGCCATCGTCGTCCTATCGGCCCTGTGGTATGCCACCAGAGAGGGGTCAGGGCCGCAAGTGCCCGCCCATGGCGGCCTCCACCTGGAAGCGGTAGTGGGAAGCCCCCTGCGCGTCAACCCCCTCTACACGGCCTTCAATGACGTGGACAAGGACCTGGCTACTCTTGTCTTCTCCGGCCTCACCAGATTGGGTCCCGACGGGACGGTCTTGCCCGACCTGGCCGAGAACTGGGAGGTCAGCCCCGACGCTCGCGTCTACACCTTTCATCTGCGTCAGGACATCACCTGGCAGGATGGCATAGCCTTCACCGCTGACGACGTCATCTTCACCTGGAGTGCTCTCATCGACCCCGACTTCAAGGGCGAACCATCGCTGGGGCAGTTCTGGCAGCAGGTAGAGTGTGCCAAGCAGGACGATTTCACCGTCGTCTGTGAACTGCCTCAGCCCTTTGCCCCCTTCCCTGCCCACACCACCATCGGCATCCTGCCTCGACACCGCCTGGAGGGTTTGAGCGCCGAAGGGCTGTTCATCGCCCCCTTCAATGAGCAACCCATAGGTACAGGGCCCTTCATCCTCACGGCCCTCAACAGCCAGAGGGCTCTTCTGGTAAGCAACCCCTCTTATCATTGGGGAGAGCCCGCAATCGCCGAGATAGAGCTCCGTTTCTTCCCCGATTACCCTTCAGCCGCTGCCGCTCTTCAAGATGGGCGGGTGCAGGGCCTTTTCCTGGGTCCAGAAGCCAGCCCTGACATCCTGGAGCAACTGGAACAAGACAAGGAGTTGCAGCGTCTGGCCAGCCGCCGTAACAGCTACACTCTTCTCTATCTCAACACCCGCATGCCCCCGCTCGACGACAGATCGGTGCGCCAGGCCCTCCTCTACGCCCTGGACCGGGAGTCCATCATCGCCAATAGGCTGAACGGAAGAGCCCAGCTCGCCGATAATCCTATCGTCCCCGGCACCTGGGCCTACAGCGACGACGTCAGGAGCTATCGGTACGACCCCCAGCAGGCGCATTCGCTGCTGGAAAAGAGCGGCTGGCAGATCAACTCGCGGGGGGTGCTGGAGAAGGAAGGCCGAGAGCTGAGCCTGGCCCTGCTGACCGATAACGACCCCGAGCGGATGGCCATCGGTCAGGAGATAGCGCACCAGCTCAGGGCGATCGGGGTGGATACCAGCCTGGAATCGCAGGCAGGCAGCGAGTTGGTGCGCGACTTCCTCCTGCCCCGTCGCTTCCAAGCGGTCATCTACGGCTGGGATCAAGGATACGACCCCGATCCCTATCCGGCCTGGCATAGCTCGCAGGTGCAGGAGCAGGGACTCAACCTGGCTGGCTACACCGACCAGAATCTGGACCGAATCCTCAGCGAGGCCCGCCAGACCAGCGACCTGGAACGGCGCAAGGCCCTGTACAGAGAGTTCCAGCAGATCTTCGCCGAGGAGGTACCTAGCATCCTCCTGTTCTATCCCGTCTACAACTACCTCGTCGACAAGGACGTGAAGGGGGTCATCCTGGGCGTCCTCTTCGAGCCTGCCTCTCGCTTCGCTAACGTCCACCAGTGGTACGTCAAGGCGAAGCGCATCGGCTCTTAGCCGAGCCCTCGATATCATGGCGAACCCCATCATCACCCTGACCACCGACTTCGGCCTGGAGGACGCCTACGTGGCTGCCATGAAGGGGGTCATTCTCACCATCAGCCCAGATGCCACCATCGTGGACATCAGCCATGCCGTCCGCCCCCAGGCCATCGAGCAGGGCGCCTTCCTGCTAGCTTCCGCCTGGCCCTACTTCCCCCGCGGTTCCACCCACGTGGGGGTGGTCGACCCGGGCGTGGGGACGGAGCGACAGGCCCTGGCCGTGCGAACGCCGGCCGCTACCTTCGTGGGGCCGGACAACGGCCTGCTCTCGCCCGCCCTGCCCGACGAGGTGCGAGAGGCAGCTTGGGGCCACGATCAGCCTGTTCCTGTCAAGCTTCCCGAGGGCTATCGAGCCGTCTCCCTCACCACCGAGGCCTATTTCCGCCAGCCCGTGAGCAGCACCTTCCACGGCCGCGATATCTTTGCTCCCGTGGCTGCCCACATCTCGCTGGGCGTGCCGCTGGAGGAACTGGGCCCAGCGGTGGAGGAAGTGCTCGCCCTGGCACCCTTTCGCGCCCGCCGTCAGCCCGATGGCGGCCTCAGGGGGCGGGTCATGCACATCGATGTCTTCGGCAACCTGGTGACCGATGTCCGCTGCGAAGACCTGCCGGACGAAAGGCCAACGGTGGAGGTGGCCGGCGGCCGCGTTGTAGGCCTCAGCCCCACCTACCGGGAGGGTGCCGAAATCGTGGCGGTTGTTGGCAGCAGCGGCTATCTGGAGATAGCAGCGCCCAAAGCAAGCGCCGCTGAGCTGCTAGGAGCGGCCCTGGGGATGCCTGTGCTCGTACGTTCCTAAGAACGGCTAGGGCTGCAGCAACACCGGGATCTGAACCACGTGGATGGGGCTGCCGTCGGCGGCGCTTAATTCGAACACCCGCACGCACCCTGGCTGCTCGACAACGGTCCTGAAGGCGATATCGACCGCGAAGGGAGCGGAGAATTCGCCCTGCTCCAGCGTGGGCGGGGAAATGCGCCCCTCGGCGAGCAGGGGAGGGGCTGTCACCTCGGCCACCGGCTCGCCGGTGGCGTCGTAGATGGCCACACGCACCCCCGCATCCTCGAACCCGATGCCAGCGCCCCAGCCGCGCACGTGAGCAGGGCTGGTCAGGACGTCGTTCTCCCGGAGCCCCTCCACTACCATGATGTCGGGACTGGCGGGGTCAGGGTTCTCGGGACATATATTGATCACAGGAGTAGGCGTAGCGATGGGCGTTGCAGTCACCACCGGCGTCAAGACGGGCGGGGGTGTCGGTGTGGGCGTGACGGTGGAGATGCGCAGGCCGATTTCGGAGGGAGCTTCTTCGGCGTCTTCCGCACAGGCAAGGAAAAACAGAGGCAAAACCAAGGCCAGCGCCGCCAGCCATCGACAGAAGACAACAGGCCTCAGCATCGGCGACCAGTTCCTCGCATTTCCCATAGTATAACACCCAACAGCGATTGAGGTTGCCCTGGGAGCCGTGCTAGAATCTTCGCGCCTGCCGGGCAGGAGCGAAGATCATGCGAGTGGTGTTCATGGGCACTCCCGAATTTGCCCTCCCCAGCCTGCGTGCACTGGTGGAAGGAGGGTACAACATTGTGGGCGTGTACACCCGCCCCGATCGTCTCGCGGGACGAGGGCGCGCCCTCACGCCGCCCGCCGTAAAGACTGCCGCCCTCGACTACGGTCTGCCCGTCTTCCAACCGCCCGGCCTGCGCCGACCGGAGGCAGCGGAGGAATTGGCCTCCCTCAGGCCCGATGTCATTGTAGTCTGCGCCTTCGGAGTGATCCTCCGCCAGCCGGTGCTGGATATCCCTGCCAAGGGCGTGCTGAATGTCCATCCTTCCCTTCTGCCTCGTCACCGTGGCGCTTCACCCATCGCGGCAGCTATCCTGGCAGGCGACGAGCAGACAGGGGTGACGATAATGCTCATGGACCCTGGAATGGACACCGGCCCCATCCTCAGTCAGCGGGCCATCTCTATCTCGCCCTGGGACACCAGCGGCAGCCTCGGCGAGAGGCTGGCGGAGGTAGGGGCCGAGCTGCTGCCGGAGGTCCTGCCCCGCTGGCTGGCCGACGAGATAGAGCCCCAACCGCAGGACGACTCGCTGGCCAGCCAGTGCTCTCTCTTGCGCAAGGAGGACGGAGCCATCGACTGGAATCTGCCAGCAATCGATATCTGGCGGCAGGTGCGGGCCTTCAACCCCTGGCCAGGGGCGTTCACGACGCTGGCGGAACAGACCCTGCTCATCTGGGAAGCCTGGCCCCTATCGGTTGGCAGCGCGGGAGAGCCGGGGGCGGTCTTGCCTCTCACCCCCGATCAAAGGCAGATGCTGCCGCCAGAAGCAGGAGAAAAAGAGGCCCTCGCCGTTCAGACGGGCGAGGGCCTGCTGGCGGTCCTGCGACTGCAACGGGCAGGACGCCGCTCCCTTGCGGCGGCCGAGTTCATACGGGGGCAGCGAGACCTGTTCGGCCGCCGGCTGGGCTCATAGGGCGCAGCCTGCCTATTCTTCCTCCCTCTCTTTCTCCTCCGCCGCTTCTGCTTCTACCTTCTCTCCCTCGACTTCCTCTTCTGGCACCTCAACCTCCTCCTCGACCTCCTCCTCGACCAGGCGCGGTGCGGCCACCTTCGCCACCACCAGATCGGGGTCAACCAGAAGGGTGACGTCTGGACTCACCTCCAGGTCCTTCACATGGATGGCGTCGTCGATCTCCGCCAGGCCCGACACGTCGACCTCGATGTGGGGAGGCAAGTCGCCGGGCAGACCCTCCATACTGACGACGTTGACGCTCTGCAGGAGGACACCCTGGTGGACGCTAACTGCCGGAGCCTCGCCCACGATGATCAGGGGCACCTCCAGCCTGATCTTCTCCTTGAGCGATACCTGATAGAAATCGACGTGCAGGAACTCGTCGGTGGTGGGGTTGCGCTGAACGTGGCGGAAGAAGACCGGCCGTCGCTTCTTCTCGCCCTCCACGTGGAGCTGAAGCATGGTGTTGCGGCCGGCTACACGAATGGTTCGGGCCAGGTCGGGCGTGGGCAACTGCACGGCCTGGGAGGGGATGCCGTGACCGTAGATGTTGGCCGGCGTTATGCCCTGGCCCCGCAGCCTCTTGACCTTCTTGCCCAGGATGCTTCGGGGCGCTACCGCCAGCTCGATCTGAGTTGCTGCTTGCGTCATCTTTGACACCTCGCTTGTGACGGCTTCCACCTTACCAGATAGCCGGCCCTCAATCAAGGGCGGGGCCCGTCAACTCGTGCCGCCCATCTTCGGGCAAGTAGTGCTGAACCACCTTGACATTTGACGCCCGATAGGCAGAGAATCGGGCGTGATTATTACGCCCGCCCAAGCGGCAGGCAGAGCCAAGAGGAGGCAACGACATGCAGAGTTGCGTTAAGACAGCCCCAGGCAAGGTAGAGATGATGGACATCCCCGTGCCCACACCTGGCCCCGGGGAGATAGTGGTCAAGACTACCATGGCCACCGTCTGCGGCAGCGATATGCACTTCCTGGACGACATCCCCACGGAGTTGATCATCCCCTTGTACCCATCCATGGCCGGCTTCCTGGCCGGCCTGCCCGGACTGCCGATGGGCCATGAAGGCGTGGGCACGGTGCACGCGGTGGGGGAGGGCGTCACCCGCTTCCAGCCAGGCGATCGAGTGTGCTCCTCTTGCCTCACCGGCTGCGGCAAGTGCATCCAGTGCCTCACAGGCGACTACGGCATCTGCACGGGCGGCGGCAGGTGCCTCTTCGGCACTGAGGGCGAATACTTCGTGGTGCCCTTCGCCGATATCAATGTCGCCAAGGTCCCCGATGAGGTCAGCGACGAGCATGCCATCCTCGCGACGGACATTATGTCCACCGGCTTCGGCGCCATCGAGCGGGCCGAGATGAAGACCGGCGACTCGGTGGCTATCTTCGCCCAGGGGCCGCTCGGCCTTTGCGCTACCGCCGGGGCCAGGGCCAGGGGTGCCGGCCTGGTCATCACCGTAGAGTCGGTACCGGAGAGGATAGAGGCGTCCAAGAAATTGGGCGCGAACGTGGTCATTAACCCTCAGGAGAAAGACCCTGTATCAGAGATCATGAACCTGACCAACGGCCAGGGGGCGGACGTGACCGTGGAGGCCGTCGGCCTGCAGGCGACCTTCGATGGGGCCACCCGAGCGGTGCGCCGTGGCGGTACCGTCTCCAGCATTGGCGTCTATGGCGCTCTGCCGCAGCTTTCCATGTCGACGGTCGCCCCCTCTTTCTACCACCGCAAGGTGGTGATGACCTTCTGCCCGTCGGGCTACGTCCGCCTGAACCACCTTTTCGACATCATAAGGTACGGCAACGTCGACCTGTCGGCCCTGTTCACCCACCGCATGAAGCTCTCCCAGACACCGGAGGCCTACGAGCTCTTTCGCAGCAGGCGCGAGGGCGTCCTCAAGATAGCCCTCACGCCCTAAGCTCTAGCATCCGTCACAAGCGAGTAAGGGCCTCGGCCGAACGGCCGAGGCCCTTACTCTGACCAGGGCTGCGTGATATGATCAGCGTCGGCTGGGCTAGCAAGGGAGGGGCTGGATGGAGAAGCTCAGGCGGCTGCGGCAGATCCTGGCGGAGATGGGCTCCCTGCTGGTGGCCTACTCGGGAGGCCTAGACAGCACCTTCCTGGCAGCGGTGGCCTTCGACGTGCTGGGGGAGAACACCCTCGCCGTCACCGGCCTGTCAGCGGCAGTCCCGCCCTCGGAGGCGAAGGAGGCCCAGGAGCTGGCCCGCCAAATAGGCGTACCCCACCTGCTCATCGAGACGGATGAGATGGAGAACCCCGCATACGTGGCCAACTCCTCCCAGCGCTGTTACCACTGCAAGCACGAACTGTACGGCAAGCTCGGGCGGATGGCCGCCGAGCGGGGCATGGCCTGGATCGCCGACGGCTGTAATGTCGATGACCTGAGCGACTTCCGCCCCGGCCAGCAAGCCGCCCGTGAGCACGGCGTTCGCAGCCCCCTGGTGGAGGCTGGCCTCACCAAGGAGGACATCCGCGCCCTCTCCCGCCGGCTGGGATTGTCCACCTGGGACAAGCCGGCCATGGCCTGCCTGGCCTCGCGCATCCCCTACGAGACGCCGGTGACGGTGGAAGCCCTGAATCGCATCGCCCAGGCCGAGGAGTTCATACGCTCGTTGGGTGTGCGCCAGCTACGCGTCCGCCACCATGACAGCGTGGCCCGCATCGAGACGGACGAGGCAGGCAGGGCCCTTCTGATGTCGGATGACAACCGACGGGCAGTCGTGGACAGACTGCGAGGGCTGGGCTACCGCTACGTCACCCTGGACCTAGAGGGCTACAAAAGGGGCAGCCTGAACCAGATGCTCTCCCAGCCATGAGCCTGCTAACGGCCGTCCTCCTGGTAGGGCTGGGGGTGGTGGTAGGAGCCTTTGGTACGATCATCGGCGTGGGCGGCGGATTCATCCTGGTCCCTATCCTGCTCCTCGCCTATCCAGACGATGACCCAGCTATCATCACCAGCATCTCGCTGGCGGTTGTCTTCTTCAACGCTCTGTCAGGCTCTTTGGGCTACGCGCGACTTCGCCGCATAGACTACCGTACCGGCCTCGCCTTCGCCCTGGCCACCATACCTGGAGCCATCGTGGGAGCGGCGGCGACCAACTGGGTGCCCAGGCAGGGCTTCGACCTCACTTTCGGCCTGCTGCTCATCGCCGTGTCGATCTACATCGCCTCCCGGGCGGGGGCGACGAGCGGCAGGAGGTTGGCAAGCCTGCGGCCCAACGCCCAGCGAACCCTCACGGATTCGGCCGGCGTCACCTACGACTACAGCTTCAACCGTGAACTGGGCATCACCATCAGTTTCTTGGTGGGGTTCATCGCCAGCTTCCTGGGGGTGGGCGGCGGCATCATCCACGTGCCAGCCATGGTCGGCCTGCTGAGCTTCCCCGCCCACGTCGCTACCGCCACAAGCGTTTTCATTCTGATGTTCACTGCCCTCACCGGCACCGCGGTGCACATAGTGGACGGATCACTGGCTGAAGGCTGGACGAGGATGGTGCCCCTGGCCGTGGGGGTGGTTGCGGGAGCCCAGATAGGCGCTAGGCTATCTGTCCGCCTGCCGGCAGGGGTTATCGTCCGCCTTCTGGCTGTAGCCCTGTTTGCGGTGGCTGTCCGCCTGGTCATAGCCGGCGCCAGCGGATAGCCCTCAGGGTGTGGCGAAGGCCAGCGGCACGTACTCCCCGCTGGGCTTTCGCTGGGCCAGGTGGTAGCGGCCGGCACGCAGCTCTTCGATGAGCTCTTCCTTGCTTCCAACCGTCCGCTGAAAGATGGTAACGCAGCGGCCGACCTCCATGTAGGTGTGGGCGTCGCTGCCGGCCACGGCCGTCTTTCCCAGCACCTGCGCCGCCTCTTGAGCCAGCTCATTCTCCTTTTGGGTGCAGGCGTAGTTCAGCACCTCGATGGCGTCCACCAGCTCGAAGACAGGGTGCTGAGCCAGCTCCACCGCCGTCAAGGCCGAGGGATCGTACTGGCGGCCGAAGAGGCGGTTGGAGTGGCTGGGGAAAAAGCGAAAGGGGTGGGCCAGGATCATGAAGGCGCCCTGAGCCCGCGCCAGGCGGTGTAGCTCATCCGCTCGCTCAACCCCCTGGACATCACTGTCCAGGCCCAGGACGATGATGTGGCCGAAGTCGGTCTCCCACTCGCGGTCGCTGCAGACAAAGAGGCCGCTCTCCTGACGGAAGCGCTCCAGCCGCTCCCTGTCCCAGGGGGTGTCGTGCTCAGTGATGACCAGGCCGTCGAGGCCCAAGTCGCGGGCGGCCTCCAGCAGCCGCGGCGGCGTGAGGTTGCTGTCGGGGGAGCCGATGGAGGTGTGGACATGCATGTCCACCACCATACCCCTCGGCCTCTTAGGTCGCTCTATCATAATATGTTGACCGTATCTATACTAGCGTAGCATACAGATAGGGCCAAGGGGAAGGAGCCTGGCCGACGGCGGCCAGCGGGACGTATAATCGCCTTGCTATGGCAGCCATCCTGGCATCACTGTGGCCTCGCCCGTGTTCGTGCCGGCCGCCCGCCGGGATGGGCGGTGGCTGGGCCCGGGCCTAGCGCACTCCGACGGCTGCAACCCGAATGGGCCGGCCTTCCTTAACCAGGTTTCTACCCCTTTTCACCCTGCTGTTATGTAACGCATCAGGGCCAAAGTGCTAGCCTGGTATTCAGGAGGTGCGGCCCTTAGCTTACCCTCTCGGCGATGGCTGACCAGCATCCCCAGAGGACCTAGCGGGAGGTAGATAGCTGTGATTCGCGCGATATCCGCTCTGCTCAGAGGAATAAGAGACCTCATTACAGCCCCATTGGGCAGGCCCCAGCCTGCGCTGCAAGAGTCGCTAGCATCGAACTGGGTGGCGATGAAGCTGCGCGTCATGCGCGGCGAGATCGCCCCCGGCGCCCCCATCTACGTCGCTGAACTCCAACCAGGCAGGGGCGCCGGCTACATGACGGTGCAATCGGTCTTGAAGACGGTAGAGGACGGCTGGGGACACTGGAACCGCAAGACAATGGCCTGGTGGTGCCAAGTCCTCGAGCAGGCGAACAACGGCTCGACCAGCAAAGCATGACCCCAACCAGCGAGCATCTGCACCCCGCAGGAAGACACCCCCCTAGGGCACGAGCACTCCAGGTGATTCAGGGCACAGCCCTTCACCCGCACCGGCACCTCGCTGGCAATGATCAGCGGGTCGGGGCGTCCTCGTAGACAAGCTTCTCCATTCGCACCGACTCCTCCCACCTTTACCGGACGACCAACCCAGCCTACAATCGATTTGTGGTATAGCAGAGGAGGCTGTTGAAAAAACGCCCCATTCGCCCTTCGACAGGCCCTTCGGCTGCGCTCAGGACAGGCTCAGGGCGAGCGGTCTGAGATGCCTGCGCGTCTTCGCTCGTGGTGAGCCTATCGAACCATGAACGGAGATAATGGGTATTTCGACAGCCTCGAGCTGTTCTTTGAACCATGGCTGAAGGTGCTCCCACCCTCAAGGTAAGGCGGCTGCGGCCAGGAGCCAGGCTTCCTCAGCGGGTCACCCCTGGCTCTACCGGCCTCGACCTGTTCGCCTGCATCGAAGAGCCCGGCTCCATCGAGCTGGGGCGAGACCCTGTCCTGGTGCCTACGGGCATCGCCATCGAGGTGCCACCGGGCTACGACGCCCAGGTGCGGCCCCGCTCCGGCCTGGCGGCCAACGGGGTAGATGTCACCTTCGGCACCATCGACAGCGACTACCGGGGAGAGGTGCTAGTCACCATGCACCTCTTCGGCACCCGCGATTCATACACCATCCGCCACAGCGACCGCATCGCCCAGCTGGTCATCGGCCGCTCGGCTGACCTGCCGGTCGTGGAGGTGGAGACCCTATCAGAGACGGAGCGCGGCCCGGGGGGCCACGGCTCGACGGGACTCTGAGCGCAGCCTGGTGTGGAGCCTAGGGAGACGGAGGCGCTAGCCGCCGCTCTAACTCTCGGCGGGTCTCCTCCAGACACCGGGAGAGGGGCCAGTCGCAGTCCACCACCAAGTGCTCATCGGGCGGCAGCTCTCTCACCGGCTCGAAAACCTGCTTCTGGGCCTGGTAGGTCTCCCAGCGGGCGTCGGAGGCATCGCGCCCGGCCCGCAAGCGCTCCTCCAGCCGCTGGCGAATCACCGCCTCCTCGGCCCGGCACTCCAGGCACAGGAAGCGAGCGCCCATCTTCTGCGCGAGCTCTCTGGCCCTCTGGCGATAGTGCCGCTGGGCAAAGGTGGCATCGACAATCACCGACCGCCCCTCAGCGAGAGCCACGCGCGCTCGCTCCAGCAGGGCCTTGTAGGCACGCTGGGTGAAGCGCGGCGAGTAGATGCCTCTGCCGAAGGGTTCGAAGCGACGCTCCCGTGGTGCAAGCCCGGCCAGCTCCTTGCGCACCACGTCTGAAGACATGACGGGCATGCCCGCAGCCTCGCCCAGGGCCTGGGCCAGCACCGTCTTGCCTGTGGCCACCAGACCGCAGGTGATGAGAAGGAGAGGCGGCGGCTGCTTGGCGGCGTACTGACAGGCCAGGCGGAAGTAGCGGCGAGCCGCCGAGCGGGACTGCTCCTTCTCCTCAGCGCTGACCTCCGCCTGGCCTAGCCTGAAGCTCTCCACTTTGCCCCGTACACAGGCCCGATAGCATTTGTAGAAGTCGATGACGTTTAGAAGTTCGGGGTCGGCCGCCGCCCGAGCATAGCGTTGCACCAGGACGTCCGCCAGATCGGGACGGCCGCGGAAGTCCAGATCCATGGCCAGAAAGCCGATGTCCCCCGCCACGTCCGTGTAGCGAAATCGGCGGTTGAACTCGATGCAATCGAAGATGCAGATGCCATCGACGAAGCAGACGCTCTCGGAGCGGACATCGCCGTGGCAGTCGCAGATGCGCCCCTGCTGAACGCGCCGCTCCAGCAAGGGCCGCTGGCGGACGAAGAAAGAGCGAACGTAGGCCCGCAGATAGCGATCCTGCTCTGCGGTGATCGTATCACCAATGTAGACAGCCCACTGGTCGAAGTTCTCGTCCCAGGCGATGCGGATGGCCCGCGCTCCATAGCGGGCAATGGCTGGGCTGGTAGCCGCGCGAGCGTGGAAGTCGGCCAGCCGCTCGGCCACAGCCTCGACCATGGTCGGCGATATCTTGCCCTGCGCCAGCAGGCTGTCCATCATGCGATCGGCCGGCAGGCGGCGCATCTTGACAGCGTACTCCACGGCCTTGCCTCGCCCCTCCAGACTGAGACGTCCGCCCTGCCAGGCCACTCGCACGACTCCCTGGTAGGCTCCAGGGCACAGACGGCGGTTGAGGATGACCTCCTGGCGGCAGTAGTAGCGCCGCTTGGCCAAGGTGGTGAAATCAAGAAAACCGAAGTCCACCGGCTTCTTGATCTTGTAGACGAAATCGCCAGCCAGCAGTACGTAGGAGATGTGGGTCTGCACCAGCTCGACCTTCCCCACCGCGTAGGGATAGGCGGCCGGCTGCAACAGCCCTCGAATCAGCTCCGGCAGCTCTGCTGTAGACAACGCTTCTCCCTGCCCTCCGAAGTATAGCACCCATCTGGGCAGGCGGCGTATACTGCCCCTGAGGGCGCTATGAGGCAAGCGAAGGTCGTCACCTGCTTCCTCCTGCGTCGCAGCAGCGGCGACGACGAGGTCCTTCTGCTGCGGCGCAGCCAGCAGGTGGGCACCTACCGAGGCCGCTGGGCGGGCATCAGCGGCTACATAGAGGAGACCGACCCCCTGACCCAGGCCTACACCGAGATGGAAGAGGAGGCGGGCCTGGCCAGGGAAGACGTGCAGCTTTTGCGGAGCGGCGAGCCCCTGGAGGTGGTGGACGCCGAAGCCGAGCGGCGCTGGATAGTGCACCCCTTCCTCTTCGAGGTCAGAGAGCCCGCCAGGATACGAGCGGACTGGGAGCACAGCGAAACCCGCTGGATCCGGCCGCAGGACATCTCCCACTACGAGACCGTCCCTCAACTGGCGGAGACTCTCATGCGGGTCTACCCACTGCCGCCGCCATGACGCCCATCAGCCCCCGCATATCCCGGGCCATCGAGAGCATCGGCCAGGATCGGACCCACGGCGCCAGCTGGCTGGCCCGCGATGCGGCCAATGTGCTCACCCATTGGCTCGAAGAATGCCCGGCCCAGACCGCGGCGGAGTTGCTCTCCCACCTCAGAGAGGCGGCCAGGGCTCTGGCCCAGGCCCAACCGAGCATGGCCGCTGTGAGCAATGCCGTCGGTGCCGTCGTGCTTGCCGCTGGCGAGAAGGCGCCGGGCGGCTTGCCTGCCATGCGCCGGGCAGCACTGGCCCGAGCCCGCCAGATAATCGATAGCTGGGAAAAGGTCTCTCAGCGTATTGTCCGCCAGGCCGAGCGAGCTCTGCCCCCAGGCGCGATCATGACCCACAGCTATTCGGCGACGACCTTCGCCGTCCTGGAGCGGCTGGCCTCCAAGGGGTCGCCGATCATCGTCACCGAATCGGCCCCTCTGAACGAAGGGAGAACTACCGCTCGCCTTCTAGCCCGCCTGAGCGTGGCGGTGACCCTGATCAGCGATGCCCAGGCGGCAGCGTTCATGCCAGAGGCGGCGGCAGTGCTGGTGGGCGCCGACACTGTCTTCGCCAACGGCGCCGTGGTCAACAAGGTGGGCACCTGCGCCCTGGCCCTCCTCGCCCGAAACGCTCGCATCCCCTTCTATGTGGCAACGGAGACCCTCAAGGTTGCGCCGGGCCGACCAGGCCCCACTCAAGAAGCGCCGGAAGAAAGACAGCCGGGGCTAGCCATTCCCGCCGTCTACTTCGACCTGACGCCGTCCCGCCTGGTGACAGCCCTGATCACCGAGGAGGGCGTGTTCGCCCCCAAGGAGATACGACCGCTGGCCAGGCGAGCGCGTCAGTACCGGAAAGCCCTCTTCGCCTAGCAGAACCGTCGACTTCTCTGATATACTGCCGCCGTGCACGCTACTAGCCGTCTTCCGTTTGCCTTGACCTGCCTCGTCGTGGCTGGCTTGACCGCCGCCTTGGCCAGCGCCTGCGAGGGTGAGGAAGAAGAGGCGCCTACCGCGACGCCCACAGCGACGGAGGCTCCTGCGGTCACGGCGACGCAAACCCGACTGACTACCCCGACCGTGACGGCCACGCCAACCGCAGTGGCCAGTCCGACCGCTACGCCTACGGCGACTCCGGTGCCCAGCCCGACAGCTGTCGCCACGCCTACAGTGACCGCCGCGCCGCGCCAGCCCAGCGACTTCGCCGACTATCCCGCCGCCATCGCCGGCTACCTTACCGTCGCGGGCGGCTCGCCGTCCTGTCTCGCGGAGCTCTTCGCCGCCTGGGACATGCCCGCGCCCGTGCCTGAGTGGGCTGAGGAGCTCGACTCTGTCGATTGCGCCGCCGGCGACCTGGACGGCGATGGCGAAGACGAGTATATCCTGCGGATCACCAACCCCGTCGTGAGCGATGTCTGGCCCGATTCCGAGGTGCTCATTTTCGACCGCGGTGTCGCTGGCTACGAGGTGGCCTTCCAATCGAGCACAACGCTGGGGCCTTCTCCCCCCTGGCAGCCCGTCATCCTGGGGATCCGCGACTTCAACGGCGACGGCAAGCTGGAAGCCAGCTTCAGCGCGGACTCCTGTGGCGCGCATACCTGCTGGACATCCGTCTACATCCTGGCTTGGGATGGGCAGCAGTATGTCGACCTCACTGGCGACCAGATCACCTCGCCCTATCCGCGGGCCATCAAGTTCGTTGACACTAACGGCGACGGAGTTCAGGAACTATACGTGGCGGCGGGCCAGATCGGCTCCATTGGAGCAGGACCGCAGAGAGATAGCAACCTGACCTACGCTTGGGACGGCACCCAGTACGTCCTGGTCGAGACCGAAATCGAACCTTCCGAGTCCCTCTACTTCGCCGTCGTGGATGGCGACGAGGCCTATGCTGCCGGCGACCTCGAGAAGGCGGCGCAACTCTACAACAAGGCCATCAACGACGCCACCCTCTGGGACTGGAAGGAGGACTTCAGCGGCGTGAGCGGCCGCGATGAGCTGGTCCCCTATGCCCGCTTCCGCCTTTACCTGGCCCAGCTAGCCAGCCTGCCGGCCGACGACGAGTCTTCCGCCCAGGATCTGGTCGACTCCATCGCCGGACTGGCCGATCAGTTCCCGGCCAGCCTCCACGCCCAGGCTGCCCTGCGCTTCGCCCAAGCCTACCCCGACGGTGAGGTTACCCCCCAGGCCCTGAGCCAGGGCTGCACTGCCTTCCTGGCCTATGTGGATGACAATCGCCAGGAGTTCGATGCGGTCTGGGACTACGGCTACGCCAACCCGTCGCTCGTCCCCGAGCGCCTCTGTCCCCACTGAGCCCTGCGAAGGACGCCCGGCCCTCGCTTCCCTACCTTGCAATGGATTACAATAGGCCTTCGGCGGCTTCTTGTCATGGGTCTTTCGCGCCCACCCACAACCCAGATGAAGGACGGACAGCGTGCCTAAGGTCAAGGTCAACGACATCCAGCTATACTATGAGGTGCATGGCCAGGGGGAGCCCCTGGTGCTGATCATGGGCCTGGGAGCCAATACCCACGGCTGGGACATGCAGGTCCCGGCCTTCAGCCGCGAGTTCCAGGTCGTCGCCTTCGACAACCGCGGCTCCGGCCGCAGCGACAAGCCGGCCAGTCGCTACAGCATGCGCTTGTTCGCCGAGGACACCGCCGGCCTCATGGATGCCCTGAGCATCGCCTCCGCTCACGTCTACGGCCAGTCGATGGGTGGACTCATCGCCCAGGAGCTCGCTTTGAGCTACCCCCAGCGGGTGCGGACGCTCGTTCTGGGCTCCACCAGTTGCGGCGGCCAGCGGGCCGTCGCTGCCTCCGCCGAGCACCTTACCTTTGTGGCTTCCCTCAACACCCTCAGCCCTGAAGAAGCGGCAGAAAAGGGCTTGCCACTCATGTATAGCGATGAGTTCATCGCCCGCAAGCGGCAGGAGCTCATCGCCCGCTCCCTCGCCGAAGCCGAACTTCGCCCGCCGCTCGATGCCTTCGGGCGGCAGGTACAAGCCGCCGTGGGCCACGATACCTACGATAGGCTGCCCCAGATCCGCTGCCCCACTCTCGTCATCAGCGGTAGCGACGACAAGATCGTGCCGGCCGAGAATTCCCGCATCGTGGCCGAACGCATCCCTAACGCCGAGTTGGTGGTGCTGCCAAAGGCTGGCCACGGCTATCTGGTGGAATGCGCCGAGGAGTCCAACGCCATCGTCCTCGACTTCCTGCGCCGCCACCGGAGCGGACCCGTCAACTAGAGCATGGCATCCACAAGCAATGGACCAGTGCGGATAGCCCACGGCTTTGGCAACAACCGCCGGCGGTTGTCCCGCGCCCTCATCGGGCCGGTGGACCTCATCGAGACCGACATCTGCTTCGAGGATGGCAAGATGACTGTTCGCCACGAGCGCAAGCTGGGCCCTCTCCCCGTCCTCGTCGACCAGAGGAGATCGTTGCACCTCAAGAGCCAACATAGGCTGCGGCTCCCCCTGTGGAGATGGTACGTAGCGTTGGAGGGCAACCGCCTAGCCTTGGAGGACGTTCTGGCCAGGGCCAAGGACAGGCGAGGCTTACTTCTGGACCTCAAGGGAGAACATGGAGACCGAGAAGAGGCCTTGGCCCAGGCTTTGGCAGAAATGCTCGAGCGCATGGGCATGGAGGAACAAGCAACCATCTGCGGCCAGAATTGGTCTCTCTTGGGGCACCTGCGCGCAGCCGCCCCTCACCTAAAGGTTCACTACTCCATTGACAGCACCGACCAGCTCGAGGCCTTCCAGGCGATGTTGGAGCACGACCCCATACGCCGCATCTGCTTGAACCAGTCGCTAATAGAAAAGCCCCTGATCGAACGCTTGAAAGGCCTGGGGATGACCATCTACACCTGGACGGTAGACGACCTCTGGCGGGCCCACGAGCTGCTGGAGTTGGGCGTGGACGGGATCACCAGCAATAGTCTGGAGATGTTAGGACTCCTGGGCGAGAGCCGCCGCCGGCAGCGTCAGGCCTAGGTTCCACGCGATATCACGTGCACAGCGGTGGCCTTGAAGGAGGCCACCACCTCGTCGCCCACCTCCAGGCCCATCTCCTCCAGCGATCGCTTGGTAATGAGGGCCACCAGGGTGAAGCCGCAGTCGAGCACCATGCGCACCTGACCGCCGACCGTCGTTATGCGGCGGACGGTCCCCCGCAGGTGATTGCGAGCACTGGTGAGATGGTTATCGAGCCCGGCGGGCTCCAGAACCACATCCTCAGGACGTAGGCAGACCAGCACCTCGCCCCCAGAATCGAGGCCGGGCACCATGGCCTGGACGGTTGCACCACCCACGTCGATCGTCGCCAGGCCGTCGGCCAGAGACTGCACCCGTCCGCCAACGATGGTCTCCACGCCCACGAAGGCCGCTACTTCCTCATCGACCGGCGCAGCGAACACCTCCGCCGCCGTCCCCACCTGGCGTATGCTGCCGCCCATAATTACCGCCACCCGGTCACCCAGACGCAGGGCCTCCGCCCGGTCGTGGGTAACGAAGACGGTGGTCACACCCGTGTCCCGCAGGGCCGCCGATAGGTCGTCGAGGAGCCCCTCACGCGTGGGCTGGTCGAGGGCACTAAAAGGCTCGTCGAGCAGCAGCACCTCAGGCGCAAGGGCGAAGGCGCGGGCCAGGTTCGCGCGCTGCGCCTCGCCGCCGGAGATGGTCATGGCAGAGCGCTTGGACAGATGGGCTATGCCGAACCGGCGCATCCAATGCGCGGCCTTCTCCCGACGGACCGAGCGGGGCACTCCCCGCAGTCGCAGGCCCATGGCGACGTTGTCCGTCACCGAGCGGCGGAGAAGCAACGGATCCTGGAATACCACCGCCATACGGCGCCGCAGGGCCAGCTCGCGGCCGTCAACCGGCTGCCCCTCGAAGAGCGCCCGGCCCTGGGTGGGCCTCTGCAGCAAGGCAAGCGTCTCCAAAAGGATGCTCTTGCCCGCCCCGTTGGGCCCGACAATCACCAGCACCTCCCCTGTCAGGACGTCCAGATACGGCACCTTGATGAGCTCGGCCTTGCCGCGCCGCACCCGGACGTCCCGCAGGGAGAGCTTGGAATGACTCACGACCGCTGCTCCTGCTGCTGCACCGTCGTCAAGATCACGTTCACGACGAAGATCAGGGCCAGAAGGATGAGGGAGAGGGCGATGGCCGGCGCGAACTCGCCCTTGCTGACTTCCAACACGACCGCCGTGGTCATTATGCGCGTGTCGCCCGCCAGGTTGCCACCCACCATGATGGACGCCCCGATCTCGGAGATGGCCCCTCCGAAGCCGGCCATCACCGCCGCCAGCAGCGGCAGCTTGGCCTCCCACAGCACCAGCCAGAGCATCTGGAGCCGTGAGGCGCCCAGACCATAGATCTGAGCTCGCAGGCGCGGGTGGAGGTTGCGCAGCGCCGCCGCCGTGAAGCCGGTGACGATGGGCGCGGCGATGACCAACTGAGCGATCACCATCGCCGCGGGCGTGTAGATGAGCCGGAGGTCACCCAGGGGCCCGCTTCGCCAGAGCATGATGGCCACGAACAAGCCAACGACGACCGGCGGCAGGCCCATGCCGGTGTTCACCAGGCTAAAGGCCAGGTTGCGGCCCGGGAACTCATTGAAGGCCACCGCCGCCCCCACCGTGATGCCGAACAGAAGGGCAATCGCCGTGGCCGTACCGGACACGAGCACGGAGCGAAGGGCGATCTCCCACACCGAGTAGTCGCCGTTAGCGATGATGCGAAAAGCTTCTCGTATCCCGTCCCATACGAGGTCCACGGCTCCACCTCCCGTCAGCTAGCTCGGGGCCAGCTCCGACTCATCCTTCCCTGCATCGGGAATGAAGAGGGGCTGGCCAAACTTGTCAACGCCGAAGTCCCTGATGATATCCTGGGCGCTGTCTGAGATCATGAAGTCCACAAAGGCGGCACCGCCCTCATCATTCACCTTGTCGAACTTCTCCGGGTTCACCTGCATGACATGATACACGTTGAAGAAGACTGGATCGCCTTCAACGAGCACGACCAGATCGAGGTTCTCGCTCTGCGCCAGGTAGGTGCCGCGGTCGGAGAGGGTGTAGGCGTCTTTCTGGTTGGCGATCTGGAGGGTTGCGCCCATGCCCTGGCCGCTCTGCTCGTACCAAGAGCCACCCTCGGGGTCCCGGCCAGCATCCTCCCAGATGGCCTTCTCCTTCTTATTCGTGCCTGAGTCGTCGCCACGGCTGATGAAGGTTGCCTCGCTCTCGTAGATGGTTGCGAAGGCATCAGCCGCCGAGCTCATGCCCTCGATGCCCGCCGGGTCGTCCTCGGAGCCGACGATGATGAAATCGTTGTGCATTACCAGCTGGCGGTTGATCGCCGCCCCGCTCTCCACGAGCTCCAGCTCGGAGCTGGGCGCATGCACAAGCAGTGCGTCAGCGTCGCCACGCTCCCCCATCGCCAGGGCCTGGCCGGTGCCCACAGCGATGATCTTCACCTCGTAGTCCGTCTCGTCCTCGAACTTGGGCACCAGGGTGTCCAGCAAGCCGCTGTCGTAGGTACTGGTGGTCGTGGCCAGGATGACCTCCTCTCCTCCGCTGCCGCACCCAACCGCCATCAGTATGGCCAGCACCCCTAGCAGGGCCATCCACATCCAGCGCGTCACCATCTTGAAGCTCCTTTCTGAATCGGTATGCCAGCGTGAGCATAACGATCCCTAAAAAACTAACCACCTCCGGCAAACGCCTCAGCGAAGTCCCGACTCACGTCCGACCGCGCTGCCGCCCGAAAGGCTCGATAGCGCGCCAGGAGCTCCTCACCCTCCGGGGTGAGCTTCGTCCGCCCGCCGCCGAGCCCGCCCGTCTCGCTCCGCACCAATCGCACCCCCAGGTTGTGCTCGATCTCCCTGATCTTCCCCCAGGCCCGCCGATAGGAGAGCCCCATCCGCTCTGCACCTCCGCTGATGGAGCCCGTCTTGGCAATATGGTCGAGAAGCTCCGCTCGGTAGTCGCTGAAGACCAGCAGGCCGTCCTTCTCCACCCACAGCTTGACTCTGGGTTGCACGCCAATGCCTCCGTGAGGAACTGCCTACGCCGCCGACCGGCCACGCGCGGACATCATCCGATACGCGCCACCTAGTGTCAAGGACACAGCGATCAGCACCCACGCAAGTATACCAAACGGGTCGCAGGGCCTACGCTTCCGGCGGACGTTCGTCAGAGCCAGGGCCATCGCGAACTGGCTCGTCGTCTCCCGTCGGCGGCGGGTCGGCGGGCACCGCCGAGCTACCGGCGACAGGTGCTGAACTCAAGCGTTCCAGCGGCATGGCGCCGGCCGTTGCCTCGGGCACGGCCCACGTCTTGGCCAGGGGTACCTCCTTCAGGAAGATGGCCACCACGAGGGCAGCCAGCGTTATCCCCATGCCCAGGAGAAAGGCGTCGGCTATGGCCATGCCGAGGGCCGTGCGAGTGGCCAGCATGACCTGCTCGAACATGGCCGGCCCCTGCTCGCCCAGGCCAGCGAAGGTCTCCCGCAGCCCCGCCAGCAGGTCGGCGTTGAGGAGGGACTGAGGATTCTGAAGGCGCTCGAGAAGGTCAGGAGGCGTCGACTCCCGGACCTGGGACGGGGTTTGGGCCGTCAGCTCGGCTGAAAAGGTGCTGTTGACCATCGACCCCATGATGGCCACTCCCATGGTGCCACCCACGGAGCGAAAGAACTGGATGGCGGCAGTAGAGACGCCCAGCATTCGATAGGGGAGAGCATTCTGAACCACCAAGACAAAGATGGGCATGATCGCCCCCAGGCCGATGCCCACCACGATCATGTTGCGGGTAGCGATGGCGTTGGTAGAGGTAGCGTCCATGCGTGACATGAGGAACATGCCACCGGCCATCACCGCCAGCCCCACCACGGCGATGATGCGATAGCGCCCCCATCGACCCAAGATTTGCCCGATGATGGCAGCGGTGATGGAAAGGCTTAGCATCATGGGCATGATCACCAGGCCGGAGTTGGTGGCCGAGGAGCCAATGACTGCCTGGACGAATAGGGGAAGATAGATGATGCTGCCGAACATGGCCATGCCGGTCAGGAAGGTGACGGCAGCAGACACCAAGAAGATGGGATGGCGGAAGAGGGCAGGAGGCAGAATAGGCTCCACGGCCCGCATCTCCACAGCAGCGAAGGCCAGAGTGGCCAGGGCCGCGAAGGCCAGCAGGCCTATGATCTGAGCCGAGAGCCAGGGGTACTGCTCGTTGGCCCAGGAGAAGGCCAGCAGCAGGGGCACGACGGCCAGGATGAGCGTCGTCACGCCCCAGTAGTCTAGCTGATGCCTCACCCCGGCTCGCACGGAGGGCATCACCGAGAAGAAGACGGACAACGCCACGGCGCCCAGCGGTAGGTTCACATAGAACACCCATCGCCAGTTCAGGTTGTCAGTGATGTAGCCGCCGATAAGGGGCCCCGCCACGCTGGCGACGGCAAACACGCCAGTCATGAGACCGGCCCAGCGGGCTCGCTGGGCGGGGGGGAAGACATCGCCAATGATGGCAAAGGCGGTGGCCATAATCGTGCCCGCTCCCAGGCCCTGAATGGCCCGGAAGGCGATGAGTTGCATCATGCTCTGGGACGTGCCGCAGAGAGCCGAACCCAGCATCATTACGGCGATGCCCCCCAGGAAGAAGAACTTGCGGCCATACATATCGGTCAGCTTGCCGACGATGGGCACGGCCGTGGTGGACACGACCATGAAGCCGGTGAACACCCAACTGTAGTATTCGTAGCCGCCCAGATGGGCCACCACCCTGGGCATGGCCGTGCCCACTATCGTCTGGTCCATGGCCGCAGTGAACAGGCCCAGCAGGGTACCCGCCATGACCAGCACCTTGGTGCGGGTGCTCATCTGAGAGATGCTCTGCACCTGGGTCATGCCTTAGCTCACCATTCTCCTGGGGCGATTGCTCTGTCCTCCACCGCCTCCGCCGCCACCGACAGGGCAGTACAATCATCCTATCAGTCCTCAATGACCGCCTCAACCGCTCGCCTGGCAGCAGCCATCGCCCTGCGATATGATCGCCCTACCCAGGAGGAAGAGCTTGCGCCCGAGCGACGACGAGTTCCCGTCAGCCACCGAGAACGAAGAGCTAAAGGCCGCCATCAGAGAGCGCATCGCGGCGGAGGGGCGCATTCCCTTTCGCCAGTTCATGGCCATGGCACTCTACCACCCGCAGCACGGCTACTACTCCTCGCCACGCCAGCGGATGGGCCGCCACGGCGACTACCTCACCAGCCCCGAAGTGCACCCCATCTTCGGCTCCCTGGTGGCCAAGCAGCTATGGCAGATGTGGCAGGCGATGGGTGAGCCCCAGCCCTTCACCGTCGTGGAGATGGGGGCGGGCGGCGGCGTGCTGGCGCGCGACATCCTGGGCTGGGCAGGCAGGCGAGCCCCCGAGTTCTCCCAGGCGCTGGAGTACCGTCTCATCGAAGTGAACGAGTGGCTGGTGGAGAATCAGCGGCGCCTTCTGCGCCAGGTCGATGCCTCCTTGACCAAGGCCTCCTGGCTGCCCTCCCTAGAGGCCATCGCCGCTCAAAGCGTCGGCGGCTGCTTCCTCAGCAATGAGCTGATCGACAGCTTTCCTGTCCACCGGCTGGTCGTTCGCGATGGCCGGCTGCATGAGCTGTACGTGGAGTGGCAGAAGGAGCGCTTCGTGGAGAGCCTTGGCCCTCCTTCCACGCCTCTGCTCCAGGACTACTTCCACCGCCTGGGCCTCCTGCCCGGCGAGGGCTGCTCGGCCGAGGTGAATCTGGAGGCCCTGGAGTGGGTGAAGGCGGTGGGCAGCGTCCTCCGTCGCGGCTTCGTTCTCACGTTCGATTATGGCTATCCCGCCGCGGAGCTGTACGCCCCCTGGCGCAAGGACGGCACCCTTCTCTGCTTCTATCGCCACAACCCCAGCACGGACCCCTATGCCCGCCTGGGCCGCCAGGACATGACCAGCCACGTCGACTTCACCAGCCTTGTCCAGGCAGGCCAGGAGCACGGTCTGGAGCCGCTGGGCCTCACCAGCCAGAGCCGCTTCCTGACCGCTCTGGGCATCGCTGCAGGCCTGGAACGCAAAGCTGAGGGCGAACTCCCGCTGGAGGAGTACTACGCGCGGCGGCGGGCGGTAACGGAACTGATCGATCCCGCCAGCCTGGGCCGGATCAAGGTGCTCATTCAGGCCAAGGGCGTCGGCCGGCCGAAGCTGTGGGGGCTCGAGGAAAGCGAGCCCTAGTACAGGTCCGACAGCAGGTGCAGGTTGCCGATCTTGACGTTGGCCAGCCCTGCCTCCTTGGCCGCCTCCAGGCATTCGCTGGCGTGGCGGTGCGAGGTGGTGGACAGGTTGCCCATGAAGAAGTGGGGGTAGAAGGCCAGCAGGCTGTAGGGGATGGTCGGGTCGAGGGAGGCGATGAAGCGGGCGATCTGGCCCACCTCGCGAGCATCGACGTAGCCTGGCACGAGGAGGGTGCTGGCGATGAGGAAGGGCGGCTCTCGCCGCTGGCGGAAGAGCCCGCCCAGCCAGGCGAAGTTCTCCAGCGTTCGCTTGTTGCTCACTCCGCACAGAGCGAGGTGAAGGTTCTCGTCCCAGGCCTTCAGGTCGAACTTGATGGTGCCACCTGAGTCCATGGCCAGGGCCGCCGCCTGGCGCAGAATGGAGGGCGCCGTGCTGCCGTTGGTCTCCCAGCAGATGCGCAGGGGTCGAGCCCGCCGCTGACGTAGGGCCAGGCGGGCAGTGGCGATGGCGTGCGGCATCTGGGGCGAAGGGTCTCCGCCGAAGTAGCAGATGCAGGCCGTCCGCTCGTCTACGCAATCGGCCAACTCCTGGGCGCTCATCATGGGCGCCAGGCGGTGAGCCAGGGTGCGGTAATGCCAGTTCTGGCAGAACAGGCAGTCGAAGCTGCAGGCGCCGTAGAACACCGCCAGGTTCTTGAAGCCGTGGCTCTCCCTCTCGGCGCAGACCCACTCGGCCACGCAGTTCGTGGGCAGGGGATCGTAGTACCACTCCAGGATGCCGCTGGCGGCCGTTCCGCCCAGGTGCAGGAGCTTCCCGCCACGATTGCTGCGCAAGCCGCAGTAGCCCAGTTCACCTTCGGGGATACGGCACTCGTTGGCGCAGAAGGTGCAGGGCACACCGTCGGCGGCCTGGGGCGGCTCGACGGGCAGGCCGAACTGCCTTCGGGCCTCGGCGTGGACGGCCTTCAGATGAGGCAGCACCCGCTCGGGCTGCTGGCGGATGCAGTCCAGGCACGCCCCCAGGTTGGCGGCGATAAGGAGCGATGTCTTGCCGCAGCCCTGGCAGGTGCCCTCCTTCAAGCGAGGCGACGACAGGTAGCGGACCATCGACCTCTCTCCAGCGCCTAGTCTATCACGGCCAGCCTGACCGTCCCCCGCATTCCGTTGGCTGCAAAATGGTGGGTGCGGCGGCACCCCTCCCCAGCGGAGAAAACTACCTTCAGGCATGGAGATTCGGTAAGCCGTGAGTTAGACCCTTCCATTATGGTAAACTTGAACAACCCCAGGCTTGACTCAGCGCTTACGATCGCGCTAAAACCAGCGTGGCACCCGGAAAGGGACGGCCCTCGTATTGAACCGACGGCGGCGTGGGTGGTGATGAGGCCGGGCGCGTTTGACATGGGCTATTTCGCTTGAATCGACTTCGTCAGGAGGTGTGATGACAGGCATCAAATCTTACGGAGCTTATGTCCCCAAGTATCGTCTGGGCAAGGAAACGGCAGGGTGGGGATTTCCCGCTGAGAAGGCAGTGGCCAACTTCGACGAGGACAGCATAACCATGGCGGTCGCTGCCGGAACGGACTGTCTCAGGGGGATAGATAGATCTCAGGTGGATGGCATCTTGTACGCCACCACCACCTCCCCCTACGTTGAGAAACAGGGGGCAGCCTTGATCGCCAGCGCCCTGGACCTGCGACGGGACATCACCAGCGCCGACGTCACCGATGTGCTTCGGGCGGGGACCACCGCTCTGAGGATGGCCATGGACACTGTCCAGGCGGGCACGGCCAGCAATATGCTGGTGGTTGCCTCTGACTGCCGCATGGCAACCGCCAAGGGCGGCCTGGACCGGGCGATGGGTGACGGGGCTGTCGCTCTGCTCATCGCCAAGGACGGCGTGGTCGCTGAGGTGGAGGCGGACTACCACATCACCGACCACATGCTGGACGTATGGCGCTCCAGCGACGAAAGCACCGTCAGGAGCTGGGAAGACCGCTTCGTCATCGAGGAGGGGTTCTTCCGGGTCATTCCAGAGGCGGTATCGGCCTTCATGGCCAAGAACAACCTGACCCCCAAGGACTTCCAGAAGGCCGCTTACCACTCCAGTGACGCCCGCAGACACGCCGACCTGGCAAGGACGATGAGGTTCGAAGCCGCTCAGGTACAGGACCCCCTCTACGGCCAGGTGGGGAACACCGGTGTCGCTTTCCCCCTGATGCTGCTGGTGGCAGCCCTGGAGGAAGCCAAGCCCGGCGACAGGATCATGGTGGCAGGTTACGGCGATGGCTGCGATGTCTACTCGATCAAGGTCGGCGATGGCATCGACAAGGTCAGGCAGGAGCGCCGCGGCGTAAAGAAGCACGTGGAGGCGAAGCGGGTCCTCAAGACCTACGACGAGTACCTCCGCTGGCGAGGCCTGATGACTGTGGCCGGAGTGCGCCGGCCGACAGCCGGTGGCCCCTCCGTCTCCGCCCTCTGGCGGGAAACCGACCGGGTCATCCAGCTGTACGGCTCCAAGTGCAGGAAGTGCGGCTACGTGCAGTTCCCACCCCAGCGCGTGTGCGTGGAGTGCCACGCCAAAGATGAGATGGACAATGTCCGCCTCTCCGACAAGCCAGCGACCGTATTCACCTACGCTATGGATTACATCTCAGGCACCACCGATGTCCCCCTGGTGATAGCGGTAATAAACTTCGAGGGGGGCGGTCGCATGCTCTCCATGATGACCGATCGGGAGACTGATGAACTAAGCGTGGGTATGCCTGTGGAGATGAGTTTCCGCAAGATACGATCCGCAGGCGGTATTCACAACTACTACTGGAAATCCATGCCGGTAAGAGCGTAAGCTTTAAGGGGACGACAATGACAGAAGGTATTAGGGACAGAGTCGCCATAGTTGGAATGGGCTGCACCAAGTTCGGGGAGCGCTGGGATGTCAGCGGCCTCGACATGATGGTGGAGGCCGCCTACGAGGCTTATGAGGATGCCGGCCTGGCGCCCAAGGATATCCAGGCGGCCTGGCTGGGCACCGTCGCCAGCTTCAACACCGGTCAGCCAGCGGCGGAGGCCCTGAAGCTGGACTACATTCCCATTACGCGCGTAGAGAACGCCTGCGCCACCGCCACCGATGCTTTCAGGAACGCCTGCTACGCCGTGGCCGCCGGCATCTACGACATCGTCCTGGCGGTGGGGGTGGAGAAGCTAAAGGACACAGGATTCGCTGGCCTTACCACTGGCGTACAGTCAGGGTCGGGCGTGGAACCGCCCAGTCCGCCGCCGGTCCAGTTCGCCCTGGCGGCTACCAGCTACTTCCACACCTATGGCCTGTCCTACGATGAGGGCAAGCAGGTCTTGGGTCAGATAGCGGTGAAGAATCACCACAATGGCGCTCTCCACCCCAAGGCTCACCTGCGCCGAGAGATAACGCTAGAGCAGGTGTTGAAGGCCCCTATGATCGCCTGGCCCCTGGGCCTGTTCGATTGCTGCGGAGTCAGCGACGGCGCCGCTGCTGCCATCATCACCACGCCGGAGAACGCCCGCAAGATGCGGGACGACTACGTTCTGGTGAAGGGCATCGGCATCGCCGTGGGCGGTAGGCAGGGGATGCTCAGGGATGACTACGACTTCGTCCACTTCCCTGAGAACCTCGCTGCTGCGCGGCAGGCCTATGAGGAGGCGGGTATCACGAACCCCCGCCAGGAGATAGACCTAGCTGTAGTACACGACTGCTTCACCATCACTGAGCTGATCATCTACGAGGACCTGGGCTTCAGCTCCAGGGGCAGGGCTAAGGAAGACGTGGAGTCGGGCGCCTTCAGCCTGGAGGGTGACCTGCCGGTCAACCCGGATGGCGGCCTCAAGTGCTTCGGCCACCCCATTGGTGCCAGCGGCCTGCGCATGATCTACGAGGTCTACAAGCAGATCCAGGGCAAGGCCCCCGGCCCGCCCGAGCGCCAACTGAAGAAGACGGACATCGGCCTGACCCACAACCTGGGCGGCCGACCAGGGTCGTTTACCTGCTCGGTAGCTATTTTCGGCCGCCGGGACTAGGGCCATCGGGGAGGAACGCCACGAGGGTTGCACAATCAGCATCCGTCAAGAAATAGGCGCTGCCAACAAAGCGAATGGTTCGCGGGAGAGCTGAGTGCTGGAAAGTCAGGACTCAGCCCTTTCCTGAATGGGCAGGGCTAGAAGGGAGAAGGGCACATCTGATGTTAGAGCTTTGCTTCTTGGGTTCAGGCAATGCTTTCACCCCCGGCGGGCGGTACTGGAGCTCGTTCCTGCTCAACGGCCGCTACCTGTTCGACGCGCCGCCCACCCTTCTCCCCCACCTGAAACGTCTGGATGTTCCGCTGACCGACATCCGCACCGTTTTCATCAGCCACTTTCACGGCGACCACTTCCTGGGGCTGCCCTTCCTCCTTCTGGAGTACCTTCATATGACGCCGCGACGAGAGGACCTATACATCGTGGGCCCGCCCGGCGTTGAGGAGATGATTGAAAGGCTGGCCGATATGGCCTTCCCCAACCTCAGTCATGCCGACGCCGGCTACCAGCGCCGCTACCTGGAGGTCGAGACAGGCCGACAGCAGACGGTGGACGATCTTAGCTTCCAGGCCTTCCCCATGAACCACGCTGGCGGGAAACTAGCCTGCTTCGGCTACAAGCTGCGCTTGGCTGACAAAGTGCTCGCCTACACAGGCGATACAGACCTCTGCGACGAGCTCTTCCTTCTGGCGGAAGGGGCAGACGTGCTGGTGCTGGACTGCAACTATAGCCAAGGCAAAGGGCCGGATCACCTGAGCTTCGGCGACGTGCCAGATATCAGAAGGCGGCTGCCACCGTCCACCACCATCATCCTCACCCACCTGGAGGCGGAGCCCGATGTCAGCGGCCTGGAAGGGGTGCTGGTCGCTCAGGACTTCGCAACCTTCCGCTTCTCCTGATAACGACCCGTCAGAGGAATACTGGAATCCTTCCACCGTCTCAGCTTTCTAGCCGCTGCTCCAGCAGAACCCTCTCCTTGTTTCAATCGTCTAGCCACGTGTTTGCCCAAGAGGGAATTGCCGATATAATAGACCAGCGAAATGGGAAGCGGGCAGGACAGCTTGGACGACCTAGAAGAATCCCTTCACCAGAACCTCCTGATCACCTCGGTGGATCGCGTCCTGAACTGGGCCCGCAGGTCTTCCCTCTGGCCGGTCACCTTCGGGCTGGCCTGCTGCGCCATCGAGATGATAGCCACCGCCACTCCCCGCTATGACATCGCCCGCTTCGGGGCCGAGGTGTTCCGGCCTTCGCCTCGCCAAGCTGACTTCATGATCGTGTCGGGCACTGTGACCTGGAAGATGGCGCCTGTGGTGCGGCGGCTCTACCTGCAGATGGCCGAGCCCAAGTGGGTGATCTCCATGGGAAGCTGCGCCAACATCGGCGGGCCTTTCGCCTACGGCTACAGCGTGCTGCCCGGCGTCAGGTTGATCATCCCCGTCGACGTGTACGTGCCCGGCTGCCCACCCCGACCGGAGTCATTGCTCCAGGGGTTAATGCTTCTTCAGCAGAAGATCGACCGCATGAGCATCGGCGGCGAGCGGGAGCGGGAGGAGCCCAGCGGCGACTTCTCCAAGTACCTGCCGCCGGACGACCCCGTGCGCAAAGAGCTGGAATCCCTGTTCCCACCGTTCCCGCGATACGAACGCTCGCCTGAGCAGGAGAGGTTAGCAAGATAGTGTACGGTTTGGGCATCGCCAAGGGCCTGTTCATTACCCTGAGGCACCTGTTCCGGCGACCTTTCACCATTCAGTACCCCGAGGAGGTGCGCCACATGCCGCCGCGGGCTCGCACCAACCTCCTCTGGTTCGACGAGCGCTGCACCGGCTGTAGCACCTGCGCCCAGGCCTGCCCCGACGGCTGTATCCTGGTGGCCACCAGCCCTCGCGAGGACGGCAGCCTGAACAAAGACCGCTACGAGATCGACTTCCGCCTGTGCATGTTCTGCGGGCTGTGCGTGGAGGCCTGCCCCTACGAGGCCATCCAGGCGGGCGGGCCCTTCGACGATGCTGTCTACGTCTTCGACGATATGTACAGGGACAAGCACGCTCTGACCCGTATGGCCCAGGCCTACCTGGAGAGCCACGACTACACCTATCCCAATGGCAAGAAGGCCCCCAGGCCAGGCGAGCTGGTGGCGGTCAAGTAAGGAAGAGAAGTGGCTACCATCATCGTCGACGACAATCCAATAGAGACGCCCGAGGGGGCGCCTCTATTGGAAGCCCTGCGCAATGCGGGCATCTACATCCCCAGCCTCTGCTACCTGGAGGGCCTACCCCCTTACGGTGGCTGCCGCATGTGCCTGGTGGAGATCGAGGGGTTGCGCGGCCTCCAGCTATCGTGCACCAGTCGGGTCACCGAGGGCATGATCGTCCGCACCAACACCCCCCAGGTGGTGGAGGCCAGGCGAGCGGTCCTCTCCCTCATCCTGGCCAATCACTCTGACCGCTGCCTCACCTGCCATCGGGTGATGAAGTGCAGGCCCGGCGACACCTGCCTGCGGGACAACCTGGTGACCCATCGCTGCGTCACCTGCTCTAAGAACTACCGCTGCGACCTCCAGACCGCCTGCGACATCGTGGGCATGGCCGGCTACGAGCCCTGGCTGGACGAACTCCGCACCTACTACCTGACGGAGCCGCCGCAGGCCGATAGGGCCAACCCCTTCCTGGAGTTCGACCCCCAGATGTGCATCCTCTGTACCCGCTGCGTGCGGGCCTGCGACGAGATTCGCCACACGGGAGCCATAGCCCTGGCCGACCGCGGCTGGGACACACATATCGCCTTCGGCGCCGGTGGCGCCGTCCATGAATCCAACTGCGACTTCTGCGGCGCCTGCATCAACGTCTGCCCTACGGCCACCCTTATGGAGAAGCCCAACAAGTGGGCGGCCGGCCAGGTCGAGGGTTGGGTGCCCACCGCCTGCGCCTACTGCAGCGTTGGCTGCACCATCAGCCTGGGGGTGAAGAGGGGGCGGGCGGTGATCGTGCGACCGGAGCCCTCTAACCCCGTCAGCGATGACCAGCTCTGTATCCGCGGCCGGTTCCACTACGATGCGGTCAGGGACGACGACCGCCTGGGACAACCCCTGTTGCGCCGGGACGGCGAGCTAGCCGCCGCTTCCTGGGACGATGCCCTGGAGTCGGCCGCATCGCGGCTGGCAGCCATCAGGGAGGAGCACGGACCGGAGGCCATTGCCTTCCTGGGCTCACCCTTCGCCACCAACGAGGAGAACTACCTGCTCCAGAAGCTGGCCCGGGCAGTCGTTGGAAGCAACCACGTGGGCTCCAGCGGCGGCGCGGTGATAGACGCGGTGGCCCAATCGCTGCGCCGAGCCTTCGGCACGGAGGTGCTGCCCACCGATATGACCGACCTGGCCAAGGCCAGGACGATCCTGGTGGTGGCCGGCGACCTTGAGTCCAGCCACAACGTGGCCTGCCTGCGAGTGAAGGACGCGGTCGTGCGCAACGGCGCTCGCCTAGTCGTGGTCACGCCCCGCTGGGGCGAGCTGTGCGACTTCGCCCAGGTCTGGCTGCGGCCCGATCCCGGCCAGGAGGCGCACGTCCTGGCAGCCCTGGCCCACGTCCTGTTGCAGGACGAGGAACTGGTGGCCTCCCTTAAGGAGTCCCCTCCGGCGGGGCTAGAGGATCTGGCCAAGGCTTCCGTGCCTGGCCTGAGCGACGAGCTGGCCGATGCTATCAGCCGGGCGGCCCTCACCTTTGCCGACGCCGCCAAGCAGCCGGCCGGCGAGAGGCGCATCGCTATCGTGCACGCTGTCCCTCACCTGGGAGCGCAGTCGGCAGAGACGGTGACGGCGGCCCTGGCCAACCTGGCCATCCTCTCCTGTGGCCCGCAGGAGGCAGCGCGGTCGCTGTTCGTCCTGCCGCCGGAGGTCAACGTCTGGGGCCTGCAAGACATGGGCGTGACGCCTGGCCTGCTGCCCGGGTATCGGCCCGTAGAGGATGAAGGAGCACGCAAGGAGGTGGAGAAGGCATGGAGCGTCAGCCCGCCATCGGCGGCGGGCCTGGGCTTCCGGGAAGCCCTGACCGCCATCCAGGAAGGGCGCATTAAGGCGATGGTAGTGCTGGCTGATAACCCCCTGTTCGTCGCGCCCGACAAGGCCTGGGTGAGGAACTGCCTGTCGTCCCTGGACTTCCTGCTGGTCATCGATAGCCTGCTCTCGGACACGGCCCGCCTGGCACAGGTGGTCCTGCCGGACGTAGGCGTCTTCGGCAAGGACGGCACCTACACCAGCGCGGATCGTCGCATCCTCCGTCTGCGGGGCGCCGTCGCCCCTATCGGCCAGGCGCGTCCTGCCTGGCGAATCCTGACCGAGCTCGGCGCTGCCGTAGCGCAACGCCTGGGCCTGGACGGCAGCACCTGGGACTACTCTAGCCCTGCCCGGATCATGGACGAGATAGCCAGCCTGGTGCCCCTTTACAGCCAGGCTCGCTACAGCGAGCTGGAATCGGGAGCCCAGCAGGCCTTCGCAGGCCTTGAGCCCCAGGCCGCTGTCCTCCAGCCCCTTGCCCTGGAGCCGACGGCGGCCGGCGAGGGCCTGGCACTCACCACCAGCCGCACCCTCTACACGAGCTGGGAGGCGGCCGCCATCCACTCGCCCGAGGCCGACAAGCTGCATCGGGAGGAGTTCGCGGAGATGAACGCCACCGACGCCGCGGCTCTGGGCGTCGAAGATGGCCAGGAGGTCGTCCTGGCCAACGAGCGGGGCGAGCTGACCATCCGCGTCAAGATCAGCGACAGCGTCCTGCCAGGAAGCGTTTTCGTGCCCCTCTACTACGACGGCGGTGCGGTCACTGCCCTGTTCGGCCGCGAGGACGGCGCCCTGGCCCGCGTGAGGATCACGGCGAAGCGGTTGGCCCCTTCGCTACGCGCTGAGAATACCAGCGGACAGGCGACATAGGCCCGGGTAGTCGGGCCGGCCCGGCGAGCGCCATCGCCCACGAGCTCGATCGGGGGAAATCAAATACGTCTTTAGGCATGTCCTCAGGTTGCCGCCCGAAAAGGTTCCGGCCACATAGACTGGGCCGCACTCGCCCTGCCGGGCCACGTTGACAACGCGGCTACTCCAGATGAAAGCTGTGAATCACCTCGTCCAGAGTTGCCTCATCCTGTTCAAAAGTGGCAGGCATGCTGAAACCCATGACCCAGAAAGCCTGAGTTCCCTGAATTACAATCACATACTTGCATTTGAGAGCGTAGCCCTCCCCCGTGCCGCTGAACACGACCTCGTAGGCTGGGGTCCCATCGTCCAGCGTTATCTCGCCTTCGGAAACCAACTGATAATTACCCCAGTATTGACCCAGCCCCTGGCTTAGCTGCGGTGCATAGTCGGCAAGGGTGGTTCCCTCCCCCACTGGCTGTACAGCAACGCTCACACCGGGGAGTCCCTCCGCAGATGCGAGGGCGACGGCTTCCCCGGGACGACTTGTAGGAGTCTCCATCCATCCTGCGGGGTAGCTTATGGAGAAGCCATGCTCAGCGCTCGTGTAGGTGCCTGCCGGGCCGGGAGTTGGGGGGACATAGGTATAGGTTGACAGGACCCTGAAGCTATCCATTACGGCACCTATTAGCTCTTCCTGTTGGTCAAAAACGGCGGGCTCTGCCCTTACTCCAGCCCAAAAGACCTGCTTGTCACGCAGCAACGTGACGTACCTGAATTTCTCGACTTTACCGGCCCCGATGTCTCCTCCGCCCACTAGTTCGTAGCCGGGGGTGTCTTCACCTATGGTAACGTCACCCTCCGAGATCAGCTCGAACTGGGGCATGTCTTCCATATATGTTTTGCTTTCTGATACAGCATCGGCCAGGGACATCTCTTCGGTCTTGTATTCCACGGATACACTCACGGCGAGATGTCCTTCAGGGTCTCTGAACTCGATAGAGAAATACGTCCCTACCCCCCGTGCGCTCTCGGCCCACCCCTCAGGATATTCGATGGAAAAGCCGTGCTCCGTGTTCTCATAAGGAGTCATGGGTATGAGCGTAGGTGTTGGAGTTAGGTCGCCTTCCCCGCCGCCGCAGGCGCTCAGCATCGCCAGGGAGATGGCAAAGAGAAGAGCCATCGCCACGCTCGCTATCCTCATTGTGCTACCTCCATACTCGGTGGCCCCGTTCAACTCACGGCGGCCACATACTACTCGCAGGCGCGAGGGTTGGCAAGGAGGTGGGCGGCCCCTCGGCACCACGGACCACACCAGGGCGTTAGCCAACTGAGAAACTCAGGCGACCTCAGCTCCCTTCGAATTTGAAGCTCCGTAGATCGGTCCACTGACCCTCCTTCACCGTCACCTTGTGGCCGTGTCCCCCTACTCCCCCTATCACGTACCACGTCATGGGCC
>Ga0307439_1000152_pt1 | contig 50996 bp, 53 predicted proteins | sample SalMarWE160490MG_FD_202142 | JGI IMG/M metagenome (GOLD analysis project Ga0307439, IMG submission 202142) | Salt marsh sediment microbial communities from the Plum Island Ecosystem LTER, Massachusetts, United States - WE1604-90 | ecosystem: Environmental > Aquatic > Marine > Intertidal zone >... | reverse complement strand
TGCGTCTGACCGACCGAGTTGTCGGCAGTTGCCGTCAAGTATGCCGAGTTTCAGGAGTTGGGGGTGGACGTGCTTGCCGTCAGCGTGGACAGCAACTACTCCCACAAGGTTTGGCAAGAGGTGGAACTGTCCAAAATGGTGGAGGGCGGTGTCCCCTATCCCATGCTCTCGGATCCTGGAGGCAAGATCGGCTCCCTGTACGGAGTGTATGATGAGCAGAAGGGGGTGGATGTCCGCGGTCGCTTCCTTATCGATCCGGATGGAGTGATCCAGGCCATGGAAATCTTAACCCCACCAGTGGGCCGCAACGTGGCAGAAGTCATACGCCAGTTGAAGGCTTTCCAGCACCACCAAGCGACCGGCGAACTGATGCCTTCCGGGTGGCAGCCAGGCAAGCCTACTTTGCCGCCAGAGAGCGAGACCCTCAGAATGGCTGGCAAGGTTTGGGAGGTTTGGAAGCCAGAGATGGCCTTCTGACGGCTGGCGAATAGCGGGCGATGATATCGGGGATGCCCGTGGCCTATTTCTCAGCCATCTCGTCCACCTCTTCGGCACCCTCCGCCAGGAACTTGTCCTCATCGGCCGTCAGGATGCTGATTAGGCGGGCGAATTCGCCAGCATGTACCCGCTCTTCGTTAGCGATGTCAATGAGGACCTTCTTGGCCAGGGGATGGTCGGTGGCCTCGGCGTGGGCCATGTAGAGGTGAACTGCCTCGTGCTCGGCGGCGAGGTCCAGGCGGATGGCACGGACCAACTCTTCGAGGGTGAGCTTGCGAGCGGGCACCATGCCGGGGAAGGGATTGAGGAACTCGGGCATTTCTACACCTCCTCTGATCGTTCTTCGTATGGCATCAAGATACCATTCCTTATGCCTGACTAGTCTAGCCAGCGGCCCTGTCTTTGGACTTGAAGCCGACGTTGACATGAGTTCCGTCACAGAAGGGCTTGGTGTTGGAGTTGCCGCAGCGGCAGAGGGCAATGGTCTTGCCTTCTACCCGGAACTCGTTGCCGGCGGCATCAACGATCTTTGCGGGGCCCTTCACTAGGTAAGGACCGTCATCCAGAGGAGTGATCGTGGTCTCTGCCATAGCATCCTCCTTCCCGAGGCTACCTCGACGGAAGCAGTTGTAGGGCTTTTCCTGTGCGCTCGGGCACCATGCCGGGGAAGGGATTGAGGAACTCGGGCATTTTTCCGCCTCCTAGGGTGATCCCGCTCCCGGTGAGCAGGTCAACGGCGCAAGAGCTCGATCGATTCCTTCCAGGCTCTGATGTGCTCTTTCTCGTCGGCCATATTCCTTTCCATGAGTTCCCGTGACTCGTCGTCGAAGTTGACGCTGCTCAGGAAACCTTGGTAGTCCCTTACCGCTCGCTCTTCTACCAGGATGTCCAGCTTCAGAGCGGGTACCTTGCCTGCCAGAGTGGGCAGGAATCCGATGATCCATCCGGCGACTGCGAAGAGAGGGCTGAGCCTGGAGGGGGTGCTACCAAGGTCTCGTACCCGGGAGACCAAGTCATCGAAATGCTCCCGCTCATTGGCCGTGGCGTGGATCAGCCTCTGAGCTATCTCCTGCCTTCCTCGAAATCTCCACATCTGGGCACGGTATATCTGCACTGCCATGGCTTCTACCTTAACCACGGTGTTGAGTGCACGGATGATCTTCTTGTCGCGCATTTCTGACCCCTTGCGATTCCATGGCCTCTGTCTCAGTGGCCGCGCTCGCTCTGGCCTTGAAGCTGACGTTGACGTGAACCTGTCACGGAACGGCTTGTTGTCCGAGCCAGCGCACCGACACAGGGCAACTGTCTTGCCCTCTACCTGAAACTCGTTGCCACCGGCTACTGCAGCCGCCCTTCGACTGCCTCTCGGTTGATGTTTCTGAAGAACGCCTCAATGTAGTCGGCCCGCTTCAGGCCGTAGTCTAGCATGAAAGCGTGCTCGAAGACATCCATGACCAGAATGGGAAGACAGCCCGCCAGATGGCCGGCCTCGTGCTCATTGATCCACTGGTTGAGCAGCCTTCCGCTCACGTTGTCCTGGTAGAGTATGGCCCAGCCGATTCCCCGCATGGCGCCGGTGCCCTTGAAATCGGCCTCCCAGGCTTCGTAGCTGCCGAAGTCGGCGGCCAGCTTGTCGCGCAGCTTGGCGGATTGGCCCAGGTCTCCTTTGCCGCCGAGGTTTTCGAAGTAGTACTCGTGCAGCCGCATGCCGTCGAACTCGAAGCCCATCCTTCGCTTCAGCTCGGCGTATTCGGGCGTGGCGAACTTGCCCTCGTTGGCCATCTGGCTAAGAAGGTCGAGCAGCTTGTTGGTGTTGGTGACGTAGCCCTGGTAGAGGGTGAAGTGATTCCTCAGCAACGTCTCGCTGAAGCCCTCCGTCCCTATCAGGTGGCTGTAGTCCTTCGCCTCGTAGGCCATGGTCGGGACCTCCTCTCCTAGCGCTTCGCCGCTGTGGGCAAAGAGCCTGGGGGTGCTATACTTTACCTACAGATAAATTTTAAGCACGGCCAACCGCACCGTCAAGATCATCGGCAAGCCGCGGTTGAAATACCTCGGCGGGCGAATCGCCGGAGAGTACTTGTAGCCGACGGCCCAAGAACATAAGATGTCTCCCACCGGAGCCGAGCCCAGGCAAGGAAGGAGGGGTGATGTGGCAGGCACAGTAGTCAATGATATGAGCATCCTGATCGGCGGCGATGCGGGCCAGGGGGTGGAATCGAGCGGAGCGGGCTTGTGCCAGGCCTTCGCTCGCGGCGGGCTCCAGGTCTTCGCCATGCAGGACTATCGGTCTCGCATCCGCGGCGGGCACAACTTCTACCAGATCCGCCTGTCGGAGCGGACGACCTATTCCCACAGCAGCCCTGTGCACCTCGTTCTCGGCCTCACGGCGGAAACGGTGCGCCTCCACGTGGACAACATCGTCGAGGGGGGGGCCGTGATCTATCCGGAGCGGGTGAAGGTGGACGAAGAGGCCCTGAAGGAGCGAGGCGTGCAGTGCTTCGCCATGCCCCTGACGGCCATCGCCGAGGAGCAGGGCAGCCGCATCATGACCAATACGGCGGCGCTGGCTGCGGCGGCGGGCGTCTGCGGCTGGCCGCGCAACTACCTGGAGAGCGTGATAGGGGACAACTTCCAGGTGAAAGGACCCCAGGTGGTGGAGAGCAACCTGGCGGTGGCGAAGGCCGCCTATGACCAGGCGCAGGAACGCTACGCCGCCGCCTTCCCTTACAAGCTGAAGCCCCTGGAGGCGCCGCCGCGCATGCTCATCGGCGGCAACCAGGCCATCAGCCTGGGGGCCCTAGCAGGAGGCTGCCGGTTTGTGTCGGCCTATCCCATGACGCCGGCCACCTCCATCATCGAGTGGTTATCGGGGTTGCCCCGCGGCCTGGGCGTGGTCACCAAGCACGCCGAGGACGAGATCGCCGCCGTCTGCATGGCCATCGGTGCCTCCTACGCGGGAGCACGGGCGATGACAGCGACCTCTGGCGGCGGCTTCTCCCTGATGGCGGAGGCTCTGGGCCTGGCGGGCATGACCGAGGTGCCGCTGGTGGTGGTGGAGGCGCAGCGGGGCGGACCGTCCACCGGCCTTCCCACCCGCACCGAGCAGGGAGACCTGCTATTCGTCATCAACGCCTCGCAGGGGGAATTCCCCCGCGTGGTGTTGGCGCCGGGAACGGTGGAGGAGTGCTTCGAGGCCGGCTGGCGGGCCTTCAATCTTGCCGAGCGCTACCAGTGTCCGGTGATCATCCTTTCCGACCAGTTTCTGGCCAGTTCCCTGCGTACTCTGGACAAGGGGGCCATCGACTTCTCGACGGTGAGCATCGACCGGGGCCAGTTCCTCTCGGCGGAGGATCTGGAGCGGATGGAGGATGGCTACCGTCGCTTTGAGTTCACGGATTCAGGCATCTCGCCGCGGGCGGCGCCGGGTCACCCCAAGGCGGTGTACGCTGCCAGCAGCGACGAGCACGACGAGTACGGGCGCATCACCGAGGAGATCACCAACCGGCGGCGGATGATGGATAAGCGGATGCGCAAGCTGGCCACAGCAGCGGCGGAGGTGCGTCCACCCAAGCGCTACGGCCCGGAGCAGGCCGACGTGACCCTGGTCTGCTGGGGGTCGAGCTATGGGCCCTGCCGGGAGGCGGTCAACCTGCTGAACTCCAACGGCGATAGTGCCAACCTGGTCCACTTCAGCGACCTCTGGCCCTTCCCCGAGGACGAGGCCGCCCGGATGCTGAAGGCCTGCCGTCACACGGTCGCGGTGGAGCAGAACTACACGTCGCAGTTGGCCCGCCTTATCCGCATGTGCACCGGGCTCAGCGTAGACCGAGCCATCAACAAGTACGACGGCCGACCCTTCTCGCCCGAGGACATCGTGGCCGAGCTGAGGTAGGAGGTGAGCGATGGTCACAAGGACGGACGCCAAGATCTTCGACACGGCGATAGAGGTCACGTGGTGCGCCGGCTGCGGCGACTACGCTATCCTCAAGGCGCTCAAGCTGGCCCTGGCCGAGCTGGAGATCGCTCCCCACCAGGTGCTTCTCGTCTCAGGCATCGGCTGCGGCAGCAAGCTTCCCGACTACATGAACGCCAACGGCTACATGACCATCCACGGCCGTCCTCTGGCGGTGGCCACCGGAGCCAAGCTGGCTAACCCCGAATTGCACGTCATCGTAGCCGACGGCGACGGCGATTCTTACGGCATCGGTGGCAACCACTTCGTGCACACCTGCCGGCGCAACCCCAACATCACGCAGATCGTGGAGAACAACCAGATCTACGGCCTGACCAAGGGCCAGTATTCGCCGACCAGCGATGCCGGCTTCATCACCACCACCTCGCCCGACGGCGCCATCGAAGCGGCCTTCAACCCAGCGGCCATCGCCCTGGCCGCGGGGGCCACCTTCATCGCCCGCTCCTTCTCCGGCGACCCCAAGCACATGGCCCAGGTCATCGCCGAGGGCGTCCGCCACCGGGGGTACGCCCTGATCGACGTGCTGCAGCCCTGCGTTACCTTCAACCGGGTGAACACCTACGCCTGGTATCGCGAGAGGGTTTATCATCTGGAAGAGGAAGAGGGCTACGAACCCAGCGACCGCACGGCGGCCTGGCACAAAGCACAGGAGTGGGGCGAGCGGATTCCCCTGGGCGTCATCTACCGGGTAGAGGGGGTTCCCACCTACGAAGATCAGGTGAAGGCGCTGGAGGACGGCTCGCCGGCCAGTCGGTTAGGAGAGCTGGCCAGGGCGCCAGCGCTCGAGCAGTACGAGAGCCTCAAGGAGCGGTTCGTATAGCCCGGGAGGGGAGCGGCAAGATGGAGTACCGAGAGTTCATAGCCCAGGTACAGGCGAGAGGGAAGCTGGCGTCCTTCGAGGAGGCTGAGGCAGCGACGCTGGCGGTGATGCGAGCCCTAGCCGAGGTCGTTTGCCGAGAGCGAGCGGCCACGATGCGCACCTGCCTGCCCGCTGAGCTCTCCTGCCTCCTCGAGCGTTGCCGGCCGGAGACGGACCCCTTCATCGACGTTCAGACCTTCATCGGCTGGGCGTCGGAGGGCCTGGATGCCGTCGGCATGCCCGACAGGACCCTGGGCGGCCTGGATCTGCTCGCCGTTGATGCTGCCGACGAGGCGGTGCGCCGCTGCGGCTGCGTCTTCTGCGTGCTCAAGTCCTGCATGGACGAAAGCGTGCACGAGGCCTTGGCCTGCGAGCTGCCGGAGGAAGTCTGCGACTGGTTCCGCGCCGCCTGAGGCCGTTACGACCATGAGGAACCAGAAGCGGCCGGAGGGTCTATCGCCGACCGAGGGGGTCGATGCGACCCACCGCATCGCTGCCCTGGAGATCATGTGGCGCTGCCTGCGCTGTGGCGAGCTCTGGTATCGCCAGGCTCCCATGCCGGAAGCTTGCCCGTCCTGCGGCGCCCCTCGCGAGGAGTTCGTGCTGGTGGCAGAGGACTGACGCCCAGCGTGGGTCGGCCTTCGCCCCGCGAGAAGTGCGCGCCTGTCCCATCGCTAGCCCTTGAGGATGCCTAGCCCCACGCCCATCGCTACCACGAACCAGACGATGGCGTCGGCCAGCAGCAAGGCGGCCGGCGTCTTGAGAACGAGAGACGGCAAGCCCTGAGGTCTCCATTGGCGCCTGCCGATGCGGATTCTGAAAGTTGCTGACGACCCACAGGCGGGAGTTGACGAGTGGGCGATTGTTGCACTATAATATGTAGAAAGTGGAGAAACTCTTGCCATAGGAGGCAGTCATGACGGAGAACGTATCGACCGCCCGCCTTGGCGGTTGGAACCTTACCTTCCGCTACGTGGACGTTATCCTGCCTTTCGCCTTTCTTCTGCGCGTTGCTATGGGCTGGATTTTCGTCTGGTCGGGGTTCGACAAATTGCTAGGCGACTGGACATCGGCGGGCTTCTTGGTCAACGCCACCAGCGGGCCGCTAAAGGGCTGGTTCGTGGATCTGGGAACCAACAGCGCAGCCGTCGATGTCATCGATGGCCTGGTCATCTCGGGCCAGATCCTCATCGGCATCGCCCTGATCCTAGGCATCATCACCCGTTTCACCCTATTCTGGGCTGGGGCGATGATGTTCATGTTCTACATCGCCCAGTTCCCGCCGGCGCACAACCCGTTCCTGGATGAGCACATCGTCTACATCGGGGTGTTTCTCCTTCTGGGTGCGCTTGGAGCGGGGCGAATCCTCGGCCTGGACGGGCTCATAGAAAAGCTACCCATCGTGCGCCGGGTTCGGGGTGCTGAGTACTTGTTGGGATAGAACGGGCGGATCGTGCGGACGAACTAGGGCCAAATTGCAGAAACCTGAGTGGCAAATCAATACCGTATGGTAAACCTGCATGGAGGTAATAGGAAGTGTCTGAGATAACGGTGGATTGCACAGGGGAAACCTGTCCGATCCCTTTAGTTGAAACCCGGAAGGCCTTAAGGAAGGCAAAAGAAGGTGACATTGTGGAGGTTATCGGGACTCATCCTTCTTCCAAGAAAGAGATACCAATGGCCGTCAGAGCTCTAGGACTGGAACTTATAGGCATTCAGGAGAAAGACGGAGTCTGGAAGATAAGGATACGGAGGTAGAGGGGAAGTAGCTATGGCTGACAAAGCTACGCTGGTAGTTCACAGCGGGGACATGGACAAGGTTTACAGTGCCCTCATCATAGCCAATGGGGCACTGGCGATGGGGATGGAAGTATCACTCTTTTTCACCTTTTGGGGGCTTCAACGCCTCAAGAAAGGTGGGTTGGAAAGCGGACCACTATCAAGAATGAACATGCTAGGCCTCGGCAAGTGGATGGTTAAGCGGAAAATGAAGAAGGCCGGTGTGGCCTCTTTGGAGAAGCTGCTGCAGGACTTCAAGGAGCTTGGAGGCAAAATCCTTGCCTGCGACATGACCATGGAAATAATGGGGATAGAGAAAGAAGACCTGCGCGATGATTTGATATCAGATTACTGTGCGGTGGGTACTTACATAAGTGAGGCAAGAGAATCAAGTGTGACCCTCTTCATATAGGCGGGAGCGAGATATGTTAGAGAGGCGACAGGTGTATCTGGACAACTCAGCAACCACCCGGTTGGATGAACGGGTATTGGACGCAATGAAGCCGTATTTCTTCGATAAGTACGCCGTTGCCACCTCGGAGTTTGCCTACTCTCAGGGCATAGAGGCTCGGGAGGTCCTGGACAGTGCTAGAGAAGCCCTTGCTGCGGCTCTGGGAGCGGCGCCTGGAGAGCTTATCTTCACCTCAGGAAGCACCGAATCCTCAAACACCGCTCTGAAGGGAGCGGCGCTGGCTCTTGGTAACAGGAAAGGGAAACACATAATTGTGTCAAAAATCGAGGATTTCCCTGTACTCCACAGCGCAAGAGCCCTTGAGAAGCAGGGCTTCCGGGTCACCTATCTGGATGTAGATAGTGACGGCTTTGTGAACCTCGACGAGCTTCGAGGTTCCATCACAGATGAGACCATTCTGGTTTCCATCCAGCATGCCAACCAGGAGATTGGCACCATTCAGGATATCGCTAGTGTTGGTCGCATTTGCGGCGAGAAAGGGGCACTGTTTCATACTGATGCAACCCATACCTTCACTCGGGTTCCCCTCGATGTTAGTAGGATACCTGTGGATCTAATTACGGTATCTGCCCATACCATCCATGGGCCAAAAGGCATCGGAGGACTGTACGTCCGTCAAGGGACAAGAATAGCCAAGTGGGTAGATGGGGGATTCCAGGAGTTCGACCTTAGGGCCGGGCTGGAAAACATACCCGGCGCAGTGGGATTCGCCAAAGCGGTAGAGCTGGTCACGCCGGAAGAAACAAGCAGGTTGCAATCGATGCGTGACCGTATTATTGACCGCATACTTGCCGAGATACCGGATACTACCCTCAATGGCCATCGCTGGAAGAGGCTCCCGCAGAATGCCAATATTTCGTTTCACTTCATAGAGGGTGAATCTATCACCCTGCATCTGGATATGCACGGTTTTGCTGTGAGCACCGGCTCTGCCTGTTTCAGCCGCTCTCTGGAGGGCAGCCACGTTATCTTTGGGATAGGTGGTGACCACGAAAGGGCACACGGGTCAATTCGTTTTACTTTCGGGCGTTACAACACCATGGAAGACATCGACGCCGTGGTTCAGACACTGGCTGAGGTGGTGCAGGAGCTGAGAAGCATCAGCCCACTGGGCAGGTAAAGGAAGAGCAGGAGAGTTAGAGATGAGATCTCCATATAGCGAAACGGTACTGGAGCACTTTCGCCACCCGCGCAATGTAGGCAAGATTGAGAATGCCGACGGAAAGGCGATAGAAGGCAGTCCAGCCTGCGGCGATATGGTGTCCGTATATATTAGTGTTGAGCCCAAGACGAACACGATCTCAGCAATCAAATTCGAATCTTATGGCTGTGCTTCTAACATCGCTACTGGTTCTATCATTACGGAACTGGCCAAGGGAAAGACATTGGATGAAGCCAAGAAGATTACCTGGCAGGAAGCTTCAGAAGCACTGGGAGGGCTTCCCAAAATCAAAGCCCATTGCTCGGTACTTGCCATAGAAGGTTTGCGTTCGGCCATTGAAAATTACGAAGAGCGCCATGGTCTGGTCAAGGAGAGGAATCCGACCACGGTAGAGGTGGTGCGTAAGCGCCTTAAGAAGGTCATGAACCCTATGGCTGGGTTAGACTTGGTGCGTACAAACCTGGTGCGGGGCATTGAGGTAGAAGACGGCACTGTCCAAGTGGTGGTCGACTTGCCTCCGGACCACCAGTTTGCTTCTGCAATAAAGGAAGAGATAACGGAGAAGATAGAACCCCTGTGGGATGTGAAAGAAGTAGCGGTTGTATTCATGGAGTAGAAGTCCGGCAAGACTCTACGAGCGCGGTCGCAATTACTAGTCCAAGCGGGGTTAGGGCCCAAATCCACTGAATAGGCCTTTGACTCGCTGCTCCAGCAGATCAAGGCAATCGGATGAAACACTGCGATATCAATCAAGCCCCAGGTTTCAGTAGATAGCATTTTGCCGTGTACCTCTTGTGCCCTACGCCCCGATACTGATCGCGGGCGCGAGGGTTGGCAAGGCGATGCGCAGGCCACCCACCCCCCACCACCGGTTGCCGCGTCTCGCTATGCTATGCAGCTTCGAGGGCAGTGTGCTCACCTTAGCTCGCCTGCCTAGGTCTACGGCACCGAACAAGTGGCAGCCCTTGACAACCTGCCTGCCTCAACGGTAGTTTTCGCCTGGCGACAAGAGGGTCCGGTACCGGGGAGGGGCAGCCATGAGCAGTGTCGATAGATATCGCGTCCCAGTGGAGCGACTGCGCTGGCAGTGCGATCCCGCTCGGTTTAGCTTTGAATGCACCGACGAACTAACCCCTTTGCAGGAGTTCATAGGCCAGGACAGGGCCGTCAGCTCCCTCGAGTTCGGCTTGGCGGTGGACCGGCCGGGCTACAACATCTTCGTGACGGGCCTCACTGGCACTGGCAAGGCCTCAGTCATCAAGTCCTATGTGCAAAGGGCCGTGGAGACGCGCAAGCAGCGGACAGCGGGCTACTATCCCGACGATTGGTGCTACGTCTACAACCTGGCGGACTCCGGTAGCCCCCAGGTCGTGCGTCTCCCGGCTGGCAAGGGCAAGATCTTGCGGGACCAGGTGCAGGAACTCCTGGACACTATAAGGGCCGAAATCGGTAGGGCCTTGGGCAGCGAGGAATATCAAAAGCAACGCCAAGCTCTCGTGGAGGAGGGCCAGGCCGCCCATCGAGAGATCTTGCAGAGCCTCGAGGCGGAGGCGAGGGCGGTTGGCTTCCTGATCCAGGCCTCGCCCGTAGGCGTGAACCTGATCCCCCTGGCAGAAGAGCAGCCTATGACCCCTGAAGAGTTTACGGCGTTGCCCCAGGAGACGAGGCGGAGCATCGAGGAGAAGCAGGCGGACCTTATGCGGCGGGTGGGAGAAACCATGAAGCGGCTGGGGGCTTTGCAGAAGGAGGCGGTGCAGAAGATAAAAGCCTTGGAGCGCCGGGCGGCCGAAGTCGCCCTGGGCCGCCCCTTCCAAGAACTTCTGGCCGAATACCGGGACTTTCCCGATGCGACGCATTACCTGGAGAGCCTGCGCGACTTCACCCTGGACAATATCGGCCTTTTCCAAGAGAAGGAAGAACCCACCGCCACTCCCTTGTACCAACCATCTCCGGAGAGGGACCCAGCACTGGCTTTTCAGATCAACGTCTTCGTGGACAACGGCGGCGCCGAGGGCCCACCAGTCATCATCGAGCCCAACCCCACCTGGGGCAACCTGTTCGGCAAGGTTGAGCGGCGTGCCATCATGGGCACGTACGTGAGCGACCACACTATGCTCAAGCCTGGAGCAGTGCACCTGGCCAACGGAGGCTACCTAGTTCTCAATATCCGCGACCTGCTGCTGAACCCGGGTGTGTGGGAGGCGTTGAAGCGGGTGATAAAGACCAAACAGGCGAGGCTGGAAGAGCCCTTCGAACAATTCGGCTTTCTGGCTCCCCACGGTCTAAGGCCCCAGACTATCCCCGTGCAAGAGAAGGTCATCGCTACCGGCGACGACCTCCTCTATCGTCTCCTGGCGCAGTACGACGAGGACTTCTGGGAGCTGTTCAAGGTCAAGGCCGACTTCGACTTCCAGATCGAACTCACCCAAGAGAACCTGGAGGCCTACGCCGCCTTCATCTGCGGCTGTTGCCAAAACGAGGGCCTGCTCCACTTCAATGACGGAGGCGTGGCTAAGGTATCCGAGTACGGGGCACGGCTGGTGGCCGACCAGCACAAACTCTCCTCCCGCTTCGGCCAACTGCGGGACCTCTTGGTCGAGGCCGATCACTGGGCCCGCCAGGATGGCGCGGCCATCGTGGGTGGCCAGCATGTCCAGAAGGCCATCGAGCAGAAGCTGTACCGTTCTAAGCTGGTGGAGGAGCGCATCCGCGAGCTCATCGGCCAGGGTACCCTGATGGTGGATGTGGATGGCGAGGTAGTGGGCCAGGTCAATGGCCTCGCCGTCTATGACCTAGGGGACTTCAGCTTCGGCAAGCCGTCTCGGATCACCGCCAAGACCTTCATGGGCCGTCGCGGCGTCATCAACATCGAGCGGGAGTCCCAGCTCAGTGGCCGCATCCACGATAAGGGCGTCCTAATCCTCGGCGGCTATCTGGGCTACAAGTACGCCCAGAATAAGCCCCTCTCCCTATCGGCTAGCGTCTGCTTCGAGCAGTCCTACGAGGGGGTGGAGGGGGACAGCGCATCCTCCACCGAGCTCTACGCTATTCTCTCCAGTCTCTCGGGCCTGCCCATAAAACAAGGCGTCGCCGTCACCGGCTCCGTGAACCAGAAAGGGGAGGTGCAGCCTATTGGCGGGGTGAACCAGAAGATCGAGGGGTTCTTGGACGTTTGCAAGGCCAAAGGGCTGACTGGTCACCAGGGAGTCATCATCCCCCACCAGAACGTGCGCAACCTGATGCTCAGAGAGGACGTGGTGGATGCCGTGACGCAGGGCCAGTTCCACATCTATGCCGTCAGAACCGTGGACGAAGGGATAGAGGTCCTGACCGGTGTGGTGGCGGGCGAGAGGAGGCCCGACGGCTCCTATCCCGAAGGCAGCGTCAACTACCTAATGGATGAGCGGCTAAGCGAGCTCGCCCAAGGGCTCAAGGACTTCTACGGCGAAGGGCGGCCAGGCGAATAGCGGTCGGCAGCTGTCCCGGCGATTGGCGTCATCGGCTACGTGCTGCGGGCCGTTCTGCAAGCGTCGCGTCAGACCTGAGCAGGGCCTTAACGTCTATCAGAACTTCCTTGAAGTGAGCCGGAGCCGCAGTTCGTGGACAGGGTGCTCTCAGCACCAACAGCAGGGGAGCCGAGACAGGGCTCTGAGTGAGCTGAGTCCTTTATGGAGCCGCTGAAGTAGACGAGCCAAGGGGAGGACGGCAACCATCCTCGCCTAACATCCCTTTGGCGAGGAAAGGGAAGGCGGGCTCAAAGGAGGATGTCGGACTCTGGGTCGAGGTCAGGACGGTAGAGTAAGGCCAACTCAGGACCGGGCCAGCCCGGTGGCGCCGTAACATCGGAAGCCGGCGGCACCATTTGGCAATTATCCGCACGTATGCAAATCTGGACGGTCTAGGGGTGCCCCTCGGGGTCGGCACCGTATTGATGCGCTCCCGCCAGGCATATGCCAACGAGCACGGCCATGCCCACGCTGGCCATGTTCATTACACTGCTTCCGTGCTTGGTATCGTCCGAGGCCCCATCCTAGCCGCAGGCGCAAGGGTTGGCAAACGCGAAAGTTACGCCGCCACCGCCACCACAAACCTCACGATGGCCTTGGCCAGCAGGAGGATGGCCAGGGTCTCGCTGAGAAGGCAGCCTTTTACCGAGCCTGGCCGCCCAGGGTTATTAGGCCCTGCATCTCTCTCAGCTCCGGCAGGTTGCTGATGTCCGGTCTACCATCGAGGTAACGCTTCCACGCTTGGGTCTGCGGGTCGATCCAGTATGCGGCAACGACTGTCACGGCGGGACAAGTCGCCAGAGCCTGGCTAGTCGCCGTCCCAGTTGCTCCATTCCAGACGGAGATAGCCCAGTTCCCCGGCTGGGGGCAGCCCTCCATCTGGCTCCCCAGTTGCGCCTGGGCGGATGGGGCAGCCGCAGCCGACACGGACTCTGAAGCTGACCCGAGAGTGATGACGCCCTGGAGATTCTGCAGTGCGGCCAGGTTGCTGAGTTCTGGCCGCCCACGGAAGTAGCTGCTCCACTTCTGGGTGACGGGGTCGATCCAGTAGGCGGCTTCCACAGGCACGGCACAGAGGGCCAGTGCGTCATCAGCAGGTTCGCCTGCGCCGCTGTATACGGCTATAGACCAGTTGCCCGCCGACGGGCAGTTCCGCATGTGCACGCAAGTCAGGTTCTGAAGCTTGGGGCCCACGCCCCAGCTGGGGTGTTCCTGAGCTTCAGCCCCGTTGCAGGTGAAAGTTAGCGGCCCGCTGGTGCTCTCGAAGCACGGTGGACTGACGGGCGCAGGGGAAGGGATCTTGACCGTGTAGGTGCCCTCCTCGCTGATAGTCGTGCTACCGAACTCGATCCCGCCCCTGAGGACCTTGATGACAGTGCTTGTAGGTGCAGGCTGCCCGTCGATGGTGACCGCCCCGTGGTAGATGCCTGGTATGTTGATGCCGCAGTACTCCCTCGGCTCCGTTGAACCGATGGTAAAGACTCCCTGCAAATTGTCCAGGCGTGACAGCGTGGTCAGATCCGGTCGGTCGTGGACATAGCGCTGCCACTTTTGCGTTTCCGGATCGAGCCAATAGGCTACGGCGATAACTTCGCTGCAAGTTGCGAAGGCGTCCGCTGCGCTGGTTTCGTTGGGGCCGTTCCACACCGACATTGCCCACTTGTCAGCCAAGGGACAGCCGGTCATTCGACCCGGGCTCGGCCCAGGGGTAGGCGTAGGTTGAGCGGTCGGCGTAGGACTGGCCGTAAGACTACCAATCGTTACGATCGCCTGCAGGTCATCGAGGGTGTCCAGATTGCTAATAGTCGGTTGCCCCTTGAAGAAGACAGGCCAGGTCTGGGTGAGCGGATGAATGTAGTAAGCAGCATCAATAGCGCCAGCCCCGCAGGTATCCAGGGCTTCCTCTGTCTCCGTTTCCTCGCCTTCCCAGACCGATATGGCCCACTTTCCCGGTTGGGGGCAGTTGTGAAGGACCCCTTGCTGTGCCTCAGAGGTATCCGCCGATGACGTCCAAGCGAATGCCACCAGCCCCAGGGTAAGTATCGCCCCAGACGCGACTAGAACGGCCTTCCGTCGGCTACTAGGCATGGTCTGCCTCCCACGAACTACACGGCGTTGGCGGTTCTCATCCTACTCGCTGGCGCAAGGTAGGGCAAGGAGGTGGCTAGGGTCACGCCATGGCCACCGCAAACCACACGATGGCGTTGGGCAGTGGGCAGGACGGGCAGGGTCTCGATGGGGAGGCAGTCTCGCACGAACGCTGGCTAGGCTTCCCTATGGGTTTGTGCACTGCACCTGGAGGTGCCCCTTGTACAGCAGGATGTCAAGGGCGTTCACCCACAGGTCGGCGTTGAGGTCGAGGCGCGGGTCGTAGTCGGGGTCGCCCACCGGGGTCTGGAGGTGCCCCTTGTACAGCAACACATCCAGGGCGTTGGACCAGGTGTCGATGTTGATGTCGAACGGCCAGGCGTCGTCGCTGGGGCCGTCGGGACAATCGTCCACGGGGTCGGTGCCAACGTAGGACTCTACGCTGTCGTCGAACTCGTCATTGTCATCGTCGTCGTCGCAGGCGTCGCCGATGCCGTCGCCGTCGGTGTCGGTCTGGTCGGGGTTGTAGTCCAAGGGGCAGTTGTCAACGCTGTCGGGGACGCCGTCGCCGTCCCCGTCCGGCTCCGCTTCTCCGCACAATTCGAGGCTCCATGCTTCGAGCGTGCCAGCGTCCGCCCCAAAGTCATCGCTAAGTTCAAGGGTCCACACGCCGGAGGAGTCCTCCCCATCGAAGTCCGACAGCGATCCTTCCGGCTGGTAGCAGCCCGTGAAGGGCGCGGTGCCGGAACTGATTGGCGTGGCGCACTCATCGTCCAGGGTTGTGTTGGTGAAGTTGTCGCCACTGCCGCCCACGTCCGTGAACAGCTCCACCCGCGTCCCCTGGGGAGATATCAGGTAGACATCTAGGTCCTCATCCCAGCTGTGGGTGATGTCCAGGGTGAGGTTGACGTCGTCGATGGTGAGACCGTCGGGCACGTTGATGCTGGAGTTGACGGTGCCTGGATCCGGGATGGCTATGGGGGTATCGCTGCTGGGGTAGCACAGGCACCCCTCATGGCAGAAGTTGGCGGTGCAGGTCTTGTTCGAGTCCATGTAGACGGAGGTGGAGGGGCTGGTGCCCGAGCAGTCCCCGCTCCAGCGGTCGAAGTCAAAGCCGGAGTTGGCGCTGGCGGAGACGTCCACGCTGGTGTCGCTGTCGTACCAGTGGCTCCCCACGGAGGGAACGGTCGTGCCGCTCCCTAGCGGTGAGACCTGCATGGTCAGCTCGTACTGGCCAGGCGGTGGGCCGGGAACCGCATAGGAGACGGGGTCGTCCTCAATGGCGCATTCTCCATAGCCAACCTTGAAGTAACCATCGCCGTTCCAACCGGAACCCCAGCTGTTCTTGACGATCCAGTAGCCACCAGCATCGTCATATCCAGCGATGATTACACCGTGATTCGCGCCATCATCATTTGTACATCTGTAGATGTCTCCATCAAAACCGCCACCATAGCTGGAGCCGATACCCATGGCAACCGAAAGAGGTCCCGTGTCAACAAGAGCCTGTTTTATTGCACTCTGGCTGGATGAGACGCCACCCGTAGCATCTATTGTTAGCAACCTGCTTTGCCAGTCCGAGCATCTGTCGGAACAGGTTGCATCGCTGCAAATACCCGAACTGTTATATGTGCAGTTCGAGTCGCAGGTACCACCGCCGCACGTGCAACCAGACGCATCAACGTACGGGAGACAGCTCTCGTCTGGGACCCCGTCATCCCTGATGAAGCCGAAAGCCGTATCCATCCAACCACCACAGCAACTGTTGTAGGTTAGACAGTCGGCCACCAGATATTCTTCCGACAGGTTCAGGTCAAGGTCAGGATTACCTGTACTGATGTCGTATATCGCTTCCACTACACCAACCGCTGAAAACGCCCAGCAAGAGCCGCACGACCCTTGGTTCTTCACGGGCGTCATCCAGTTCTGGCCGTTGTAAGTCCTCCAGTCGAAGGAAGAGGGTGCACCCACTGAACCCCCTTCTTCCGGAGGAGCCGGGCTTTGCGCCACGGGGAGACTTCCTTTGGTGGCCTTCGCGCTCAAGCCCATCAATTCCGTGGCAGCGCCAATCTCTTGCTGGCCACGAACGCAAACGCTATATGTTCTGGAGAAGGGATTCCTGCCGTCGGTCTTTGTTGCCCAGCCATAGCCGTGTCTTGCGCAATAGGAGTAGCTTCCTCCGCAGCTGCCTTCCAGGAAACTCCAGCCACCGCAGCTGCTCCCGTTTGGCAGAACACATATCCCGTCCTGCCCTCTATCCGCGTCGACTATTTCGTATTCATAGCCTAGCTCGCGACAATAAACAGCGGCGGGGTTTGCCATTCCAAGGGCGTTTCCGTCACAGCGCAGAGTGGCACTAGGGGGAACCTCGAGGGTGCCACGCGTTACCCCAGGAGCAACATCGTCAGCCTCCCCCGAGAACAAGGAGACGACTAGCACTACCAAGAAAGGCGGAAGAAGCTTTGCCAGGTTCTTCAGCATTCCCCTCCTCGCAACTACTTGACCATAAAGTGAGACGCCGCTGTTAGCCAGGTGTTACAGTCTTATCAGCGTTGCCCTCTTGGGAACTCATTGAACAACGGTCTATTCCACTGTCCGACGGCCATCTTGACGCCGCGGGAATGAGCGGGAATGCAGCTATGGCGAGAAGCAGGCCGGCACTCGCATAGTATACCATCCACCTCCCCTAATCATCCGGCGGATTCGTGCAGGACGTGTCTACGAACGATTTGTACAGCAGGATGTCCAGGACGTTCACGGCCGAGTCCCCGTCGCTGTCGATGCCGGCGATAGCCATGCCCGTGACCTTCACATGCGCCTGGGCGATGCAGTCCAGCGTCACGTCGATGTCCAGTTCGTTGTTGCCCGGGTCGGGGTCGGGGATGAACGGGTTCTTGGCCTCGATCTCGTTGTGGAAGTGCCAGACGTGGGTGCTGGGCTCGCAAGGAGGGAGACCACGGCCTCTTGCCCCAGCCGCGACAGGGCTGCTAATGTATTAGAAAGCCTTCTTCACTGTCCTCGATGTAGGGCAGAAAGGTGAATGCTTTTTGGCCCGTCGCAGTGTGCCCAATTATTACCAGCTTGCATATCTGATAGGGCCGAAAAAACGAGTAAGACTGCGATTGACTAGCTTGCAGAGACCCTGTCGCCTTCTGAGCAGTTGGTTGCAGGTTCGAGTCCTGCCGGGGGTACCAGTGGCTCATTCTCCGCGAAGAGGGAAACTGCTGGCAGGCTGAACAGTCGGGGCTTTTTTTCGCTGGGGGTCTCGGGAGAGGGAGGTCCATGCAGTCGAAGCAAGCGATCGAGGAAGCACTGGGCAGAAGGCTCCTTCTGGGGGAGCTGGTCGCCCGCAACGCCCGCAAGTTCCCCGACAGGGAGGCCGTTGTCTACGGGGATACACGCCTGACCTATGGTGAGTTTAACGCCCGCATCAATCGCCTGGCTCACGCCCTCATGGATATGGGAATCAAGAAAGGGGAGAAGGTGGCCATCCTTCTCTTCAACTGCAACCAGTACCTGGAGGCCTACTTCGCCCTGGCCAAGATGGGCGCAATAGCCGTTCCCGTGAACTTTCGTCTCCACCCTGAGGAGATCGCGTATATCGTCGACAATGCCGATGCCGTGGCTTTCATCCTGGGGGAGACCTTTGTCGACACCATCAGGGGGATTCAGAAGGACCTCCCCCAGGTTAGACAGTACATCTCGGTGACCGAGAAGCCGGTGGAAGGGATGCTTCATTTCGAGAGCCTTCTCCAGAAGTATCCGGACGATGAACCGCTGGTTCTGGTGGAGGAGGACGACCCCGTTTTCATCATGTACACCGCCGGAACCACCGGTAGGCCCAAGGGAGCCGTCCTTACCCATAAGGGTCAGGTTGCGGTCTGGACTGTGGCCTCCCTTGAGGTTAGCCGCGAGCCCGACCTCGGTGACATGTCGGTCTGGCGAGCTTGCGCTGTCCCTCCCATCTTTCACATAGCCTCCTTTGGCATCTGTCTGGCCTATCTCCTTCTTGGGGCGACGGTCATCTTGCCCACCCAGGTCTTCAATCCGGTGGAGGTCATGCAACTGCTGGAGCGGGAGAGGTGTGACTCGGTTCTCCTGATTCCCGCCATGGCCAACTTCCTGCTGCAGATGCCCGACCTGGACAAGTACGACACCAGCTCCCTGAAGGCTTGGTTCTCAGGTGCGGCTGTCCTGCCCACCGAGCTGCGAAAACGAATCATGGAAGCCTTTCCCCAGGTGAAGATTTTCGATTGCTTTGGCCAGACGGAGACGAATGCGCTGGTCTCTATCCTGAGGCATTCGGACGCGGAGCGAAAGGTGGCCTCGGTGGGCAGAGGCCTCCCCTTCGTCGAGATCCGGGTGGTGGACGAGGAGGACAGGGATGTGCCAGTGGGCGAGGTGGGAGAAGCCGTCTATCGAGGCCCCGCCATCATGAAGGAATACTATAATGACCCAGAGGCGACGGCCGCGGCCTTCAGGGGTGGTTGGTTCCACTCAGGTGACGCCGTTCGCCAAGATGAGGAAGGCTTCTTCTACGTTGTGGACCGCAAGACGGACATGATCGTCAGCGGCGGGGAGAATATCTATCCGGCGGAGGTGGAGGAGGTCCTGTACAAGCACCCGAAGATCCTGGAGGCGGCGGTCATTGGTGTCCACGATGAGCAGTGGGGCGAGAGCGTCAAGGCCGTTGTGGTTACCAAGCCGGGGGAAAGCCTGACTGAGGAGGAGGTCATCGAGTTCTGCAAGGATCGCCTGGCCAGCTACAAGAAGCCCAGGTCCGTCGATTTCATCGATGCTCTCCCACGGAATCCGGCGATGAAGGTTCTGAAGACGGTGCTGCGGGAGAGATACGGCAAGGCGGTAAAGTACTAGAACCAGCGGATTCAGATACGGCCGAGACGGCGTCTAATGCCAGGCCGAGGGCCTGTACGCTCCGGCCGGGGCTTCATAGTGCGGAAATAATCCTCCCCAAGAACTCGCCAAGGCGTTTGACACAAAATCCACAATTGGTATAATTGAGGTGGATGACTTAGGCTAGCCTATGTTATACTGGTAGGGGCACCTAATGATCGACGAACGCGCGCAGATGTACTTGAAGGCCGTGGCTGAGTTAGGCGAGGCGGGAGAGGAAGCTACCACTTCCTCTATTGCGCGTCGGCTGGACGTGTCCCAGCCTTCGGTGACGGAGATGCTCCAGCGCCTGTCAGCCAAGGGCCTCGTGTCCCACAAGGCGCGCGGGCCGGTGCGGCTGACCAAGGAGGGAGAGCGTCTGGCCACGTCCCTCATTCGCCGTCATCGCCTTTGGGAGAACTTCTTGATCCGCTTTCTGGGCTTCTCCTGGGAAGAGGTCCACGATGAGGCTTGCGAGCTAGAGCACGCCACCTCCCCGGCCCTGGAGGAGCGTCTGGCGGAGTTAATGGACGACTTGGAGGCCTGTCCCCATGGCCACGCCATCCCTGGCAGGGAGGGTCGAGCCAGCGAGGAGGGGGCGACGCCTCTGAGCGAGTTTCCCGCTCCCGGGTCGGCCCGCGTGGTGCGCATCCGCGAGGAGACCGCAGACTTTCTTCACCGCCTTGCCCGCTTGGACATCAGCCCTGGTTGCATACTGGACACCGAGGGCGCAAGCGCCAGAGATGGCTCGGTGCAGGTGCGAGTGGACGGGCGGCCGGTGGAGTTGGCAGCGGATCTGGCCAAGAATGTGATGGTGAAACCGGTGGGGAAGGACGAGGTGGGAGGAGATCAGCCCCGGAGGTAATGGAATGGTACCCCTGAGCCAACTCAAGCCCAAGGAGAGAGGCACCATTGTCAAAGTAGGCGGCGACGGGCTTGTTCGCCGCCGCATCCTGGACATGGGTGTAGTGCCCGGCACCGAGGTCGAGGTAGTGAAGGTGGCTCCCTTGGGTGACCCGGTGGAGCTCTTGATCAGGGGCTACCATCTCTCTCTGCGCAAGGAAGAGGCCAGGGAGATCCTAGTAGAGAAGGTGTGACGGCCTTGATGCCCCTTTCGATGGTGAGCCCTGGAGAGGAAGTGCGCCTGGTGGCCATTCAGGGAGGGTGGGGAGTACGGCGCCGGTTGGCCGACATGGGACTGACCCCGGGTGAAAAGGTGTGGGTCGTCCAGGCGGGCCCCTCGGGGCCGCTGGTTGTGGTCGTGCGTGATTCTCGCCTGGCCTTGGGACGGGGCATGGCCCACAAGATCATGGTGGAGCCTGTGTAGGGAGGAGCCGAGAGAGCTTATGGCCGAAGAGTTCACTATCGCCCTGGCTGGTAATCCCAACTCCGGCAAGAGCAGCATCTTCAATAGCCTCACGGGTGGCCGCCAGCACGTAGGTAACTGGCCCGGAAAGACGGTAGAGAAGAAGGAGGGCATCTGGCGCCATGATGGGCGCGACATCAAGGTGGTGGACCTGCCCGGAACCTACAGCCTCACTGCCTACTCCCTGGAGGAGGTCATCGCCCGCGATTACATAGTCGACGAGCGGCCGCAGGTGGTGGTGGACGTGGTCGACGCCGCCAACCTGGAGCGCAACCTCTATCTGGCGGTACAGATCCTGGAGCTGGGCCCCGATCTGGTGATCGCCCTCAACATGAGCGACATGGCTGAAGCCCGTGGTTACAAAATCGACATCGCCAAGCTATCCGAGGGCTTGGGCTGGATTCCTGTGGTGCCGACGGTGGCTAGCAGAGGTCAGGGCATAGAGGAACTGAAGGAGAAGCTCATTCAAGCGGCGAGCTCTCAGCCAAGACGAAAGGCAGCCGCAGGCAAAGACAGAGAGTGATCGGCCCTCGTAGAAAGAGGTCGCCCCAGTGACAACCCATGATATGGCCTACCCTCGCAAGGGGCAGCCCCTGGTGGACTACGGCCGCGAGGTAGAGACCGAGATCGCCAAGCTGTACGACCTCATCGAGGCGGAGACTGTCCGTGTTAACCACTATCCACCCCGTTGGCTGGCGATAAAGCTCCTGGAGGAGGACACAGACATCCGTGAGAGGGTTGCTGCCGTCCGCGGCGGCGCCAAGCTTCTGCAAGCGGCCGAGAAGAGCATCTCTCACCTGCGCAGCATCTACGGCGAGGACGCAGATACGGTCATTGCCGACCGCAGGTACGGTTTCATCACCGGTCTGGTCAAGGAGGTGGTGGAGCGGCCGGCGGTAACTCGTCGAATCCTGTCCGACAGAATAGACGCCGTGGTTACCCACCGTCTCCTGGGCATCCCCATCTTTGTGGCCGTGATGTGGGTAATGTTCAAGCTGGTCACTGACATTGCTGCACCTTACATGGACTGGTTCGACGAGGTCATCACCGGACCGTTCTCCCACTGGACGGAGCGCTTTCTGACCCTTGTCAATTCACCCGACTGGCTGGTGGCCTTGGCCCTCGACGGAATAATCGCCGGCGTGGGTGGCGTCATGGTGTTCATACCCCTGCTATTGTTCCTGTACTTCTTCATCGCACTGCTGGAGGACAGCGGATACCTGGCGCGGGCGGCCTTTGTCATGGACCGGGTGATGCATCGCCTGGGGTTGCACGGCAAGTCTTTCATCCCCATGCTGATTGGTTTCGGCTGCACCGTGCCCGCCATCTACGCCACCCGCACCCTGGAAAGCCGCAGAGACCGCCTCCTGACGGCGTTACTCTGTCCCTTCATGTCCTGCGCTGCCCGCCTGCCGGTCTACGTCCTGTTCGCCGCTGCCTTGTTTGCCACCCACCAGGACATCGTTCTCATCTCGATGTACCTCGTCGGCATCGCCATGGCCATTCTGACAGGCATTGTGTTCAGGTACACCCTCTTTCGGGGCAAGCCCACGGCGCCCTTTGTCATGGAGCTGCCGCCCTACAGGCTCCCCACCCTCAGAGGGCTGGCGACCCATATGTGGGAGCGAAGCAGCGCTTTCATTCGGAAGGCGGGCGTCTATATCTTCGCCGCCGCTGTCGTCATCTGGTTCCTGCTCAACATGCCCTGGGGTGTGGATGACCAGCGCGATAGCTGGTTCGGCCACACAGGCGCCACCATCGGCCATGTATTCGAGCCGACCGGTTTCGGCGATTGGGAGGCATCGGGGGCTCTGGTCACCGGCTTCATCGCCAAAGAGGTGGTGGTGAGCACCATGAGCGAGATCTACGTCGGTGGCGCGGAGGACGACGAGGAGGAGGAATTCGCCTCCACGCCGCAAGAGGTGGGGGACATCTTCGAGGGCGGCGCCAGGGCGATACGTGATTCGGCCAAGAACATACCAGCCCTGGTGCCCGGCGCCTTCGAGACGGCATCAGAGGAGGAAACCGAGCTACAGGGTGCCCTGGAACCCGTCTTCAGCGAGCGATCTGCCGTTGCTTTCCTCATCTTCGTTCTTCTCTACGTACCCTGCGTGGCAGCCCTGGCGGCATTTGGCCAGGAGTTCGGCTGGAGGTGGGCGGGATTTGCTGCCGTTTTCTATACGACCGTGGCCTGGGTCGCTGCCTTTGTGGTCTACCAGGGTGCCGGGCTGTTGGGCCTTGGCTAGCATCGGAGCGGTGTGAGGGATGCTTTCGCAGATCATCAAGGAAGTGGAGAGGGCCGACGGGGCCATTGATCTGAACGAGCTGAGCTGGCGCCTGGGCGTGCAGCGCAGCGCCCTCGACGGCATGATCGAGACCCTGGTGCGCAAGGGGCGCCTGCGAGAGGTGGAAGTGGGAGAAATCCCTCCTATGTGCGCCAGTTGTGGCCAGCGGAGCGGCTGCACCCTCGTGAGCATCGGCAAGGCCTACGAAGTGGTAAGGCAGGAGTGACGGGAGCGGGACCTGGGGTTGGCTTTCCTTGACCGTATCTGGGCAAACGTGATACACTCCAGACGCTGGCGTTGCGACGATGCCAGCTTTCCCTCTGACCTCTTGTGGTGGGCGTAGCGTAGCGGTTAACGCGCCAGGTTGTGGCCCTGGAGATCGAGGGTTCAAATCCCTCCGTCCACCCCAATTTCTTGTCCGCTGTCCATCGACCTGCTAACCTGAAGGCGCTGTCGACCGTGGCACTCTTTGTGGAAGTCTGGTGGTGACGAGATAAGTCGGGCAAGTGTGCTTATCGCCCTTTGCCTTCTTGTGGCCTTTGCACTGGCCGCCGCCTGCGGTGGCGGCGAGGAAGAAGGGTCTGGAGGCATCGGGCTGCCAGAGGGCTTCCCTCGGGACTTCCCTCTCTACGCAGAGGCCACTGTCGAGGCGGCTACCGTTGCTCCCGAGGGAGGTGGGTTCCTGGCGGAATGGCGGTCCAGCGACAGCCCTGACGAGGTGCGGGCTTTCTACGAGGGGGAGCTGGACAAGGATCCCTGGCAGGTGGAGAACGTGGTGGAGATCGCCGAGGAGGAGATCGTTGTCGTCGAGTTCGCCAGGGTGGATAGCGGTGGGGAATGGGGCACGGTAGCTATCCGCACCGTGCGGGAGAACGGGCAACACGTGACCATCGCGCTGTCTCTCACCGCTCCTCAATAGCTAGGTCAACTGGGAGAGCAGAAGGGTCGCCAGGCCCAGCAGGAAGAGGAAGCCCAGGACATCGGTAAAGCCGGTCAGGAAGACCCCCGAGGCGACAGCGGGATCGAGGCGGAGCCAGCGCAGGCCCAGCGGTATTAGCGCTCCCCAGAAGCCGGCCACCACCAGATTTAGCAGTATAGCCACACCGACGACCAGACCCAGCCAGGCGTTATCCCACCATACCCAGGCTATCAGGCCGACGAATAGCCCCAGGGCGATGCCCTCTATCAAGCCCACGGACACCTCTTTGATCAGGACGCGTCTGGCGTCTTTGAGCTCGACCTCTCCCAGGGCGATCTCGCGTACCACCAGGGTAATGGTCTGAATGCCGGCATTGCCCCCTTGGGCGGCCACGATGGGCATGAACACGGCCAGGGCCGCTATCTGTTCGATAGTGTCTATAAAGCGACTGACGACGCCAGCGGCTACGAAGACCAGGGCAAGGTTCACTGCCAGCCAGGGCAAACGTCTGCGGGCCGAGACATTGACGGGGTCATAGCCGCTCTCTTCGGCGGGCAGGCCGACGATGCCATACATGTCCTCGGTAGCCTCCTCGGAGGCGACGGCCATGGCGTCGTCCATGGTGGTGATGCCTAGCAGATGGCGCTCTTCGTCCACCACCGGCAGGGCCCGCAGACGATAGCGCTGGACCACACGAGCTACTTCCTCTTGATCCGTCTCCGGCCCAACGGCGATCACGTCTCGGCTCATGACTTGGTGAATGGGGGTTGCGGCAGGAGCTACCACCAGCTCGCGCAGGCTCAGCACGCCCTCCAGGCGATTGGCGGCATCCAGGACGTACAGGTAGTAGGCTTCCTCCACGTTGGGCTTGCGCAGCCGCAGGTACTTAATCGCGTCCTGGGTGGTCATCTGGCTGTGGAGGGACACGAAGCCGCGGGTCATGATGCCGCCGGCGCTCTCGTCGGCATGTGCCAGGAGGGGAGCCACCTCAGAGGCCGTGCTCATGGTGGAGAGCACGCGCGCGCCCTCCGCTGGAGGCAGCGTGCGGAGTATGTCGGCGGCCACGTCGTTATCTATCCTGTCCAGGACGCGGGACAGAGACGCTCGCGGCATCTTCTCCACCACTACAGCCTGCTGGTCGGCGTCCAGGTACTCCAGCAGGTGAGCGAGGCCCTCTGCCGACAGAAGGGCTAGAAAGGCCTCCCGTAGCTCTGCCTCCAGGAGCCAGAAGAGCTCGGCCTGGTCGGCTGGGTGGATGGAGGCAACCAGCTCGACAGCGTCCTCCAGGGCCTCGCCCCTCAGGAGCTCCTCCACCGTCTTGATCTTGACCTCGGTGTCTTGCTCCACGTTGGCTCTCCCAGGTGATTGTGAGCTGGCGTGCGTGCCTGCGGGCAGACAAGCACGGTTGAGGCCGCACGAGGCCTATGATAAACTCTCTAGGGCTTATTGAACACTCCGTAGCTTGGTTTGGCTCAGCCAGCGGGTCGAACGTGCCCCCGTAGCTCAATTGGATAGAGCGCCTGGCTTCGGACCAGGCGGTTGTGGGTTCGAGTCCTGCCGGGGGCGCTAGTTTTTGCCTCTTTCAGGGTGCTATGGCGGAGAGAATAGGGCGAAGACCGAGGCCGGACAGGTCGCGCCTGTATGGGGTCATCATCTGCGGGACTACTCTGGCTATCGCTGCTGCCTTGCTGGAGGGAGTGCGAAGGCGCAGCTACTGGGCGGTGGCTGCTCCTCTTCTGGTGGGCAGTCTGGGGGTTCTTTCGGTGGCCTTCTGGATCGGCTGGACCCTTGCTATGACGCGGCTACAGGCTCTGACGCCGCAGCCGGACTCGGCTCGCACACCTGCTGGTAGACGGCCTCGGTCTGCAAAGCAGCCTTCCGCCAACTGAACTTCTCTAGGATTCTCTGCCTGCCCGCCTGCCCCATTCGCCGTCGCAGCTGGGCATCTCTCATGAACGTGTCCATGGCGTCGGCCAGGGCACGGGGATCGGCTGGCGGCACTAGGATGCCGGTGACGCCGTCCTCCACCACCTCGGGTAGCGCGCCACCGGTGGTGGCTACCACTGGCAGGCCGCAGGCCATGGCCTCGGCGGCGGGCAGGCCAAACCCCTCGTACAGGGAAGGGCAGACGCTCATCTGGGCGCGGCAGTAGTGGCGCACCAGCTCGGGCGTGCTAAGTCGTCCGGTGAAGCGAACGCGGGTGCTCAGGCCGTAGCGGCGCAACAGGCGGGGGGCCAGCTTCAGTTGCTGTCGTGGCCGATCGACGAAGACCAAGCGGTAGTCGGTGCTGTCGCGTAGGTGGCGTAAGGCCTGGAGCAGGTAGGCGGCGCCCTTGTTGCGGTCCTCGGAATTGCCCACGTAGATGACGCTGTTGCGCTCCTTCGACACCTTCAGGGGACGGAACATCTCCGTATCGATGCCGTTGTATATCACCTTCATCTGCGCTCTAGGGATGTCGAAAGCGAGCTCCACCATGCTGGCTGAGGCCTCCGATACGGTGATAATCTTGTCCAGGCGGCGGGCGACGAACTCTTGCATGAAGATGGGGTAGTGGTAGACCAAGCGGCGGACCTTCTCGATCGGGCTCTCGGCCTGGGCGACGGCGTTGCGCACGTCGATCGACAGGGGGTGGTGGATCGTGGCCACGACCGGCACGCCGAAGCTCTTCATCAGCAGCAGGCCGATGCCCAGGCCCTGGTTGTCATGAACCAGGTCGAAGGGCTCACGCTGGTGCAGCTCCTGGAACTTGGGCAGCGCCCGTAGGCTGAAGGTGAACATCAGGGAGAAGATGCCGGCGCGGGTGGTGGCGAACTCGAACAGGTTTAACGGATAGAAGAACTCCAGGGGATTGGGCCTGGCCAGGAACTCCTGCCGCGCTTCCACGTAGCGGAGCCAGCTAAAGCTCTCCAGGCGGTGTACCTGAACACCCTCGGCCATGACGGGATAGGGCGGGCCGGCGATGACGTGCACCTCGTGACCCAGGCGGGTCAGCTCACGGGTCAGGTAGTGTAGGTAGACGCCCTGCCCGCCCGAGTACATGCTGCCGTGATACATCAGGAAGCAGAGCCTCACGCTGCCCTCCTAGCACATCCGCCTGCGATATGATATCCCTCAGTCCTTATGAATCCAAACATAGCTGCTAACCCTTGTCAGTGCCTCAAGCGGTGGGACAAGGGCCAGCTTTGAGAGAAGACACCAGCCGGCAGTATCCGCCGGCTGCGCAGCTTCCCGCCGGCAAACTCCTTTTCTGTAGCCAAGTAGACTAGCGACGGGAGTTTGGCAGACCAGCGCTCCAAGAAGATGCGCTGGTTCCTGGCCTGAGCCCGCTCTGTGGCCTTCTGATTTTTGCCCATCGACATCCCATGGTGGTGCGTAACAACGCTTCCACGGTGTAGGGCCAAGCCGTACCCACGCTCTTTGATCCGAAGACACATGTCGGTATCCTCATAGTATCCGCGCCGGTAGTCCTCGCAGAACCCGACCAGCTCGCGGCGTCCAATGAGGCAAGCCGCCGTCAAAGTATCTACCTCCACCGGTCTTTCGTCCTCCCCTGGGCGTCCACCCATGTTGACATGGTACGGCAGGAGGTCCTTTTCGAGAAACATCTTCCCGTCATGCTGAATCCGACCGTCTGGGTACAGAAGACGTGACCCCACAGCACCGACTTCAGGATGCAGGTCTAGCATCTCAATCAACGGCTCCAGCCACCCCGGCATAAGCTCCACATCGTCATTGAGGAAGAGAACGTATGGCCTTGTGGCGAGGCGCAGACCCTGATTATTGAATGCGGCAAAGCCACGGTTTGCCTTGTTGTTGACTATCTTCAGGTGAGGATAGTTAAGAGATTGCAGAAGGATGTCCGTTCCATCCTCACTGGCGTTGTTTACTATGATGAGCTCAAATCCAGGCGGCGTATGGCAAAAGAGAGTCTCTAGTGTCCTCCTTAGATATCCGCAATTGTTGCGAGTGCCGATAATAATGGATGCCTTTTCCGACTTAGCCACCGTAGACAGCAACCTATCCTTCATCACCTCATCGCTAAAGGCATAGGCGCGTTGTCTGGCCCGTTGAGAGAGCTTCTTCCAGAGCGCAGGTCGGGTCGCCACCTCCCATGTTAAGTTCACAAGCTCGTCAACTGAATTGAACAGGAAACCTTGCTCTCCGTGGGTTACAATCTCCGGCGGTCCTCCAGAATTGAAAACGATTGGAACCGCCCCAGCAGCCATCCCCTCTAGAATAGTCAGCCCAAAGTGTTCCTGAGCCGCCGGTTCTGACACTGAGAATCCCGTAGCGTGCCAATAGATTGAAGCCCTCGAATACAACTCACGTAGCTCTGCAGCAGACAAGTTGGGCTTGATGTCAATGGGAAAGCCGCTGGCATGGCGCGCAAGATGGGAAGCGTACACCGCCTCGGCCTCATCGAGAGTAGCTCCTACGAGAATCAGCCGCCATCCGTCGAGCCCTCGATTACACAGTTGCTTAAACGCCTGTATCATCGCCAGATGAGCTTTGTCTGCAAAGGCAGAGGGAAGCGCAAAACGGCTCACGTGTAGGATCATGGGCTCCTTTAAACCGGGGCGTAGCTCGTCAGGAGCGATGGATGGATAGATCACCATCACGTCTTGAGTCCCGTAACGATCTCTAACGTGGGAAGCGGTGTAGTTGCTGTTGGCGATGTGCGTGATGCCGTTACCATCTTGAGCCACAAAGGGGAAAAACACTATATTGAATCTCTTGGACGTCTTGGCGAACACGATGCTCTCATTGGCCGCCGATAGCCAGATATCGTAGTTGTCCTCCGCACCCGTAGCGTAGCTCCTAACCTCAACATCTCCGATATCGATGTTCAAATTCTCCTGGTACCATCGCTTGTCTCGCAGAGGCGTCCCAGGAGGAAGCAGCAGGTCCACGTCGTAGAAATCGGAGAGGGCCAGCAGGAACTTTAGCACGTGCACCGCGCCTCCTCCCACTGACCAGGAGTGCTCACCGTAGCAGCCTACCCGTAACCTTCGTACTGGCAGTCCCTGCAAGACTGACCCCTCGGGCCGAGACAACGGACGACGGCGCATTGCTTGCACTGCCCAGCGTAGCGGCCGCGTTATCACCCTGCTGGGTCGGGCACCTAGAGCTGAATACGTCCACCTCAGTATTCGCATCGTTATCCGGTAGCGGAGGCTACCGCGAGGCGCGAAAAACCGAACCACCGGCCGGGCGCGCTGGATCAGCCGCCAGCTCATCGAGGTCTCGATGTCATTCAGGCGGCGCCGCAGGCTCTCGATTTCTTCTCGCTTAAGCCGCAATCCCCGGCGAAGCCGGGCCAGTTCTGCGCGACTTTCATTGCGGGAATCTGCCGTCGGTCGGTCTGTAGAGGCCTGAGAACCCTCCGCCGCCGCCTGCCCGGTAGAGCCAGGTGAGTTGCCGTGGTCTCGCAGCGAACGCCGGTGCTCAAGCATAGATACACTCCCCTTGCTGCCTGAGGTCCTGGTAGGCTCCCCTCAACCCGCTGATGACGGTGTCCTTCTCTGCCAGTAACGCGACACGTTCGGCGAGGTCAGCGTCGCGCTGGGCTAGCGTAGCCATCTGCTCAGATAGATCGGTCTTGAACCGTTCAATCTCCGCATCACGCCGGGCTATCTCCTCAAGATAGTAGCGCATTTCGTAGAGACTCGTCAGTATGACTTCTTGGCCTGCCTCGGGTAAAGGTACCTCAGAGCACAGACTCACCATGTATAGCGTCTCTGATGGCGATTTGCCGACAGCTTTGAAGAGACTCAGGTGACTCGCTACTGGTTTATCGGATCCTTCCATCTCCTCGGGAGAGAAGACGGCGCTCGCTATCCAATCATCTTGCGCGAAAGTCTTTACATATCGAAAACGGCCTGCTAGGGCTTCCTCAAACTCGTCGAACGCAAATTCCTTTATTTCTACTTCCCGCATCCTCGGTTTCCTGCGGTCTTTGGCGTCATGCATTGCCCTAATCGCCCCTTCGTCTGGATAGGTTCAGCGAGGGGTAGGTTCCAGCCTAATCATCGTTCGTTAAGAACTGCCCCGACGAGTCGGGGCTGCCGAGAACTCGAAATGGCCCGACAGGTATTCGTCCACCACCTTCTGCGGCTCTCCCTCCGCGGCGATGACGCCGTGGTTGAGGAGGACGGCCCGGTCGCAGAAACGCTTCACGTTCTCCAGATCGTGGCTCACTAGGACGATAGTGACCTTGTTCTGGCGCAGCTTCTCGATGTGGTCGAAGCACTTGCGCTGGAATTCGGCGTCGCCCACCGCCAGCACTTCGTCGACGAGCAGGATCTCCGGCTTGACGTGGACGGCCACGGCGAAGCCCAGGCGCACGTACATTCCCGACGAATAGGTGCGCATGGGCTGGTCGATGAACTCCCTGAGCTCCGAGAACTCCACGATCTCCGGCAGCTTCTCCTTGGCCTCCTTATGTGACAGGCCCAGGAGAACGGCGTTGAGCACAGCGTTCTCCCGTCCGTTGATCTGAGGATGGAAGCCCGCCCCCAACTCCAGTAAGGGCGAGATGCGCCCCCGCACCGTGAGCTTCCCCTTCGTCAGAGGCGCCAGGCGGGAGACGATCCGCAGAAGCGTGCTCTTGCCGGCGCCGTTGGGGCCGATGATCCCCACGCTCTCGCCCCGGCGGATGGAGAGGGATATGTCCCTCAGGGCCCAGAAGGGCTGCCTGGCCCGGCTGGCCTTTAGGAAGGTTGGCAAATGCAAAAGGGCCGTCTTCAACTCCCTCATGCGCTCGGGGTGGAGGAAGTAGCGCTTGGAGACGTTGTCCAGGGTGATGACCTCTTGTTCGCTATAGGGCGACCTCAAATTGTCCCTCGAGAGTCTTGAATACGATGCTGCCGGTCACTAGAGCGACGGCGGTGAACACCAGGGCCGGCCAGATGTCGACGCCGGGAAGTTGGTCGTACAGAAACAGGTCCCGCCAGGCCTGAATGAGCGAGGCCATCGGGTTGAGATATATTATTGACCCGATCTTCTCCTTCACCAGAGACAGCGGATACAGAATGGGGGTGAGGTACAACCATAGGAGCATCAGGACCTCCACCAAGTGCTCCAGGTCGCGCACGAAGACGTTGAAGGAGGCCACCAACAGAACGCCCCCCACTAGCATCAGAAGCTGGATGGCCATGAGCAGGGGGACGCCGAGCAGCCACTCGGGGCCGGGGCGATAACCCGCGACCACCAGGAACAGCGCCAGTATCGGAATCGATAGGACGAAGTGAAAAAGCTGGCTGGTAATAGCCGACAGAGGCAGGACGAAACGGGGGAAGTAGACCTTCTTGAGCAGGGCGGCGTTGTTGGAGAAGGAAGCTGCGGAGGACTGGATCGAGGCCTGGAACCAGGTCCAGGGGAACAAAGCTGACAGCAGGAACAGGACATAGGGAGCACCTCGCGGGTCCTTTATCCCTAGCACGCGGCTCAGGGCGAAGGAGAAGACCAGCGCCAGGAGTAGGGGCTTGGCAAGGGTCCACAGGAAGCCCAGGATGGTACCCTCATAGCGCAGCTTCACCTCCCGCACCGTCAGGAGCAGCAGCAGCTCCCAGGTGCGGGCCACCTGGGACAGATCGAAAGCGCGCGGCGTGGCCACAGACACAGTTCGCACAGAATTCCCCCAGGACTGGCAAGAATTTCAGAGTGTAGACTAGCAGGGTGAGGGTCGTAAATCAAGAAATGGCTCGCTGTCGGGCGGCTGCGGCCGTTTGCCTTGACAGTGGGGGAGGACTAAAATACCCGTAGCCCAGGCCCAGGCGGAGGTCTATGGTAAAAGAGAAGCTCAAAGGGCTGATCCTCAGCGGCGGTAAGGGCGAACGACTGCGCCCCTTCACCTATTCCGGTGCCAAGCAGTTGGTGCCCATCGCTAATAAGCCCGTCCTCTTCTACGCCATCGAGGATCTAGTGGGCTGCGGCATCACCGACATCGGCATCGTGGTGGGCGACACGCGGGCGCAGGTGGAGAAAGCGGTGGGCAATGGCAATCGCTTCGGTGTCAGGGTGACCTACATCCAGCAGGATGCTCCCCTGGGCATCGCCCACGCGGTGAAGGTCGCCGCTGATTTCCTAGCTGGCCATCCCTTCGTCCTCTACCTGGGCGATAACCTGGTGCTGGGCGGTGTGGCTTCTTTTGTGCAGCGCTTTCGCGGCGATTCCAGCAACTGCCAGCTTCTTCTCAGGCGGGTGGACACGCCTGAGAGCTTCGGCGTGGCCGAGCTGGTGGACGGCCGGGTGGCGCGGGTGGTGGAGAAGCCACGCCAGCCGCTCAGCGACCTGGCGGTGATCGGCGTCTACATGTTCGACCAGCATGTGTTTGAGGCGGTGGAGCAGCTACGGCCATCGGCTCGCGGCGAGCTGGAGATCGCCGACACCATCCAGTATGTCATTGACAAGGGGCTGTCCGTCCAGGCCCAGGAGCTGGACCAATACTGGATGGACACCGGCAAGATGGGCGATATCCTGGAGGCCAATGGGGTCGTTCTCGATGCCTTGCCAGCCAGGAGGGAGGGCAGCATCGACAGCGCCTCGCGGCTGCGGGGCAAGGTGACCCTCGAGCGCGGCGCCCAGGTGACCAACAGCGTCCTGGAGGGCCCGCTGATCATTGGCGAGGAGAGTCGCATCGTCGATTCGCAAATAGGGCCTCACACCTCTATCTATCACCACTGCCAGGTGCAAGGCAGTCGCATCGCCAGGAGCGTGGTCATGGAGCACACGCTGATCGAGCACGTAGGCTATCGCATCGAGGGCAGTCTCATCGGCCGCTACGTGGGACTCAGAGGGGACGGTGGGACGGACGACCGGCGTTGCACCCTTACCCTGGGCGACCACAGCCAGATTCGAACGCTTTAGGGGTCTTTGCATGCACAGGATTCTGGTTACTGGTGGGGCAGGGTTCATCGGCAGTCACTTCGTGCGCCGTCTGCTGCGAGAGTACCCTGAATATGAGGTCATCAACGTTGACAAGCTTACTTATGCCGGCAACCGCGACAACCTGCGCGACGTCGAGGACGATCCACGCTATCGTTTCGTTCAGGGCGACATCTGCGACCGCCAGCTTGTGGGCGAGCTGGTGGGCCAGGTCGACGCCATCGTCAGCCTGGCTGCCGAGACCCATGTTGACCGTTCGCTGCTGGAAGCGGATGCTTTCATCAGGACCGATGTTCATGGCACCTACGTGCTCCTCTGCGCTGCCCGCGAGCAGGGCATCGAGCGCTTCGTCTACGTGTCCACCGATGAGGTCTACGGCGAGGTGCCCGAAGGCTATTCGTCTCAGGAGGCAGACCCCCTTCGGCCTCGCAACCCCTACGCGGCCAGCAAGGCGGCCGCCGATATGCTCTGCCTGGCCTTCTTCGCCTCCTACGGCCTGCCGGTCATTGTCAGCCGGGGCGTTAACACCTTGGGGCCTTGCCAGTACCCGGAGAAGATGATCCCTCTGTTTGTCACTAATGCCCTGCGCGACGAGCCTCTGCCCCTGTACGGCGACGGCCGCCAGGTGCGCGACTGGCTTTTCGTCGAAGACCACTGTGAGGCCCTCGACCTGCTCCTCCATGAAGGGACGCCGGGGGAGGTGTACAATATCGCTGCCGACGACCATCGCCAGAACATTCAGGTGGTTGAGGCCATACTGGAGCTGCTGGCCAAGCCGCGCAGCCTGGTTCGCCACGTGGAGGATCGTCCGGGACACGATAGGCGCTACAGCCTGGACTGGTCGAAGATAGGGGCGTTGGGGTGGGCCCCCCGCCACGGCTTCGCTGAGGCCCTGGCCAAGACAGTCGCCTGGTATGCCGACAACGAGTGGTGGTGGCAGAAGGCTCGTTCGGGTGCATATGAGGACTACTACCGGCGTCAGTACGGTTGGCGGCTGGGGGTGGCCAGTCGCCGGGAGGGAGAAGGATGATCGAGGGCGTGGAGATGAAGCAGCTTACGCGGCACGCGGACGAGCGGGGCTACCTGATGGAGCTTCTGCGCTGCGACGATGCTATCTTCCAGAAGTTCGGTCAGGCCTACGTGTCGCTGAACTATCCGGGCGTGGTGCGGGGCTGGCACTACCACAAGAAGCAGGACGACCACTTCGTTGTGGTCAAGGGCATGGTCAAGGCGGCCCTCTACGACGCTCGCGAGGGTTCTCCTACCCAGGGGCAGGTGGACGAGTTCTTCCTGGGAGAGCAGAACAACATCCTGCTGAAGATCCCGATGGGGGTCATGCACGGCTACAAGACGGTGGGCACCGATCCCTCCCTCCTCATTAACTTCCCCACTGAGCCCTACGACCCACAGGAGCCGGACGAGTATCGACTTCCCTGGGATACGGACCAGATCCCTTACGATTGGGCCATCAAGATGGGCTGAGGGGGTGGCGGCGTGCGAATTCTCGTCACCGGCGGCCGCGGCCAGCTAGGCCGCGAGCTCCAGCAGGCGCTATCCGCGCAGACGGTGTTGGCCCAGGACCTCCCGGAGCTGGACGTCACCGATGCGGCGGCGGTCGAGCGGGCCGTCGATCAGTTTCGGCCGCAGGTGGTCATTCATGCCGCCGCCTACACCGATACGGCAGGCTGCGAGGCCCACCCTGAGCTGGCCACGCAGGTGAACGGTGAGGGCACCCGTCAGGTGGCCCTTGCCTGTCGCGAGAGCGATGCCGCCATGCTTTACGTGAGCACCAACGAGGTCTTCGATGGCCAGAAGGGTGAGGCTTACCTGGAATCCGACGAGCCCAAGCCCATCAACGCCTACGGCCGCTCCAAGCTGGCGGGCGAGCGATACGTGCAATCCATCCTTCAGCGCTTCTACATCGTGCGCACCGCCTGGCTGTACGCCGCCGGGGGCAACAACTTCCCCTCCAAGGTTCTGCAGGCCGCTGCCAGCGACGGCGAGCTGCGCTTTGTGACCGACGAGGTCGCTTCCCCCACCTGGGCCCGCGACTTGGCCCAGGCCGTCGTTGCGCTCATCGGACAGCCGACCTACGGCATCTATCACCTGACCAATAGCGGCTGCTGCTCTCGCTACCAGTGGGCCCAGCGGGTCTTGGAGCTAGCCGGTCGCGGCGATGTTGCGCTGCGTCCGGTCGTCCAGGCTGATTACGGGGCGCCCTATCGCAAGCCGCCCTATTCGGAGCTGGCCAATCGGGCGGCGGCTGCCCTGGGTATCGTCTTGCGGCCCTGGCAGGAGGCCTGCCAGGAATATTTCCTCACCTCGCAGGCTAGGGCCGCTCGCTAGGGGTGCCCGCATGGCCAGCGAGGACACGAATCTCCCCTCTGTAGCCATTCTCACCGTCAACTACAACAGCAGGCGCTACATCGCAGACTTCCTCGCGTCCTTGGGGGCCGTCACCTATCCCAACTACCGGCTGGTGGTGGTGGACAACGGCTCTGACGACGGCTCGCCCGAGGAGATACGGTGGCTGTTCCCGCAGGCGGTGCTGATGCGCAACGGGGAGAACCTGGGGATCACCGGCGGCCACAACGTGGGCATCCGCTACTGCCTGGAGCGGCGCTTCGATTACATCCTCTTCCTGAACAACGATACGGTGGTGAGCCAGGAGTTCCTGGATCGTCTGGTGGAGAGCGCCGACGAGCGGACGATGGTGGCTCCGAAGACCTACCTCCACGGCCGGCCGGGCTTGCTGGATGATACGGTGGGTGACTTCGATTGGCGGCGGGGCGTCTGGCGTGGCTGGCTCTACGGCAAGCCAGAGCCCCCTGGGTTCGAGCGGCCGCGGCAGGTAAACATGGCCAGCCTGTGCTGCCTGCTGGTGCCCACGGGCGTGTTCCGCGACATCGGCCTCATGGACGAGCGCTTCTTCATGTACTACGATGATTTCGATTTCGTGGCGCGGGCCAGGGCGGCGGGCTATCGCCTGCGCCTCAATCCGGCGGCGGTCATCCACCACCGCAAGGCAGTCTCCAGCGGTGGTGTGGAATCGCCCTTCAAGGTCTACTACGCCAGCCGCAATCGGCTCTATCTAATGAGGAAGCACTCCTCCCGTCTGCACTTTAGGCTATTCCTGGCCTACTTCATGGCGACCCGTGTTGCCCATTTCGTGTCGTATCTTGGCAGGGGCCAATGGCGGCAACTGAGGGCCATGCTCATGGGCATCGCCGATTTCTTCCGCGGGCGCCTGGGGCGCACCTACGAACTGGTCCATTTTCGCTAGGGGGCATTCGAAGGTGCGTATTGCCATCGACGCCACCTCGGTTCCCCGCCAAAGAGCGGGTGCCGGCACCTACATCTACAATCTTGTGCAGGCCCTGGCCGATGTGGACAGGGATAACACCTACTTTGTCTTCGCCAAACCCGAGACCTTCGATCGCCGCGGCCTGCAAAGGGATGACTTCCGACTGGTGCCTGTGCGCCTTCCCTCGCGGATGGCGAGAATGCTCTGGGAGCAGGCGATGCTGCCCTTGCATCTTCGCCGCCTGGGCGTGGACGTCCTCCATTCGCCTCACTACACGACGCCGCTGGCATCCGCTGGCTGGCGGCGAGTGGTCACCTTCCACGATGTAACGTTTTTTCTCTTGCCCCGCCGCTATCCCGTCCTGCGGCGGCTTTACTTTCAGGGGGCGAGCCGCGCTGGCGCCCGCCTGGCCGATTTCGCCATCGCTGTCTCCGAGACGGTGAAGAGCGATGTCGTACGTTATCTGGGCCTGCCAGCCGAAAGGGTACGGGCGGTGCCTCTGGCGCCGGGGCCTGGCTTCCGCCCGCTGGACGATTCGGCTAGGATGGAAGCGGTTCGCGACAGGTATGGGCTGCCGCCCAGGTTCATTCTTAACGTGGGCACTCTGGAGCCGGGCAAGAATCAGGCGACGCTGGTGCGCGCATTCCACAGGCTCAAGGGTCAGGGCCTGGAGCAGAGGCTGGTCATCGTGGGGCAGAAGGGCTGGATGTACGAGAAGCTGTTTCGGCTGGTGGATGGCCTGGGTCTGGGGGAGGACGTGCGCTTCGTCGGCTACCTGCCCGACGACGATCTGGCGACGGTCTATAGTATGGCCGACCTGTTCGTCTTCCCATCGCTGTACGAAGGCTTCGGTCTGCCGCCCCTGGAGGCGATGGCCTGTGGCCTGCCGGTCGTAGCCTCCAACGCTCCGGCCCTAGCCGAGGTCTTGAATGGGGCCGCTCTTCTGGTGGGCCCTTCGGATGTCAATGCCCTGGCCGAGGCCTCGGCCAGCGCGCTGCGTGACAAGCGATTGCGCTCCCGCCTGCGCAGGCGGGGCCTGGAGCGGGCCAGCCAGTTCTCCTGGCAGCGGACGGCGCGGGGGACGGTGGCCGCCTATGAGGCGGCCCTGAGCTCAACGAGGGGCTAGCGGGTGGATCTATCCGTCGTCATCGTCAGCTTCAACGCCAGGGACTATCTGCGGCGCTGCCTGGGCTCGCTGTTCGAACACACAGAGGGCATCGCCTATGAGGTGATCGTCGTGGACAACGCCTCCTGGGACGGCAGCGCCCAGATGGTGGAGAGCGAGTTCCCTCAGGCCATCCTCATCCGCTGCTCCGTCAACCTGGGCTTCGCCGCCGCCTGCAATCGAGGCATCGCCCAGGCCAAGGGCGAGTTTATCCTGCTCCTGAACCCCGACACGGAGATCGCCGACAACACTTTCGTCCCTATGGTCGCCTACTGTCGGGAGCAGCCGGACGTAGGCATCCTTGGCCCCAAGCTGCTCAACAGCGACGGCTCCTTACAGCTCTCCTGCCGCCGCTTCCCCAGCCATCTCACCGGCCTGTTCAATCGCCAGTCCGTGTTTACTCGCCTCTTCCCCGGCAATCGCTTCTCCAGCCGCTACCTGATGTCTGATTGGAACCACAACAGCATCGCTGAGGTGGACTGGCTGTCGGGGGCCTGCATGCTCTTCCGTCGCCAAATGCTGGAGGGCATCGGTCCCTTGGACGAGGGCTTCTTCATGTACATCGAGGACGTAGACATCTGCTATCGGGCCCATCAGGGCGGCTATCGAGTAGTCTATTTCCCCCAGGCAGTGGTGACCCACCACATCGGCAGGAGCAGCGACACCCTCCCTAACAGGAGCATCCTCCAGTGGCATCGCAGCATGTGGCGCTACTACCGCAAGCACATGCGCAGCAATCCTCTGATGGACGGGTTGACCTTGGCGGGCATTGGCGCCCGCTGTGGCTATCAACTGATGCTTCAGAACGGGCGACGCTTGCTGGCGGGTAGGGGGCGATCCTCGTAGGGCATCTTCGGCTCATCCGACTCGGGCGGCGAAGGATGGCGTCGGAGACCGACAGCGGAGGTGAGGACACGTCGTAGGGACGCCACTGAGACGCTGTTCCACAGAGAGCTGGCGTAGCCCAATCGAAAGAGGACAGCAGTGATAGCAGCGCCGAAGGCAAAGAAGGCCAGGAACTCGGCTGCGGTTGCTTCGAGATAGTGGATGGTGAGTGCCGCCCCCGAGAAGAGGATGCAGAGGGCATAAAGGGAGAGGACGACCGCCCTGTCGCTCAATCCTCTTTGCTCCAGCCGATGCTGGATGTGATCCAGGTCACGAACGAAGGGGTGTCGCAGGTTCGCCAGCCGCCTCACAAAAGCGAGGAGTGTATCCAGAATAGGGAAGCCCAGGGCGACAATGGGCACGCTGACGAACATGCTGCCGGTGACACCGACGGAGCCCTCGATGGCCAGGGCCGCCAGCAGGAAGCCCAGCAGCAATGCCCCTGAATCTCCCAGCAGGCGCGAGGCCACCGGCAGGTTGAGGGGAAGGAAACCAGCACAGGCTCCCGCTACCGCCACCAACTGAGCGGCCACCAGGGGGTTGTCCACATCTGCGGCGATGAAGGCCAGGGGAACGGCCACGATGATCGCTACACCCGCCGCTACCCCATCTTTGCCATCGATGAGGTTCATGGCATTGGTCAGGAACACCAGCCAGAGGATGGTGAGCACGGGGGCCGCCCATCCCAGGGAAAAGGTGGCGCCCCAGGGCAGGGATATATCCTCTATACGGTAGCCGATCACAAATACCAAGGAGGCGGCTGCTATCTGCACCAGGAACTTGATCTTGAAATTCACCTCCCGCAGGTCGTCGAGGAGGCCCAGGAGGAGGATCATCAGGGCGGCGCCCAAGAGGCCGGCTGTCTCCCCTTTCTGGTCGGCCAATAGGTCGGAGAGGTCGGACGAGACCAGGGAGGCGAGAAGAAGGGCAAGGACGAAGGCGGTGAAGATGGCCAGGCCCCCCACCCGCCGCCTGCCCAGGCGAGCTTCGGCCGGCCGTGCCAGCCGGTTGAGGGGAAGAAAGGCTGTCAGGCCCCAGGCCCCTGCCGCGGCCAGCACGAAGACAAGGAGGTAAACGTCAAGGCCAAGGCTAGACATAGTAACAGCTTACTCTAGCAGGTTGGCGAGCATTATGCCATATCTCGCCGGGGCAATGGTCAGGAGACGAGCACTAGGCCCGAAGCCAGGAAGTAGGCGCCCAGCCCGAAGAGAAAGAGACCGCAGAAGACAAGGATGGCCCGATAGACAAGCCCGCTCATCATCTGCTTGCCGCTGGCCAGGACGAAGGACAGCAGGGTCAGCCACAGTATGTCAGACAGGATGTGACCGATGTAGAAAGAGGCCACCCCGGCAGCACCTTGCTCCAGGGATTGGCTGACAAAAGCAGAGCCTACACTAGCCCACCAGGCCACCCAGGCCGGGTTGAAGACACTCACCAGGATGGCGGCAGCCATCAGCACCGCCGCCGTTTTGGGTAGGGATTCGCTGACTGTCTCTCCGCCAGTTAGAGAGGGCAGCCAGCGCCGTCGCCAGGAGTTGTTGTAGGCAGCGGCGCCGGGGTTGTTCGGTAACGGCGGGCGGCCGACGGCGGTTGGCTGTTCGGGCGGCCTGCTCACGATGTGCACCCCCATCCAGAGCAGGAACAGGCCTCCGGCAATGCTCACGCCAGCCTTCACCGGATCCTCGACCAGAAAGCGGCTGAGGCCCAGGGCCAGGCCGACGACTAGGGCCAACTCGATCAGGCTGTGACCGGCGGCCAGCAGTGGTCCGGCCCAGAAGCCGCGCTGCATGCTCTCGCGGACGGCCACGGTGGTGAGGGGACCGGGCATCAACGCGCCGGTGAAACCCACGCCAAAGGATGTGACGAAGATGGCTGCCAGGGCTGCTGCGGGCATCTTTCTTAGTGTTGCATTGTTTTCAAAGGTTCGTCAACGCGGGGCAAAAACGCTTGACGGCCAGCATGTAAGCGTGTAGAATCCGCGCGATAAGTGACTGTTTCGCCCGTGCCCGTGGTGCATGGGCCAGGGGACTAGTTGTGGGTTAGCGGGGGCCCGCGATCAAAGGAGGCATATATGCGGATGTTTCGAGTAGCGCGATACTGGCTGCTCGGGTTAGCGATACTTCTTGCGGCTACGTCTCTGGCTCTTCTTCCCGCCTGTGAGGACGAGGAGGAGGAGGGAACGGCGACGCCAACCGAGGAGGCCAGCCCAGCGGTGACAGGACCCCTCAAGATAGGGATCCTGGTGCCGTTTACGGGGGCCCTGTCAGACTTCGGGGGGCCGTTTGCCAACGCGGCCAGGTTAGCGGTCAAGGAGATCAACGAGGCTGGCGGTGTGTTGGGTCAGGATGTGAAGCTGATCGAAGGGGACAGCGCCACCGAGCCCGTAAAAGCGCAGGAGGAGGCCCGCCGACTCATAGACATTGAGGGGGTGTCGGCCTTAGTCGGGGCGGCAGCCAGCGGGGTGACCCTGCCGGTAGCGGAATCGGTGGCCATACCCAGCGAGATCGTTATGATCTCGCCGGCGTCCACCTCGCCCGCTCTCACCGCTGTCGACGACAACGGCTTCCTGTACCGGACTACTATCTCGGACGCGGCCCAGGGGGTGATCCTCGCCAAGTTGACCTACGAGATTCTGGGCTTCACCAGTGCCTGCACCATGTACGTAAACAATGCCTATGGTCAGGGGCTCTCCGAGCAGTTTACCGAGACCTTCGAGGAGCTGGGCGGCACAGTGACGGCGCAGGTGTCCCATGCGGCAGAGGAGCAGGTTTCCTACCTGTCGGAGCTAAACCAATGCGTCGAGGGCGGCCCAGAAGTGCTGGCGGCCATCAGCTACCCGGAGCACGGCGGGGTCTACCTGAAGGAGGCTCTGGAACAGGGGCTGATCGACCAGTTCGTCTTCTGTGACGGAACCAAGTCGGACGACCAGTTCGAGGCGCTTGGTTGGGAGAACTTTGAGGGCATGTCCGGCTCAGCGCCCGGCGCGCTGGAAGCGGCGGCGGGCACGGCCTTCACCGACGCCTATGAGGCGGAATTCGGTGAGAAGCCGCCGTTGCCCTTCATGCGGGAGTCCTACGACGCCGTGTACGTCATCGCTCTGGCGGCGGAGGCGGCTGGCTCCACGGACGCCAAGGCCATCCGCGATGCCATAGACGACATCGCCAACCCGCCGGGAGAGGTGATCAACCCCGGGGTCGCCGGATTCACGAGCGCGCTGGGTCTGATCGAGGCCGGTACGGCCATCGACTACCAGGGCGCGGCCGGCCCCATCGACTTCGACCCGAACGGGGATGTGCTCCAGGGCGCCATCGAGGTCTGGGACATCACGGGCGGCGCAATCGTCGAGGCGGTCCGCACCTTTGCGGTAGACCTCAGCACGACGCCGCCGACCATCACGGAAGTAACCGACTAGGGCGCGAGAGCATCGGCAAGAGGAAAGGCTCAGGAGGCCACGCCTCCTGAGCCTTTCTCTCTGTCGGGAGAGGCATCTGCTCGCGAGCCAGTTGGCCCTGACTCGGGCTCGCCGGGGGGCGTGGGCTGTTTGCTCTCACGCTGCATGAACAGCGATACCCTCCGTTCCTCAGGCAGGAGGCCAGCCGGCCGCAACAGGAGAACAATGACGATCAGAGCGCCCACTACGAAGTCTCGAAGGAAGCTCATACGGAGCTCCAGGAATTCCAGGCCCCAGTCGGCAAAGTAGGCCCTCATCAGGCCGGTTATCGAATAGAAGCCCCAGACGATGTAGGCGCCCAGGATGGCTCCCTTGTTGTTGCCGCTGCCGCCGACGATGAGCATGGCCCAGATGAGGAAGGTGCCGAAGAAGTGGGTGAAGGCGTCGGGGGAGACAGAGCGGCTGTAGTATGCGTAAGCGGCACCGCCGACGCCCATGATCATGGCCCCCACCACAAAGCTCTGCATCTTGAAGTTGAAGATGTCCTTGCCGGCGGCAGCCGCTGTGGTCTCGTCCTCCCTGATGGCCTTGAGAACGCGTCCCCAGGGAGAACGGCTACCTGCCTCTAGGGCGATGAGGATGAGGATGACAAGGGCGACGGCTACGCCGAAGAAGATGAACTTGTACTCAGGAGGGTTCACCAGATCTTCCAGGGGGGATGGGATGCCGATCAACCCGCGGTCGCTGTTAACCAGGCCTTTCTCCTCAATGGCGATCCGGCGCAGGAGCTCGGCGATCCCGATGGTGGCGATGGCAAGGTAGTCCTCCCGCAATCGCAGGGTCGGTATGGAAAGGACGAAGGCCAGGGCGCCAGACACGATCGCCGCTCCAGCCGTGCCGAACAGGAAGGGGAGCCATTGTTCGCTATCCAGGAAGGGGATGAAGTCCAGCTTGTCGCCAAAGCCGCCCACGTAGCGGACATACTCGGTGGTCGCGGGTCCCTTAGTGATGATGGCGGCGGCGTAAGCGCCCACCATGAAGAAGGCCACGACGCCGAAGTTGAAAATGCCGGTGTAACCCCACTGAACGTTCAGGCCCAGGGCTAATATGGCGAAGATAGCGACCAGGATGGCAAAGCCGGTTAAGAAGCTGATGACGCCGCCCAGGTCCTGGGAGCGGGTGGCGGGCAGGGTGACAATTGCCACCGTCACGAGAGCCCAGGCCGCTGGGGTGATAAACTTATCCGCCTTCATCAGGCTTTCGCTCCAAACAAGCCTTGGGGCCGCACCAAAAGGATGAGGATAAGGATCACAAAGGCAACCGCGAACTTATAGCCCGGGGCCAGTGGCAGGATCTGTGGCAGGATGTCTCTCCCGGCTATGGAAAGCTCTATCCCCAGGGATACCTCCTGGGTGATCCCCACAATCATCGCTCCTATCAGAGCCCCCTGGGGGCTGCCGATGCCGCCCAGAATGGCAGCGGCGAACAAAGGCAGCAAAATGGCAAAGCCCAGTTCGGGCTTGAGCTGGGCCTGGATAGCCAGCAGCACCCCCGCCACGGCCACCAGGGCACCGCCAATAGCCCATGTCCACCTGATCACTTGATCGGTGTCGATGCCTGACACGCGTGCCAGCTCCGGATTGTCGGAGGTGGCACGCATCGCTTTGCCTATCCTGGTTCGGAAGAGGAGAAAGTATACCAGGATCGCTACAATGGCGACGGTGGCGAAGATGAATATCTGGTCGGCTTTGAGTTTGATGCCGAAAGGGAACTCGTGGGCAGGGAAGATTCCCGGTACGTAGAACCTGGGTTCGGGGCCCCACAATATGAGAATGACGCTACGTGCGACGATGGCTATCCCTAGAGAGACCATGGCGAAAATGACTATGCCGCTGCCTCGCTGGCGCAGGCGGCGATAAATGACATTGTCCAGGGCAACGAAAAGGGCAACTGTAGCGATGAGCGCCACCAACATGGCCAGCAGGAGGCCGTAGCCGAAGGATAGGGGGCCAAGCTGGGTGGTGGCACCCGGTAGGCGATCTAAGCTCCAGCCGAGGTCGACCTCGGTCTTTTCGCCCACGATGCGACCGGTCAGGGCGAAGAAAGCCAGGTAGGCAGCGAGCATCATCATGTCGCCGTGGGCGAAGTGGGCGAATTTCATGATCCCATAGATGAGGGTGAGGCCGATGGCGCCCAGGGCGATGATGCTGCCGAAGATTATGCCTACTACGAAGAGATTGGTATAAAGGATCAGGGCTGCTATGAGCAGCCCTGCAAAGAGAACCCACAGCGCGGCTGTGCCCAGGTTGTCGAATACCGCAGGATATCTTTCGCGGGCTTTGTTCAGCAGTTCAGCGAAACCCGCGCTCTCTGGGACCACAAGAGGGCTCCTTAGCCGCCGAGGTAGGTCTTGCCCACCTCCTCGCTCTCCAGCAGGCTTCCGCCGCTACCCTCCAGACGGTTCTGGCCCATGGCCAGAACGTATCCCCTGTGGGACAGCTTCAACGACTCTCTGGCGTTTTGCTCCACCATGATGATTGACACTCCGGACCGATTTATATCCAGGATCTTGGTGAAGACCAACTCCACCATGTTGGGAGCGAGGCTGGCTGAGGGCTCATCAAGTAGGAGAATGCGAGGCTCGAGCATCAAGGCGCGGGCGAGGGCCAGCATTTGCCGCTGTCCCCCCGATAGCTTCCCCGCTCGGGTGTGGCGCCGTTCCATCACGTCGGGGAAGAGAGCCAAGACTTCTTCCATCTTTGAGTGGTAGTCGTCGTGGCGAATGAAGGCTCCCATCTCCAGGTTCTCCTGGACGGTGAGCAAAGGGAAGACGTTGTCGGATTGAGGCACGTAGGACATCCCTTTGCGCACCATGGCCTGGGGAGACTGGCCGGTTACGTCCTCGCCGTCGAAGAAAACCCCACCGTGCTTACAGGGAAGAAGGCCGAAGACGGTCTTCAGAAGGGTGGACTTACCTGCTCCATTGGGCCCGATGATGGTGACAACCTCTCCTTCTTCCACCCTAATGGAGACACCATGGAGGATCTCCACCTCCCCGTAGCCTGACACCACCTCGCGGGCTTCCAGTACGGTCACTGATATTGCCCTCCTAGATACGCTTCCAGGACGCGTTCGTCGGCCTTGATCTCCTCGGGCAGGCCTTCGGCGATCTTCTCACCCTCGCTCAGGACGATGACCGGGTTGCACAGCCGGGTCACCAAGTCCATGTCGTGCTCGATGATGAAGAAGGTGATCCCCTTCTCGTAGCACAGCTCCTCGATGGAGGCCACCAGGCGCTTCATGAGGGTAGGGTTGACCCCTGCCCCAGGCTCGTCCAGGAGGACCAGCTCGGGGTCGCACATGAGGGTGCGGGCTAGCTCCAGAAGCTTCTTTTGCCCCGAGGAGAGGTTTCCGGCGTACTCGTTGCGGAGGTGCCACAGGTTGACGAACTCCAGCACCTCCAGCGCCTTCTCCTGGATTGTCCGCTCCTGCCTTCGCACTAGGAAGGGCAAGAACCAGGGACCCCAGAGCTTCTCGCCCAACTGATCCCCAGGCACCAGCATCAGGTTCTCCAGGACGGTCATCCACTTGAGTTCCCGCGGCACCTGAAATGTGCGGACGACCCTCCTCTTAAACACCTTGTGAGGGGGAAGGCCATCAATCCGCTCTCCCTTGAAGAAGATCCTGCCGGCGGTAGGCTTTAGGAAGCCGGTGACCAGGTTGAAGAGGGTGGTCTTGCCGGCGCCATTGGGCCCGATAAGGCCGGTGATTGTGCTCTCGGATACCTGAAGAGAGCAGCCGTTGAGGGCCCTCACCCCTTCGAAGCTTTTGACTACTTCCTGTGCCTCCAGCAGTAGCGCCACCGTAGTGCTCCCGGATACGTGAGCGTTGTCACGAGTGCAGTCCTTTGACACGCACAGTATAGCGAACTTGGCTGTATAGCGCCATCGGGTTCGCCAGCCTCAGGCGATGAGCGGCGCCCAGGGGCGTCTTTCCCCGCTGATCAGCGCTATGCTATGATGATCTTGTGCTGGGGAGAGCTAGGCGTTGATTTTTGCCTATCTAGACCTTCTGCAGGGCAGCCAAACGGCCTTTCTCGTTTTCTTTGGGGCAGTGGTGACTGCTCTGCTGGTGGGTATCGGCTTTCACGAGTTCAGCCACGCCTTCGCTGCCGACAGCCTGGGCGACCCCACGCCTCGCTATCGGGGACGCCTGACCCTCAATCCATTCGCCCATCTGGACCCCCTAGGTACCATTCTCCTGTTCATGGCCGGATTCGGCTGGGGCAAGCCGGTGCCGGTGAATCCCAATCTCATGAGGAGCACCAGCCCCAAGACGGGCATGGCCATGGTGGCGGCTGCGGGCCCGATCTCCAATCTTGTCGTTGCTGGCCTGGCCGGCGTGCCCATAAAGCTGGGCGTGGTCGACTGGCACACGCCCTTCTTTGCCTGGGGGCAGTCGTCGGAGTACGTCGAGCATGTGGTGGCGACCTGGGGCGTATCGGACTACCTGGGGCTCTATTTGGGCTCGATCATCATATTCGGCATTATCCTGGCGCTATTCAACCTCACGCCTCTGTGGCCCCTGGACGGCTTCTCCGTGGCCGTTGGCATCCTGCCCCGCGACCTGTCACAGGAGATGGAGCGGCTGCGGCTCTGGGGCCCTGGTCTCCTCCTGCTGTTCATCTTCGGCATACCCATCCTCACAGGCTGGAATCCCTTCTTCGACCTGCTGCGGCCGGCGGTGAACGGGGTGGCCAGCTTGTTGACGGGCGTTGGTGATCCCAATGTCTTTGGCTACTAGGGCAGCCTACCGGATGCGCCAGCTCTTCAGCTCTCTGGGGGCTGGCCTGAGGCCGCAGGAGCGGCAGATTGTCGGCGCCCATCTCAGCCAGGAGCAGCAGCGGCTGTTCTACGCCATGGCGGCGCGAGATCAGCGCCACTGCCTGGGTGTCTTCTATGCCCTGGAGATGCGAGGCTGCCAAGATGAGGAGGTGCTGCTGGCCGCCCTTTTGCACGACGTAGGCAAGGGGCCTATCCGCTTGTGGCATCGGGTGGCCTACGTCCTTCTGAGAGCGATATGGCCGCGCCTGCTGGCTCGTCTGGCCCAGCCCGAGGGTCGGGGCTGGCGGTGGGCGATAGCCTCCTTGGAGGACCATGCCACTCGCGGTGCTGCCCTGGCGGAGGCGGCCGGTACATCAGCGACGGTGGTGGAACTTATTCGCCGCCACCAGACGGTCGACCCCAGTGATGGCCGCCTGGCCCTCCTGAGGGCGGCCGACGATTCCTGCTAGCCAGCCTTAGGGGAGAACCCTATGGAACGTATAACTATCATCGGCTTGGGCCTCATCGGTGGCTCCCTGGGTCTGGCGCTGAAGGCGGCCAAGCTCACGGGCATCGAGATCGTGGGCTACGACAAGGACACCCCGACTGCTGTCGAGGCCCGGCGGCTGCGGGTTGTCGATAAGTCGGAGCCTATCCTGCAAAGGGCGGTGCGCGATGCCAGGCTGGTGATTATCGCTACGCCCATCATGGCTATCCGCAGCGTGATGGAGGAGATCGCGGGCGAGCTGCGAGCGAACTGCGTCGTCACCGATACGGCCAGCACCAAGGCCGTTGTCATGGAGTGGGCTAGCCAGCTTCTGCCCGCCACGGTCAGCTTTGTGGGAGGGCATCCCATGGCTGGCAAGGAGACATCCGGCGTCCAGAATGCCGAGGCTAAGCTATTCGCTGGCAAGCCTTACTGCATCACCCCCGCCTCCGACGCCAGCGAGGGGGCGGTGCGAGTGGTCGCTAGCATCGTCCAATTCATCGGTGCTCGTCCCTTGTTCATTGACGCCGAGGAGCATGACCGCTATGTGGCGGCGGTGAGCCATCTCCCTCTGGTCCTGTCCACCGCCTTGTTCACTCTGGTGCGCAGCAGCCCCGCCTGGCCGGAGCTATCGTCCCTGGCCAGTAGCGGCTTCCTCGATGTCACCCGCTTGGCCTCCACCGATGCCGAGCTTAGCCACGACATCTGCCTGACCAACCGGGAGGGAGTCCTTCACTGGCTGGAGCGCATAGCGGAGGAACTGGGACGCTACCGAGAGCTGCTCCAGCAAGGTCAGGAGGAGGAGCTGTTCAAGAACTTCGCCAGGGCTCAGTTGGATCGCGACACCTACGTCGCCGCTGGGCCGCCCGTCCGCGAGCCGGTGGCGGCGGAGGAACTGCCCACGAGCGGCGAGCAGCTAGCCGCGCTGCTCGTGGGCCAACGCTTGGTGCGGCGGGTGAAGGACATTGGCAAGCTGCTGGAGGAGAGGCAAGAACGCGGTCGCCGCCAAGACGTGGAGGGCCGCGACCAGCCATGAGGAAGACGATCCGCTCGCCGCGCAGGCTTCGGGGAAGCATCGAGGCGCCAGGCGACAAGTCCATCTCGCACCGGGCGGCCATCCTTAACACTATCGCCCAGGGCGAGGCGGTGGTGGAGAACTTCCAGGGCGGCGCCGACTGCCTGGCCACCCTGCGCTGTCTGAGGGCCCTGGGCGTGAAGATCGACTGGGATGGCCAAGGAACCCTGCGCATTCAGGGCGGCGGCCGCTTTGGCCTGAGGGAGAGCAGCGAGGTGCTCAACGCCGGCAACTCGGCTACCACCATGCGTCTGCTGGCCGGTCTTCTGGCTGGCCAACCGTTCTTCTCGGTGCTAACCGGCGATGCCTCCCTGCGCTCGCGGCCGATGGAGCGGGTGGTGGAGCCCCTGCGGGCCATGGGGGCGCGCATCCAGGGGCGAGCGGGAGGCACTCGCCCTCCTCTGGCCATCGAGGGCGGTTCCCTCAGGGGCATCCGCTATCGCCTGCCGGTGGCCAGCGCCCAGGTGAAGTCGGCTCTCAGCCTGGCTGCTCTCTACGGGGAGGGCGAGACGGTTCTGCAGGAGCCAGCGCCCTCTCGCGACCACACCGAGCGGATGCTGCGGGCCATGGGGGCCGAAGTGCTGGGCGGCGAGGGCGCTGGCCTGCGGATATCGCCCCTGCAACGGGAGCTGACGCCGCTCAGCCTGCGAGTGCCGGGCGACATCAGCGCCGCCGCCTTCTGGATGGTGGCGGCTGCTGTCCACCCCGATGCCGAGATCAGGCTTACCGGCGTGGGCGTAAACCCCAGTCGCAGTGGCATCATCGATGCCCTGGCTAGCATGGGGGCCAGCATCGCTCTGGAGGAGGAGCGCATGTGGGGTTGCGAGCCGGTGGCTGACATCGTGGTTCGCTCCTCGTCGTTGCGGGGAACGGTCATCGAGGGCTCTCTCATCCCTCGCCTCATCGATGAGATCCCGGTGCTGGCGGTGGCCGCCTGCCTGGCCGAGGGCGAGATGGTCATCCGCCAGGCTGGCGAGCTGCGGTTGAAGGAATCGGACCGCATTCGCAGCACCGTCCTCGAGCTGCGGCGGCTGGGGGCAGGCATCCAAGAGCTGCCGGACGGCATGGTTATTCAGGGCGTGGGCTGCCTGAAGGGCGAGGTGTGCGGCAGCCACGGCGACCATCGCCTGGCCATGACACTGGCCGTGGCCGGTCTCCTGGCCCAGGGAGAGACAGTGGTGCGGGGTGCGGAGGCGTCATCTATCTCTTATCCCGTTTTCTGGGATCATTTAGAGGAGCTTTCCTCACATTAGTAAATGGAGAGCAGTGCCAAGCATTGGGGAGGAGGAAGGGAGTAAGCCATGACGACAGAGCTATTGGCCGTTGGCTTCAGGAACTTCATAGCCCTCAATCGGGTGATCGCTATTGTGTCCACGGGGTCGGCGCCTATCCAGCGACTGATCCGCGAGGGCAAAAGGAAAGGGGCGGTCATCGACATAACCAGCGGGCGCCGCACCAAAGCGGCCATCTTCATGGACGACGGTCAGATCATTTTGGCGGCCATCACCCCCGAGACCATCAGCGGGCGGGTGGCGGCCGTCGCTCAGGAGGGTGTGTATGCCAGGGCCGGCCAGGAAGGGGAAGGCTAGGAGAGCTGGCCTGCCGGGAGGCAGGTCTGCTGCTGAAACGCCCTCGCGCCATCCCCTGCTGCTGGTGTTCTCGGGCCCCTCTGGAGTGGGGAAGGATTCCCTCCTGGCTCGTCTGAAGGCTAGGGGAGGGAGCTATCACTTCGCGGTCACCGCCACCACTCGCTCCCGGCGGCCCGGCGAGGTGGACGGCCGCGACTATCACTTCCTTACGCTTCAGCGATTCGAGGAGATGCTGGCGGCGGGCGAGCTGCTGGAGAATGCCGTCGTCTACGATGAGCACTACGGTGTGCCCAAAGCGGAGGTGCGGGAGGCCCTGGCCCGCGGCCGGGACGTCGTGATGCGCACGGACATTCAGGGGGTAGCCACCATCAAGGGGGTCGTGCCGCAGGCGGTCACTATCTTCCTGGCGCCCGCCTCCATGTCCGAGCTGGAGGAGCGGCTGCGGCTGCGGGGGGCCGATTCGGAGGAGCAGCTCCGCCTGCGGCTGGCCACGGCCCGCCAGGAGATGGACGCCGCCTGCCACTTCGACCACGTGGTGGTGAACGCTCAGGGCAAGCTGGCGGAGGCGGTGGCCCAGGTGGAGCGCATCATCGCCGCCGAGAAGGAGCGGCCGGAGCGGGGGCCCGTACACATACCCTGACGGGCGACCGACACCTGCTGTTGGAGTGGCCGCGAACAGCGCTTGACAGAAACCGAGCGAAGTGCTATTGTTCTGCCAAACTTCATATCGCAGCGGCTGCGAACAGGGCTAGTAGGCTGCAAAGCGGGGCTTAGAGAGCCGGGGCAAGGTGGGAGCCTGGCACCAGCGCAGCGGCTGAATGGGCCTGGGAGCTGTCAACCGAACGCCCCGACTGGTCGGGGTTAGTAGGCTTGGCCGCAGGGGCAGCGTTATCAGAGCCCAGGGTATCGCTCATTGTGCGTGGAATGATGGGTCGTACCTGCAACGAGATCCCGCCTTTGGCGGGAAGAAGGGTGGCACCGCGAGAGGAAGACCCCTCGCCCCTTTGGGCGAGGGGTTTCTTGTTGTTAGCTAGAACCTATGGCAAAGGAGGTATTCCATGCAGACCAAGTTTCTCCTGAGCGAGAAGGATATCCCCCGCCAGTGGTACAACATCCTGCCCGACCTGCCCTGGCCGCCGCCGCCGCCCATGCACCCGGTTACTCACGAGCCCGTCGGGCCGGAGGCGCTGGCGCCCATCTTCCCCATGGCCCTCATCCAGCAGGAGGTGAGCACGGAGCACTACATCGACATCCCCGAGGAGGTGCTGGACGTCTACAGGCTGTGGAGGCCCTCGCCCTTGCACCGGGCGCATCGGCTGGAACGGGCTCTCGATACCCCCGCTCACATCTACTACAAGTGGGAGGGCGTGAGTCCCGCCGGCTCCCACAAGCCAAACACGGCGGTGGCTCAGGCCTACTTCAACAAGCAGGAGGGGGTGCGCTGCCTGACCACCGAGACGGGAGCTGGCCAGTGGGGTAGCGCCCTGGCTATGGGCTGTGCCTTCTTCGGCCTGGAGCTGAAGGTGTACATGGTGAGCGTTAGCTTCTATCAGAAGCCCTACCGTCGCATTCTCATGGAGACCTGGGGTGC
>Ga0307439_1000148_pt1 | contig 51677 bp, 43 predicted proteins | sample SalMarWE160490MG_FD_202142 | JGI IMG/M metagenome (GOLD analysis project Ga0307439, IMG submission 202142) | Salt marsh sediment microbial communities from the Plum Island Ecosystem LTER, Massachusetts, United States - WE1604-90 | ecosystem: Environmental > Aquatic > Marine > Intertidal zone >... | reverse complement strand
CTAAAAGTCTGAAATCATTTTATCAAAAATATCCGGATACCTTACCTGTCAGAACTTCCGTGTCAGATTACAGAAAGGATGAATGGCTGGTTAATCTTCCTTTGTATGCAGTACATTTATTGCCTGATATTACGGGTAGTTGAAAGTAAATGTTAAGGTGTTGCTATAAGCTAATCCGCAATCATGAAACCCCTCAAGGTTTAGGTTGAAAAGTTGAAGAAGTTGAAGAGGTTGAAGGAGTAAAGGGCGCAAAGGCTCAGAGGTTGAAAGATTGTAGCTTACGGCACACAGCGTGAAGGGGGTAATGATTCAAGATTCAAGATTCAAGATTCAAGATTCAATACAATTGTTCTATATACATAAAATAAGACTTGCAAAACTGTCCTGCGATAGCAGCAGTGTGAGCCCGGTGCAGTCAACCGACCGAAGGGAGCTCGCTGAAGGCAAATCCATGCCGGCGTGAGTGTGGATTTTGCATATTTTCTTCCAATATGCATAAAAAAAATAACATGAATAATACTACTTAAAAGTAACTACTATGAAGTAGATTTTGCTATATTTGCAATAATAATCACTATGTGTCTGAATACATTTTTTCTTCTGTAATGGTTGAAGAACCTGAAAATTTATATAGTAACAGAAAAAAAATCTTATTAGCTGATCCGGATCCGGTAAGTCGTTCTCTTGTTTCGGTAGTATTATCCAAACACGGAATTGAAACAGTAAGCGCAGGAAGCGGGTGGGAGGCAATCCGGTTACTCGGGGAAAATCCTGTTATCCACTGTCTGATTACCGAGATAAGAGTCCCGGGATTAGACGGATTCGGTATTCTCAGGGCAGCCAGGGAGATAAATCCTTCTCTGGCTGTGATTGCTCTGACCGCTTATATTTATGACAACATGAAACAACAATGTCTGAAGGCCGGATTCAATGAGTATATTTCAAAACCGGTTGATCTGGAGTCATTCGTTAAAACAGTAAAAAAGTATGTTTTGGTATCGGATGGCGGAAGGCGGAAGGCTTTAGGCAGTAGGAGGAAGTAAGCAGGTAATGATTCCAAATTTCAAATTCAATGCAATTGTTCCATAAAAATAAAACACGACTTAAAGGACAGCGCAGCATCAAGACAACGAAGTGTCAAGACAAATCCCCGGATTCTTCAAAAACGGCCAATTCAAATTCTGCAGCTCTGATAAAGACATCTTTCATTTTTTTCTGTAAATCAGGAGAGGCTTCCATGCCGAGTTCTTCAACAATACTTACGTAGTGTATCACATAATTATAGAATTCTTCATCTGAATAGGTATTGATAAACTTCTTGTATTTATTATTCTTAACACTATTGTTGACTATCACCATTCCTGTTTCGGAATAAATCCAGAAACATGGCAAAAGCGCTGCTGTTGCCACGGGATAAGGAGAAAGAGAGGCATGCTTAAGGATAAAACTCCCGTAAGCGCTAAATGCTGGGGATTGTTCCCCGGCTTCTTCAATCTGAAAATAATCGAGGTATTCGTCGTGCATAGTTTTTTCTATTTCAATACCATCTTTGGCCAGCCGGGAAAAAAACACACCATATTCTTCATTTGGCGATCTGCAGGCAAGTATTTCCAATGCCTCGTTATCCTGTTGCAGATACAGAATATCCTGAGAAAGGTAATGGGCAAAACTATCACGGCCCAGTGTCCCGTCCGAGAGTCTCATTACAAAACTGCAATTCAGTATTTTTTTGAATATATCGTCTATTCCCTGCCATAAATTATATGTAAAAGATCCGGTTGGTTTGAAGTGGCTCATATACTTATGGATTTTATTATATGAATCGGTAGTACTATACTACATATCGGGCAATATCATCTATGACCAGTATTTATAAAAATGATGAACGGGCCCGTGTCCTTTACCGATTCTGTACTTAGCCCCTTCCGATATTGCCATGTTAATATAATCTTTTGCCTGTTTTACTGCGTTGTTTAACGGCATGCCGCAAGCAAGATAAGAAGCTATGGCTGAAGAGAAAGTACAACCAGCACCATGTGTGTTAACTGTTTTGATTCGTTTTGACGGTAATTCAAGTATTTGATCTGTTTCCGCATTATAGAATACATCTGTCAATTCATCCTCAGAAAGATGTCCGGCTTTTAACAAAACCGACACCGTATTGTTAAATGAAAGTTGTTTTATAATCCTTGTCATATCGTCTTGCCCTCTTATTTTAATTCCCAGCAGTATTTCCGCTTCCGGAATATTCGGAGTAATAACACGTACTCCGGGTATAAGCTCATTTTTAAGTGTTTCTATTGCCTCATCAAGCAATAATCTGTCTCCTGAAGTTGCTACCATAACAGGATCGAGAATAATATTACGTATTTCGTATTTCTGTATAGTTCCCTTCACAATACGGATAAGTTCCGAAGAGTGTAACATGCCTATTTTCACGGCATCTGCACCTATATCGTCCAGCACTGAGATAATCTGTCCCTTGACAAATTCAACAGGCACCGGATGCACATTGTATACTCCAACGGTATTTTCATCCACAACGGCAGTAATAGCTGACATACCATAACAACCACAGGCCGACATGGTTTTCAAATCGGCCTGGATCCCTGCCCCTCCGCTTGGATCGCTGCCGGCAATTGTAAGTACTCGTCTGTATTTCATTTAAGTATTATTAATTTAGTTACTGAAAATGATCAAATCCTGTTTTGTTAATAATAATCTCCTTGTCATCTTTGAACCATTGAACACAGGGACTGCCTCCGGTAATTGTTCCGACAGGGAAAAGAGGTTTACCGAAATATGACAGGTATGAATAGCTAACTACCTGATATTCATCAGCTGCAACGGTACAAAGCAATTCATAGTCTTCACCGCCGCTGACGGCAAGCTCTTCGGTATTCCAGTTGTATTTCCGGGACGCCCGCCTAAGCACTTCTGATACAGGTAACTGGTTTATATTGATCTTTGCACCTTTACCCGAGGCTTTTAATATGTGCGTCAAATCAGAAACAATTCCGTCCGATATATCCATCAGGGCATGAACCCCGGATAAATCTCTCAGATATAAACCTTCCTTCAGCCTGGGTTCGGGTAAATGGTGTTTTGTAAGTAAATATTCATTATCAGGTGTCTCCGGCAGTTTATTCAATATAACCCTTAGTCCGCCTGCCGAATCTCCCAAGAAACCGGTAACACATATTATATCGTGTGTCCTTGCCATATTCCTTCTTTTTTCTTTTCCCTTTTCGCATCTGCCAATCACACAAACATTGATGACCAGATGTTTTAACGATCTAGTGGTGTCACCTCCTAAAAGCGGAATATTATATTTTTCCGAGAGATCAAGATATCCTTTCATGAAGGAATCAAGGTATTCCACATTTGTTTCTTTGGGAATAGCAAGAGAAAGGAAAGAACCGACAGGTACACCTCCCATGGCTGCAATATCGCTAAGGTTAACCGCAAGAGATTTATGTCCCAGTTGACGTGAGGAGATTGCCTGACGGATAAAATGGATATCTTCAACAAGCATATCTGTGGTAATTATCATATCGTCCTTATCATTCACAGGAATAACGGAACAATCGTCTCCTATTCCTGTAAACCCGTCGGGAACAATGTCTTCAAACCAGGGCTTAAACCGATTGATAAATCCGAACTCACCACCTATCTCGTTAATCTTCATCTTTTCTGTTTTGCCTGTAAAACCGTTCTTTTCAATTCACATGAAGCAAGATACGGGTCAGGAGCTGAGACGATAGCTGAAACTACCGCAATACCTGTAGCTCCATTTCCGATCACATCCCTGGCGGATTTGGCATTCATTCCACCAATAGCTACGGAAGGAAACCTTATTACAGAAGTAATTTTTTTTACCCCTTCCAGTCCCAGAGGTTTTTCCGTATCGGTTTTCGTCGGTGTAAGAAATACTGGTGAAAGGGCTATATAATCTATATCCATTTTATTGGCTTCGTGAGCCTGTTGAATGTCTTCAACCGAAAGTCCGATGATTTTATCTTTTCCAAGTATGGTACGAACAATTCCGGCGGGTAAGTCACTCTGTCCAATATGTACTCCATCGGCATCGACAGCTTGAGAAATATCGAGCCTGTCGTTGATTATAAGAGGGACATGGTAAGGTTTCAGGATGTTTTTTAATTGAAGAGCCAACTGATAAAATTCCCGGCTGCTGCAATCCTTTTCCCGTAACTGTACAATAGTCACTCCCCCTTTAACGGCCTCCCCGACGATAAAAGGTAACGACCGCCCCATTGAGAGTGACCTGTCGGTTACAAGGTATAAACTCAGGTCAAGGTTTTTCATAATCAGGCTCTATATGTTTTTTCAATACAGGTATCCGATAGAGAATAAAGCGTATCGATAAAGTGTAATTGTAAAGTACCAGGTCCAGTCGATTTTTGTGCTGCCAGTTCTCCGGTAATACCCATTACTGCCATAGCATTTGCGGCAGCATGTAAAAAGTCGTGGTTTACGGCAGCAAAAGCGGCCACAATAGCCGTTGCCGTGCATCCCATACCTGTAACTTTAGGCATTAACGGCGAACCGTTCTTTACAGATAAAACAACATCCCGATAAACAATAAAATCTTCTTCTCCACTGATTACCACGACTGCTTTTGTTTGATTTGATAAATTCCCGGCAGCATCAACCGCAACTTCCGATGAAGCTGTACTGTCAACTCCTTTGGTTGTTGTGTTTTCTTTTGCCAGAGCCATTATTTCAGATGCGTTTCCTCTTATAATATCAGGCTTACAATGTTCCAATATCTTAACTGCGATTTTGTTTCGATATGGTGTAGCCCCGACTCCCACAGGATCGAATACAACAGGAATTTTCTTATTATGAGCCGTTTCTCCGGCAACGAGCATCCCTTTCACCCATAAAGGGCTTAATGTTCCCATATTGATAACCAATGCTGATGCAAGGGAGACCATATCTTTTACCTCTTCAACTGCGTGTGCCATAACCGGCGATGCCCCCATGGCCAGCAATGCATTAGCCGTGTTGTTCATCACTACATAATTGGTAATATTATGTATCAGAGGCGCCTGTTTCCTGATGGCAGCCAAATCCTTTATAATGGTTTCAACTGTTATCATATTTTATCGCTTTTTATGGCACAAATAGCAACATAGTCACCACAATCATAACCTTCTACCGGTTCTTCCAGTTTATTGTCGGAATAAACCGGATGTTTTGTAAGTGTCTGGGCATATTGTAAGTCGGTAAAACCCGATTTCAGAAGCATATCTGTTTTTTCCCTGGTAGTACGCCAGTTGGCAATTTTTACAAATTCAATGGGATATGGGTCGCACGGCCGGATATCCTCTAACAAGGGATGTTCCCATGTGCCTAAAACCATTGCCAGGTTGTAAAGTAATGCATAAGAACTTTCTTTGGGGACATCAATAACCACGATTTTCCCGTCAGGCTTAAGGGCAGTATATGCTTTGTTAAAAGCCGATTGTAAGTCGTTAATATAGCTGGGAGAGCCGTTAAACAGGATAGCGTCATAGCATTCTTCTCCCAGATATGCTTGTTCTATCGTGTTTATTTCTACATTAATTCCCCTTTTACGGGCAATAGCAGCCATTCCTTCGGAAGGTTCCAGTCCGTGGTTTACAGAAATGTTAAAATCTTTTTTCAGCAGCATTTCGAATAGTCCGCTGCCGCATCCTACAGAAAAAATTTTCCCGGTGTCTTTTAAAAAATAAGCTACCAGTTTTACTTCAGAATAAAGCACATTCCGATTGTTCAAAAACCATGCATCGTACTGCTGTGCATACCGGTCGAAACTCTTGTTTTCCATAAAATAATTTTTAAATAAAAAAAACCGTTCCCTGCGTAAGTGAAACGGTCTTATTTAAATAAAGAAAATCAATTTCTGTTCTCGTTTCCCTACGCTGTTATGATACATATCAGGTTCCCGGGGTCTGTTCTCAGCCTGTTATTCACAGACACCCCCAACGAGATATGGTACAAAGATAGTAATTACTTTCAGAATATGTTCTTTTTATAGTAACTATTAAAGATAGCCTCGCTTTAATGTTATCTGAATCTGCAACTGCTTGTGAATGAACCGTATTTCCGGAATAATGAACAATATACAGCTATTTCATTAATACACTGCTTTTTCTACGCGGCAGCATTGATTAAGCAAAACGAAGCAGTAAAGCAATGGAATTGCTCAGCCTTTTTTAGGGCAGGCAGAACAACTTACAATTGGCCGGGATGTTTCAGCTATCAACTCAACAGATATAGAAACAATTTTTATGCTGCAGCTGAAAAAATAATTTTTACTCCTTGTTTTTATTTTAATTTCCGCATGAATTTTTGGAATAGCAAAAACCATATCCCTGACGGTCGTGTTTTTGTCGGTTATCATTCCAGTTTTTGGTCTTGGGCTGTTATTTCCTTACCTTTTAAACTGCATTTCCGAAAATGTATCTAAATTACTGTCTGTCAAAGCTATATCGACAGGTATGGAGTGTACCTGGTTCGGACAGTTAGTTTCCGCCCTGTTTTTCCGGGGTATTGACGGAGTATCCGGTGTAAATATGACATATGTTTTTCTGTTCATTTCGGGTATTATGCCAAAATCACATCAACACTTTCGGGCACTCATTCGATAAAAACTGTCTCACAGGGGATGGATGTTAAAACCAATGGAAAACTAACCGGTACGAGTACTGTATTTTTTGCGATCAAGGAGGGCTATTTTGTTAAGCAGACAACTGAGTCGAAACTTGATGGCACACTTGATCTGACCTACCCGCAGGAGATGACAATGCCCCTGACTATGGATATAAGTTCGGTTAGCGAGGCGGTGAAATAAAAGCTGGTATTTTCTGGACATTGTTATTTATTATCTGTTTATGTTTCAGAAACCATAAGTTTTTGAACATGGTGAAATATAGTCTTATAACATTAATCAGTCTTATAACTATGAATTCATTTTCACAAGCAGAAGAGAATGTTTTTTACAGCTTTAAGGTAAAAATACTGGAAGGCGAGGATTTTGATTTTGCCTCTCTTAAAGGAAAGAAGGTGTTGATAGTAAATACTGCTTCAAAATGCGGATTCACACCACAATATAAGGATATGGAAGCATTGTACAGACAATATAAACATAAAATGGTTATTATCGGATTTCCAGCCAATAACTTTATGAACCAGGAATCCGGTACAGCTTTAGAAATAAAGCAGTTCTGCACTGATAATTATGATGTTACCTTTCCGCTCATGGAAAAAATTTCTGTAAAGGGGAAGGATATTCATCCTGTTTATCAATGGCTTACATCGAAAGAGAAAAATGGTGTAATGGATTCGGAAGTAATATGGAATTTCCAGAAATACCTTATTGACGAGAATGGTAAACTGGCAGATGTACTATATTCAAAAGAAAAACCCGGATCTGAAAAAGTGTTGACCTGGCTCACTAAGTAGCAGGGCAAATCCTTCTTTAAGGAGGGCACAGTAAGTGTACAAGAAAAAGTTTGGGAGGGATGGAATGATTCCGGATTCAATGGAATTGTTCTGTATAAAATATGACCTGTAAGGCCGCACTCCGATGAAAATACTCTCTAACTTTAGATAACTATTCTCAAAAATAATTTAAATCCGCCCTTTGCAGGAGAATAGCTCATTTAAATAACAATTGTATATCTTCAGCGGGTATCAATCAAATCCCTCGGAAAAAAAATCTTTTACAGATATACCGAGAGCCCTTATTACTTTCATTAAACTTGAATACCTCAGGTCCTCTCCCTTCTCATATCTACCGTATTGTGCACGAGGTAAATCACTTACATAGGCAAAATTCTCGTAATTGGTATAGCCTTTCTCCTGACGTAATTCCCTGATCCGTTTCGCCAGTTTTTTAAGGTCTTCCTCTTTTATTATTTCCTGCCCGTTTTCTTTCATATTACAAAAGAATGAAGAAAACAACAAAAATATTACCACTTTGTAGTTACTACATATAAATAGTTTAATATATTTATAATACTATTAATCAGCCTTAACATTCAATGTCATCCCAGGTTTAGGATTCGATACAATTATTCTGTCTGTATAAAACACGACAGCAGGACAAACACAGATGCTTCGATAAAAATGAATATTGAATATAAACTTCTATGATGTTTTTACCCTCTGTTTCAATCAAATTACTGATATTTGATATAAAATCATAATTAAAAAACTAAAAACAAAAACGATGAAAAGACAATTGTTTATTACGCTTTTAAGTGTTATGGTTATCTCTGTTGCTTTTACCTTTACTGACTATACCGGGACGAAATCAGAGAGTACGGCCGGCAAGAAAAAGGTATTGTTAAAGTATAATTATCCTCAGAATGAGGTAGTTAAATATCTGAATAATAGCAAGATAAAACAGAGTATGGATATCCAGGGGATGACGATGGAGGTGAATGTAAATTCCACCGTAGGCTGTTCCATAAAATCAACAGGCAGGGAAGCTGATAATTTAAAGCTCACTATTCTGATCGATACAATGGCACAGAACATAGAATCACCGAACGGCTATTCAGGCGGAGTAATTACAGAGGCAATAGGAAAATCTTTTGAAATGGTTATTTCAACTTCAGGAAAGGAGATCGATCTTACCAATGCAAATGAGCTGGTATTCAACATTCCCGGATCAGGTGAGAGTAATGCAACACAGTCATTTGCCGATTTTTTCCCCGATCTGCCGTCAAAAAAGGTTAAACCGGATTACACATGGACTTCAACAGATTCAGTAAATGCAGTATCTCCTGCAACAACTACTAAATCTGTTATTATCTCAGAAAACAAATTTGAAGGTATAGAAGATGTGAATGGTATAGCGTGTGCAAAAATCACATCAACACTTTCGGGCACTCATTCGATAAAAACTGTCTCACAGGGGATGGATGTTAAAACCAATGGAAAACTAACCGGTACGAGTACTGTATTTTTTGCGATCAAGGAGGGCTATTTTGTTAAGCAGACAACTGAGTCGAAACTTGATGGCACACTTGAACTGACTTACCCGCAGGAAATGACAATGCCGTTGACAATGGAGATCAGTTCTGTAAATGAGGCGGTGAAATAGAAGCTGATATTTTCCGAACATTGTTATTTATTATCTGTTTATGTTTCAAGAACTATATTTTCCTGAACATGAAAAGATATTTTGAAGTACCTGATAGACGAGAATGGTAACCTGGTTGATGTTCTCTATTCGAAGGAAAAACCGGGATCAGAAAAGGTAATAGCGTGGCTCTCGAAGTGACACAAGTTAAAGGGAGTTAAAGGGAATTATAAACAGTTAGAGAATCAGACAATCAGACAATCAGACAATAAATGGTATAAACATCTTCGTCTCTTTCATATAATCAGCATATTGATTGCCGAATCTCACCAGCATCTCCTTTTCTTCAATTTTAGCAGTGAAGAAGAGAGCTATAATATTTACTGATCCTGCTATAAGTTGAAAAGAGCCCGGATCCTTGAACATTATACCGGTTCCAAGAAGCAGGAGAGAACAGTAAAGCGGATGACGTATATAATGGTATATACCTGACTTAATAAGAATTGTAGTATTTTCCGGCGATTTTTCAGATTTCCCTTTTCTCTTCAGGAGAAGATATCCTGCAACCACCGGATAGATTGATGAAAACAGCAGTATCCATGCGATTAACTGGTTCCATGAGAAAGGATTCCGAAACCACAATCTCCAGTTTAAAAGAAAGAGTATAAAGATGCTTTCAAAAGAAAAAAACCTGGCGATGCCATGATATCTTTTATCTTTTATCGAAATAAACCACGAAATAAATACCAGGATGACGGTACCGGAAGCAAGGACAATGTAATTCATTAAAAATCAGCTTGTTTTTTCTTTGATTTCTTGAGGTAATTATAAACCTCAACCTGTGAGCGAATCTCTTTTTTACCCGGCTTGACAAATTTGTTTGAAAGGGAAGCGTCCAGCTTACGGGCCTTTACATTATCTTTCCATTGAATTTCGAAGATATGTTTTAGCTCATTTTTGATATTTTTATCAAAAACAGGGCAGGTAACCTCAATACGATGATCGATATTTCTTGTCATAAGATCGGCTGATGTTATATAAACGTCCTCCTTACCGCCATTATGGAATATCATGAATCTGCTGTGTTCAAGAAACCAGTCAACGATACCTATTGCTTTAATATTCTCACTGATCTCTTTAAGTCCGGGCACCAGGGAGTTCATGCCTCTGATAATCAGTTTTATGTTGACCCCGGCTGAACTTGCCTCATACAGATTATTTATTACCTCGTTGTCGGTAATATTGTTAAGCTTTAGATAAATATATGCTTTTTTGCCGGCCTTTGCATTCTTAATCTCATTCTCTATCTGCAGGTTGATTTTATTCCGGAGTGAAAAAGGAGAGAGAATAAGATGGTAATAATTGTCTTTTTTATAATTGACATTAAAGAAGTTGAAGACCTTCTGTACCTCGTTGGTTATTTTAATGTTTGTTGTCAGCAGAAGGTGATCGGTATAGATCCTGGCTGTATCCTCGTTGAAATTACCTGTTCCCACTGCAGCAAAACGCTCGGTAGTATTGTTTTTGATCCTTGTAATAAGAAGCAGTTTGGAATGGACCTTCAGCCCCGGCACACCATAGATAACCTTTACTCCCTCTTCCATAAGCTTATTGCCCCACAGGATGTTTGCCTCCTCATCGAACCTTGCCTGCAGTTCCACAACTGTTGTAACGCTTTTCCCGTTTCGTGCAGCATTCAGCAGTGCATTGATAACACTCGAGTTGCGGGCAAGCCTGTAAAGAGTTATTTGTATGGAAGTCACATTGGGGTCAATAGAAGCCTCCCTGAGCAGATCAATCAAATGGTCAAAGGGATGGTATGGAAAGAAAAGCATAATATCTTTTTTCTTGATAGCAGATAATATGCTTTTACCGGATGGTATGTCAGGGTGGGGAATAGGGACCAGGGATTCATAGTAGAATTTCTTTTTTCCGAGTTTGGGAAACCACATGAAATCCTTGAAGTTATGGTACCTGTCAGCAGGAATTACAACATCATCAGGTCCGAAGTTCATCTTCTTTTTAAGTATTTTAAGAAGATCGTCGGGCATCTTGCGGTCATAAATAAATCTGACAGTTGTACCCCGTTTTCGTTGAGTAAGACTTCTTGAGAGCTTTTCTATATAACTTCCGGAGATATCGTCAGCTATTTCGAACTCTGCATCTTTGGTTATTTTAATTGTATATGCAGAAAACTCATCAAAATCGAATATAAAGAAGATATCCTTAAGACCATACCTGATGATATCATCCAGGAACATTATATACTTATCATCTCCGATCTCTGGAAGGACAATAAAACGGGGAATTACTGCGGTGGGTATCTCCAGGATAGCATATCTTTTTTTGTCAGTCTTTTTGTTCCTTAAAATTATTGCCAGGAAAATAGCATCGTCAGTGAGGTTTGGAAGATCGGTTTTATTATCTATCAGGAATGGCATCAACCTGGACCTTACTTCGTTAATGAAATATTCCCTTACGAATTCTGCCTGACCATCGTTTAACTGCTTCTCATTAATAATGTGTATTTTATATTTATCAAGCTCCTGGATCAGAGAAGAATAGATCTTTTCAAATTTCGAATTTTGAGCAAGTACAATCTCATGCAGTTTTTTCAAGGTCGCTTTTGGGTCATAACCGAGAATGTCCCTGGATTTTGCTCCGAACTGTGAAAGTCTTTTCAACGTTGCAACCCTCACCCTGAAAAATTCATCAAGATTGTTTGAGTAAATACCCAGGAATTTAAAACGCTCAGCAAGAGGCACCTCTTTATTCTCAGCCTCCTGAAGAACCCTTTCATTGAAGGATAACCAGCTTATTTCTTTAGGTATATATGATTTACTCATGACTGTTTAACAGGTTTTAGAAAATATTCTATTCTGCCGCTGTCGGGTTTTATATCCGCCCATTTTTTTGTTTTAAAGGAGATACATACAATGCTGGTTTTTGTCAGAAACTCGCAACCTCCCTTTGATAATCGGTCCGGTATTTCCGTGAATGACGGATTATGTCCGAAGAGAGTTACTATGTCAATATCATCATCAATATTTTTTAGCATCTCCAGTAACGATTTTATACTGACTTTGAAATAGAGGTTGCTGTCTATTATGATGTTATCGTGTTTTATTCCGAACTCTGTTGCGAAGATAAATGCTGTTTCCATGGCTCTGAAGGCCGGACTTGTTATAAATAAACCAGGGTCCGGTTCTTTGTCCCTGAAGCGCTGAGCCATAACCTTAGAGATTACCTTTCCCTTTATGGTCAGCGACCTTTCGAAGTCAGAGAACACTGTAGATTGATCTTCTGCTCTTCCATGCCGGACAAAGATTAGCTTTTTCATTCCATATTTAATAATTGCAGTCTTCCCGACTCCGCGGATAGCAGCATTGAGTCCGGGACAGTCTCCTCCTGCTGTGAGGATACCTATCTTCATGCCGTTGTTTTTTTTTGCCCATAATTGTCAGATGGATTCTGTTATAAGCAAATTTAACTTTTTCACTGCTATTATAATGGATTTTGCCTGTATAATTTAATTTACTTAACTTTAGTCGTTGCTGTATAAAAATGTTACAATATTATGATGGAGCCTGATTATGTGAAGCTTAAGGAGATAAAGCCGGTTCTTGCCGGATATGTCAGGGAGGCACAGTTACTGCTGAGGAGGTCGCCTGTCCCCGACGAAGAGGCTGTTCACGATATCAGGGTGCTCATGAAGAAATCAAGAGCGGTGATGAAGCTGATAAGCAGCCAGATAGATAAACAAACATTTGACAGGGAATATGCTGCTTACAGGGAAGTAGGCCGCCTGATGTGCACATGGCGTGAAGATTCTGTCCACCGGAAAACATTGAAGTACCTTAAGAAGAAGAAATCGCCATTGTTCTCGTTGCTAAAGGACAATGAGAAGCTTGAGAGTCTGATGAAAAAACCGGAGTCAATTGCAATGCCTCCTAAGGATATCCGGGACAATCTTGAAAAAATTGAAGATCTTCTTAATAAAACGGGATACAGGATACGGTTCCAGAACATGGATAACCTTGATCCGAAACAACTGCTTGAACAACTGGATAAATCATACAATATTGTAGTTGATAAATACCTGAACAGCAGGAATTATACAAAACCTGAAAACCTCCATGAATTCAGAAAAAAAACCAAGGACTTCCTGTACCAGCTTTATTTCTTCAGATCGCTGAATCCCACTACTGTTAAAGCGCTCGAAAAAAAACTGGATTCGCTTACACAGAATCTGGGCAAGTATAATGATCTTGCACAGCTCGTTGCAATACTGGGGTACAAATATTCCGGTAAACGAAAATCGTCTGCTCTTGATGAACTGGTACTTACAATAATAGAGGAACAGGACAAACATCTTTCCAGGGTATGGCCGGCAGCATACAAAATCTTTAGTCCCGGGAAAAACCTTATAAATTTACTCGGATTCAGGATACTGATGATGTGACTTCACTTCCGTTTATTTCCCCGGAACAATTATTACAGATCAGGCTTGAACCATTGAGAATATTCATAGGGGGGAAAGGTCTTATGATAAAATTCATTTGTATGATTGTAATCTTTAGGTAAATATTATCTGGGAACCTTCACCTCCGGCATGCTCATAGAACTCTCCAACTGTAAGAATACCGCTTACATGTTCGCTAAGATCCTCTTTTTTGAATTTAAACATATCCATTGCAAGCTTGCATGCATATATCTTACCGCCGCCTGCGGTTATAAGATCAAGAAATTCACTAACAGGAGGTATATCAAGTTTTTCCATCTGTCCCTTCATCATCCGCGAGGTGAAAGCCTCCATCCCGGGTACTACCCCTAACAGTGTCGGCATTCTCATGCCGCCGGGCAGCCTGAGTGCAGGATTGCCTGTAACGCCGGTATGTAACTTGTCCATTCTTTTCTTTACGATTGCATCAAGACCAAAAAAGGTAAAGAATATATTGGTTTCAATGCCCTCCATTACTGCACCGTTACCCATTACCAGGGTTGCATATACATCCTCAATGGCTCCTTTGGCACAGATGATATTTACTTTTTTTATTGGATATTTCTGTTCCATTTTATTATTGTTTTACAATTTATACACAACTGGCCGGTTTGGGAATTCCGGCGATTTTGGTAGCTTTCTTAAGGGGTGCACCGGGGAAAAGCTGATAAAAGGTCTTTACGTCAATAACCCCTGAATTATTTATACTCCTTATAGATAATGCATCTCCACTCAAATACCTGTTGCGCAGGAATTCGATGATAGCAAAATGCTGATCGGTAAGAGTAGCTATTCCCTCTTCCTTTGCAATTTCCACTGCTATTTCTTTTGTCCATTGTGAGGGATCGGTAAAATAACCTTCCTCGTTGACGTCCACCATGACGCCTGCATAATTCTTTTGTGCCATAGTATATTAATTAATTGTTAATCAATTGTTTAGTATTATTTTGTTTTGAAATGTTTTGTAAAAAAGCCATAATAAATCCAAAGCTTTTCCTTACTTCCGGTTTGTTAAATTGTCGCATCAACCGCCATACCGAATATTCCTCAATATCTTCTGAATTAATATCTTTCAATGCAACCACTGCAGTATTGATCTTGTTTAATACCCCCGGATTACCAATGGCCATCAGGGTATCAATTACCCGGACCAGATTGTCTGAAAGGTTTTTAATTTCTTCAATGGTGTATCTTGAGAGTATAATATCAATACTATTTCCAACCTGGTTGGCAATTTCCACGTATCCCTTCTGTTCCAGCTCATGGAACTTTTGCACTCCGTCAAGTCCTATCTGTTTAATGATTGGAGTAAGGTCTCCGGCAAGGTCGGTTATGCTTTCAAGTGTCTCAAGTACCATTCCCAGACTGCTGATATTTCGGATAAGACGTAATATCAAACATCTGAGAGCTTCGCTGTCGAGTTCAATTCCTGCATTATCAAGCTCTGATACCATATTCTTAAAGGCATCTTTGCCGACTATGGCGAGGTCATCCACCAGATCATTTACTGCCTCACGGCTTTGACGTTGCACTGAAATATCATCGAGTATTAAATCGAGTTTCCTGTTAATTTCGTCAATCTGTAACTGTACCGATTTTTCTTTCATAATTGATTTATTGTTAATCGGTTTTCTTACCTGCCATGGTCATATGTGTTTCGATTGGCATCTCCTTACCTTTCAGCAATATATGCCAGTATATCCACCTGAACAGTAGTTTACCATAATGATTCACCCTGCTCTCTTTTAGAAGATTGAATGGACCGATTCCCGGGAAAGGAAAATAACCGGGCAGAGGTTCTGTATCGTAATTAAAGTCAATAAGGGCGCCCTTGCCATGACCTGTTTCAATATAACAGTTTGAATGTCCGTCGAACTTACCTGTAAATGGTCTTTGCTCGATATAACACATTAAATTCTCTGTGAGTATATCTGCCTGGAAATGGACAACAGATCCTGCTTTTGATGTTGGGAAATTACCGGCATCGCCAATAACAAAAATATTCTCCTTTACGACCGACTGAAGGGTAAATTTATCGGCCCGGGCAAACCCGAATTCATCACCCAAACCACTTTTCGATATAACCGGGTCGCCGGTGTGCAGGGGTATGGTAATCAGACAATCAAAAGGAACCTCTCTTCCTCCGAAATCTTTTATAAGCTTGTTTTTGTTATCAACCCCGGAAAGAAAGAAATCAGTCACCATTTCAATATTTTTATCTTCAAGAAGACTTCCCAGGAGTTTTGATGAACGGGGTTTCGTAAAGGCACCTGACAGCGGTGTTACATAGCTGATCTTAACTTTATCCCTCATACCTCTTTCAGTAAAGAAGGCATCTGCATAAAATGAAAACTCCAGCGGCGCCACAGGGCATTTAATAGGATTGTCCGCAATATTGACAACAAGATGTCCGCCTTCCCATGTCTTAAAGAACCTTGCAAGAGCCTCGGCTCCCTCAATTGTGTAAAAGTCGAATATGTTCTTTTGCCAGAGTTCACCCTTCAGGCCGGGTGTCTCCTCCGGATTTATCCTGGTACCTGTAGCAATAATCAGGATATCATAACCTAATACTTTCCCATTGTCCAGTATGACTTTATTGTTCTCATGATCAATTAGTTCAATTTTCCGGTATACCGAATCGACTCCGATGGGAAGGAAGTTCTGTTTAGGCTTGATTACATCGGCTTTCTTATAATAGCCGAAGGGGACGAAAAGAAACCCTGGTTGATAATAATGAGTCTTGACCTGATCCACCACTGTTATGTTCCATTCATCCCTTGGAAGCTCTTTTCGCATTTTATTTGCCATGATGGTACCACCGGTACCGGCACCAAGAATTAGTAGTTTTTGCATATTTTAATATTCTGTTAATTAAGAAACAATGTAATCTGAATAATGTTCATCGATTGTTATTTGGATTATGTTAATAATGAAGATTAATATATCATGCCGCGATTTTATCTTTTAAAAAAAATCTTTAACTTCATCCATTTGAATTACAAGCATTATTAAATATTGAAATAAGATTCATGAAAAAGATTATTCACCTAATTCTGTTCGTTATACTCTTCTCCTCTGTCCTTTCGGCACAATCGGTAAAAGTGAAAAAAGATTTGGAAAAAGAAGAATAAGAAAATAAAATCAAAACATCGAATCGGATGAAAAACAAAATTATTCCTTTTTTAATATTACTGGTTACTGCTCTTCCTTTAGATTCCCAGGTTATTAACAGGGAGCCCCTGAGTTCAAGGATAACAGGTTATACATTTGATGTGAAACTGGATACTGCAGCCAGAATGGTAAAAGGTACACTGGAGGCTTTCTGGGTCAATTTTACATCAGAGGAGGTCCCTGATATCAGGTTGCACATGTATATGAATGCTTTCCGCAGCAGGAATTCAACAATGTACAGGGAATCGGGAGGATCACCCGGAAAGAAAGCCGTTGATCGGGGTTGGATAGATATTATTTCTTTTACTGACAGGAGTGGTAATGACTTAATGCCTCTCGCTCAGTATATAAGTCCCGATGATGAGAATCCGGGCGACAGTACCGTTCTCAGAGTCATACTTCCCGAAACTGCCAAGCCTGGCGATACAGTTTTCATCAATATTGAATTCGAAACTAAACTGCCGTCAAGAATCAGAAGGACCGGTTTCGCCGACGATTTCTATTTTGTTGCCCAGTGGTTCCCGAAATTCGGAGTTTATGAACCGGCAGGCATGCGCGACAGACCTCAGAGCGGATGGAACTGTCACCAGTTCCATGCTAACTCGGAGTTCTATTCAAATCACAGTGTTTATAATGTAAAGATCACAGTACCAAGAGATTATGTAGTAGGAACAGGCGGGATGCTAATAAATGAGACTGTTCCTGATGCCGAGGGTAATAAAACGCTTACTTTCAGGGCTGAAGATATTGTTGACTTTGCATGGACAGCATGGCCCGGATATGCAGTATATACTGATAAATGGGAGCATGTGAACATAACACTGCTACTGCCTGAGGTAAGAGTAAAACAGGTTGACCGGCAGTTTGCTGCTGTTAAGAATGCTCTCGAATATCTTACTGAGAATGTTGGTCCTTTTCCATGGCCTCACCTTACTTTTGTCGATCCGCCAACAAAAGGATCCGGAGCGGGAGGAATGGAATATACAACCCTTTTTACTTCTATGTCAGCAGACAGAATGCCTGATTTTCTTCATCTTCCGGAAATGGTAACAGTACATGAATTCGGCCATGCATATTTTATGGGAATACTGGCAACAAATGAATTTGAGGAACCATGGATGGATGAGGGGATAAATTCATTCTGGGAAGCCAGGATAGTGGACCATTACTGGGGCGAAAACTCAGGCCTCATTGATCATCCCTTACTTAAAATTGCTGATAAATCCTATTCTAGACTTTTATATGTAAGATCAGACAATAAACAGATTGTCAGTAATAATGAATATTCATGGAATTACCCAAGGGGAACATATGGAATGATGTCGTATCAAAAAGCAACAACATGGCTTTACACTCTTATGGGGCTTGTCGGTGAGGAAACAACAAATGAGATATTCAGGGAATACTACAGGAGATGGGCATTCAAACATCCTTCAGGAAAGGATTTTATTGAAGTTGTCAATGATGTTGTTAATAAGACTTACGGCGATAAGTTCGGACCGGATATGAACTGGTTTTTCGACCAGGTGCTTTATGGAAGTGGAATATGTGATTATAAAGTGAACGGTTTCAGAAATAAGAAGCTGAGCAGTGAAGATAGAGATAAAATTGAAAGGGATTCCATCAGTGGAATTACTGAAAGCGACTCTGCCGCTACAGATTCTGATAATGATGATCTTCTTTACCGGGCAGTGGTACAGGTCGAAAGGAGAGGAGAGGTAATGCTGCCGGTAGATGTTCTTGTACACTTTGAAAATGGCGATGAAGTGAGAGAGACCTGGGATGGAAAAAGCAGATATAAAGATTTTACCTATGAAGGACGAGGAAAAGTTGAATGGGTTAAGATAGACCCTGAATACAAGCTGAGGATGGATGTCGATTTCATAAACAATTCAATGACAGAGCATCCTGACCGGGTTCCCATTCACAATCTCATGAATAAGATACTGATGGCAATCGAGTTTTATATCAGCTTTATCACCCTTTAAACATGTATATTATGAAACCCACATGTATTTACATACACAACCGAGCTTGTGAGCTCAGCGAAGCTAAACACCATATTATAATAATCAGCTACATGTGGGTTCCATCATACCATTAAAATTAAATTATTATATGATGAAAATGATAAAAGCAATTGGGTCAGGAGCCCTGCGGTCAGTGAAAGCATATAAAGGTGTGATAGTTATATGGTTTTTCTACATGGTTCTTGTTTCTATGCTAACTATACCGACGAAAGGAGCATTGAAGGCAGGATTTGGAAACAGCATGATTACGGAACTGTTACAGGATGGCATAAATATAGAGGTGTTCAGCGACCTTGATGTCCGGCTTAATGGTCTGTTCTCATCTTTCTCTGCAGGACTCCTGCTTGTCGTCTTTATTAGTATCCTGATGAATGCATTCCTGTCAGGAGGGCTATTCAATTCACTGAAAGGAAGCACAGGCAACTTAACTGTCTCTGAATTTTTCAGATCATCTGCCAGATACTTCTGGTCATTTCTTGGAGTTATCGTGCTTATAAGTTTGATGTTGATTTTCCTGGGGATTTTTATAATAGGACTCCCCTTTAGTATTGCCTTTGGGGGAGATTCAGGTCCCAATGCATCAATATTTATAATAATGTTCATAGGAGTAATCATATACCTTGTAACAATAATTATCCTCCTGCTGGTGGCTGATTATTCCCGTGCAAGACTGGTCACTGCAGAAAAACCCTCCTGTTTCAAAGCTCTGGGATTTGGCTTTAGCACAACTTTCAGATTCTTTCTGTCATCATTTCCGATGATGTTGCTTCTGCTGATAATACTTATGCTCTTCGCGTTGCTAATGCTGAGGCTGATCGGCTTATGGAATCCTGTTACAGGAGCAGGAGCTTTACTTTTATTTATTGTCTCCCAGATTCTGTTCTTTTGTAAGTTGCTTCTAAAAGCCTGGAGATATGGCAGCGTTACAGCTTTGATGGAGGCCCATGTTCTTGGGTCAGACAAGCCGGAAGATAATTAAAACACCATAGTACTTTATAAAAAGAATTTGAGCGAAAAAGTGACTTGCCATACCGTCATACCTTATCTTATAAGTATAAATACCACACATAAAATAGGTTTTAAGCCTCTTATCATTCTTTGCGATTAACCATATTTTTGTTGATAATTAATTAACATTAAGAGTTAATCACTGAGGGATGGCAGACTATTATAAAATGCTGATGCAGGATGTCAGGTTCAGGGAAGGACTTAATGCATGCATGAACTGTGGTATCTGTACTGCTATCTGCCCGGCTGCTGAATTCTATGACTATGATCCCCGGAAAATCGTTGACCTTGTACAATCAGGGAACAATGAGGAGATTGAAAATCTTCTTAAGTCGGAAACTATCTGGTATTGCGGTGAATGCATGTCGTGCAAAACAAGGTGCCCCAGGGGAAACACCCCGGCTTTTGTGGTAATGGCCCTGAGAAATCTATCACAAAAACTTGGCTTTTTTACAGAATCGGAAAAAGGAAGGCAGCAGTTTGCAATAAAACGGACTGTAGGTGAAAATATCTTTAAATATGGCTATTGCGTCGCCTCATATGCAGTCAGTCCTGAAATGCATCTTGAACAGGGCCCAATCTGGAAGTATATCCTTGAAAACTCAAATGATGTATATGAACGTCTTGGCGGACAGATAAATGAGCTGGGAGCAGGACCACTCAGAAAAATCCCTGATGATGCCAGGGAGGAGCTTCGGAAAATATTCGAAGTTACAGGAGGATCTGAACTCTTCGATGATATTGAGATACATTCAAAGAAAAAGGCAAGTGAAATGGGCCTTGAGTATGAGAGTGAAGGTATTGACAATGAGTATTTTATAGAGGTTTTTACTGCCAATAACAAAAAACACCACGAGAAATCCTGATTATGAAGACTGAAGGTAAAAAGCGGATATGGTCCGATTACCAGAAAGAGATCGCTGATGATCATTTCTTTTATGTCAGATCATGCATAAGGCAGAGTTTTTTCCCGGGGTCAGAGCAGTTTTTCCTGCACTTTATGAGAGAAGTACTTGGGAAAGATGTTTTTGAGAATCCTTCTCATACAACATGTACAGGAATAGGCTATCATTCTGATATTGTACCGCTCTCTACCATCATGACAGTAGTGGCACGCCATTTTGCCCTGATGAAAGAGGCGGGATATAAGAATATTGCTATTTCATGCGTAACATCATTCGGGATCTATACTGAAATAATTGAGACCTGGAAACATTTTCCGGAAGAACTTGAAAAAACCAGGGAATATCTTTATAAAGCTACAGGACGGGAATTCGATGTTCCTGAAAATATGGCACATACCAGTGATATCATTTATAAACTCAGGAATGAGATAGCAGAAAAAGCTAAATACAGGCTTGTCAACCATGAAACGGGAGATCCTCTTAATGTTGTCGAACATATAGGTTGTCATTATTCGAAGATGTTTCCCAGGTACGGAGTGGGTGGAGCAGAATTCCCCAATGTTCTGGGAGGAATGATCGAAGCCTGGGGAGGAAATGTGGTCGATTATCCTGAAAGGAGGCATTGTTGCGGTTTTGGATTCCGGCAATATCTGGTTCAGGCTAACAGGGGCTACTCGTTATCAAATACCGTAAAAAAATTCTCATCGATGAAGCCCTTTAAACCTGACCTGGTACTTACAAATTGCCCGGGTTGTACCATGTTCATGGATAAATGGCAATATACCATGAAGGAAATGGACGGTACGGTATATGGTGAAAACGGAGAGTCTATTCCCGTGCTTACCTATGAGGAGCTTGCCGGTCTTGTAATGGGCTATAATCCATGGAACCTGGGATTGCAATACCATATGGTCCAGTCCGAGCCTCTTCTAAAGAAACTCGGTATTAACTATGATCCTGAAGACAAATTCAGGACCATTGACGGAAGGCAGATGCCTGTTCCTGAAAACCTGATCAATGCATGAAATGAAAAATACAGTTGTCATAGTGGGTGGCGGAGCTGCCGGAATGGAAGCTGCAGGGCAGCTGGCCAGGACCGGATATTATGTGACATTGATTGAAAAAGAGGCAAATACCGGTGGCCATGTTAAAGACTGGTACCATCTTTTCCCCAACAGTCGTGACAGCGCAGAGGTTATTGAATATCTTGAGAAACAGATTGAACATGACAATATCCTGCTTATTACAGGAAAAACAGTAGAGAATTTCGAAAAAACTAATAGAACATTTATTGTCAGAACTGACGATGGAAAAGAAAGACCTGCTGATGCAATAATAGTTGCAACAGGATTTGAACTTTTCAGAAGTGAGCGAAAAGAAGAGTATGGTTATGGAATCTATGATAATGTGATAACCTCTGCAGACCTGGAGTTAATGTTTAGAAAAAATAATTTAAAAAGAGTGAACGGGGAGATCCCGGAAAAAATTGGCTTTGTCCATTGCGTTGGATCACGTGATGAAAAGGTCGGGAACCTTTATTGTTCAAAATTATGCTGTGTAACTGCAGTGAAACAGGCAATGGAGGCAAGAAAGCATTTATACAATGCAAAGATTTTCTGTTTTTATATGGATATGAGGATGAGTGGCGCCCTGTACGAGGAATTATACCGTGAGTCACAGGAAAAATACAGAATTAATTACATAAGAGGTAAAGTATCAGAGGTGTCCGAAAATATAAATAATAAGTTGGTTGTCAAGGTAGAAGATACACTTACCGGAAGACCTCTGAAGATGGAACTTGATATGCTGGTACTGATGGCCGGCATGGAAATGTCGAATAGCGGCCTCAAACTTGCACATGCAACAGGTCTGTTGACAGGAGAAAATCGTTTTTTTGCACCTGCCGATCATCACTTTGGAAGTAACAGGAGCAATATTGAAGGAGTATTCTATGCTGGTACGTGCACCGCACCATTAAATGTCACCGAAACAATATCGCATGCACGGGCCGCAGTTTCTGATGTAGTTGATTACCTGAGAAATGGAATAAAATAATATGGAAAAATTCGGCTTTGCCATATTAAAGGAGAGACATATAGATTATGATGCCAATGACAAGAGCATAGCTGAATACATTGCCGATCATGAACCTACATTCAGGTTATGCATAGAATGCGGCTGCTGTTCAGCTACCTGTACAACAGGTACTTTTACCAGGTTTAGTCTCAGGGAACTACAGATCTTTCTTAAGAGGGGTGAAAATGAGTATGTACGTGAAAATATCAGTAAGTGCATGCTTTGCGGGAAATGTATCCTTGTATGTCCGCGGGGAGTAAATACCCGCAATGTGATAACGCTGGCGAAACAGGCTCTTCAAAAAACAGAGATAAATGCAGTTTGATCCGTTTGTGATACCATTTAATATCGGGCTCTATTTCATTCTTCTGTATGCAGTAGCCAGGAGTGTCATGTGGTTCAATGAGCTTTCGAGACCAGACAAGCTAAGGCTTCAGCGTGGTTTCTTTGGCAGAGCATTCGGTCGTAGCCTGAAGGAGATCTTTCTCGAAAGCCTGATCCACAGGAAAATTCTTAAGGCCAACTTCAGGCTTGGTTATATGCACATGAGTCTTGCATTCGGATGGTTTCTGCTTATTCTTTTCGGTACCATAGAAGCTGATTTTTTTGGTGAGAAACATCTTAATGCTCCATATAAAGCTATTTTCTTCAAGTTTTTTAATCCCGAATATGGAAGTTCCGGTTTTGCGGCGGTCTATTCATTCTGGATGGACCTTATACTGGCTTTTATCCTGTCAGGTTTGCTCCTGGCAATTATAAAAAGATTTTCTTCAAAGGTGGTGGGCATGAAGAAAACCACGAAACTGAGAATTCTCGATAAAGTTGCCCTAACCTCACTGTGGCTTATCTTTCCAAGCCGTCTTATAGCAGAAAGCTTTACCAGCGGTGCATACGGTACAGGCAGTTTTCTTACAGGATCACTTGGAAGCATGTTGGCTTCTTTTCTGCCGGCGAAGGAATTCGCTTACCCGTTCTGGTGGCTCTATTCACTCTCTCTCGGAGTATTTTTTATCCTGCTGCCCCTTACCAGGTATATGCATATTCCGTCAGAACTGTTCCTGATATTTGCACGCAACTCCGGAATAAGAACAGGTGACCAGTCCGGTGCTTATAAGGAAATGCAGACCTATTCATGCTCCTCATGCGGTATATGTATCGATGCATGCCAGCTTAATTTTTCAGCCGGTATCACAAATATCCAGGCTGCCTACCTTCTCAAAGGTCTTCGCAACCATGAAAACGTTAATGATATTGCATACAATTGCCTTATGTGTGGAAGATGCGATCAGAAATGTCCGGTTGGAATAGAGCTTACTCCAATCAGGATGATTTTAAGGAGAGCAGGAGAGACAATACCTGAAAAAACCAATATATGGGAAAAGTATTTTCCTGACATACAGCATATTGCACCAATAAGAACAAACGGGGTTCCATCATATTCATGGCTGCCAAAAGAAAAACAGGTAAAAGCGGAACTCCTGTATTTTGCCGGGTGCATGACTCATCTGACACCAGCTATAAAAAATTCGGTGATTAAGATCTTTGATGCCTCAGGTATAAAATATCATTTCATTGACGCCGATGGGGGAACCTGCTGTGGCCGTCCGCTTATGCTTGCCGGACAGGACAAGGAGGCAAGGGAACTTATTAACTTTAATTCAGAGTTAATCTGGAAATCGGGTGCGAAAACCCTGGTGACATCCTGTCCTATATGTTATAAGGTATTCAGTGAAAGCTATTATCTCAATATAGAAGTTTTGCATCATACACAATTCATTAAAATGCTGATAGAAGAAGATAAGCTTAAGCTGAATTTTACAAGGCGAAAAGTAACATACCATACACCCTGCGACCTTGGAAGAGGTTCGGGGATTTATGACGAACCAAAAGAGGTCCTTTCACATGTTGCCCTTCTGCAAAAAACGGCGTTTGATGATGAGAATTCATTATGCTGCGGCGGCAGCCTCGCTAATATGAAAATCAACAATAAGGTCAGGAATAGTATCGCCCGTGATGCAGCAGCTGAACTGACACAATGTAATCCGGATATCCTTGCCACTTCATGCCCCCTGTGCAAGAAGACATTAGCTGCAGCTACTGACACAAGGGTTGCAGATATAGCGGAAATAGTTGCGGAGGCTATTGCTGCCCCTCAGGTAAAAGAAATAAAACCCGGTTTGCTTATCCGGAGAAGAAAGCCTGTAACGATTCTTTGAATGGAATAGTTTTTGCTGCGTTAATAAGAATGAATCATAAAAATATATTAATACTATTAATGAAAAGAATAATTTTTAGTTGTATAATGATAACAGGTGTCAGCCTGTTATTTTCATGTAACAACAAGGAACCGGGAAGCAGCAACAGTACCAAAAAGATAAAGCAACAGGACGATGGTACAATATCACTGGAGATAGAAAAGGCTGATCGTTATGTCGATATGGACGATCGTTCAGATAATACTGCCGAATGGAATGTGGTGGTTAAAAAATCGGGACGGTACAATGTATGGATTTCAAGTGCTACTTTAGATACTGTTGATCTTAATTATAAGAACTCAGTCATGGTAAATGTGCAGGATAAAATGATCCAGGCTCATCCTGACTGTGACAAGATAATCAAAAATTCCGGTGATGTTTCCTATCCTTATTTCAGGGCTGATTCATTTATTGGTACATTGTATCTGCAGGATACCGGAGAGTTTTACATACAGGTTACAAGTGAGATGATCTTACCAGAAAACTATTATGCCGGCGAATCTTCAGCATCTGATATAGCGAAACTAATTTCCGTATCATTTACTCCTGTTACGCGATAATTCTATCCATTTTCCGGCATTGACAAATGCCTGTATCCATGGTGTTATGTTATCACTTTTTCTGTCTGCCGGATAGTAACCGCACTGCCAGGGGAGATATGAGCGTTCGAGATGCGGCATCATTACCAGGTGACGGCCATCATCAGAACATAAGCCAGCAACATCATAATCAGAGCCATTGGGATTTGCAGGATAACTATGCCTGGAATATTTCATCGGAATATGATATTCCTTTTCAGGATATGGCAGATTGAATTGGCCTTCGCCATGAGCAACCCATATACCAAGCTCCATCCCTTCCATATTTGACAGCATGACTGATTTATTAGGCAGTATCCTGACACTTAGGAAGGCTGATTCAAATTTGCCCGATTTATTAAAAAGTAATTTTACCCTATCCTTTTGCCCGGGATAAATAAGTCCAAGTTCAGCCATCAGCTGACACCCATTACATACACCCAGTGAGAGAGTATCGGATCTTTTATAGAATTTCTCCAGGGCAGTTCTTGCCTTGATGTTATAACGGAACGCACCGGCCCATCCTTTTGCCGATCCAAGAACATCAGAGTTTGAGAATCCGCCGACAAAGACAATCATATTAATCTCGTCAAGGGTCTCCCTTCCGGAGATCAGGTCCGTCATATGCACGTCTTTCACATCAAATCCTGCCAGGTAAAGAGCATACGCCATTTCCCTGTCGCCGTTAACACCTTTCTCCCTGATTATTGCTGCCGTTGTCCCGCTTTTCCTTCTGCGATCGGGAGTTATCCCCAGTGATTTATATATCCCCGGGAATCCCGACAGATTGATATTAAGCTTATTGTCCTTATAGGTACGGAACCGTTCTGCTGCAAGGTCGGGTCCGGATTGCCTGCGATCAAGCAAATAGGAGGTTTTGTACCATTTATCACGTAGTTCGTCAATATCGAACTTTATTTTATAGTCATGATTGGTTACAAATAACGCTCTTTCATTTACCGGATGCCCGACTGAAAGATATGAGATGCCATGTTCGAGAAGTATCTCAGCTACTTCATTTTCATCCCTGACCTGTATAAATATTCCGGGATTCTGGCTGAACAGTACTTTTATTGTATCGGTTTCATTGAGAGCTGATAAATTAACCGATAATCCTCCGGAGGTATTTGAGAAGCACATCTCAAGGAGAGTAGTCAGCATTCCTCCCGCTGAGATATCATGTCCGGAAAGAATCTTTTCTTTCATTATCAGATCCTGGACTGCATTAAAAACTTTCGCAAAATATGCCGGATCGGTAACTGTAGGAACAGCATCTCCCAGCCTGTTAACTATTTGTGCGAAACTGCTTCCTCCCGGTTTGAAAGTATCACGGCTCATATCAAGATAGAAGATGCTTGTATAGGGATCATTGACAATTACAGGTTCTACTATTTTGTTTATATCTTTTACCTCAGCCGCTGCTGATATTATTACAGTACCCGGTGATAATATCACCTGATCACTGTATTTCTGTGTCATTGAAAGACTATCTTTTCCTGTAGGAATGTTAATTCCCAGGCATATGGCAAAGTCGCTTGCAGCTTTAACCGCTTCATAAAGCCTGGCATCCTCCCCGGGATTCTTGCATGGCCACACCCAGTTTGCTGATAGTGATATGCCTTTCAGTTTATTGGTAAGCGGAGCCCAGATAATGTTTGTAAGAGCTTCGGCAATAGATAATACAGAACCTGCAGCGGCATCAACCAGTCCTGCAGCAGGTGCATGACCGATCGATGTAGCCATTCCGGATTTACCCCTGTAATCAAGAGTAATAACTCCAAGGTTGTTCAACGGCAATTGAAGGGGACCTGCACATTGCTGTTTAGCTATTCTGCCTGTCACAGATCTGTCTACTTTATTTGTCAGCCAGTCTTTACAGGCAACTTCCTCTATCTGAAGAACCATCTCAGCATATTCGATGATTTTGGAAGGATCATATTCGACTTTCCTGAAAACAGCATCAACAGAATTATCGGTCATTGTTGTTTTGGGAGGATTACCAAAAAGAGATTCAAGTTTAAGGTCAACAGGTTTTTCACCGGTTACAGGATTGATAAGTGTAAACTGATGATCTCCGGTTACTTCTCCGATAATATATATCGGGGCTCTTTCCCTTTCGGCTATCATTCTTAAAGTATTTATCGACATCTTATTTATTACCAGCCCAATTCGTTCCTGCGATTCATTTCCTATTATTTCTTTGGAAGAAAGGGTAGGGTCGCCGATTGGAAGCTTGCTGATATCCACCCGGCCACCAACTGCCTCAACCAGTTCTGAAAGACAGTTCAGATGCCCACCTGCACCATGATCGTGAATTGATATCACAGGGTTTTTATCCGATTCACTCAAAGCCCTGATAGTATTGTAGATTCTTTTTTGCATCTCAGGGTTTGCACGTTGTACTGCATTAAGTTCGATTGAACTGTGATATCTGCCGGTATCGACCGATGATACAGCTCCACCTCCCATACCTATCCTGTAATTGTCTCCTCCCAGAAGAACAACAATATCACCTTTTTCGGGGATACTCTTCTCGCTGTCCTTTTTCTTACCGGTACCCATGCCGCCTGCCAGCATAATAACCTTATCATATCCGAATTTTTTAAGGTTCTCGAAATGCTCAAAAGTAAGCAGCGATCCGCAGATCAAAGGTTGTCCGAATTTATTACCAAAGTCACTGGACCCGTTTGATGCTTTAATAAGTATATCTACAGGTGTCTGGTAGAGCCAGGGTCTCTCTTTTGTCTTCTTTTCCCAATTTCGTGAGCCATCCGGTCGGGGATAGGAAGTCATGTAAACAGCAGTACCTGCAATCGGGAATGCACCCTTACCCCCGGCAATACGATCCCGTATTTCTCCTCCTGTGCCGGTTGATGCCCCGCTGAAAGGTTCAACTGTTGTTGGGAAATTATGTGTTTCAGCTTTCAGCGATAGCACAGATTCATAATTCGTTATCCTGAAATAATCTGATTTATGATGTGAGGACGGAGCGAATTGCTCAATTACAGGACCCTGGATAAAAGCACAGTTATCTTTATATGCTGAAACGACCTTGTTTGGATTGGTCTTTGTAGTAAGTTTGATAAGCTGGAAAAGAGAATTTTCTTTTTCTTTTCCGTCAATAATAAAAGTTCCGTTAAAGATTTTATGCCGGCAGTGTTCCGAATTGACCTGTGAAAATCCGAATATTTCACTGTCAGTAAGTTTTCTTCCTATTGTAGAGCTAAGTTTCTGAAGATATTCTATTTCATCATCGCTGAGTGCCAGTCCTTCCCTGTTGTTATATTCTCTTATATCATCAATATACAATACCGGATCGGGCAGCCTGTCAACTGTGAAAATATCCTGGCCGAGCCCTTTATATAGAGACTGCAGCATTGGATCCCATTCTGTTTTCTTTGAAGCAGGGTGAAACTCCTCGATCCTCGTTATCCCGGTGATCCCCATATTCTGGGTTATTTCCACTGCATTGGTGCTCCAGGGTGTCACCATTTCTTTACGCGGGCCCAGATACATACCTTCAAGCTTTTCAATATCAAGCATTACTGCATCACCGAAAAGCCATAAAAGTTTAGCAATATCCTTTTCGTTTAGTTTCTTATCTGTTCCTGCAGCAAAAATCCTCTTGCCTTCACCTTCAAAAAAAAGAATCATCCTATAAAGTTAAGTGTTGAATATCAATAATATATGGTTAGAGTACCTTCTGACAAAGGTCTGATAAAGATAGTACATGTTGAAAACTTTTTTACCTAAATCCGCTTCGTTCAAGAAAAGCATCTATCGTTGGCTCTTTACCCCTGAAGCTAACATAGAGATTCATTGGTTTATCGGTACCGCCTTTTTCAAGTATGTTTTTCCTGAATGCTGATGCAGTCTCTCCATTGAAAATACCGGTTTCCTTAAAATATTTAAAAGCATCAGCATCAAGTACTTCTGCCCATTTATATCCATAATATCCGGCTGCATATCCTCCGGCGAAAATATGACTGAAAGAGGCGCTCATGTTTGAACCTGTTACACGGGGGAATAATTCTGTTTTTTCCATTGCGGCCGATTCAAATGTTTCAATATCGTCATTAACCGGAGCCGTTAAAGTGTGCCAGGCAATATCAAGAAAACCGAAACCAAGTTGTCTGTTGCAGGCATACCCCTCGTTGAATGTCGATGATTCTTTTATCTTTTCAATAATATTATCAGGTATCGTTTCTCCTGTTATGTAGTGACTTGCACAGGTTGACAGCCACTCTTTTTCGTATGCATAGTTCTCCATAAACTGTGATGGCAGTTCAACAAAATCACGTGCAACACTGGTTCCTGAAAGGCTTTCATAAGTACATTTTGTCAGCATCCCGTGAAGAGCATGACCAAATTCGTGGAGAAATGTAGTTACTTCGTTAAAGGTCAGGAGAGAGGGCTTTGTTAACGTAGGTCTTGTGAAATTAGCAACAATGGAAACAAGGGGTCTGACATCTTTCCCCGGTTCTGATCTTTGTTCCCGGTAACAGGTCATCCATGCTCCGTTGTTTTTCCCCGGTCTTGGAAAATAATCCATATATAGTATTGCCAGCATTGTGTTATCATTATCACGAACCTCCCATGTCTTTACCTCTTCGTGGTAAACCGGAATCTGTTCATTTCTTATAAACTTAATACCATAAAGTGTTGAAGCAAGGTTGAGAACAGCCTTTTCCACATTTTCGAGGACAAAGAAAGGTTTAAGCACTTCATCATTAATGTCATATTTTAACTTTCTCAGTTTTTCTGAATAGTATGCCCAGTCCCATCTTTGCAATCTGTCATTGTGTCCGTTTTCTTTAGCGAACGTATTCAGGTTTTCATAATCCCTGAATGCTGCTGTTTTTGATGCAATATGAAGCTCATTCATAAATGATTCGACTTTAGCTGTTGTATCAGCCATTCTGTCGCCCAGGGTAAGCTCGGCGAAATTGCCAAATCCCAAAATGTCAGCTAATTCAAGTCGCAGCCTGACAATGTCGGAGACCAGTTTTCGGTTATCGTTTTTGTCGCCATGGAATGCCCTTGAGGTATAGGCTCTGAACATTTTTTCCCTGAGAATTCTGTTTTCGGAATATTGCATGAAAGGGATGTAACTCGGGGAATGAAGTGTAAAAACCCATCCTTTTTTTTCACGGTTTTTTGCCTCCATTGCAGCCATCTCAACCGTTCCTTCCGGCAATCCTGCAAGATCATTTTTATCAGTGATATGTATCATAAAAGCATTGGTGTCGGCCAGTATATTTTCTTCGAACCTGATTGCCAGCCGGGAAAGCTCCTCAGATATCTGCCTGAAGCGTAGTTTATTTTCTTCGTTCAATCCTGCTCCGCCAAGAAGAAAATCCCTGTAATGCTTTTCAACGAGCATCCTCTGTTCAGTTGTCAGTCCTGTTGACTCTCTTGAGTCAAATACTGATTTAACTCTGGTGAAGAGCTTTGCATTAAGTGTGATATCGTTTGAGAAACGGGCAAGGAGAGGGGATATATTCCTTGCGACCTTTTGTAGATCTTTGCTGGTATCAGCACTGTTAAGATTAAAAAGAATCGCCGTTATCTCTCCCAGTTTATTTCCTGCTTTGTCGAGTGCAGCGATGGTATTTTCAAAATCCGGCAAGCCGGGATTTTCAGTTATTGCCTTGATCTCCTCTGAAGCTGATTTAATGGTCTCTTCAACGGCCGGTATAAAATGAGCAGTCTCTATTTTATTAAAAGGGGGCGTATTGAACGGAGTGTTCCAGTCCTGGAGGAGTGGATTCATAAACCTGATTAAATATTAAAACGGCAGGTCGTTCAGTTCATCATTTTCAGGAGGGATGTCTTCCAGGGTTATGTCGGACGAAAGGTTCTGTTCCTGTTCCTGTGCGGATATTTTTTCAATTTTCCAGACATCAAGATTGGTAAAGTAGTTGACCTTTCCATCTCTTTCCCATTTATTTCCCCTCAGGTTGAACCATATTTTAACATCCTCATTCATAAATGATTCATTGATAAGGTCGCATTTATCCTGTGTGAGCTGGAATTTAATGTAATCGACAAATACCGCGACTCCTCCTGCTTCTTTTTTCTCAATGACAAATTCTCGTTTACGGAATTTATCACTCACCTGATTCACCGGGGAGATATCGATTACTCTGCCAGTAGTTTCGAATGCCATATTCAGATGTCTTGATTATTCAACGATTTCAAGCAACTCAACATCAAAGATAAGGGTGGAGAATGGTTTTATCTCGCTGCCGGCTCCACTTGCTCCATAGGCCAGGTTTTCCGGAAGATAGATTTTGAATTTTGATCCTACAGGCATAAGCTGAAGAGCTTCTGTCCATCCTGGAATAACACCGGAAACAGGAAATTGTGCGGGCTCACCTCTTTTTATTGATGAGTCGAACTCTGTACCGTCAGTGAACGTACCAACATAATGCACTTTAACAACGTTTTCCATAGTCGGTTTTGGTCCTGTCCCCATTTTGATTACCTCATACTGTAATCCGCTTTCTGTTACCTTAACCTCGGGTCTTTCTTTGTTTTTAGCCAGAAATTCCATATTCTCTGTAATATAGTTCTTGTACAATACTCTGTTTGCTTCATTTTGCTTTGCTACTTTATCAGCTTCACGATTATTAATAAATAGCATAACAAATGTTCTGGCTTCCTCATCTGTCATTATGGCTTTCCCGCTTTTAACGTCAAACATAGCCTTGGCTACCAGTAACGGATTCAAATCCAGACTGTCAGCCATCAGCCCATTGTAATAAATAGTACCGAGGGCATAAGCCAGTGAATCTGATCTGGTTTTTATTTTTGTAGATTTTACTGCACTTTTTGCACAGGATCCAAGAATCATGGCCATCACGATAGTAAAAACAACTAATCCCTTGATTTTCATTTTGAATATATTAAATTAAAATTTCCGCAAAGTTAATACTTTGGGCAAAGTAAAAAAGTCTTTGGCACTTTTATTTTTCAGGTTTTGACTGCCCTTATAATATGGCGTTTCCCTGGTGGTCCCGGAAGAAGAATTACCCTGAATCCACAGGCTCTCAGATTCCTTTTAACCTCTCCTTTGGAAGAATATGTGACAAAAACACCATTCTTTTCAATTGCTTTCCCGATTTTTTTGAAAATATCCACAGTCCACATCTCAGGCTGCTTATCAGGGCTGAACGCATCAAAATAAATCAGTCCGTACCGATCTACAATGACATCAGTTACAAGGTCCCCTTTTACTTTCTTCAGTGAGAAATTACGGTTTATCCTGTTCATTTGTCCCCATCGGCATGAATGGATGAGATTGAAGATCTCCTTGCCCTCTGAACCAAAGAAGCCAGGGAAGTTAAGTGAATTTACTGTTGTTTTGTCAACAGGATATTTTTCAAATGCAGTATAGAATACCCTTCGGTTACCGTTCAGATTCCGGATCGCTGTTAACAGTACATTAAGTCCGGTACCGAATCCGGCTTCAAAAATGTAAAGCGGATCAGTATTACAAACGTCAAATCCATTTTTTATAAAAACATGCTCAGATTCCTGTATGGCTCCATGAACCGAGTGGTAATGCTCGTCCATTTCAGGTACATAAATGGTATGAGAACCATCAGCAGTAGTGATTATTTTATTCAATTTATGTCCTTTATCTTTTACTCTATATAATGTACGCAGAACCCGGAACATTAGACTTTCATCCCGATCACTATCACATCATCAACCTGGTCATGGTCACCTTTCCATTCTTCAAAAGTAGTGTCAAGTATCTCTTTCTGCAGTTCCATTGATTTGGTATGGTTTTTAAGAAGCAGATACTGGAATGGTTTGTACATGAATTTTCTGCCTTTGGGACCGCCGAACTGATCCGCATATCCGTCAGAGAACAGGTACAGGTAATCACCTTTTCTTATCTCTATGGTACGGTTGGTAAAAGGAGTGAACGAGATAAAATGTATACCTATGGGCATACGGTCGGGAGGATATTTCAGCATTTTGCTGTCCCTTACCAGATAAAGTGGATTGTTGGCGCCTGCATAATCGAGCTTCCCGGCTTTCATATCAAGCATGACAAGAGATATGTCCATACCATCTCTGGCCTCTCCTGATATTCCTTTCTGTTTCAAAGTGTTGATAATCTCATCCCTGAGATTATTCAATATCATTGCAGCATTATCGACTTCCCTGGTATTTATTATTTCTTCCAGGAAGGCATGTCCGAGCATGCTCATGAAAGCACCTGGTACTCCATGTCCTGTGCAATCGCCGGTAGCCACTATTATTTTATTGCGTTGTTTTGTTCCCCAGTAAAAATCGCCGCTCACAATATCCTTGGGTTTATAGAGTATGAAATTCTCAATGCCCCATTCATTGAGGAAGTTTTCAGGAGGTAGTACAGCAGCCTGTATCCGGCTGGCATATTGAATACTATCGGTTATTGACTGGTTCTTTTGTTCAATGATATCTTTCTGCTTTATTATTTCAGTATTCTTGACCTCAAGATCTGCATTGATCTTTTCAATTTCCCTTTTGCTTTCAGCAAGCAGGCGGTTTTTCTTTCTTGTCGACAGGAGGCTGAACAGGATAATTACAGCAACAAGGAGTGCCAGTGAGCCTATACCCACTGCCAGTTGACGGGCCAGCTTTTCATTTTTAAGTTCCGTCTCTTTCTGTAGTTTATCTTTTTCAAGAAGCTGTTTCTCCTGCTTAAGGGCAAGAGCTTCATCATTTTTTTGTTTCAGCATAAGGCTGTCAAAGGCCTGCTGCTGGCGAAGTGATATGACTTCCTGTTCTTTCATTCTAAGTTCAGATCGTTCCTGTTCCAGGGCAAGCGACTGGGCAAGCCTGTCTTTCTCTGATCTCTCGAGGGCTCTTTCATTCATCAGAAGCTTTAGTTCATTTTCTCTCTGTAATGCTTCGGCCCTCAATGTCTTTAGTTCCAGTCCGCGTATCTCTTCTGTGGCCAGTTCATTTCTTATCCTTTGTTCAGTAGCATCAAATTCGGCAAGGTCATCTGCCATTTCTCTTTCAGCGATTCGTTCCGCAAAATTCAATGAATCACGGAGCTGGAGATGTTTTTCATAATACTCAAGGGCCTTAACAAAGTCATTTCCCTTTTCCAGAACATCTGAATAATCACGGTAACAGATCTGAAGCACATCAAGATTTCCGGAAGCCTTCGCAGATTCAATGCAATCCAGGCAATATAGTTCTGCATGATAGTTATCACCTTCATTAAAGTAGATCATGGCCAGTATCCTGTTTATACGAGCTTCTTCATCTGTTCTTCCTGATTTTTTGGCATGCTGTAAAGCCTCTTCAAAAGCCCGGAGCATTTCTGTCTGATTATCTGCATTTTGGTGGCATATGGCAATATTTGACCAGGCATCGGTCAGAAAATAATTATCACTGCCTCCCTTTTCTGAAAAATCAACAGCTTTCATGAAGCATTCAAGAGCTCCGTCCGGATCACCCTTTCTGAACATCAGGAAACCTAACTGGTTATATGTGGCGGCAATGTTCTTAAAATCATTTTTCCGTGAATAGTACGAAAGTATTTCCTGGTATTTTTCATAAGACTTGTCGTACATCCCTGTCTGAATATAGAGTATTCCAAGTTTCTCATAACATCTCAGAAATCCTGCTGTATCATTTACCTCCTTATAACAGGAAGCAGCAGCATCATACCATTGTGTTGATAATGAGTCAACAGGAAGATAGAAATATGATTTTCCGCCTAATTCGGCTGCAGTAGCCTTTAATCCCGTTTCCTGTTTACCGTAAAGACTGAACTCCTGTTCAGAATATTGTGCAGATTTCTTATATACACCTGCCCTGAAATAATTCCAGGCGATTAATCTGATTATCCTTGCTTCATTTTCTTTGTCACCGACTTTTGTATAAGCCGCTGATGCCCGTAAATAATTACGCAGAGTTTCATCCCAATTTCCCTGTTCTTCGTATATAGTGGCCAATAACTCGTAGTTGGCAGCCTCAATGTATGTTATACTTTTTTCCGAAGCTATCAAAAGCGATTTTGATATATATGTAATTGCGCTGTCGTTCTGATTGATTAAGCTGAACCTCTGCGCTTGTTCCAGGAAGTTGGCGGCTTTAACCGAATCAGCTTCCCTTTCCCGGCTGAGTTTTGTACTGACCAGCAGACTGTCCTGCCCTCCGGCTTTATGCACAAGTGATAAAGAGATCAGCAGCAGTACAATTAATATAGCTACTTTTTTCATCAATTAAGTGTATAGGTCAGGCCAACTTGAATGTTTCGGCCGGTTTGAGGATTATAGGGCAAAGGAGTACTCATACCTGAATAAACAGGTCCTCCATATTTTTCATCAAAAAGATTCCGGATCTTAATGAAGCTGGTAAGGTTATTGCCGATTTGATAATTTACAACTACATCCATGCTGTAAAAACCATCAACATTCTTTATTATCTCACTGTAAAGTTCTTTAAATGGAATAATAAGCCTGAGCCAGCTTGACTCCCAGATGCTTGAGACCTGGATATAGAGCTTTTTTGCAGGCTGCATTGAGATCTTCATCTGGCCGAAATGGTTTGGGACAAGTTTAAAATCGTTCAGGGTGAGGTAATTACCTGCAATTTCAAAGATATCGGGGAAAGACTGGCTCGATTTTGCAAATGTCAGACTAACTTCCGCATCCATATTTATTGACTTTACGAGGTCGTTGATCTTTATATTTGCCTGCAGTCCGTACAGCCTTGAAATTGCATTACGTTCATTTACCTTTGTGAGAACAGTGGCAGTATCTGACGTGAACACGGCCAATGGGAGGTTAAGTTCGTCAAGCCTTACATACTTATCATGTATCAGATTCCTGATTGAATTGTAGTAAATCGAAATATTCAGATTAACATTTTTCCCGTAATTCTTGGTCAGGCCTAATTCAACAGACATATATTTTTCAGGTTCAAGATCGGAATTTGGGATGGACAGATAGATCAGACTGTCAAGATTAGCTCCTGCTTTATATGCAAGTGATTGCCATGCCATTGAGGCTGGTGGAGCTTTATATGCGAATCCCACTGAACTTCTGAAGCTGGTCTTTGGATTAAAAATATAAAGACCGGCAATTCGCGGGTTTACAGATATCCCGTACTGTGAGTTATGATCTACTCTTATACCTCCCATGAACCTGAATGACTTCAGCGAATAGTATGTTTGAGTGAAGGCTGACAGATCATGATGAACACCGGCATTATATCCGAATGAACCTGATACAGAATCAATAGCTTCTACTCTCGATTTAAAGAATTTATAAGTTTTTGGATCGAAAGGAGCATCAAGAAAATTAGTCTGTTTAAGCAGGGCCGAATTCTGGTAAGTCAGCCCCGTTACAATCTCGAGTCCTTTTAACGGTACAATTGTAAAAAGCTGTTCAAAGAGGATGTCATTACTGGCAGCATACCTGTAAACTATATCTGTATAGGGGATGAATGTGACTCCCATGCTCGAGTTATTATCCATCTTGTACAGAAGGTTCGAGAAGTTGGAAGTTGTAAAGAACCCGGGCGACCATTCATGATTGTAGCTCAGGGTGGTTGATCTGATCGTTTCTCCCCAGTAATTTTGAGGATTGTTATATTTGTACAGGTACGATGACTGCCCGAGAGAACTGTGAGACCTGCGATACATATTATTGTATGAAAGGCTGATACCACGGTACCGTAGATTAAAGCCAAGAAGGTTACTTTCGGAAGGCAGGTTTTCCATAGCGGGATAATTCAACGAACCTTCATATTCCCGGCAATAATTTTCATTCATGAAGTCAGCTGTGCTGATACCATATTTCTGTAACAGATCCCTTGTGATCTCAACAGGTTCGTATTGAGTAGATCCCAGTGTGTATTTATATCCCTTATCCTGAAGGTAATGCATTGGATTATACACTTCATCATATCCCTCTTTTATGTTCTGGTCGGAATTTTCTATAAGTCCTCCATAAAAACTGTATTGCAGAATATTCTTGTTTTTCCCGGCTTTTCCTCCAACCATAAAATTAGTGTTCCGGAATTCATTCTGACCTATACTTACGTCTCCATTGACAAATGTCCCTTTATCGGCTTCTCGTGTGATAATATTAATGACACCTGAAACAGCATCTGCACCATAAACTGCGGCTGCAGGACCATAAATGATTTCTATTTTTTCGGCCTGCCTTATCGGGAGCTGGTTGAGTATCGGCATTCCAATTACTGATGTTGGTTTAACAGGCAGTCCGTTTATAAGTATCAGTGTATAAAGATTTCCGATCAAGCCTCTCAGGTTAAAACTCTCACCCAGTTCACCGGTGCCGGGTTGGGAAACTCTTATTCCCGGGAGGTTCTTGATAACATCGATCAGCGAGTAATAATGATTCCTGATTATCTCATCACGGGTTACAACATATATTGTAATAGGGAGTTCATCAATCCTTTTTAAGCTGCGGCTGGCAGAAATAACATTCATCTCGGTTGTGTCAACCGTAAAGGAAAGATCATCGGCATCCAGCTTCTCAATTTTTATTGGTCCCGACTCATCAGTCTGCTGACTGAAAAGACCAAAAAAACTGAACCAGAGCAATGTCGTTGTAATAATTCGAGATTTCATCCCCCGTAAATTCAGAATAAAATTATTAAAATAAAAGGAATTGAGCCCTCTGTTTTTATTGTTATTGTACTATTTTTATTTTCTCATTCATTGAGTCATATTATTACGAATACATCATACATTAAAATTTACATGCCCATGATAACAAGCCGTTCAAGAAGAGATTTCCTTAAAGTGTTTACAGCAAGTGCTGTGGGAGCATTGTTCTTATCACTGTATTCATGTAAAAATACTGGCAAAAAAGCCTCAGAATCAGATGCTTTGGTTGATCCCGGGACTTTCGGCATAGGGCTTCAGCTTTATACTATTCGTGATGCTATGGCAGAAGATGTTCCGGGATCATTGAAAAAGGTTTCAGATACAGGTTATAAATACCTTGAGCTGGCCGATTATACCGATCGTAAGTTCTATGGCTATGAGCCTCCGGAATTTAAAAAGATGGTCAATGACCTTGGAATGGAGATCATCAGCAGCCATACTCAGGTTGAAGGAGTTGGCGTTACTCTCGATAATGCGAGAATAATGGCCGAAGATCATGCCACATTGGGCGTTAAGTATTGCCTGCAGCCATGGATAGTAGAAGAAATGCGTACATCAATAGCCAGTTATCAGAAAATGGCAGAAAACTGGAACCAGATAGGAGCGGTGATGAAAGAATTTGGATTACAATTCGGATATCACAATCATAATTTTGAGTTTGACACTGTTGATGGCAAGGTTCCCTATTTTGATGTTTTCCTGACTGAGCTGGATAAGGATCTGGTAACTATGGAGATGGACATGTTCTGGGTGATAAAAGCAGGCCGGGATCCGGTTGAGATAATTAAGAAATACCCTGGGAGATTCCAGCTTTTCCATATGAAGGATATGTACACTAATGAAGAACCATTCTTTACTACCGTGGATGTTAAAGATTTTGCTCCTGTCGGTGAAGGTGTCATTGACTTCAAGAGGATACTTGAAGTTAAAGACATTGCAGGTATGAAATATATGATTGTAGAACAGGACCTGAGCAGGGATGGAACTCCTTTTGCTGACATCCGGAAAAGTGTAATCAATCTGACAACAAAAATACTGGTATAAAACCGGTAACCGGTTTCAGGCTAAAAGCTTCAGGAAAACTATTATTTCCTGGATGCCTGACGCCTGATGCCTGATGCCTGATGCCTGATGCCTGACGCCTGTATTACCAGTTTGAATCATACCATGATCTGACATCTGTTGCTGTCATACCGGCCATACGTGCAGCTTCCAGACCAAGGTCTCCATCTTCAAACACCTCTATATGAGCAGGTTCGACATTCATTAACCTGGCACATTTTAGAAATGTTTCGGGGTGGGGTTTGAAGTTGTACACATCATTGGCTGTAACAACTATATCGAAATACTTCTTTAAACCGGTAACCTCAAGAGTGCGTTCTACAGCTTTCCTGTGACCGCCTGTTCCTATAGCCATAGGCAATTTACCATGGTATTTCTTTACGATGTTAAAAACAGGCTCAACAGGTTTAACTAAATGCTGAACCTTAAAGAACTCTTCAGTCTTCATTTTCACTATCTGTTCAATGGTAACACCGTTGTTAAGATTACTTTTCTTGATTATTTCATTGGCTATAAACCAGCCTGGACTCCCCGAATGTTTACGGAGAAAAGTGGTGTCAATATCTGCACCATAATTCAGACAGGCTTTTTTCCATCCTTCAAAATGATATGGCATAGTATCTGCAAGAGTACCGTCAAGGTCAAATATTAATCCTTTTATCCCCGGCTGAATGTCGTATAGCATACGATATTAATTATGGGCGCAAATATAACAAAAAAAGGTTGTCTTAAAAGTCACCACCTCCCCCTGACCTTTCGGCCAGGGGTGGTTATTTTTACTTTTGAGACACCTTCTTCAACGAACGATCATAATGTTTTCCTGAAAATAAAGGTGAAACGGCTGACCAGGAAAACCGTTTAAAGTCTTGTTGCAATACTGTTTAAGAATACCTGGGGATTGAATTGGAGATTAATTTTATTGTTCGTGTTAGGTGCCCGTAGCAATTTTCTGATTGTCAGGCAGTCAACCTGTCTATCAATTATAATAATTAATCCTTACCAATTGATAATAAAAAATGCATTTGCCTGACAAAAATCTGTTCTTCAGAAATTAACGGGGACAGGACAATGTTATAAAATTTAACAACACTAAGCAATTTTATTTATCATTGTTATGTAGTCCTCGAATGGGAAAAATTTAGTATCTTGTAATTGTCAGGAAAACAAAATAGACTCATATTACGGAATTGCATTTGTCAAATAGTATATTTTGATTATATCATTTTTAATATAATGATAATTTAAAAAGAATAACTAATATGAACTACAAAGGAAAAACAAAGAATGAACTCATTAAAGAGTTGCAGGATTTGAAGCAGGAGTTTGATTCGATGAAGGAATTGTTCAAAAAAGACATCACCGAGCGCAAACTGGCTGAAGAAACACTGACTCAGGAACAATATCTGCTGCGTACTCTTATGGATAACCTTCCTGACTATATCTATTTCAAAGATCACGCAAGCCGCTTCATCAGAATCAATAAGAATCATGCTCAATCGTTCGGTCTTAGTGATCCTTCACAGGCTGTTGGCAAGACAGACTTTGACTTTTTTACCGGGGAACATGCACAGCAGGCGTTTGATGATGAACAGAATATCATTCGTACCGGGCAAATGTTAAGTATAGAAGAAAAGGAGACACATCACGATCGTCCCGATACCTGGGTTTCAACAGTTAAACTGCCATTGCGTGACAAAGAGGGAAAAATCATCGGTACATTCGGTATATCCAGGGACATTACCGAACACAAGCTGGCGGAGGAAGCTCTGCGGGAGAGCGAGGAGCATTACAGGATCCTGTTTAACGAAGCCCTGGATGGGATCTGTCTGGCAGATGCGGAAACAGGTTTTATCATTGATTGCAACCAGGCGTTGTTGTCTTTAGTAGGCAGAGAGCGGGTGAAACTGATAGGGCAATCGCAAACGATTTTGCACCCGCCAAATAATAAGAAGGCAGCCTTCTCTCCTACATTTGAACAACACCTGAACGATAAAGAAGGTAAAACCCTGGAAACACAGATTATAACCGCTAACGGTGATATCAGGGAAGTGGAAATCAAAGCCAATCAAGTGAATATTCATGGCAGGAAAACATTGCAGGGAGTGTTTCGCGACATCACCGAACGCAAACAGGCCGAAGAAGAGCTGGCTCTGGAACAATACCTGATGCATACTCTTATGGATAACCTTCCTGACCATATCTATTTCAAAGATCACGCAAGCCGCTTCATCAGAATCAGTAAGACGTTAGCTCAAATGTTCGGTCTTAGTGATCCTGCACAGGCTATTGGCAAGACAGACTTTGACTTTTTTACCGGGGAACATGCACAGCAGGCATTTGATGATGAACAGAATATCATTCGTACCGGGCAAATGTTGAGTATAGAAGAAAAGGAGACACATCACGATCGTCCCGATACCTGGGTCTCAACAGTTAAATTACCATTGCGTGACAAAGAGGGAAAAATCATCGGTACATTTGGTACGTCCAGGGATATTACTGAACGCAAAAAGACAGACGAAGAAATCAAACTGAAAAACGAGCTGCTTCAGACCATTAATGCGGAAAAAGACAAGTTTTTTTCTATCCTTGCTCATGACCTGAAAGGCCCGTTAAGTGCCTTCCTTGGAGCCACACAAATATTAACGGAGGAAATTCAGAATATGACCCTGGAAGAGATTAAGGAGATTGCTATCAGTATGAAGGAATCTGCCTCAAACATCTTTGGATTGCTTGAAAACCTTCTTGAGTGGTCAAGATTAAAACGGGGCATGATGGATTTCATCCCTGAGACATTTAACATGAAACAAATAATTACTGCAAGTATTGAGGTATTAACAGAATCAGCCCGAAAGAAGGAAATTACAATAGATTATTCTCTTCCGGAAGATATAACAATTAATGCTGACTTACATATGTTCGAAACCGTTATCCGCAACCTGGTTTCCAACTCAATTAAGTTTACACCAAAGTATGGAGAGATTAATATTTCGGCTACAATTACAGAGGATAATAATACAGAAGTAAAAATCTCTGATACAGGGATTGGCATGGACAAAGAATTGATTAGCAGATTATTCCTGCTTAATGAAAAAACCAGTCGCAGAGGCACAGAAGGTGAACCAAGTACAGGACTCGGATTATTGCTTTGTAACGAATTTATCGAAAAACACGGAGGTAAAATATGGGTGGAAAGCGAAGCAGGCAAGGGAAGTACGTTTGGTTTTATAATTCCGGGAAAGGTTTAAAAGGCGTTAGGCGTTAGGCATTAGGCATTAGGCATTAGGGAATAGTAAGAACTAATAATAATAGATATGTCTGTAAAAAGTTATAAGGATTTGAATATTTGGCAACGAAGTATGGATTTGGTTGAATTAATATATCGGGTTACTGAAGATTTCCCTGCGAAAGAGAGTTTTGTATTAATATCTCAAATGCGAAGAGCGGCAATTTCGGTACCCTCTAACATTGCTGAAGGTTATGGAAGACAAGCAACTGGAAGTTACTCGCAATTTCTTTCTATAGCCAGAGGTTCTTTGTTTGAATTGGCAACACAAGTTGAAATTTGTATCCGGTTAAAATATTTTCATAAAACTGAATCGGAAAAATTGGTTGCTGAAATTATAGAAATCAGCAAAATGATCTCATCACTAATCTCAAAATTACACTAATGCCTATTGCCTAGTTATAATTATGAATTACCAGAATAAAACGAGGAAGGATCTCATTAAAGAGCTGCTGGAATTACAAAAGGAGCATAATTCGTTAAAAACATTGTATGAAAAAGACATCACCGAACGTAAGCTGGCAGAGGAGGCGTTGACGGAGCCCGGGATTCCTGACAAAGAGCTGATGGACCTGTCCCGCGATGTTATTTTTTCGCTAACGCCACAAGGGTTGTTTGGTTCTATGAATCAGGCATTCGAGAAGACCACCGGCTGGCAAACGCAGGAGTGGATCGGGAAACCATTCACGGATCTGCTGCATCCGGAAGACATTCCTTTGGCTGAGGAACGTTTTTCGAACATGATGAAAGGACGCACAGTTCAGGCAATCGAGCTGCGCATACGAAAAAAATCCGGGGACTATGGCTGCACAGAGGTGCTGGCCTCCCCCCGGATGAAAAAAGGGATGATCACAGGTCTTCTGGGCATTGGCCGCGACATCACCGGGCGTAAGAAGGTGGAGGAAGAACTGAAACGTTCCGAGATGCAGTACAGGTCTTTGGCTGAAAATTCACCCGATCTTATCGCACGGTTCGACAGGCAGTATAGGCATTTATATGTGAATCAGGTAGCTGCTAAAGCCGGCCGCTATTCGCCATGTGAGTATATCGGCAAAACCATTGCAGAAGTCGGTGTCCCCGAAGAGGAAGCCGGGAGATGGGAGAAGCGTATCAGAACCGCCTTCGAAACCGGCCAGGTCGTAGATGTGGAAGACACCTTTGAAACACCGGATGGCTTTCGATACTTTAATACCAAATTCGTGCCTGAATTTGATCCTGACGGGTCAATCCAAACGGTACAATCCATTGCCCGTGACATCACTGAGCGCAAGCAGTCGGAGAATAAACTGCGGTTTCAAAGCGAAATTCTGCAGAACATGAAAGAAGGAATACAGTTGACCCGTATCTCGGATGCTGTTATTGTTTATACAAATACATACTTTGAATTTATGTTCGGTTACCAGAAGGATGAACTGATTGGGAAACACGTAAGTATTTTAAATGCCCATGTGGATAAAAAGCCGGAAGAAGTAGCATCTGAGATGATGAACTGTCTTAAACAGGATAGTGTATGGAGTGGTGAAATACAAAATATCAGAAAGGATGGATCAACATTCTGGAGTTATGTCAATATTTCGACTTATAACCATTATGAACATGGTGCCATATGGATATCAATACACGAAGATATCACCGAGCGTAAAAGACTCGAAGAAATTATGAAGCAAGAGCGGCAAGAACTTAAGCTCATTATTGATTCTTCGCCAATTATAATTTTCTATAAAGATAAAGAAGGAAAATATATACTTGTCAATAAAACACATGCCGAAGCGATTAAACTGCCTGAAGAAGAATTTGTGGGAAAAACAGTCTTTGACCTTTATTCCGATAAGATTGCGCAAAGTATGACAAACGATGATCAGGAAGTTTTAAAATCAGGGCGTCCTAAATTAAACATAATAGAACAATATGAATCTGCAAGCGGCATAAGATGGGTACAGACAGATAAGATTCCAATTTGTGACCAGAATGGCGTCCCCTGCGGTCTGATAGGTTTTGCACAGGACATCACCGAACGCAAGAGGGCGGAGGAACAAGTACTCCTTGCCAATGAGAGACTCCAGTATCTGCTCTCCTCTACCTCGGCAGTTATCTACTCAGCAAAGGCCTCGGGAGATTTTAGAACGACATTCACCAGTAGTAACGTTGACCAAATGGTTGGCCACGATCCGGAGGATTTCATCAGGGATTCGAGTTTTTGGTATAACCATGTCCATCCTGAAGACCGAGTGATCGTTTCGGATGGGATGAAGACGTTATTTGAAAAAGGGTTGCATACCTATGAATATCGCTACAAATGCAAAGATGGAAGATATATCTGGGTACGTGATGAGATGAAACTGGTACGGGATCATAACAATAACCTGCTTGAAATCATAGGGTTCTGGACAAACATCACCGAGCGCAAACAGGCAAATGAAGAGATCAGAAAATCAAAGAAACTGCTGGAGGATCTCCACAAGCATCTTAACGAGATACGTGAGGACGAACGTGCTCTGATCTCCAGGGAAATCCACGATCAGATTGGTCAGTCGCTGACCGCTTTAAAGCTCGATCTGAACTGGATGCATAAATATATAGGTACCAAACCGAAAGCTGTAGCAAAACTCGAAGGTATGGTTGAAATGATATCAAATACAATTAAAGATGTGCAACGTATTTCTTCAGACCTGCGTCCCGGTATTCTTGATGATCTTGGATTAGCAGCTGCCATCGAATGGTATTCCGGCGAATTTGAGAAAAGAACCGGAATCAGATGCAACTTAAAACTTGATGATTCAACTTTTGGTGATTCCCAAAAGAACCTGATATTCTTCCGTGTCTTTCAGGAGGCTCTGACAAATGTAATCCGGCATGCAAATGCCTCAGAGGTTACCATTGAATTGCATCAGACCCAAAAAGGTATGACACTGGCCGTTCAGGATAATGGAATCGGGATTACAAGGGAAAAAGTTGAATCAGCTAAATCTTTAGGATTGATTGGCATGCGTGAACGGATCAGACAATTTGGAGGTAAGGTTGGTATATCATCAAAAAAAGGACAAGGAACAAAATTGACAGTTTTTATTCCTGAAAAGAAAATAAGTAAGTCATGAAAATACTTATTGCAGATGATCATTCAATAGTTCGCGAAGGACTTAAACAATATGTAAAGACTCTCGATGAAGTTAAACTGATAGATGAAGCTGTAAATGGTAATGAGGCGTGGGCAAAGATAAAAGATGGAAGTTTTGACCTTGTAATTCTCGATGTTTCAATGCCGGGAATGAGCGGGTTGGATGTGTTGCAGAAAATAAAAGAGAGGAATTTGCAAACCAGTGTCCTGATGCTTAGTGTTCATCCTCAGGAGCAATATGCCGTTCATGCATTTAAACTGGGTGCTTCGGGGTATATTTCAAAAGACAATGCCTTCGAAGAGTTAACTCATGCCATCAGGAAAATTGTATCAGGCGGCAGATATATTGGAAATGCTTTTGCAGAAAAGCTGGCTTTTAACGGGTATGATTCCAGTAACAGGATACCTCATGAGAAGCTCTCGGAAAGGGAATTCCAGGTAATGGTAATGCTGGCAAAAGGTAAATCTGTTATGGAAATCTCAAAGGAAATTTTTATCTCCGATAAAACAGTAAGCACTTACCGTGCCCGTATCCTTGAGAAAATGGATATGAAGAATAACGCTGAGCTGACCATATATGCGATAAGGAATAATCTGATAGAATAATGAGGCAGAAGGCAGAAGGCGGAGAGCGGAACTGTCAAACCGTTGCTCTATCGAGATCAGTGAGCCCCCCTACATAAAAGCATCCCCGACAGTCAGGTGGTTGATAATGGTATTCTTCCAATGAGATGTAACTGAAAAAGATTTGTTCAGGATGTATGCTTCGGGAGGATTGTATTTTTCAATGAAGCTGTACATTGACCTCGTAACTTCTTTTCTTTTAAGGGCTGAATATTTTACTTCCCAGGGAATGACTTTGTCAGTACAGTTTATAACAAAATCAACTTCAGCTTTGTCTGTAGTTCTCCAATAGTTAAGGCTGCACAGGGTTTCTTCGTATTTATCAGATAACATTCTCCATGCAAAATGCTGGAATTGAAATCCGGATATTCCTGGTGAGCCGGGTTTGAATTGACCGGCTAAATAATTACAAAGGCCAGTATCGTTGAAATAAAGCACCGGCGATTTTGAAATTTCTTTTATCCGGTTTTTAAAAAACGGGTAAACCGGAAAAACCATGAAGATTTTCTCAAGATAATACAGGTAATTTTTTACTGTAGGTAAGGAGAGTCCTGTTTCTTTTGATAACCAGGTATAATTAACAGGTTTTCCGGTAATAAGGGCAAGCACCCTTAACAGGTGATTCATTGCTTCAGGACGGTTAAGCTTCAGAAAAAAGAACAGATCTTTTTCAGTTGTGCTGGTAAATATTTCTTTGATGACTTCATGTTTTTCCTGAGGAGAGTCAGAAAGAACGACTTTTGGATAACCTCCAAAAGTGATATATTCTTCAAGTAATTCTTCTGCAAGTTCAGGTTCAACTGAAAACAGTAGTTTCAATCTGTCGGAATATTTTTCACCTGTCCGGTAATTAATAAACTCAATAAAAGATAATGGCTTTACATTGAAAACTCTTTTTCTCCCGGTAAGTGATTCACTGATTTTTTCTTTAAGTTCAAGGCTTCCGCTGCCGGTAACAATAAATTTATGAGGTGTTTGCATATCAAACAATCCTTTCAGAAAGAGACCGGCATCTTCTTTCCTTTGTATCTCATCAATAAATATAAAAGCTCTTTTTTCTCCACATTCCAGTTTTATTTTATTGAGAAGAGATCTCTGTGTGGCAAGGTGACGTCTGTCTTCTTCAATATCATAATTAAGATAAAAATAATTAATCCTTTGCTGTTCAACCTTTTTCATAAGCCTTTGTAAAATGGTTGTCTTGCCAACCTGCCTCGGGCCGTTTATCACAGTAATTTCATCTTTATTAAGATGTGCCACTATTTTTTTAAGAATATCTCTTTCAATAAACATACAATACGATATTTCGTAAAACAAATTTACAATTTAAGGCGATATTTTCAAACATTTACTTAAATTATTATCGTTTTAATGCAGAAGTCTTATACTGTCTTGTTGCGTTACAACAGTATAACGGTGAAACGGCAAGGCCTTTAAGCCCTAAAGCCCTTATGCCCTTACGCCTTTTCGCCGTTGCGCCATGTGTCGAACAGGCAAATGATATAAATAATTGATGGATATCACGAAAAATTGTAACTTTGGGAATATATCAGTTGTTCAGGTACACGTTTATCAGTAAGCAATTTTCTATAGAAGATATTAACATGTGTAAAAACCAGCAATTAATATCACCCACAAAAAACACTCCGGAGGTCATTCTTGACCCGAAAGGGACTATTAAATTAACAGGTCGGTTAATTCCTGAAAATGCCGAAGACTTCTTTAATCCAATAGAGGAATGGATAAAAGAATATTTTTGTAATCCTGCTGAAATTACCTGTGTTGAAATTTATCTTGAATATATTAACAGTGTAGGTACTAAGTACTTACTTGATTTAATTCATAAAATAACACATATTCATCTCCGGAAAAACAATAAAAAGTTCATAATTAACTGGTACTACAAAGATGAAGATGAAGATATACTCGAAAAAGGAACTTTTTTTTCTTCGGACCTGGATGTACCTTTTAATTTTATTAAGATAGTCTGATAGAATAACGGCGCAAAGACGATAGGCTGAAGGTAACCTACTGCCTAGTGCCTAGTGCCTACTGCCTACTGCCTTGTAGTCCTTCCCCTACATCAGAATCATCATTCCCCCTACATCCGAACAGGCTAAATCCTTATATCTTAAGGCGTCTGTATTTACTATATTGTCATTTTGGGAAAACGTTAAAATTTAACGATCCCTGTATAAATAAAAAAGCCCCCTGATTATGAAAATAGTTATTGCTGATGATTCCTCTCTGTTGAGAGACAGGATCAGAAGTTTATTGAACAGTATTAATCACAATACTGTAGTATATGAAGCTGAAAACGGAGTGGAAGCACTGCAGCTTATCAGGGGAAAGGAACCTGATATGGCAATTCTTGATATCAGGATGCCGGAAATGAATGGAATAGAGGTGTTAAAGAAAATCAGGGAGTTGAAAATGAAAGTTAAGGTCTGCATTCTGACAAATTACGATTATCCTATTTACAAAAAAAGGTGTTTTGAAGCAGGAGCTGATTATTTTCTAAGAAAAACAGAAGATTTTGAAGAGATTGAAATTATAATCAGCGATATGTTGCGGGATAAATTGAAGCACCATAACTAATCACTTTCAATCTGAAAAATGTAATGATAAAACATTATTGTCCTGAGAAAACATAAGATAAGATTGTACTTAAAAGGTAACAAATGATGGCACTTCCTTATTAAAACTTAAATGACAGAAATAAATGTAAAGAAAACTATCAGTATTCAAATACTTATTGAAGATGATTCCTCTCTGTTGAGAGACAGAAGTCGGGAGTCAGGAGTCAGAAGTCAGGAGTCAGAAGTCAGAAGTCAGAAGTCAAGACTACATGTCACATAAATCTTCGGACTTCAGGCTTCGGACTTCCGACTGATTAGATACCCGATATGTTAATGAGAAACTGTAACCCCTGATGGAATTAAGTTGTAATTAGAATTATGAAGGTTATGAAGAAAAGCAGCAAATCGGAAAGTCAAAGCAAGACAGAAGTTGCGCTGAAAGCATCAGCAAAACGGGTAAACGAAAAAACTCCTGCAAAAACAGATAAAGACCAGTTTCCCATAGTTGGCATTGGCGCCTCGGCAGGCGGTCTGGAAGCGTTGGAGCAGTTCTTTGAAAATATGCCCAAAGACAACGGGATGGCGTTCGTCGTAATCCAACATCTCGACCCAAACCGCGTTGGCATTATGCCCGATCTGTTGCAACGAATTACCCACATGAAGGTGTTACAGGCAACCGACCGGCTTAAAGTGAAGCCAAACTATGTATATGTGATACCACCCAACAAGAGCATGTCGTTGCTGAATGGCGCGTTATATTTATTCGATCCGGTTGAATCGCGCGGCCTGCGTTTACCTATTGATAATTTCTTCCGTTCATTGGCCGACGACATGCAGGAAAAAAGCATCGGCATTATCCTTTCGGGCATGGGCTCCGATGGCAGCCTGGGACTCAAAGCCATTAAAGAAAAAAACGGCGTTGTACTGGTACAGGATCCTGCTTCGGCCAAATTCGATAGCATGCCCAGCAGCGCCATCGAAGCCGTAATTGCTGATATTGTGGCTCCCGCCGGGGAATTACCCGCCAAACTGATCGCTTACCTTAAGTTTTTTCCGGCAGTTAAAACAGATTCCGAAATAGAGAGTAAAAACAAAAGCAACCTCGAAAAAATTGTCATCCTGCTCCGCGAACAATCAGGTCATGACTTTTCTTTATATAAGAAAAACACCTTGTTTCGCCGAATCGAAAGGCGCAAGGGAGTTCACCAAATAAGTAAAATAAACAACTATGTCCGCTTTTTGCAGGAAAACTCTAAAGAGGTCGAAATACTTTTCAAAGAGTTGCTGATTGGCGTTACCAGCTTTTTCCGCGATACTGCAGTGTGGAAAATCCTCCGAGAAAGTGTTCTTCCTGAACTGATTAAAGAATCGCCCGACGGACATGCGCTACGCGCCTGGGTGCCGGGCTGCTCAACCGGGGAAGAAGCCTATTCATTAGCCATTGTTTTTAAAGAGGCACTGGAAGAGGTTAAAATGCACAAAAACCTGAATTTGCAGATATTTGCCACCGATCTCGATAATGATGCCATTGATAAAGCCCGCAAAGGTGTTTTCTCTAAAAACATTACTGCCGATGTATCTCCCGAACGGATCAACCGGTTTTTTTCTGTCGGAAATGAAGGCTACCGCATTAATGCCGACATACGCGAAATGGTGGTGTTTGCTCCTCAGAATGTGATTAAAGACCCACCCTTTACCAGGCTCGATTTTCTTTCGTGTCGCAATATGCTGATATACATGGAGCCCGAATTGCAGAAAAAACTTTTAGCACTTTTCTATTACAGCATTAATCCGGGTGGAATAATGTTACTTGGCACTTCCGAAACACTTGGAGCCAAAAGAGAGGGGTTTAAAGAGCTTAATGCCAAATTGAAAATTTTCAAACGCTCCGTAACAGTTCCGACGCCTGAACTCATTGATTTTCCAAGCTCCTTTTCCCACAATAAAGCAGAGAAAACTGAAAAAAAGATACTACCTGAAGTTATTGAAAACATCCAGACCCTCGCAGATAAGATTTTACTTCAACGCTTTACTCCTGCCAGTGTGCTGGTAAACGGCACAGGCGACATACTTTACATCACAGGCCATACAGGGAAATATCTTGAACCTGCTGCAGGTAAAGCAAACTGGAACATTCATGCGATGGCGCGCGAAGGATTGCGCCAGGCGCTGCCGGGCGCCTTCCGGAAAGCAATGCAAAGCTTTGACACAGTGATAGTACACAATATTAAAGTAAGAACCAACGGGAGTACTCAGCTAGTGGATGTTACTGTTCAACGCATCGAAACCCCCGATTTGATAAGAGGTATGCTTATGGTAATATTTGCCGACGTGCCGGTTACGGTTAAAAATGATGTAGTGAACCCAAAAACAGGGAAACAAAGTTCAACCGGACGGCAGAAGGAATTAGAGATTGAACTGCAACGAAGTTATGAAGACCTGGAAAGCACCCGTGAAGAGATGCAGACATCGCAGGAGGAGCTGAAATCGACCAACGAGGAGCTGCAATCAACCAATGAGGAACTGCAATCGACCAACGAGGAACTCACCACCTCAAAGGAAGAGATGCAGAGCCTGAACGAAGAGCTGCAAACGGTTAATATCGAACTTCAAAGTAAGGTAAATGATTATGCACGGGCGAACGATGACATGAAAAACTTGCTCAATAGTACCGAGATTGCTACCCTTTTCCTCGACAAGGAGTTGAACATCCGCAGGTTCACCGACCAGATAAC
>Ga0307439_1000142_pt1 | contig 52453 bp, 50 predicted proteins | sample SalMarWE160490MG_FD_202142 | JGI IMG/M metagenome (GOLD analysis project Ga0307439, IMG submission 202142) | Salt marsh sediment microbial communities from the Plum Island Ecosystem LTER, Massachusetts, United States - WE1604-90 | ecosystem: Environmental > Aquatic > Marine > Intertidal zone >... | reverse complement strand
GACATCACCGCTCGGAAGCAGATGGAGGAGGCCGTACGAGAGAGTGAAGGACGCTACCGTCTACTGGCCGAGAACACATCAGACCTCATCTGGACCATGGATCTGGGCTTGAGATACACCTACATGAGTCCTTCCGTCGAGCGTATGCGAGGCTACAGCGCTGAGGAAATAGTGGGCACCACGGTGGCGGAAACCATGACCCCTGCTTCCCTCGAGGTTGCCAGGAAGACTCTACTAGAAGAGCTGGCCTTAGAAAAAGAGATGGAGCAGAAGGGCCCGTCGGGGAAGCTGGACCCGTTCCGCTCGCGGAAGCTGGAGCTCGAGATGTATTGCAAGGACGGCTCCACTATCTGGACCGAGATGAATATGACCTTCTTGCGCGATCCAGATGGCCGGCCTGTCGGGATTCTGGGCGTCACACGTGACATCAGCAAGCGCAAGCGGGCGGAGGAAGAGCGAGAGAGACTGCACACCGAGCTGGAGATCAGAGCCATCACCGACAGCCTCACCGGCCTCTATGACCACGCCCACTTCTACCAGCGCCTGGCCGAGGAGATAGAACGCTCCAAACGGTACAACCACGGCTTCGCTGTAGTGATGCTGGACATCGACGACTTCAAGCGTTTCAACGACTCCCGCGGCCACCAGTTGGGCGACGAAGCCCTGCGCCTCGTTGCTGGCTGCATCCAGGCGGGTCTGCGGCGCTCAGACATCGCCTTTCGCTACGGTGGCGATGAGTTTGCAGCGATACTACCGCACGCCGACTCATCAAAGGCAGGGGCGGCGGTCAACCGCATGAATGGGCGCATCACCAAGAGCCTCAAACAACTGGACGGCGGGGCTGCCGCTCGCCTCAGTCTCAGCGCTGGCGTAGCCTGCTTCCCCGACGACGGGACAACTGCGGACGACCTGGTGAGAATAGCAGACGCTGCCCTCTACAACGCCAAGTGGGTAGCACGGGCTCGCGACATCATGGGCCAGAGGGAAGACATCCAGTCACTGGTCTCTGCTTTGGTCAGTCGCCGAACCGGGGTCGAGGGTCCAGCAAGCGGAGCCATCTTCCGACCGGAGGCCTTGCATGAGCAACAGGCGAGAATCGTCTCTAGTGTCGCCAGTTCCATCGCCGTGGCTCTGAAAGATGCCGGCGTGGCTCAGGCCCTTGAAGACCCGGACCTGCAAGTTCTTGCCACTGTAGGCGCAGCGGCCGAGATCAAAGACCGGTACATCCGCGGACACCCGGAACGCACGAGCGAGCAGGCCGTGGCCCTCGCCGAGGAGATGGGGCTTTCTCCCCAACGAGTGAGGGACATTCGGATCGCCGGCCTCCTGCACGACATTGGCAAGGTCACCGTCAGCGAGGGCATTCTCAACAAGCCTGGCAAGCTGACCAAGAGGGAATTCGCCAGCATCAAAGACCACCCCATCGTGGGGGCTACCCTTGTCTCTCAGGTCAAAGGCTTCGAACGATTGGTGCCCATCGTTCGCCATCACCATGAGCGCTTCGATGGCAAGGGCTACCCCGACGGCCTGGCCGGCGAAGACATACCCCCGGAGGCGCGCATCCTGAGCGTGGTGGATGTGTTCGACGCCCTGACCCATCAGCGTTCCTACCGGAAGGGCATGAGCAAGGAAGAAGCCATAGCTGAGTTAGAGCGCGGTGCTGGCACTCAGTTTGATCCCGTGGTGGTAAAGGCATTCCTAGCGTTGGTGAATAGACGAGGCGGGAGGCTGGCAGCCCCCGCACAGGCAGCGAGCAAAGACAGGCAGTTGGCGCCTGCGAGAGCACCGGGGCGGGGGAAAGGATAATGGTGGCCTGGCAAGAAGCGCTGGGGACACCATCTGGTCCCCTGCAACATCATCGATTGTGGAGCGTCTTTAAGAAGTAGCATGGGCAAATTAGGATTGAAGCGGAGACGCCCCAAGCGCTTGCCCTCTCTGGAAGCGCTCAAGCGTTCTTGGGAGGCCTTCGAGCGCCCCGTGGTTCCTTCTCAAGAGGCCCTCATATTTGGGCCACCACATCAGCGTCGTCGATAACGGGTGTGGAATATCCGCCCTGGGCATGCAGGCCCTGTGTGAGGCCCCACGGAGTGTCTCTTCGAGAGTTGAGGCTGAGGGGGTCGCCCACAGCGAGAAGCGAATCTAGAACGTCACCCTGAACAGGCTGTATTGACCGCTAGCATCGCCCCACTGCACATCGACACTGTCCACCCGCGCCCCGCGCGGCCCCTGTCTGAGATGTTCGACGAGCCGCTTTAGGCGTTCCCGCTGGCCCTCCGCTACCACCTCCACCGAGCGCATGTCGGGAAGATTGCGCACGTAGCCCGTCAGACCCAGGGAGACCGCGCGCGCATAGACGAAGTCGCGGAAGTTGACCCCCTGCACTCGGCCTGTCACGATGGCATGCAGCGAAACGACGGCTGTGGGGGATTCACGCGTTTCGCTCATGGTCCTACGTTGACAGCAGCTCGTGTACCACCTCTTCAGCCAGCTCGGGCGGCACATCGTGACGGACGGCCGTCCGCCCGATGCCCTCCAGCAGCACCCAGTGGATGGCGCCGCCTTTGACCTTCTTATCCAAGGCCATGGCCGCCAGCACCTTCCTGGGGTCGAGCCCACTCGCCCGCAGGGGCAGGCCGAACCTGGCGATGATGGCGTCCTGCCGCTCGCCTACCTCGGGCGGAAGCAGGCCGAGGCGGTGGGAGATACGGGCGGCACCGGCCATGCCCACAGCCACTGCCTCGCCGTGGAGCATGCCGGTGTACTCGGCGGCCGCCTCCAGGCCGTGGCCGATGGTGTGGCCGTAGTTGAGAATGGTGCGTCGGCCTGTCTCCTCCCGTTCGTCCTCGCTGACCACCGCCGCCTTGAGGGCGATGCTGCGGCTGATAACCTCGGTGGTCAGCGAGGGCTCCAGGCCCGCGATGGCGTCGGCGTTCTCCTCCAGCAAGCGCAGGAGCCCCTCGTCCATGATCAGGGCGTGCTTGATGACCTCCGCCCAGCCGGCGGTGAGCTCTCGCGGCGGCAGGCTCTGGAGGGTGGACACATCGGCGAGGACCAGGCGGGGCTGATAGAAGGCGCCGATGAGGTTCTTGGCTTCCTCGTGGTTGACTGCTACCTTGCCGCCGATGGCGGCGTCCACCATGGCCAGGAGGCTGGTGGGCACGTGGACAAGGGGTAGGCCGCGCACGAAGGTGGCGGCGACGAAGCCGGCCAGGTCGCAGACCATGCCGCCGCCCAGGGCAACGATAGCCTCGCCCCGCTCCGCTCGCTGAGAGACCAGCCAGTCGTAGATGGCGGCGGCCGTCTCCAGGCTCTTGCTGGTCTCACCGATCGAAACCACGTGCGAGGCTACCCTGAATCCTGCCCCTTGCAGGGCCTCCTCGGCGGCGGCGCCCCAGCGGGCATGCACCATGCTGTCGCTGATGAGGTAGGCGCGGCCAGCGAGCCCGGCATCAGCCATGCGCCGGCCCAGGTCTGGAAGGGCGCCCCAGGAGACGAACACGGGATAGGTGGCACTGATGGTCCGCACCACGCAGGCGGCTCCTGGCGGCTGACAGTAGGGAGCGTCCGCCTCGCGCGCCGAGGGAGCAGCCGCTAATGCAGCCAGCCTCCCTTCGTCTTCCAGAGCGGCCGCGGAGAGCTGTCGCCAGGCGTGGACGACCTCCGCCGCCACTTGCTCTATGGTGAGGCCGTCGGTGTGGACGGTCTGGTCGGCCAGGGCGTAGTAGGGCTGACGAAAGCTCTTAAGCTCACGAATGCGGCGCAAGGGATCCGGGTCCGTCAGAAGGGGACGGGCAACCGGATCGCTGTCCAACTGCGGTCGTAGGCGCTCCAGGATGGTCTCAGGCCTCGCTTCCAGGCAGACGATGAAGCCGCCCTGGGCCATCAGGCGGCGGTTTTCAGCGCTTAGAATAGACCCTCCCCCGGCGGCGATGACCAACTTGGGGCGAGAGCAGAGCTGGCGCAGGGTGGTCTGCTCCAGCGCTCGGAAGTGATTTTCGCCATGGTCGCGAAAGATGGCGGGGATGGGCTTGCCAGCCGCCTCCACGATAGCGTCGTCGCTGTCGATGGTCTGCCAGCCCAGGCGCTCGGCCACCAGACGGGCCACCTCCGTCTTGCCGGTGCCCGAAAAGCCGGTGAGGATGATGCGCTCAGCTCGCTTCATGATCTATAGCTTGAAGACGCGGATGGCATTGAGGCGGAGGAACTTCTCCTGGGCCTCCGGCTTGAGGCCCAGCCCTTCGATCTGAGACATGCACGGCGTGAACAATAGCATGGGGTAGTTGGTGGCAAACAGCACCTTATCCTGCCCGTGACTATTGATGAATTGCAGCAGCGCCGGCGGATAGTATCTGGGGAGATGGGCCGACGTGTCGATGTAGACGTTGGGGTACTTGAATGCCAGGCCGATCATCTCGTCGGTCCAGGGGTAGCCGCTGTGCCCACCCACGATGGTCAGCTCGGGGAAGGCCAGGGCCACCTCATCGATGTAGGGTATCGGTCGTCCCGGCTCCGAGGGGCACATGGGCCCGGTGTGCCCCACCTGGGAGCAGAAAGGAATGCCCAGCTCAATGCACTTCACGAACAGCGGGTAGTACAGCTTGTCGTTAGGGGGAAGGTTCCAAATCCAGGGGAGCATGTGCAGAGCTCTCAGCCCAAGCTCCTTGACGGCGCGCTCCAGCTCCCGCACCGCGTCCATCGGCCTGCGGGGGTCGACGGTGGCCATCCCCAGGAAGCGATCGGGGTACTTCTGGACGATGGCGGCGATATCATCGTTGGAGATGATCACCCCCTCCGGCCGCATCCAAGCCCGCAGGAAGGCCTTCTCCACGCCGGTGGCATCCATCTCGGCCAGGGTAACCTCGACAGGTATGCCCTCCGGCGGCGGGGTCATCTTGGCCCACCTTCTCAGGGATTCCATCTCGGGCATGTGTAGCAGTTGGGGGAAGCCCGGCTGGGCCCATACGTCGATGACGCCGCTGGTGGGTGCGGCCATCACTCCTCCCTCTTCGGGCCAATGGTCTTGAGATAGCCCTGGTAGTTTCGCTTGGTCTCGTCGACGTGGTCGCCGCCAAATTTCTGAAGCATCGCCTCCGTCAGGACGATGGCCACCATCGCCTCGCCGATGACGCCGGCGGCGGGCACCACACAGACGTCGCTGCGCTCGTAGTGCGCCTCGACGGCGTCGCCGGTGGCCAGGTCGGCCGAGGGCAGGGGCTTGGCCAGGGTGGAGAGCGGCTTGAGGACCGCCCGCAGGACGATCGGCTCGCCGTTGGTCATGCCTCCCTCCAGGCCGCCGGCCCGATTGGTGGCCCGCCGCCAGGGACGGTCGCCCCACTGGTCGACGGGCAGGATGATGTCGTGGGCCTGGGAGCCGGGGAGCTTCGCCAGGCCGAAGCCGCCGCCGATCCCCACTCCCTTGACGGCCTGGATGCTCATCACTGCCTGAGCCAGGCGGCCGTCCAGCCTGCGGTCCCAGTGGACGTGGCTGCCCAAGCCGATGGGCGCCCCTATGGCCCACACCTCGAAGATGCCGCCCAGGCTGTCGCCGGCCTCGCGGGCAACGTCGATGGCCCGAACCATGCCCTCCGAGACCTGGCGGTCGGCGCAGCGCACCGATGATCCCTCTACCAGGGCCCAGTCGGGCTCGCCCTGCCCCTCGACCCTCACCTCGCCGATGGCCAGCGTGTGGCTATGGACAGCGATGCCGAACTCCTCCAAGAAGCGGCGGGCGACAGCGCCCACGGCCACCCGCGCTGCCGTCTCACGGGCGCTGGCTCGCTCCAGGATCGGCCGCACGTCGTCTTGCCCGTACTTGACGGCGCCGGCCAGGTCAGCGTGGCCCGGGCGGAGGCGCGTCAGCTTCTCGGCTGCCTCAGCCGCTGGCTCCACCTGCATTACGTCCTGCCAGTTCGGCCAATCGCGGTTGCGGATCACCAGGCTGATGGGGCTGCCCAGGGTCAGGCCATGGCGCACGCCGGAGAGGATCTCCGCCCGGTCCTCCTCGATCTGCTGGCGCTGGCTGCGACCGTAGCCCCCCTGGCGACGGCGCAGGTCGAGGGCGATGTAGTCCTCGCTGAGGGGCAAGCCCGCGGGCAGCCCTTCGATGATGACCGTCAGGGCCTTGCTGTGGGATTCACCGCCGGTGAGAAAGCGGAACGTGGTCATCGGCTAATCCCCGCCTCCCTTCACCGCCGTCGGCCCGAGTGCCTTGCGGGCGGCTTTGAACATTACGTCCAGCGGCGCCTGCGCGCCCGTCCACAGCTCGAACGACGCCGCCCCCTGATAGACCAGCATGGACAAGCCTCCGAGGGTACGAGCGCCTCGTCTCTTGGCTTCCGCCACGAAGCTGGTCTCGAGGGGGTTATAGATTATGTCGAATACGAATGCCCGCGCAGGGATGAGTTCGGACGGCATTGGCAGATCATGCTCCTGTTTGCTGTGGCGCATACCTATCGGCGTACAGTTTACCAGAAGCTGGCAGCCTGCGACGGCCGACGCCAGGTCTTCCTTCGTAGCGGGCACATTGCGAAGGACGGTCTCTCCCTGCCGGGCAAGGTGCTCCACCAGCCGTTCCGCTGCCTTGGGAACGACGTCGCTGATGGTGACGGAGGCAGCTTTCCCCTGGATGAGGGCCATGGTGGCGGCGCGGCCTGCTCCACCGGCCCCCAGCAGGACCACGTGTGTATCGCTGGCGTCGAAGCCGCCCTCCTCTCGCAGGGCGCGGGCGAAGCCCGTCATGTCGGTGTTGTAGCCGCACAGGCGGCCATCGCGGTTGACGATGGTGTTGACGGCGCCGATACGATCGGCCAGGGGGTCGATTTCGTCCAGCAGGGGGATGACGAGTTCTTTGTAAGGCACGGTGACGTTGGCTCCCAGGCAGTCAGGGTGGCGCATTCCTGCCACGCGCTCGGCCAGGGTCTCCCGCTCCGTCTCCCAGAGTTCGTAGCGTGCATCGATGCGCAGGTGATCGAGGGCCGCCTGCTGGAGGGCGGGTGATATGGAGTGAGCCAGGGGGTAGCCGATGAGGCCGACGAGCTTCACTGGCGCCACTACCTCCCGCCGTACTGCTCTATGTTACGCAGGTGTTCTTCCAGCGTCTCGGCGAAGACGTGGCTGCCGTCGGCGCGGGCCACGAAGTAGAGATAGTCCGTCTGCTCGGGCCTGACCACCGCCCGGATGGAATCGAGGCCGGGGTTGCAGATGGGCCCCCGCGGCAGGCCCGTGTTGCGATAGGTATTGTAGGGCGAGTCCACTTCCAGGTTGGCCTGGGTGAGCTCTTGCTTCCAGTACCCATACTTGGCGACACTCGCCGGGTCGTTGCCCAGGGCGTACTGCACCGTGGGGTCGGCCTCCAGAGGCATGCCCCGACGCAGACGCGTGAGGAAGACGCCGGCGATGATCGGCCGCTCATCGGGAACCTGGGCCTCTCGCTCGACGATGGAGGCCAGGTTGAGCACAGTATGCACCGACAGGCCAGCGGCGCCTGCCTCCTCGCGCAGCTCGCTGTCGAGCCGCTGGTCGAAGTTCTTCAGGATCTGCTGAACGACCTCCTCCGCTGTCATATTGCGATTGAAGAAATAGGTATCGGGGAAGAGATAGCCCTCCAGATTGGCCCAGTAGGGCTTGGTGTACAGGAAGCTGAACTCGTACCAGATCTTGATGGCCTCGAGGAAGTCCTCGGCGGAGACGACGTTCTTCTCCTCCATGAGCTCGGCGATCTCCTCCGCCCGCACGCCCTCGCGGATGGTCACCACCAGAGGGGCGGTCTGACCGCGGCGAATGCGCTCTACCACTTCCAGGGTGGGCATCCCCTTCTCGAACTCGTAGTCGCCGGCCATCAGCTTGTCCTCATAGCCCTGTAGGGCCACTAGCACCCGGAAGAGGAGGCCGCTGGAGATGATGCCCTCGTCTTCCAGCTTTTCGCCCACCTCCTGAGCGCTCTCGCCTTCCTGGATAGTGATGAGAGTGGGCTCGCCCGGCGTCGATGTCGGTCGAACCGTCGGCGGCTCTTCTTTCAGGACCGAGCCGGGGGTCTCCGTGATCTGCCAGATGCCGATGCCCACCATGACGATGGCGAGCAGGATTCCGGCCAGGGGAAGAAAACGCATCCTCTATGACTCGAATGGGTCTGATGGGCTGGCCTGCGCGTCCAGGTAGCTCTGGAGAACGATGGCGGCGGCTGCGGCGTCTCGCCTGGCCTTGGCCTTCGGCCCCCTGTGGCCGGCGCTGGCCAGGCGCCGCTGGGCCTCGACGCTGGATAGGCGCTCGTCCCAGTATTCGATCGGCAGCGATAGACGAGCGGAAAGCTGCTGGCCGAAGGCCTTCACCGCTTGGGCCTGAGGGCCGAGGGAGCCGTTCAGGGAGATGGGCAGGCCGACCACGACGGCTTCCGCTTCCTGCTCCTGCACCAGGCGGGCGATGGCATCGAGATCGGCGGGCAGCTCCCTGCGCTCTACCACCGCGACGGGCAGGGCGACTCGCACGCTCTCGTCGACCACGGCAACGCCGATGCGCCGCTCGCCTACGTCCAGACCCAGGATACGCATGACAGCTAACTCTTCTTCGCTAAGGACTCTTCAACCAGTGGCTTCACCAGGCCGAGGGCTTCGTCCAGCTTGCTGACGTCGGTGCCGCCGCCCTGGGCCATCTCCGGCCGGCCGCCGCCACCGCCGCCGGCGGCCGAGGCCACCCGCTTGAGGATCTGGCCGGCGTGGAGGCCGCGCTTCACCAGGTCGGGGGTGACCATGGCCATGAAGGTCGGCCGCCCGTTGAGCACTGTCCCCAGAACGACGACGGCGGAGCCCAGGCGATGGCGCAGGACGTCGCCCATGTGGCGCAGGGCATCCTGGCTGGGGGCATCGACCCGCGCCGCCAGCAGCGGGATGCCGTCCACCGTCGCCGCCTTGCCGACGAGAGCCTCGGCGGCAGGAGCAGCCAGCGCTCGCTCCATCGCTTGCACTCGCTTGCGCTCGCTGTCCAGCTCGGAGAGGAGAGAAGCCGCCTTGGATTCCAGCTCGGCTGGGGTGGCCCCCAGGCGACGACCGGCGCTCTCCAGGGCGGCCAGTTGCTCCTGGACGTAGGCCTCGGCGCCGCGGCCGGTGATGGCCTCGATGCGGCGCATGCCCGCGCCGATGCTGCTCTCCCCGACGATGAGGAACAGCCCTATCTGGCCGGTGGCCGAGCAGTGGGTGCCGCCGCATAGCTCGCCGCTGAAGCGCTCCCCTTCCTCCGTCGTCTCCACCACCCGCACCTGGTCGCCGTACTTCTCGTCGAAGAAGGCCAGCACGCCTTCCTTCATGGCCTCATCGAAGCTGCAGATGCGGGTGGCCACCGGCAGGTCGGCACGAATCTTCTCGTTCACTATTCGCTGGATCTCGGCCAGCTCCTCCGGCTTGATGGCCTCCATGTGGGTGAAGTCGAAGCGCAGGCGGTCGGGCGCCACCAGCGAGCCCTGCTGGCGGACGTGGCTGCCCAGCACCCGCCGCAGGGCGGCGTGGAGGAGGTGGGTGGCGGTGTGATTGCGCATTATGTCGAGGCGGCGGCCCTCGTGCACCTGGGCGACCACGGCGTCGTTGACGGCGATGCGCCCCTCGATCACACGGCCGACATGCACGATGAGCTTTTCGGTGGGCCGCTGGGTGTCGTCCACCTGCACACGGCCGTGAGGGCCCACTATCTCCCCCGTATCGCCGATCTGGCCGCCAGACTCGCCGTAGAAGGGCGTCTCCCGCAGGATGACCTCCACTGCCTCTCCCTCCGAGGCGCTGTCGGCCTGGCCGCCGTCCTTCAGAAGGGCGACAACGGTGGTCTCAGCGGTGAAGGTGTCGTAGCCCAGGAAGGGCGTTTCCAGGTCGGCCAGGGCCTCATAGCCGGCGGCTGGCCCCTCGGCGGTGAACTTGGCGGCGGCGCGCGCTCGCTCTCGCTGGGCCTTCATTAGTTCTTCGAAGCCATCTTCATCGATGGTGAAGCCCCGCTCGCGGGCTATCTCGCGGGTCAGCTCCATCGGTAAGCCGTAGGTGTCGGCGAGGACGAACACTTCACGGCCGCTGAGGCCCTTTTCCAGCTCTGCCGCGGCTCCCTGCACTTGCTTAACCTTTTCCCTGATCAGTTCCTCCTTCTCGCTGAGATCCCCTCTATCCAGCGTGCGGCGAAGCTCCCGCCTTATGGTTTCACCGGCGTCGCGGAAGGCTTTCTTGACAGGCGAGAGAGCTTGCCCGACGAGCCAGTGCGGCACACGTTCCCAGGGGATGCCTTCGGGTGTCATTGTCCCGATCAGGAGGGTCATATCCTCTAGGGCGCCCCGTGCTTCATGGCTCGGCCCGCTCATGTATGGTCCCCACTCGTCGGCGGGCCGCTGCGTCATCACGGCGTCAATGGCTTGCGCCCAGTCCCTGATTATGCGAACGACGCCTTCGTGCGCTGGCAGTAGCTCGGCCGAGAGCAGGTCGGTTCCCCGGCTTAGCGTCTCGCGGAAACCTTCCTCTTCTCCCTGTAGCACGCGCAAGGCGAAGTCCTGCTGCTGGCGCAGCTCGGGATACGTGTCGCCCATGTGATCGATGACGGTCTGAGCCACGTCGGTGACGAACGGCTTATCTAGCCCCAGGTGATGCTGGCCGAAGTATATCGCCCGCCTGATGACCCGCCGCACGGCATAGCCGCGATCCTCGTTGCTGGGCAGCACCGGCGTCTTGTCGTCGCCGATCAGGAACACCGCCGCCCGCGTGTGCTCGGCCACGATGCGCATCGCTCGGTCGGTGGCCGGGTCCTCGCCGTAGTGGCGGCCGCTCAGCTTCTCCACCCGCTGGATGATGGGAGCAAAGAGATCGGTCTCGTACAGCGTGCGCTTGTCCTGGAGGATCACCGCCGTTCGCTCCAGGCCCATGCCGGTGTCGATGTTCTTGGCGGGCAGGGGCGTGCGGGAGCCGTCGGCGTCCAGGAAGTAGGTCGTGAACACCAGGTTCCATATCTCCAGGAAGCGCCCGCACTCCACCGCCGGATGGCACTGGTCGCGCTCGCACTCGCGACAGCCGGGCGTAGGGCCAAGGTCGTAGTGGATCTCGCTGCACGGGCCGCAGGGGCCCACCGTCCCGCAGAACCAGTAGTTGTGCTCCTCGCCGTAGCGCATGATGCGCTCGGCGGGGACGCCAACCTTGCGCCACAGGTCGAAGGCCTCGTCGTCGTCCAGGTAGACTGCGGTCCAGAGGCGCTCCTTGGGTATCGCGAACCAGTTCTTGTCGGTCACCAGCTCCCACGCCCAGGGGATGGCTTTCTCCTTGAAGTAGTCGCCGATGCTGAAGTTGCCCAGCATCTCGAAGAAGGTGAGGTGAGCGGTGTCGCCCACCGAATCGATGTCGCTGGTGCGAAAGCACTTCTGCACGGAGGCCAGGCGGCGGGACGGCGGGCTGGCTCGCCCCTCGAAGTAGGGCTTGAACTGGACCATGCCGGCGCCGGTGAACAGCAGGGTGGGGTCGCCCAGGGGCACCAGGGGTGCGCTGGGCATCACCCTGTGCTCTCGCTCCTCGAAGAAGCGCAGGAACGTGTCGCGAATCTGTTGGCTGTCCATATTGAAAAACACCCGCCTGCCGACGAGACAGGCCTGCCTAGGGAAGCGTGAGTGGATTATAGCACGCCTGCCTGCCAGCGGGCAGGTGGGGAGCATGCGCCTTGACAGCCTGGGGGCTTATGGCTAGTATTGTAAGTAGAGTATGACGCCGTTGCCGACGCGATGAGAGGCCGGCAGCGGCGTAGCAGTAAGAAGGTTGTAGTTCTTGGACGCTGAAGAAGACGAACCGCCGTCAGGCGACAAACCTAGTCCCTGCGGCTTGCTCTTTGGTCCGCCCAAACCTCTCGACGCTCTCCCCTGTCAATGCCCGCGCGTTTCAGCAAGTTCACGTCTGCCGTGTTATCTTCGCTTTCCCTTCCCCTTTTCGTGTTTAGTATAGGATTTCCTTCTTCGAGCAGGTGATGGCGAGAACAAAGACAGCGGCGACGCGTCCCTTGGGCGAGGCGATTCGGCTGGGGCTTCAGGTGAAGAGGCTGGCTACAGAGCTGGGCCTGGAGCTTACGTCCTCGCTGCGGGCGCAGCTCAAGCAGGCCATCGCCCAGGAGGGCTATGCAGCAGCCAGGGAAAGGGTGATCGAAGCCCTATCGCGCCCGCGGGCACAGGCGCTGCTGCGCCAGCGTCTCTGCCAGAGGCTGATGTTGGCGGGGGTCACCATTGTAGACCCAGCCACCACCTACATCGAGGATAGCGTCAGCGTGGGGGCCGATACCGTCATCCATCCTAACACTGCTATCTCCGGCCGCACTCGCATCGGCAGGGCCTGTCAGATCGGTCCCAACACCATCGTCAGCGACTCCACTATCGGCGATCGCTGTCGGGTTATGGCATCGGTGGTGGAGGGAGCGATCCTGGAGCGCGACGTGGATGTGGGGCCTTTCAGCCACCTGCGGCCGGGCACCTACCTGGCTAGGGGCGTACACGTGGGGAACTTCGCTGAGGTCAAGAAGTCCCGCCTGGGGCAGGATGCCAAGATGGGCCATTTTGGCTACGTTGGCGATGCCCAGGTGGGCGACGAGGTGAACATCGGGGCGGGGACAGTAACCTGCAACTTTGACGGCGTGAGCAAGCACCGCACGATTATCGATCGGGGAGCCTTCATCGGTAGCGATACGATGCTGGTGGCGCCGGTGCGGATAGGCGATGGCGCCTCTACCGGCGCTGGTTCGGTGGTGAATCGAGACGTGCCGCCGGATACGGTGGCGGTGGGGATGCCAGCTCGCATTCGGCGCAAGCGGAGACCTCGCCGGAAGGGAAGGGTGGCGAGAGAGCGTGGAGAATAGTAGCTGGCCCGGGGTGGTGCTGCTGGTCGGCGCCATTGCTCTGCTGGCCCTAGTGACGGCGGCGGAGGCGGCAGTCGTTTCCAGCAATCGAGCTCGCCTGCGCCTGCTGGCTGGAAAAGGAGCGTCACGATCGCAGATCCTGACGCGTTACCTTCAGGAACGGCACACCGTCTATTCATCCTTGGCTCTCGCTCGCAACCTGGCGCTCATCGGCAGCACCGCTATCGTCGTTTATGTCGTTTTGAACGAGGTTGGCCTTAACTGGGCCGTCCTCACTGTCACCTTCTTCGTTGCCCTGGCTGGCCTGGCGGTGATCCAGGCCGTGCCGCGATTGGTGGTCTCTCGCAATCCTCAGAGGTGGGTGGCCTATCTGTCTCCCTTTATCGATTTGATTAGACTCCTTTTCCGTCTACCCTCCGCTTTCTTGGAGCTGCCAGCGCGTGCCCTCCTGCGCTGGCGGAGGCTGGGGGTAGAGGGTGCAGAACCGCTGGACGAGACGGAGGAGCTCTTGCGCCTGCTAGAGATGGAGGAGAGCGCAGGCCTGATCGATGAGGACGAGCGGCGGATGATCCGCAAGGTCATGGCTTTGGAGGACACCACCGCTCGCGAGATCATGGTGCCCCGTATCGATATGGTGGCCGTGCCTAGCGACAGCAGCTTCCAGGACATCGCTCACGCCATTGTGGAACGGGGTTACAGTCGCATCCCGGTCTTCGAGGAGACTATCGATAACATCGTGGGAGTGGTCTACGCTCGCGACGTGCTGGACCAGCTGGCCAACGGTGCTAAGCCAGCCGACATCAAGGCCGTGGCTCGCCCTCCCTATTTCGTCCCCGAGAGCAAGAAGGTGGACGAGCTGCTGACCGAGATGCGGCGGAACAAGCTGTCCATAGCCATCGTGGTGGACGAATACGGCGGCACTGCCGGCCTGGTGACCATCGAGGACCTCATCGAAGAGATCGTTGGGGAGATCGCCGACGAGTTCGATGTGGAAGAGGAGCCCATCCAGCGGGTCAGCGAGAGCGAGGCCATCCTGGACGCCCGGGTGAGCATCGACGCCCTCCAGGAGCTGTTCGGGGTGCAGGTGGAGGAGGGCGACTTCGACACTGTGGGCGGCTTCGTGTTCAACCATCTGGGCAAGATGCCCTCCGTCGGCGAGGAGATCCAGGTGGACGGCCTGGTCGTGCGCGTCCTCTCCGTCAGCGGCCGCCGCATCAAGCGACTGCGGGTGATCAAGCAGGAGCCTCCTCCGCCCGACAACGGCAACAACGGCCCCAAGTAGTTCCACAACGCTCCTTCTGCTTGCAGCTCTGATTCTAGGTTTGGCTAGCTGCTCAGGTGAACCTGTACCCTGCAATTCCCGTAAAAGAAATGGCCGAAGGGGGTTGACAAGGCGTCCTTGGGCGGGGATAGAATAAGCGCGTAGGAATGAGAGGCATAGGGAAATGACTAAGCGGCTTGTTCTCGGAGTCTTTCTGGTGATGGCAGTGGGCGTAGGCTCTTTCTTCGTCGCCTACCGGTTCTGGCCGACCGGTGGGCAGACGGAGGCCCAGCTTGACATCATGGCCGAGCGTGACCAGCTCATGCGGGAAGAAGCAGCCAAACCCCGATTCGAAGGGGTGGTGAACGGCATCCGCCTGTACTCGCTCGCTGCAGGCCCGGCCCTTCAGCGCAAGAGCGCGTGCAGTGACGCCAAGCCTGAAGAGGTCGAGCACCTCACCATGAGCGCCGTCGCCGGTACACCCATGGAGATCATCCCCACCTACTTTCCCCCCGGAGCCGAAGAGGTGGATCCCATGGAGCCTCCTGTGGCCTGCAAGGGCATAGTCGTTAGCGTCCAGCGGTGGTGGATCATACGTGGCAAGGGGGACTTCTATGTCTCGCGCCGTCAGGGGGAGCAGGCTATCGCGATCGCCGCCTCGGCCGACCGGGTGTCGGCGGCAACCGTTGGCGGCAAACCGGCAGTGCTGGTGGCACCGCTTGCGCCCGACGGCTTCGGTCTATCGACGGTTATCGTGGCCGAGGAATTCGGTCTGACCTTGGTCGTCGGCCTTGACCTGCCGCTGGAGGAGATCGTGAAGATAGCCGAGGGCCTCAAGTAGATGCGGCGGCTGCTGGCGCTCGCACTGGCGGCAGCCGTGGTTGGCTCTTTCCTGGGAGTTGTGCGATCAAAGTCTGCCGCGGACAGCGACCAGTGGGTGAAGTTCTTGTTCACTCCCCAGGCAGGCCTAAACTCGGTTTGCCTTAGCTGCGGCTGGCACGACGGCGCCTGCTGGGCAGAGGTTCCAGGTTCGGCCCTCGATTTCCCCGGCTCATGCGCGGACACCGAAACGGTCTACTTCCGCAGTTTTGGTTTCAATCGGTTGGATTACGCGCAGATGTCTGCCTATGGCACGGCATTCGAAGATGCCTCCGCTATCTGCAAGACAAACTACGTCAGGATCTATGACACCGGGTCGAATATCCTCGGGACAATGTGGTATACGCACACGTATCTGTGGTCTACCGGCGGGAGCATGATGATGTTAGCCATCAGGTTCGGCACCTGGAACGAGAGTGCGTTTGCCGGGATGGCGAAGGAGCCGGGGGACGAAACGGTTCCGGAGGAGCAGTGGGAGAACCAGGAGTGCTATGACCAAGGGCTAACGACAGGCGTCCACCTGCACGAAGAGAGCGCCGACGGTGCCAGCATGTTCCTCCTGAATTACGACAGGTATCCGACTGTCCCGGGGTCCGGTGGCCCCTACGATCCCCAAGATTGGCAGAATGACTGGGCGCGCGCCCTTTGCATCAACGACACGGACTGCGACGACTGGACGGACGACGACGAGGATTTCATCGGCACCGACCCGCTGGACGCCTGCCCCGACGGCAGCTGGGACGACGCCTGGCCGCCGGACATCAACAACGACGCGTCGGTGAATGTCATGGACGTCCTGTTGTACAAGGGCAAGCTCCAGCACTGCCAACCCGATCCTGCCTATGACCCTCGCTACGACCTGACTGTCGACGGTTGCGTCAACGTGATCGACGTGTTGCTGTTCAAGCCAGTGCTGGGCAGCATCTGCACGAACCCGTAGGCGTACCCAGCCCCCTCTCCTTTGTTTTTCCCCAGGCCCGTGCTACAATTGTGCCGCTCATGACGGGCCAAGCGAACGATATTCAGTACTGGGTGGCCTTCAACCGCATACCCGGCATCGGCCGAGTGCGCTGCTCCCTCCTGGAGAAGCACTTCGGCCGCCTGGAGAACGCCTGGACAGCCACCCCCGCCGAGCTGCGGGCAGCCGGCCTGGATGAGAAGACGGCGGCGGCTATCGTCGCCCAGCGGCCCACGGTCTCCCCCGAGGCGGAGATGGAGCGCCTGGCCCGCTACGGCGTGCAAGCCATCACCTGGAACGACCCCGCCTATCCGCCGCGCCTGAAGGAGATATACGACCTTCCCCCCGTCCTCTACCTGCGGGGCGAGCTGACCGAGGCCGACGAGTGGGCGCTAGCGGTGGTGGGCACCCGCCGCCCCACTCCCTACGGCCGCCAGGTGGCCGAACACCTGGCCACGGATGTCGCCGCTCAGCGAGTAACCATCGTCAGCGGCTTGGCCAGGGGCGTCGATTCCATAGCCCATCGAGCCGCCCTGGATAGCGGCGGCCGCACCATCGCTGTCATGGCCTGCGGCCTGGATATTGTCTATCCGCCCGAGCATCTCAAGCTGGCCCAGGAGATACGCGAGCGCGGGGCCCTGGTGAGCGACTACCCGCTGGGCACCCAGCCGCAGGGCCACTACTTCCCCCGTCGCAATCGCATCATGTCCGGCCTCAGCCTGGGCGTGCTGGTGGTGGAGGGCGACGTGAAGAGCGGCGCCCTGATCACCGCCGGCCTGGCCCTGGAGCAGAATCGGGAGGTGTTCGCCGTGCCCGGCAGCGTCTTCTCGGTTCAGAGCCGTGGCACCCATCGCCTCATCCAGGAAGGGGCCAAGCTGGTGCAGAGCGTCCAGGATGTTCTGGAGGAACTGAACCTGACCATGGTGCCGCAGCAGATGGAGATGAAGGAGCTGGTCCCCGCCAGCGATACGGAGGCACTCCTCCTGCGTCATATCTCTACGGAGCCCATCCATATCGATGAGGTGCGCCGCCTCAGCGGCCTGCCCATCGCAGCCGTGAGCAGCGCTCTGGCCATGCTGGAGCTGAAGGGCCTGGTGCGCCAGATGGGCCCCATGAGCTACGTGCGTACTCGCGAGGCTGGCGCCGTCTACGGAACATGACCCCAGTGGCAAAGCGAGGCAGCAAGAGCTTGGTGGTGGTGGAATCGCCCGCCAAGGCTCGTACCGTGGCCAACATCCTCGGCCGTCAGTACGAGGTGAAGGCCTCCGTTGGCCACGTGCGCGACCTGCCTAAGTCAGCCCTGGGGGTGGATGTCAAGCACGGCTTCGATCCCTACTATATCGTCCCCAAGGAGAAGCGGCGGGTGGTTAGCGAGATAGCCGCCGCCGGCAAGAGAGCGCAGGCCGTCTTCCTGGCTACCGACCCCGATCGCGAGGGCGAAGCCATCGCCTGGCACGTGGTCCAAGCGGCCGGCCTGGACGAGGCCTCCCTGCGGCGGGTGGTCTTCCACGAGATCACCGCCCAGGCGGTACGGGAGGCCTTCCGTCGCCCTCGCGCAATCGATATGCAACTGGTGCAGGCACAGCAGGCCCGCCGCGTCCTCGACCGCCTGGTCGGCTACAACCTGAGCCCGCTTCTCTGGAAGAAGGTGGCGCGTGGCCTTTCGGCGGGGCGGGTGCAATCCGTGGCCCTGCGCCTGGTGGTGGAGCGGGAGAGAGAGGTCCAGGGCTTCGTGCCCAAGGAATACTGGACCATCGAGGCCCAGCTAGCGAAGGCGGATGATCCTCTGAGCTTCCGTGCCAAGTTGACGGGGCTGGTCGGCAAGCGTAAGAAGCTGGAGGTCGCCAGCCAGGGTGAGGCCGATCGCTTGGTGCAGCTTCTCCAGTCGGCGGCCTACACGGTGGACGCTGTCCAGAAGAAAAAGAAGGCGCGGCGACCCTCACCGCCCTTCATCACCAGCACTCTCCAGCAGGAGGCCGCCCGTCGCCTGGGCTTCAGCGCCCAGAGGACGATGCGCATCGCCCAGCAGCTCTACGAGGGGCTGGCCATCGGCGCCGAAGGCGAAGTAGGGCTCATCACCTACATGCGCACCGACTCCACTCAGGTGGCCCATTCGGCCAGGGACGAGACGCGGGCCTATATCCGGGACCAGTTCGGCCAGCCCTACCTGCCTGCCTCGCCCCGCGTATACAAGAAGAAGGTGAAGAGGGCACAGGAGGCCCACGAGGCTATCCGCCCTACCTCCACTTATCGCGAGCCGCAGAAGGTTCGACCCTACCTCAACCGCGACCAGGACCGTCTGTATACCCTGATCTGGCAGCGAATGGTGGCCAGCCAGATGGCCGACGCTCTCTACGACGTCACCACGGTGGACATCGAGGCCACGCCGTCCGCTGGCCGCGATGTCTACCTCCTTCGGGCCGTCAATACTCAGCTTGCATTCCCTGGCTACCGTCATCTCTACGCCGAGGTAAGGGAGGAAGGCGAGGAGGAGGACCTGGGCAAGAACCCTCTGCCCGAGCTAGCGGCGGGCGATCTCCTCCGTCTGCTGGGCCTCTTCCCTGAGCAGCACTTCACCGAGCCGCCTCCTCGCTATACCGAGGCCAGCCTGGTCAGGGCCCTGGAGGAGAACGGCATCGGCCGCCCTAGCACCTACGCGCCGATCATTGCCACTGTCCAGGGGCGAGGCTACGTGGGAAAGGAGAATGGTCGCCTGAGGCCGCAGGGGCTGGGCTTCGTGGTCAACGATCTGCTGACCACTTACTTCCCCGACATCGTGGACGTGAACTTCACCGCCGAGATGGAGGACGAACTGGACGAGATCGCTCGCGGCGAGAGGCCCTGGCAGCCGGTGGTGCAGGACTTCTACGCTCCCCTGATGAGAGCCCTGGCCGCCGCTAGCGAAGCGCCGCCGGCTCATCAGGAGACGAGCGAGGTGTGCGACCAGTGCGGCCGGCCGATGGTCATTCGCTGGAGCAAGCGGGGCCGCTTTCTGGCCTGCTCTGGCTATCCCGAGTGTCGAAACACTCGGCAGGTGGAAGGGGAGGGAGATCCCTTGCCTGCCACGGAGGAGACATGTCCCCAGTGTGGCTCCCCCATGGTCGCCAAACGAGGCCGCTATGGGCCATTCCTGGCCTGCACCCGCTATCCTCAGTGCCAGGGAACACGGCCGCTTCTGGTAAAGACGGGCGCTCGCTGTCCCCTGTGCGGCGGCGACGTTGTGGAGAAGCGCAGCCGTCGTGGCCGTGTCTTCTACGGCTGCGCCAACTACCCTTCGTGCCAGTTCACCACCTGGACCCGCCCTCTGCCCACGCCCTGTCCTGAGTGCGGCGGCCTGCTGCTGGCCGCTGGCGAGGGCCGCGGCCGCTGTAGTCAGTGTCGCTGGCGGGGCCAACCGCCACAAGAGGCACCCGCGGCAACGGGCCTGTCGGCAGGCCGGCGATAGTCTGGGCCAAGTCGAGATGGAGAAGCTGCTTCAGGCTTACCTCCGCTTCCTTCAGGCGGAGCGCAACCTGTCGCCCTACACCCTGCGCAACTACGAGAACGACCTTCGTTCCTTCTTCCGCTGTGCCGAGGATGCCGATCGAGACATCCGCGATGTCGACCGCTATCTTTTGCGCGGCTATTTAGCCCGGCTAAGGGAGCAGAAGATGGCTTCGGGCAGCATCGTCCGCAGGGTGAGCACCATCCGCTCCTTCTATCGCTTCCTGGTGCGCGAGGGCCACATCGAGCACGATCCGCTGGCGGGCGTGCACAGCCCTAAGAAGGGGCGTCGCCTGCCCGGCGTCCTTTCGTCCAGGCAGGTCCTGGCTATTCTGGGGGCGGTTGAGGGCAGTAGCCCCAAGGCTCTGCGCGACCGGGCTATCCTGGAGCTCCTGTACGCTGCCGGCGTTCGCTTGAGCGAGCTGGTAGCCCTGGATACCAGCGACGTAAATGTCGGGGAACAGGAAGTGCGAGTGGTGGGCAAGGGCAACAAGGAACGCATCGCCCTTATGGGGAGGGCGGCGGCCGACGCCTTGCAGCGCTATCTGCACGAGGGGCGGCCGGCTCTGGTTCAACGCCCCTATGAAAGGGCCTTCTTCCTCAATAATCAAGGCGGGCGGCTCTCGGCGCGAGCGGTGCAGATCATGGTGCGCCGCTGCGCCCTCAAGGCCGGCCTGGACGAGCGGGTGTTCCCCCACCTGTTGCGTCACACCTTCGCCACCCATATGCTGGACGGTGGAGCCGACCTGCGGGTGGTGCAGGAGCTCCTGGGTCACGCCAGCGTGGGCAGCACCCAGATCTACACCCATGTCAGCGAGGCCGAGAAGCGGCGCGTGTACGATGCTGCCTTCTACAATGTGTGGCGGTCGCGGCGAAGGCGGAGCGAGGAGGGATGAGGTTCCTTCTTATCAATGGGCCTAACCTGAACACCCTGGGCAAGCGCCAGCCTCACATCTACGGCACCCTCACCCTGAAGGAGATCGAGGCACGGGTCGCCGAGCGGGCGGCTCAGCACGGGGCAGAGATACGCTCGTTCCAGTCCAACCATGAGGGGGCCCTCATCGACTTCATCCAAGCGGAGGCCGAGGACGCGCAGGGCATCATAATCAACCCCGGCGCTCTCACCCACTACAGCATAGCGCTGCGGGATGCGCTGGAGGGCTGTGGTTTGCCCTTCATCGAAGTGCATCTGTCCGACATTCAGGCCCGTGAGCCCTTCCGCCGCCACTCGGTCATGGCTGACATCGCCGCCGGACAGATCGCCGGCCAGGGGTGGGAAGGCTACCTGCGCGCCCTGGACGCGCTGGCGGCCCTGGTGAGAGAGGAGGCCCGTGAGTAGCCGACTCGAGAAGCTTCGCCAGAAGATGGCGGAGGTGGAGTTGGATGGCCTTCTGGTCAGCAGCCCCATCGAGGATACGTTCGGCAACGTGGGCGCTAATCGCCGTTATCTCTCCGGCTTCACCGGCTCTGTGGGCTATCTGCTGATCACCCAGGAGGCAGCCTTCATTGCTGTGGACTTCCGCTACTACGAGCAGGCCCAGCGCGAGGCCCCAGGCTTCACTCTCTTCCCAGCCAGCGGCTCCCTGCTCGATTGGTTCGCCTCGCTGGTGGGCGAGGCGGGGCTGGCGGGCAAGAAGCTGGGCTTCCAGGCGGGCGATATCACCGTCGCCACCTATCAGACGATCACCAAAGCTGTGAAGGACATGCCCGCCTCCCAGCGGCCGAAGCTGCTGGCGGCGCCGCCCCTGGTGGAAGGGCTGCGGGCGATCAAGGACGCCGACGAACTGGCGGTCATCCAGCGGGCCGTCGACCTGGGCGACGAGGCCTTCGCTGCCATCGCCCAGCGCATCGAGCCTGGCTGGACGGAGGCGCAGGTGGCCTGGGAGATCGAGAAATATATCCGCGAGCATGGCGGCGAAGGCGTTTCCTTCGACACCATCGTGGCCGCCGGGTCCTGGGCGGCGATGCCCCACGCTTACCCTCGTGACGAGAAGATACAGAAGGGGGAGCCTATCCTTATCGACATGGGAGTTCGTCTGGGCGGCTACTGCTCCGACCTCAGCCGCACCCTCTTCCTCGGCCAGCCGGACGAGCAATTCGACAAGATCTACGATATAGTCCTGACGGCCCAGTTGACGGCGGAGGAGTTGATCCGCAAAGACATGACGGGAGAGCAGGCCCACCTGCTGGCCCACAACGTGATCGCCGAGACAGGCTACGGTGAGAACTTCGGCCACGGCCTTGGCCACGGCGTTGGCCTGCAGATCCACGAGACGCCCCGCCTGGTCCGCGCCTCCAAGGATGTGCTGGCCGATGGTATGGTGTTCACCGTCGAGCCGGGCATCTACATCAGCGGGTGGGGCGGCGTTCGCATTGAGGACATGGTGGCGCTGGAGGATGGCCGTCCGCGGGTGCTGACCAAGGCGCCCAAACTGGGCGTCGCTGCTGGCGCGCAGGAGAGCGGGAGCTGAGGCCGATGTTTTGCATCGGTGCCATCGCCGTTCGGGAGGAGGATTCGGTACGATGACAAGCTCGCTTGACAACCACAACCGCACCGTCGGGGTTCAGGAGGCGGCAGTGCCTCGCGGCCCCAAGGCCTGGCTCTTGGCCCTGCGCCCCTGGTCCTTTCCGGCCTCCATCGTCCCCATGCTGGTCGGGGGCGCTCTTGCCTATCGCGCCGACTTCTGGGACTGGCCTCTCTTCTTGCTCACCCTCGTGGGTGGCCTTTTCTTCCACATCGGCGCTAACCTCACCAACACTTACTTCGACTTCCAACGGGGCGCCGATACCGTAGAGCACGCCGATGACAGGACGCTGGTGGACAGCATGCTGCGGCCCAGAGACGTCCTCTTGCTGACCGGGTTCTTCTTCCTGGCTGGTTCAGCCATCGGGGCCTATCTGGTCTCCCAGAGCGGCTGGGAGCTCCTGGCCCTGGGCGCCGTCGGTCTATTCCTGGGCCTCTTCTACACGGCCGACCCCCTGGGCTACAAATACCGGGCCCTGGGCGATCTGGGCATATTCATCTCCTTTGGTCCCTTGCTGGTCCTGGGTTCCTACTTCGTGCAAACGGAGAAGCTGGCTCTCTTGCCCTTGCTCTTCTCCCTGCCCCTGGGGCTGCTCATCGTTGCCATCGTTCATGCCAACAACTATCGCGATGCTCAGGCCGACCGCAGCGCTGGCGCCAGGACGCTCGCCCAGGCCCTGGGCGAGCACGGCTCGAGGTATGCCTACTACCTCCTGGTGCTAACGCCTTACGCCTTCGTGATAGCCTTCGGGGCGGCCGTTACTCCCTGGGTACTGCTTGCCCTCCCCACAATCGTGCTGCCCCTGAGGATGATCCGCCAGTTGAACGTCGCCGACGAGGAACTGCGGCGGGCCCTGGCTTTCCTGCCTCAGCAGACGGCCAATCTCATCGTCGTCTTCGGGGGGTTGATGGCCCTTGGTATTCTGGGAAGCGAGCTCGTATGACGTGGGTGCGCGCCTGCCTTCCGGTGGGCTCGAGTAGAACTGGGGTGAGGCAACGATGATCGACGCCGGTGACCTGCGCAAAGGGATAACCATCGAGATAGACGGCGTGCTCTATCAGGTGCTGGACTTTCAGCATATCAAGATGGGACGAGGCTCCGCCCAGGTGCGCATGAAGCTCAAAGATATCCGCGCCGGCCACATCACCGATCGATCGGTTCAGGCGGGCACGAAGTTCTCGCGGGCGCGGGTGGAGCGCCAGCCAGCCCAGTACCTCTACGCCGACGGCGACCTCCACCACTTCATGAACACCGAGACCTATGACCAGATCGCCCTCAACACAGAGCGGCTAGGCGATGCCCTTCAGTATCTCAGCGAGAACACTACCTGCCAGCTCCTCACCCACGGCGAACAGGCCATAGGTATCGAGTTGCCAGCAGCGGTCGAGCTGAAGGTGGCCCAGACCGACCCCTGGGTTCGCGGCGATACCGCCCAGGGCGGCAATAAGCCCGCCCGCCTGGAGACGGGCCTGACTGTGCAGGTGCCGCTGTTCGTCAATACCGGCGACGTGGTGAAGGTGGACACCCGCAGCGGTCAATACCTGGAGAGGGCCAGCGGTCGATGATGGACGGTCTATTCCGTAGCCCAGGTCGCTACCTATGTGCGTGAGCTGCTGGAGACCGATGTCCATCTGGCCGACCTAAGTAGAGACAGATGACCGAAGCTTCCGAACAGGCCCTCAAGATCCTGAGAGACGAAAGCCTCTTCCAGTGGTATCTGATCCCTCTTTTTGCGTTTGTGGTATACGTCTATGCTGTCGAGGTCGAGCGGCGAAACTGGAGCGGCGTTTTCGCAGGGCTCGCCTTTTATGGGATGGACCTGTTTAACGAGACGTGGAATGCCCTGGTCTTGCACTTTACCGACCGGTCTGCCGTATGGACTACACCTGGTGATACTTCCTATCTGATCCTTGTGGGGCTCACCATCGAAATAAGCGCCATGTTTGCGGTCGCCGGTGTGGCCTTCACAAAGATGCTCCCGGCGGACAAGAGTCTCAGGATCCTGGGCATTCCCAACCGATGGTTATTTGCTGTTGCCAACGCGATCCTCTGTGTCTTTGTCGAGGTGCTGCTGAACAGAGCAGACGTCCTGGTCTGGGAATACCCCTGGTGGAATTTCCCAAACATCGGACTTATCTTCCTCTTGGGCTACCTTCCCTTCATGGCGGTGTCATTCTGGGTGTATGATATGGAAAAGATACGGAACAAAATCGCAACAGTGCTTGTCATCTATGCCGTTGATCTCTCTGCCATTATCCTTTTTGCAGGCCTGTTGGGGTGGATCTAGTAGATCAATTAGATGAGAGAAGTCTATTCGGTAGCCCAGGTTGCCACCTATGTGCGTGAGCTCCTGGAGACCGATGTCCATCTGGCCGACCTTTGGGTCGAGGGCGAGGTCTCCAACCTCACTCGCTCGGCGGCCGGCCACACCTACTTCACCCTCAAGGACGGGTCGGCCCAGCTTCGCTGCGTGATGTTCCGCCGCCAGCACGCCGGCACGCCTCTTGAGGATGGCACGCAGGTGACCGCCCACGGCCGCATCTCCTTCTTCGAGCGGCGGGGCGAAGTGCAACTGAATGTCGATTTCGTCCAGCCGGCGGGCGTGGGCATCTGGCAGGCCCAGTTCGAGCGCCTGAAGGCCCAGCTCGAGGAAGAGGGGCTGTTCGAGCCCTCGCGCAAGCGGCCGCTTCCCTCCTTCCCGCGGCGCATCGGCGTGGTCACCTCTCCCGCTGGCGCCGTCTTCCACGACATTTGCAGCATCATCGGACGCCGCTGGCCCCTGACCGAGATCGTCCTGGCTCCTACCCCTGTGCAGGGGGACGAGGCGGCGCCTGCTATCGTGGAGGCGCTGTCCAGCCTGAACCGTGAATCAGATATCGACGTGATCATTGTCGCCCGCGGCGGCGGTTCGGTAGAGGAACTCTGGCCCTTCAATGAGGAGACGGTGGCCCGCGCCATCTATGCCAGCCGCATACCGATAGTATCGGCGGTGGGCCACGAGACCGATTACACCATCGCCGACTACGTGGCCGACCTGCGGGCTCCCACCCCTTCGGCGGCAGCCGAGCTGGTGGTGCCCGACCGAAGGGAGGTCTCACGCCAGATCACGGGCTCTATGGTGACCATGGCGGGCTGGATGGCCGGCCAGGTGGCGCGTGACCGATCCGGAGCAGAGCAGCTCCTGCTGCGCCTGCGTCGCAGCGTCCCCGACGTGAGCCAGGAGAGGCAGCGACTGGCTGTCCTCCTGGGCAGCGCTCACTCAGCGATGGCCCAGACCCTGAACGGCCGTCGGGAACGCCTAAAGGCCCATGCTCTGCAGCTTCGCTCCCTGAACCCCAAGGGCACGTTGGCCCGCGGCTATGCCCTCGTGCAGCGGCGGGCCGATGGACAGGTGGTGCGCAGCGTGAGCCAGGTCAAGGGCCGCGAGCGCCTGGACGTGCATGTGGCCGATGGCCGCTTCCCGGCGGAGGTGTCGAGGCAGCATGGCTTCTGAGGCCGGCGAAAGCTTCGAGGACGCCTTCCGCCGCCTGGAGGAGACGGTGGCCAGGCTGGAGGAGGGCGGTCTGCCTCTAGAGGAGGCCCTGGCCCTCTACGAGGAGGGGATGCGCCTGGCCCAGAGCTGTCAGGGGCTCCTCGACCAGGCGGAGTTGCGTATCACTCGTCTGCAGGAAGCGTTCGCCGCCTACCGTGAGGAGGCCTCGAGGGGGCTGCACGAGGAAGAGCCCACCTACGGCCCCGGGGACGAGGAGGACGAGCCCCTTGCTGAAGGCTGACCTCCACACGCACACCTACTTCTCGCCCGACTCCCTCACATCGCCCGAGAAATACGTGCAGACCTGCCTCAAGCGGAGGGTCAACTGCGTGGCCGTCACCGATCACAACGCTATTGGTGGCGCCCTGGCTATCGAGAAGTTGGCCCCCTTCAAGGTGATCATCGGAGAGGAGGTCGAGAGCTCAGAGGGCGAGATCATGGGCCTCTTCCTTCAGGAGGAGGTGCCGGCCGGGCTCAGCCCCGAGGAGACGGTGCGTCACATCAAGGAGCAGGGCGGGCTGATCTGCATACCGCACCCCTTCGACCGGTTCCGCGGCGAGCGCCTGGCTGAGGCAGCCCTCATGCGCATCCTGCCTCAGGTGGACATCATCGAGGCCTTAAACGCGCGCACCACCTTGCGGGGTGACAACGAGCACGCGGCTCGCTTTGCTCAGGAGCACGGCCTGGCAATGTCGGCGGGCAGTGATGCTCACTCGGCGCGAGAGTTGGGGCGGGCCTGCGTGGAGATGCCCGACTTCGAGGGGCCGCGGGAGTTCCTCCAGGCCCTCAAGGAGGGGCGCATCGTGGGACGTTTGTCCGGTCCATTGGTGCGCCTTTGGAGTCGCTGGGCCTGGCTGCGACGCCGCCTGGGCTGGCGGCCAGCAGGATAGCGGGACGATCATGCTGCATATCGGCTGGTTCTCCACCGGACGCGATGAGGCCGCCTGTCAGCTCCTGGAGGCGACCTGGCAGGCCATCCAGGCGGGCGAGATGAAGGCCCGCATCGCCTTCGTCTTCAGCAATCGAGAGCGAGGGGAGAATCCGGCCAGCGACCGCTTCTTTGATCTGGTGAAAGGCTACGACATACCGCTCGTCTGCCTGTCGTCAAAGCGCTTTCGCCAGGAGCGAGGCGAACCGCCCGCTCGTGCCGGCGAGCCGCTGCCTGCCTGGCGGAAGGAGTACGATCGGGCTGTGATGCGCCTGCTGGAGGCGCATCCCTTCGACCTGGGCGTCCTCGCTGGCTACATGCTCATCCTCACGGAGGAGGCCTGCCAGCGCTACGACATCCTCAACCTCCACCCGGCACCGCCGGGGGGGCCGGCTGGCACCTGGCAGGAGGTTATCTGGCAGCTCATGGAGCAGGGGGCCTCGACGGCGGGGGTGATGATGCACCTGGCAACGCCAGAACTCGACCAGGGCCCGCCCGTTACCTACTGCACCTATAGCATCCGTGGGCCCGCCCTCGACGGGCTGTGGGCGGAGGTGGAGGACAGAAGCGTGGCCGGGGTGCAGGCCAGCGAAGGCGAGGACAATCCCCTGTTTCGGGAAATCCGTCGTCAGGGGGTGATGCGTGAGCTTCCCCTGGTGGTAGCCACCCTGAGAGCCTTCGCCGAGGGGAAGGTGTGCATCGAAGGCGGGCGAGTGGTGGACGCTGGCGGCAGCCCCATCGGCGCATGCGACCTGACGCAGGAGATCAACCGTATGGTGGGCTCAGCATGACCCAAGAATCGACTCGCTGCATTGCCTTCGACATGGAGGGTCCTCTCACCTCCCAGGACGCCGCTTTCGAGCTCATGGGCCTGGCGCCGGGGGGCCACGAGGTATTTCAGGCCATCAGCCGCTACGATGACATCCTGGCCCTGGCCGGTCGGCCCGACTACGAGCCCGGCGATACGTTAGCCCTCATCGTTCCCTTCCTCCTCTATCACCGCCTGAGTGTCTTCCATATCGAGCGGCTGGCTGAATCGGCCCCCCTGGTGGAAGGGGCGGCAGAAATTATCGCTCAACTGGCCGGCGAGGGCTATCAGGTCTTCTGCATCACCACCACCTATGAGCAGTACGCCCGGCGGCTGGCTCAGCGCTTGGGCCTAGCGGCGGAGCGGGTAGCCTGCACCACCTTCCCTCTAGAAGAGCTGGCCGCTCGGCTGACCCAGGACGACATCGGAGCGGTGGCCCGCGTTGAGCTGGCCCTGCGCCAGCGGGATGTGCAGGAGGACGATGCGCGCCTTCAGGCCCTTCTCGACGCCTTCTACTGGGAAGAGCTACCCGGCACGCCTTTGGGGGAGGCAGTGGCATCAGTCAAGCCCATCGGCGGGAAGCGGAAGGTCGGGGCCCTGGCTAAGTTTGCCAGGTCTTGCCAGCCGGAGTTCTCTCGCTGGGTGGTGGTGGGCGATAGCATCACCGACAACGCCATGCTCACCACTGTTCGCGATGCCGGCGGCCTGGCCGTCGTCTTCAACGGCAACCGGTACGCTCTGGAGTGCGGGGCAGTGGGGGTGGCGTCCACGTCTCTAGCCGCTCTCCTGCCTCTGCTGAGGGTCTGGGAGAGCGGCGGTCTAGAGGGGGCGGGCGATTTCGTGTCGCGGTTGGCCAAGGACGCCGAAGCATCTGGTGCTCATTATCACTGGCTGGCCGGCGTCGACATCGCCGAAGCGCTAACGGTGCACGCTCGGTTCCGTCGCCTGGTGCGTCAGGCAGCGGCGGGACTGGGGTAGGCCATGCCTGCTTTCGACGTCATCGGCCTAGGCGCCCTGAATATAGACCGCATCTACTCTGTGCCCCAGGTCGTCACCGACGGCGCCCAACTAATCGACGAGGCAGCGGTGGATGCCGGCGGTTGCTCGGCCAACACCACCTATGCCCTGGCCAAACTGGGCCTGCGCTGCGGCTTTCTGGGCGCGGTAGGCGACGACGCCGATGGACAGATCGTCCTCCGTTCCTTTGTTGAGGTGGGGGTGGACACCAGCCACATCGTGCGCAAGCCAGGGGTCGCCACCGGCTCCGTGCTCGCCTTCGCCGATGAAGAGGGCAATCGGGCCATGTACGCCGACTCGGGGGCGAACGCTCTCTTCGAGCCGGAGGACCTGGACGCGGCCTACCTGGCCAGCGCCCGTCTCGTCCTTTTCTCCTCCTTCGGGGGCAACATTCCCTTGGCCGTGCAGAGGTCCGCCGTCGAAGCTCTGCCGCCGACCGCTACGATGGCCTTGTCTATTGATGCCCTGCTGGCGCATGGCGGGCTGGATGCCCTGGCGGAACTGGTCAGCCGTTGTACCATCACCTTCGCCAACGCTCATGAGCTCAGTGAGCTGACGGGGCTGGAGCTTCCCGCCGCCGCTGAGGCCCTTCTCGACCTGGGCTGCCAGACGGTTGTGGTGACCTTCGGGCGAGGGACAGCACGCCAGCCCTGGATGGAGATGGAGGCGACCGCGGAGGAGCGAAGGGAACTGCCGATCGTCTGCTGGCTGATCAGTGGGGACGACCGCTGGGCGCTGCCGGCGCTGCCCACCCACGAAGGTCCTATCGTCGATGCCACTGGTGCCGGCGACGCCTTCGCTGTCGGCTTCCTCTGGGGTTACCTGGCAGGGGAGCCTCTGCCTCGCTGCGCCTCGCTGGGTCACGTGGCCGCTGGTTTCTGCCTCGCCAGCATGGGCTGTCGGGCCGGCCTCCCCACGCGAGAGGCATTGCTGGCTCGCCATGCTGCTCACTTCGGCTAGCGGGCGCCGCCGTTGTCGTTTGTGTCCGGGGACTGCTATAATAGGGCCAACCTGGGGGCTCTGGGCTAAGGAGGCTAGTCATGCGTTGTTCCAACTGCGGCAATCTCTGCTCCCTGGACGATAATTTCTGTCGAAAGTGTGGTACCTCCTTGCGCAACGTGAGGGTGCCGGCAGCCCGCAACGGCTCCCAGCTTCCTGTCGCCTGGCGAAGCGCGATGCCGGTGGTGGCCCGAGGGGCAGCCATCTTCGCTCTGGGCGCTGCCATCCGGATGCTGTTGGGGATGGTGGGCAGGCGGGCTGTTCAGGTGCCCGCCTCGCTGGCAAAGCGGCAGCCCGCGAAGAAAAAGGCGAGCCGTCTTCCGGCCAGAAAAGATGGAGAGGCCGAACCCGAAGGGTCCTACGCCGTTCAGGAGACGCTATTCCTGAGAAGAATCATCCTGCGTCGCTAGGGAGGCGATTAGCCCCGCGAAGGGATACGTGCAAGAGGGCGTGGCTGAGTAGCTGCGCCTTCGTCTTAGGGGAAGCTTAGGCCGATGGCCAACGTGGTGCTGGTGGTGGATATGCTGCGCGGCTTCTGCGAGGAGGGCCATCCTCTCTACGTGGGGGAGACTATCCGCCAGATCACCCCCAACATCCGTCGCCTGCTGGAGGAGGAGAGGGCCAAGGGTTCGTACATCATCTTCCTCTGCGATAGCCACGCGCCCGACGACAAGGAGTTTCAGATGTTTCCGCCCCACTGCATTCGAGGCACGGAGGAGGTGGAGATCATCCCCGAGCTGCGGCAGTTCGCCGATGAGGTCATCCCCAAGACTCGCTTCAGTGGTTTCTACGGCACCAACCTGGATGAGCGACTGCGCGAGCTGAATCCTGACAGGGTCATCGTCGTGGGTGACTGCACCGACATCTGCGTGATGCACACGGTGGCCGATGCTCGCAATCGCGACTACCTGGTGGAGGTGCCCGCGGACTGCGTGGCGACCTTCGACCAGGAAGCTCATCGCTATGCCCTACAGCATATGGAGAAGATCCTGGGGGCCAAGGTTGTAGGCCTGCCCGCCGAAGGGACGGGGGTGGCATGACAGAAGATCAGTCTGTGGGCGAGGCCCCTTTCCCTCTATCCCCAGAGATCCTGGCTGGCGATACCTCCGACGTCTATTTCCTGCGCAGTAACCGCATTATGGAACTGGAGGGGGTCAACCCACGGGTGACTATGGAGTTCTTCCCCAGCGGCGATGGCATCCTCTGCGGCATGAAGGAGGTGCTAGCCCTCCTTGGCCAGGCCCTTCCATCCGATGGCGAGGTCTGGGCCCTACAGGAGGGCAAGCCCTTTTGTCTCAAGGAGGTCGTCCTGCGGGTCACCGCCCCCTATCTCTCTTTCGGCGTCTACGAGACGGCCATCCTGGGCATCCTGGCCCATGAGAGTGGCTGGGCCACCGCCGCCCGCGAGTGTGTGGAGGCTGCCCAGGGGGTGCCCATAGTGAGCTTTGGCGCCCGCCATGTTCACCCGGCGGTAGTGGCGGCCATGGAGTACGCCGCCATGGTGGGCGGCTGTGTCTCCTGCTCGACTCCTGCGGGCGCCCAACTGGCGGGGGTGAGCCCTTCGGGGACTATGCCTCACGCCATGATGCTCTGCTTCGGCGACACAGCGCGGGCGGCGGTAGCCTTCGACAAGCACATGCCGCCCGAGGTGCCGCGCATCGTCCTGGTAGACACCTTCCATGACGAGCCGGAGGAGGCCCTGCAGGCCGCCGACGCCCTGGGCGATCGCCTCTACGGCGTGCGGCTGGACACCCCCGGCGAGCGAGGGGGCGTTACTCCCGACCTGGTGATAGAGGCGCGGGCTCGCCTCGACCTGGCGGGCTTTCAGCACGTGAAGCTAATCGTCAGCGGCGGCGTGACCCCCGCCCGCATTCGCCAGTTCCTGGAAGCGGGCGCTCCAGTGGACAGCTTCGGCGTGGGCAGCTACATCAGCGGCGCTCGCCCCATCGATTTCACTGCCGACATCAAGGAGGTGGAGAGCAAGCCGGTGGCCAAGCGCGGCCGCATCCCCGGCATCATCGCCAACCCCCGTCTCCATCGAGCGATCTAACGGCCGCGTTCGTTCTCCTTATTGACTCTTAGCCGTTCCCTTCTACAATAAGGGCTGCTCTGCCTGCCTCAGCAGGTCGAAAGGCAGCCCCACTATGGGACGATGGAAGGCCTGGGCGCTTGCCTGGCTCCTGGCAGCGACCCTACCGGCGCTGCTCCTCCAGGCGCCCTCCGCTCGGGGTGACGAACTCCTCGTCAACGGGGGGGTTGAGGACGAGCTGGGCCACGAATGGCGCACGACGAGTGACGATGATGTTATCGAGAGGATTTGCAGACCCGAGATAGCGGTGCACGGCGGGGAGTGCGCAGGCAGAGTGACGTGCCACGGCCCGCAGAAGTGTGAGGTGTCGCAGGTCGTCTTCGGAGTGGGCCACGGTCAGTACTACGAACTGCGGGGGTACATCGCGCGGAGTCACGAAGGCCCCACGACGTTGGCTGAGCTTGACTGGTATGAGAGCAGCGATGCTACGGGTCCACGGGTCGAGTGGTCCGGGGGACCCCTCCTGTGCAGCGAAACCGATGCTCCACCCTATAATTGTCTAATTACAGTTATGCAGTCAGCTCCGCCGGAGGCCCGTTCCGCTAGAGTAAAGGTTCTGGCCACCGACCCCCCTGAAGGTTTCGCTATGTACCTGGACGACTTCAGCTTCACAGGTCCCCCTGCTCCCACTCCCACGCCCACGCCATCGCCCACCGCTAGCCCATCGCCATCTCCCACCCCTGGCCCATCGCCATCTCCCACCGCCAGCCCATCGCCCACCGCTAGCCCTTCGCCGTCGCCCACGCCTTCGCCCATAGCCAGCCCGTCGCCCACCGCCGTTCCCACTGCGACGGAGGTGCCGTCCGCCCCTACGCCTTCGCCCTCCACGCCCAGCCCGGCCGCCAGGCTGGTCAACGCTGGCTTTGAGGAGGCAGACGGTGAGGGCAAACCCCTTGGCTGGCGGAAGTGGGGTGGCGTGCTGTCCCGCAGCAGCGCCGCCAGGCGAGAGGGGCAGTACGCTGCTGCCTTCACCAGCCGGACGGCCTCCACCAAGTGGGCCTTCCAGGCGGTGGCCGTGGAAGGCGGCGAGGCCTACGTTCTCAGCGGCCACGCTCTGAAGAACGACCCCAACGTCGAGGCCGCCTATCTTCGCCTCTCCTGGTATGCCAGCCCTGATGGCAGTGGCAGAGCCATCGACAGCGTCGATTCTGCGACGCGCCTGACCGGTGACTCCCCCGGCTTCCGCTCTCTGAGCAGCGGTCCGGTGGTGGCCCCCGCTGAGGCTGCCAGCGCCAAGGTGCGCCTGATGCTTGACCCTCTCTCGGAAGCGGAGGGAACGGTCTACTTTGATACTATCTCCTTCGGCAAGACGACAACGCCCCCTCAGCCCGTGGAGACGCCACAGCCATCTCCTACCGTTGCCAGCAGCGAAAGCCCTACGGCCTCGGCGGTTGTGCCTGCAACGTCGCCCGAGCAGCCTAACCCATCATCGTCACCGGATCCGCCACGCCCATCGCCCGCGGTGCTGGGCGCTACGCCAGGCAGCCCAGAGAGCACCGTCTCCAGTCGAGATGAATCTTCCCAGAGCGAGGCGGGCTCCGAGGGAAGGCCCACTCGGACGCCAGTCGTGTTGTACAGGGAAATGAGAACTGCCCAGTCTACCCAGGGAGGGGAAGGTGTTGTCGCAGGGGACGATGAGGACGATGGCCTTTCGCCCATCGTGCTGGTTTTGGCCATGGCGGCGTCAGCGGCCGCTGTCGCAGCGATGGCCTTCTTTGTCTGGCGGCGATGGAGGAAGAGGGCTCGCCCTCCCTAGGGGATTTGGGGTAATCTATAGGCGTGACGGAGGCAGGTCAGCGGCGGCCAACCGCCCAAGGCCGGATGGCACTGACAGGCAGAGGGAAGAGAAAGCTTCCCCGAACCATCGCCATCGATGGTCCCAGCGCTTCGGGCAAAAGCAGTGTGGGGTATCTGGTGGCCGAAAGGGTTGGGTATCTCTTCTTGGACACTGGCGCCACGTACCGTGCCCTGACCTGGCTGGCTCTTCAGCGGGGAGTCCACCCGGAGGACGAGGAGGGCCTGGTTCGATTGGCTGCCCAAGTGGACATGAAGCTGGGCCCGCCGGCAGCCGGATCCTGCGAGCGCTGCACCATCTGGGTCGATGGTGAGGACCTGACCGCTGTCCTGAGGCGGCCGGAGGTGGAGAAGGCAGTATCGCTGGTCTCCCGCGTGCCCCAGGTACGGCGGACCATGGTGGCTGTTCAGCGGCGGCTGGCCAGCCGGCGCAGGGTGGTGATGGCCGGTCGCGACATCGGCACGGTGGTTCTGCCCAGTGCTGACCTCAAGGTCTATCTGGATGCCTCCGTGGAGGAACGAGCGCGGCGGCGGCAGGAGGAAATGGCCACCCTGGGGAGGCCTTTCACCGAGAGCGACGTTCGTCAACGGATCCTGCGCCGGGACGCTATCGATTCGGAGAGGGAGGATTCGCCTCTGAGGGCAGCTGAGGACGCGATCGTCATCAACACCGATGGCCTGAACCAGGAGCAGGTGGTGGAGAAGGTACTGGCCCTGGTGGAGGGCAGGTCGTGAGGACCGTAACGATCGCTCTGTTCTACCGGTTCACCAAACTGGTGATCGGCTTCATCCTGCTTGTCTGGACGCGCAAGCAGGTGGTGGGACTGGAGAACGTACCAAGGCGGGGCCCGCTCATCCTGGCCTCCAACCATGTGAACTTGCTCGACCCGCCTCTTCTGGCCGTCTTGATGCCGAGGCGCATCGTCTATATGGGCAAGGTCGAGCTGTGGGAGACGCCCATCATCGGGCCTCTGTACACACTGGCTGGGTTCATTCCCGTGCAGCGATTCGGGGCCGATCTGGCGGCCCTGCGTAAGGCGGAGAAGGTTTTGCGCCACAACCAGGTGCTGGGCATGTTCCCCGAGGGCACACGTAGCCGCAAGCCAGGCCTGAGCAAGGGACAACCAGGCACAGCCATCATAGCCCTGCGCAGCGGTGCCCCGATCGTGCCGGTGGCGGTTACTGGTACCGGAGGGGTGGCCGTCCCTCGCTCTTTCTTCCGCATAACACGGGTGGGCGTGGTCTTCGGCAAGCCCTTTGAGTTACCTAAGGGCCGTCGCCTCAAAGCTGAGCTGGTCGAACAGTGTACCGAGCGGATCATGAAGGAGATCGCCGTTCTTCTCCCCGAGGAGTATCGGGGCGTCTACGCCGAGCTGGTAGCCAGCCAATCGAAAGAGCAAGCCGAGGGTATTGGTCTGACCTAGAGAGCGGGTGTGGCTGTGGAGATCCTGCTGGCGAAAGAGATGGGCTTCTGCTGGGGCGTGCGACGGGCCATCCGCATGATGGAAAAGGCCGCCAGCGAGCACGGACAGGTCATCAGTTTGGGGCCCATCGTTCACAATCCCCAGGTGGTGGCTGCCCTGGCCGAGAAGGGCGTTCAGGTGACCAGCAGTATCGATGGAGTGAGCGGCACAGTGGTGGCTATCGCTGCCCACGGCGTGGGGCCGAAGGTGCTGGAGGAGGCGAAGGCCAAGGGTCTGGACATCATCGATACCACCTGTCCTATCGTTATCCGCTCCCAGCGGTGGGCCAAGAAGATGGCCGAGGACGGATTCACCGTCATTGTCTACGGCGACGCCGATCATCGTGAGGTAAAGGGGGTTCTGAGCTGGGCTCAGGGGAAAGGCGTCGCTCTGACCGAGGGTGATGTTCATTCCCTGCCCCAGGAGCTCTTATCGCGAGTGGCTATCATTCCCCAGACCACCCAGAGCCCGGCCCGCTTCGCTGCCTTCATCGGCCGCCTTCTGCGCGAGCGCCTGGCTCAGATCAGCGAACTGCAAGTGGTCAATACGCTGTGCAATGTTACCGCCAGCCAGCAGGCGGCGGCCGGAGAGCTGGCTCAGGAGGTCGAACTGATGCTGGTGATCGGTGGCCACAACAGCGCCAACAGCCGACACCTGGCGGAGGTCTGCCGCGAAGCAGGCGTGGAGACCCATCACATCGAAACGGCAGCCGAACTGGAAGGGCAGTGGCTGATTGGGCGGGAGCGAGTGGGCGTGACAGCGGGTGCCTCCACCCCCGACTGGGCGGTGGAGGAGGTCGTCCGCTGCATGCGGGAGTTGGCCCCAAGGTGATGACTTTCGATCGGAGGGATTTCGCCTTCGTGGTTTACCCCAATCGCTTGCATTGTCGTTGTATTCTATGATTGGTTCCCTGTGGGTCGGACCTGGAGGAGACTGACGGCGTGTGCGGCATCATAGGCTACGTGGGTAATAGGCCGGCGGTTCCCATTCTTCTCGAGGGGCTGCAACGGCTGGAGTATCGGGGATACGACAGCGCTGGCATCGCCATCGTGACCGAGAATGGCGAGCTGTGCATCGAGAAGAGCGTGGGCAAGCTGGCCACGCTGGCCTCTGGCGTGCGCGGCCGCTGGCCCAGCAGCCGTCTCGGCATCGGCCACACCCGCTGGGCCACCCACGGCCGCCCCAGCGACATCAACGCCCATCCCCACCGCGACTGCCAGGGCCGGGTGGTGGTGATCCACAACGGCATCGTGGAGAACTACCTGGCCCTCAAAGAGAGACTGGTCGACCAAGGGCACACCTTCGTGTCAGAGACAGACACCGAGGTCATTCCCCACCTGATCGAGCACTACCTTCGGGACGGCAGCAGCCTGGAGGTGGCGGTGGGCCGAGCCATCGACCAGATGGAGGGAGCCCACGCCATGGTGGTCTTCAGCCTGGGCGAGCCCGACAAGCTGGTGGCGGCCCGCGTTGGCAACGCCGGCGGTGTGGTGGTGGGCTACGGCGAGGGGGAGATGTTCCTGGCCAGCGACCTGCCTGCCCTCCTGCCCCATACTCGCCGGGTGGCCTTCCTGGCCGATGGAGAGATCGCTGCCGTGACGTCAGAGAGTGTGTCATACCTGTCGGCCGACGGCACCGTTCTGGCCAAAGAGGCTCAGACCGTGCCCTATGACCCCCTATCGGCGGCCAGGGGCAACTACAAGCACTTCATGCTCAAGGAGATCGCTGAACAGCCGGAGGCCATCCTGGACACCATTCGTGGGCGGGCGCGCTTCGAGCCGCCGGCGGTGGTCCTGGAGGACGTGGCTATCCCCAGGCGGCGGCTGCGCCAGATCCGGCGGGTGGTGCTGGTGGGGATGGGTACCAGTCTCCACGCGGCCATGGTCGGCCGCTATTACATCGAGCAGATAGCGCGCATCCCTGCCGAGGTGGATAATGCCTCGGAATTCCGCTACCGGAAGCCCTTGTTGGGCCCGGACACCCTGGTCATCTCTGTGGGGCAATCAGGGGAGACGGTGGACACCCTGGCGACCATGGACGAGGCCCGCCGCCAGGGTGCCCTCCAGATCACCATCTGCAACGTGGTGGGCAGTCAGGCCACTCGCATTGCAGATGGAGTCGTCTATACTCGCTGCGGACTGGAGGTGGGTGTCGCCAGCACCAAGACCTTCACCGCCGCCATTGCCGCGCTCTACCTCCTGGCTTGCTATCTGGCTCAGGAGAGAGGCGTCGTCGATGATCAAGCCCACTTACGCAACCTCATCACCCCCCTGGCCCGCATGCCCTCGCTGGTGGGGAAAGTAACCCAGCGGGATGAAGAGTACGAGCGCCTGGCTCACCGCTTCTCCCGCTACAACAATTTCCTTTACCTGGCGCGGGGCGTTCAATTCCCGATAGCCATGGAGGGAGCCCTTAAGCTCAAGGAGGTCAGCTACATCCACGCCGAGGGCTATCCGGCGGGGGAGATGAAACACGGACCCATCGCTCTCATCGATGAGGAGATGCCCGTGGTGGCCATCGCTCTGCGGGACGAGCTCTACGATAAGGCCATCAGCAACATCGAGCAGGTGAAGGCACGGGAAGGCACGGTCATCGCCATCGTCAGCGAAGGAGATGAAGGACTGGCCAAGAAGGTTGACCATGTCATTCATCTGCCTCAGGCTCCGCCCTTGCTCATGCCCATCCTGGCTGCTATCCCTCTCCAGTTCTTCGCCTATCACATCGCTGTTCGCCGCGGCTGCGATGTGGATCAGCCGCGGAATCTGGCCAAGACCGTCACGGTGGAATAAGCACAGGAGCGCAATAGCCGCCAAATTTGGGCGACTGGGAGCGTAACAAATGGCCCCCCTGATCGTCTATCGTGTACGCAGCTATAGACCATTCTGAATCGTATCTGGACAGGCTGAGGGGCCATGCTATAATATGCGGTAGCTCCTGAACCGGCGAGGATATGGCCTGAAGGTGCAAGGAGGCGAACCAAATGAGGACTAGCGAGCGAGAGGTGTTATGGTTCAAGGAGGTTGGCAAGCAAGACATACCCCTGGTGGGAGGAAAGGGCGCCAACCTGGGGGAGATAACCCAAGCCCAGATCCCGGTACCCCCGGGGTTCATTGTTACTGCCCCCACCTATACCCGGTTCCTTGAGCAAGCCGGTCTTCGCCCGACTATCCAGAATCTCCTTTCCCCTCTGGACTATAACGATAGCGCTCGGCTTCAGGAGGTCTCTGAGGAGATAAAGTCCCTCATACGCAGCGCCCCTGTGCCTCAGCAGATCGCCGCTGAGATCAAGCAGGCCTATCGTCAGTTGGGCGGCGGCCCGGTGGCTGTACGCAGCTCAGCCACTGCTGAGGACCTCGCCGACGCCTCCTTCGCTGGCCAGCAGGCCACCTTCTTGAATGTAGTGGGCGAGGGTGAAGTGGTGGATGCAGTGCGCGCCTGTTGGGCCTCCCTCTTCGAGGCACGGGCTATCTTCTACCGGGCCGACAAGGGGTTCGAGCACCTGAAGGTGGCCATCGCTGTCCCCGTGCAGCGCATGGTGCAATCCTCCCGATCGGGGGTCATGTTCACCCTGGAGCCGGTCAGCGGTGATCGTTCCAAGATCGCTATTGAGGCCGTCTTCGGCCTGGGCGAAGCCATCGTCTCGGGCGAGCTCACGCCTGACCTCTACGTGCTCGACAAGGCCAGCTTGCGCATCCTGGAGAAGCGGGTGGTGAACCAGGAGCGCCAGTTTGTCAGGAATCCCGAGGCGGGTGCCGAGGACGGAACCAACATCTGGCTCGCCGTCCCGGGCGAGCTGCGCGAGCAGCAGAAGCTGAGCGATGAGCAGATCGTCGCGCTGGCTGCCATTGGCAAGCAGGTGGAGGAGCACTACAACTTCCCTCAGGACATCGAGTGGGCGGAGGAGGAGGGCGAGCTATATATCCTCCAGACGCGGCCGGTGACCGCTCTGGCGGTCGCCGAGACGGAAGGGGAGGGGGCGGTGGAGACGGCGCCGCTGCTTGTCAGTGGTTCCCCGGCCAGCCCTGGCGCGGCGGTGGGGCCGGTGAGGATCGTCCTCAGTTCCTCTGAGATCGACCGGGTAAAGGAGGGCGACGTCCTGGTGGCAGAGATGACCACCCCTGACTTCGTGCCGGCCATGAAGCGGGCGGCGGCCATCGTCACCGACCGCGGCGGCCGCACCGCCCATGCCGCTATTGTCAGCCGTGAGCTAGGCATCCCCTGCGTCGTGGGGGCGGGGGAAGCGACCACCACATTGGGCGCTGACCAGATGGTGACCGTCGACGGTAGCCAGGGCAAGGTCTATGAGGGCCGCGCGGAGGCGCGGCTGGCCTGGGCTGCTCAGGAGAAGGCTCGCCAGGCTGCAATGGGGGCCATCGAGACCCGCACCAGACTCTACGTCAACCTGGCGGAGCCGGAGTTGGCGGAGGTCGTGGCCGCCCGCAACGTCGATGGTGTGGGCCTCCTGCGGGCCGAGTTCATGATCGCCCAGATCGGTGAGCACCCTCAGCTCGCCATCGACGAGGGGCGGAGCGAGGAGTACATCGGGAAGCTAGCCGACAGCCTGGGCAAGTTTGCCAAGGCCTTCCATCCTCGGCCGGTGGTCTACCGCACCAACGACTTCAAGACCAACGAGTATCGTAACCTGCGCGGCGGCGAGAAGTACGAGCAGTTCGAAGAGAACCCCATGATCGGCTATCGGGGCGCATCTCGCTACATTCGTGACATCGATATCTTCCGCCTGGAGCTGGCCGCCATTAAGCGGGTGCGGCAGGACTACGCCAACCTGTGGGTGATGATCCCCTTCGTGCGCACCCCCGAGGAGCTAGCCGGTGTGAGGGAGGTCATGGTACGCGAGGGGCTGGCGCCCTCCCAGGACTTCAAGCTGTGGATGATGGCCGAGGTGCCCTCCAACGCTCTCATCCTGGACAAGTTCCTCGACGTGGGCATCGACGGCATCTCCATCGGCTCCAACGACCTCACCCAGCTCGTGCTGGGGGTCGACCGCGACAACGCCCGCCTCGCTGCCGAGTTCGATGAGCGCAACGAGGCGGTGATGGTGGCCCTGGAGCATCTCATCAAGACGGCCAAGGCGCGAGGCGTCACCTCGTCCATCTGCGGCCAGGCCCCCTCCGACTACCCGGACCTGGCCCAGAAGCTGGTACAGTGGGGCATCACCTCCATCTCCGTCACCCCCGATGTCATCGACAAGACCCGCCAGATCATCGCCGACGCGGAGGCAAAGCTGGCCCAGGTGGCCAAGGTCTAGGCAGCTCCCGCGCCAGCCCGCTGAGAGCAGATCTAGATTAGGCCCGCGCAGGCCGCATATCGCGGCTGGAATCTCCTCGTCTGGTGCAGCGACTTTACGTCGACCTACAAAGACGTTAGTCTAAATGCGTACTTTCCCTGATACACACCGGATGGCGACCACGCCATACTTGAAGCATCGGGGATTCATTCGCGCATCCGAAGGGAGTCACTATGTGCGTCTGGTGTGAACGCTACGGCGAGGGCTACGAGCGATGGTATCTCAACCCCGCCAACTACGCTCGTCGCCTGTACAAGGTTCGCAAAGAGGAGCCGGAGGCCGCCGGTGCTGAGGGCAACCCTCAGGCGGCCGGCGGCATGGCCTCAGCGGGGCGCGAGTTCCTGGAGGCCCGCGAACGGGGTGACCTGGAAGCAGTGGAGAGGATGAAGAAGCAGGCTCACGATATCGCCTGGAGCATCCACTTCGGCCAGGTGATCACCAGGGAGGAACTGGAGCAGATCCTGGACATTATCTACCCCATCGGCCTGATGACCTGCGCCTGCCGCCGCTCTATGCGCGGCCTGCCCGACGAGGAGAACTTCACCTGCATCGGCATGGGCCCCGGCATGTACAAGTGGGAGCGCTGGCCGGACACCTATCGGGGTGGCGTCCATTTCTTGACTCCGGAGGAGGCCAAACAGGTTCTCGATACGCTCAGGCGCCGCGGTCTGGTGCACACCCTGTTCACCTTCGGCACCCCCTACCTGGCTGGCCTGTGCAATTGCGACTACCCCGACTGCGCCGCCATCCGCACCGCCGTCGATTTGGACGTCAAGGTTCTCTGGAAGGGCCACTACATAGCCGAGGTGGACCCTGACCTGTGCAACGGCTGCGGCCTCTGTGTGCGCCGTTGCCAGTTCAAAGCCCTGAGCTTCAGCCCCAGCACCCTCAAGGCCAACATCGACCCCATGCAGTGCTACGGCTGTGGCCTCTGCCGCGACGTCTGCAAGCCCGATGCCATAAGCTTGGTCGATCGGGCAACCCTGCCTGCGCTGGCCGAGGTCTGGTAGGAGGAATAGGGATATGCTTCCCAGGATCATTGTTGATGATGCCAAGTGTCCCGACCCTCTGGCCTGCCGCAAGTGCCTGCTCGTTTGCCCCACCCGCGTGCTGGGTCTGGGCACCGATGTGGGCCCTCAAAAGTATCGGGAGATCGACCCTCAGCACTTCGTCGTCAGGGGCGTGCGTGAACAGTTCTGCACCGCCTGCATGAAGTGCGCGGAGATCTGTCCCAACGGAGCCATCCAGGTAGCTGTGGACGGGGGTGCGCCAGCATGACTATCAAGTATCGCTACGGCAAGCCTATTCCCGAGAGGCTCCTCACCCTGGAGGAGCCCGGCAAGCCGCTTCTGTTCGATGCCGACAAGGGTCTCATCGCGGACGTCTCGGTGGCCTGCAACGTCAAGGCCTTTGTGCAGGGCCTCAAGGGCAAGAGCGAGAAGGAGACCGAGGACGCCTTGGCCGCCTTCGGGCGCAAGGTCATGGAGACGACCATCGGCCTCGCCGACGGTAAGTACCTGGACCGCACCGGCGAGATGATCGAGGAAGTGGCCAAGCGGACGGGCATCTCCTTCCCCCACCGCTTTCAGCGTTACGTCGAGCTGTCGATCATCGGGTCCCGCCCCCTCGACCGCTGGAACATCGCCAAGGCCACCACCAAGGAGCTACGGCTGCAGTTGTTCGCTTGCGCTGTTCAGCGCGAACTGAAGGAGGCTGGCATCGAGCTCCAGGGGATGCCCTGCCAGGCTCTGTGCATGGCCAGCTTTCGCGCCGCCGCCGAGAAGACGGGCGACAGCCTACGTATCGAGCTGGAGAAGACTCTTCCTCAGGACAACGTGTGCCAGTTCGCCTTCTTCTGCACTTAGAGGGGTTCGGCAGCAGGAGCGCCCTTCTCACCGTAGCCCATGCCAGCCGAGGACCTATTTGTAGATAAGGTTAGACATGCACGAGCCCTTTCAGCCCAAGTGCAGCCATTGTGCGAAGTTCGTGTACTGCTTCGCCAAGGATAGCCCCCTGGCTGACTGGGGTTACTGCCAGGAGCAGATGGTCGACGGTCAGCCGAGTGCGCAGCAAGTGCATGCCCTGGAGGAGGCAGCACGCCAGGGCAAGTATGCCCTCCTCTTCTCGGCCAACGTGCCCTTCTATCAAGAGACCGACGACGGTTGTGCCCGCTACGTGCCGCGCTAACTTGACAGGCTCGCCCCGGCGGGATTACGGTTGCGATGATTTCCTAGGCTAGCTACATCAGGGGAGGTGAGCCATGCGCAGCGTAAGGGCCGGTGCTGTTCTCTTGCTCCTGGGAGGGGTGCTTGCCCTGGGCCTAGTGGCCCTAATGGGAGCGGGCTCTTCCGAGGCCCAGCAGAACGCTATGTACAACTGCCCCCGGGCAGGGAAGTGGTCAATATCAGTCTGGAGCGGCCAGGACGGGACCGACACGGGCGAGGCCCTGGCCACCTGCGGGGCGGTACCGGTAACCGCTGCCTACTACATGGACCCCCAGAAGGGCTGGCTGCGCTACTTCGCTGGGCAAACCGACATCAGCAACTTGCTGACGCTGAACGATAAGCAGGGAATCATCGCCCTGGGCTCTGTCGCGGCCACGCCAGCCTCGCTGGCCATCCCTGGCGCCACCTACACAGGCACGACATCGCAGGATCAGCTCATCGAGTTCGAAGTGAGCGCCGACGGTCTAAACATAAGGCGGGTCAGATACAGGATCACCGGCACCGATCCAGGAGAGGGAACCTGCGAGAGGCTGAACACGTCGACTCTCGACCCGTCCAGCGTGGACACGTCCATCGTGGACGATAGCTTTTCGATTGCCTACACCCTGTTCGACATGTCGGGACAGTTCGAAACGCAGTGGCAGGCAACAGGTGAGCTGACTGTGCACGAACCCTACTCCGACGGCGTTCTGCCGTGCAACGTAGGGCCTCTGACGTGGACGGCTACCATCCCCTCGGCGACACCGCTGCCCACGCCAACGCCTCCATCTGGGCCAGGCCAGCTGGCCAACTGCCCGCAGCCCAACAAGTGGGCGATAGCCGTATGGGACGGCCCGAACGGCACGGAGACGGGCCAGGCCCTGGCCACCTGCGGGACGGTACCGGTAACCGCTGCCTACTACATGGACCCCCAGAAGGGCTGGCTGCGCTACTTCGCTGGGCAAACCGACATCAGCAACCTGCTGGCGCTGGACAACCTGCAAGGGATCATCGCCCTCGGGGGTGCGGCTGTTCCGACGCCCACGCCCACGCCCACACCCACGCCAACCCCCACCCCCGCGCCGACACCGACGCCGACGGCCACGCCTTCTCCCACCGCGACACCATCATCACTTGTGGCAGCTTGCGGCTCGTGCGCAGGCACCGATTGCAACTGCTCGGACTTCGAGACTCAGGCTGAGGCACAGGCATGCCTAGATGCTGATCCGAGCGATCCCTTTGGCTTGGACGGCGACGACAACGGTCTTGCGTGTGAGTCGCTACCCTAGCATCTGAAGGGGAAGAGCTGAAACGCCCAGGCCTACCCCTACGCCGTAGGGGCCATGACGAGCGCCACGCTGCCAGTCTGATAGAATGCCGCCGTGATGGGGCATGAGGCCGATGTCCGCCGGCGCCTTGCCGCCTTCCCGCCTTTATGGTATCATGCTTTGGCGAGGGGTGATCAACATGGCACGAGAGCTAGCGCGGAATACCCGCATAACGGTTGACTTGGGCAATGCCGCCTTGTATCGCAGCGTGAAAGTCCTCTCCGCATATCAGGGCCGGCCGCTGCGGGACATTGTGGCCGAGGCGCTGAGGGAGTGGCTGGAGAAGCAGGAGGAGCTCGAGGATTTGCAGGACTTCCTGGCGGCAGAAGGCGAGCCGCAGAGGCCCCTGCGGGAGATCATGGCTGAGCTCGGCGAATGAGCTCTCGCTACGAGGTCGTCGTCCTCCGGCCGGCTGAGAAGGAGATCCGACGGCTCGCCCCAAAGATCCGTCGGCAGATACTTGAGAAGCTAGTTGGGCTGGAGACTAACCCTGGCCCGCAGGACGTGAGGCGTCTTCACGGGGTAGAGCGCGGCTACCGAGTGGATAGCGGTGAGTATCGAATCCTCTACGAGATCGACGACGCGGAAAGGCGGGTCGTTGTGCGCGTAGTCAAGCATCGCAAGGACGTCTACCGGAACCTTTGAGGTTGCATCTGGCCGTGCGTGAGTATGAGGTCCGCCAGCGCCTGGAGGAGCGCGAGTCGCTCCTCTCGCCCTTCGCCGCCAGGAGCTACGAGTCGCGTGGCCGCGAGCGGTCGGAGGAGTCGTCGCCTCTGCGCACGGAGTTCCAGCGCGACCGCGATCGCATCATCCACTGCAAGGCCTTTCGTCGCCTGAAGCACAAGACGCAGGTGTTCATCGCCCCCGTGGGCGACCACTTCGTCACCCGTCTCACCCACACCCTGGAGGTGGCCCAGATCGCCCGCACCATCGCCCGCGCCCTGAACCTGAACGAAGACCTGACCGAGGCCATCGCCCTGGGCCACGACCTGGGCCATCCGCCCTTCGGCCACGCCGGCGAGGAGGCCCTGGCCGAGCTCCTGCCGGAGGGCTTCCGCCACGCCGAGCAGAGCCTGCGGGTGGTAGAACGCCTGGAGAACGGCGGCCGTGGCCTCAATCTCACCTGGGAGGTACGCGACGGCATCGTGAACAGCTCCAAAGGGCGGCAGGACATCCTGGCCGAGGCCCTGGGCCTGCCGGCTACCCTGGAGGGGCAGGTCGTGCGGCTGGCCGATGCCGTAGCTTACATCAATCACGACATCGCCGACGCCGTCCGGGCGGGCATCCTGACCGAGGACGAGCTGCCCGCCGCCGTGAGCGAGACCCTGGGGCGCAGGCACTCCCAGCGCATCAACGCTCTGGTGTGCGACATCGTCGAGCACTCGTGGGCGGCGACGGGCCTGGTAGCGAGCGAAGCCCCTCCTCGCATCGGCATGGGGCCATCCATCGAAGAAGCGGCCAACGCCCTGCGGGAGTTCCTCTTCCAGCGGGTCTACCTTTGGGAGGACAGACAGGGAGAGGTGGAGCGGGCGAAACGAGTGGTGCGTTTCCTGTTTCGATATTATGTGGAGCGGCCGCAGGAGATCGATAGCGACTTCCTGATTGCATCCGACCCGCCCTGGCGCCAGACGGCTGACTACGTCGCTGGCATGACCGACCTGTTCGCCCTGAACATGGCCGCTCGCCTGGGGTTCAGAGAGGAAGGGCCCTGAAAACAAGGATGCCTCTCGGTTGCGGAAGATTCGCCGTTTTGTGGCTCAGAACGGCCGTCGGCACGTAACTTTTGGCACCATGCGCGGTTCTATATTTGGGTGGGGCACCACTTGGTGTATAATGAACGCTGATCATTTGTTCGGTTGGTTATGTCATGAGCGTTGTCGATGAGGTGAAGCAGCGGCTGGACATAGTGGACGTCGTGGGCCAGTATGTCCAGCTCCAGAAGGCGGGGCGGAACTACAAGGCCATTTGCCCCTTCCACAGCGAGCGCACGCCGTCTTTCTTCGTCTCACAGGAAAGGCAGAGCTGGCACTGCTTCGGCGCCTGCGGCACCGGCGGCGATATCTTCTCCTTCGTGATGAAGAAGGAAAACCTGGAGTTTTCTGAGGCCCTGCGCCTGCTGGCCGAACGGGCAGGCGTGACGCTAGCGGAGCGGCGGCCGGAGGAGGAAGCGGAAAGGGATAAGCTGCGGGAGGCCAACGAGGCCGCTGCCCGCTTCTACCATCGAGCGCTTCTGTCCACCGAAGCGGCACAAGAGGCAAGGCGGTACCTGGAGGAGCGCGGCCTGGACCTGAAGACGATCCAGGAGTTTCAGCTTGGCTACAGCCCGAGCGGCTGGGATAGCCTCTGCAAGCACCTCAGGGAGCGTGGCTATCGCGATGAGGAGCTGATGGCAGCCGGTCTGGCCATCGAGGGCGAGTGGGGGCTGCGCGACCTCTTTCATCAGCGCATCATGTTCCCCATCACCGATATGCGAGGGCGAGTGGTGGGCTTCGGCGGCCGCTCGCTGTCCGTCGAGGGGCGGGAGGAAGGCCAGCCCAAGTATCTGAACACGCCCCAGACAGCCATTTTCGACAAGGGCAGCCTCCTGTATGCCCTGGACAAGGCGAAAGAGCACATCCGCCACGAGGGTTCGGCGGTCATCGTGGAAGGATACACGGACGCCATCGCTGCCCATCAGCACGGCTTCCCTAATGTAGTGGCCTCCATGGGGACAGCCCTCAGCGAGCGCCAGGTGCGCCTCCTGAAGCGCTTCAGCCGTGATGTCGTTCTGGCATTGGACGCTGATACCGCCGGACAGGAGGCAACACTGCGGGCGGTGGAATATCAGGACATACTGGGGCGAGACATCCGGGTGATCATTCTCCCTGAGGGCCGCGATCCTGACCAGGTGATTCGAAGCGACCCGGAAGCCTGGCCAGCCCTGCTGACGGGCGCCCAGCCGCTGCTGGACTACAAGTTCGAGGCGGTGAGCTCTGCCCTCGACCTCTCCCAGCCACGGCAGCGCTCGCAGGCGGTGGAGGAGCTGCTGCCCCTGCTGGCAGCCATCGGCGACAAGATTGTGCAGGCTCATTACTTGCAGCGGCTGGCCCGCCTGGCTCAGGTCAGGGAATCGGCCCTGCACCAGATGCTCATTCGCCAGGGGCGTAAGCAAGGGCGCGGCAGAGACGCGGCTGCACAGGGGGAGGCCGTGGCGACGGCTCCTTCTGGAAGCAAGCAGGAGGAGTTCTGCCTGGCTCTTCTCCTGCGCTACCCCGAGCTGCGGCCAGACGGCTTAGCCCTGTCGTCGGACCTCTTCTGGCACAGCGAGAACCGTCAGCTATTGCAGGCCTGGCAGCGGTGCGCTGATGCAGAGGAGATGCGCCAGGCCATCGCGGAGGAACTGGAGGACCACTTGCAGCGGCTCAGCAACGTCACTCTGCCGCCTCCACAGGAAGCGAAAGCAAAGCTGCGGGAGTACATGGAGTATCTGAAGAAGCGAGAGCTGCAGACCACCATGTCGGCTCTGGCCGCTCGTCAGGCGGAGGCCGGGCCCATCGGCGAGGAGGAACTGGCAGCCCTGTGCTCGGGCTCGCCTCCCGAGCAGATTGGGCCGGGAGAGGTCTCAGAGAGAGCCGCTCTGCTCCGAGAGTCCAAAGAGATAAGCATAAGACTGCATCGAAGTAGTAAAATAGAGATGGGTGATGAAGAGGGTCTCGCGGCCAGCGGCCCGGAGGTGGAAGTGAATGGCTGAGCCCTTCGATAAGGGGAGTCGGTTTCAGGACTTCCTGTCTCGGCGGAAGCGAGCGGGCCGCGGCGCCGCTGACGACCGTTCGGACGAACTGGGGGAATCGGAAGTGGATGAGGAGTTTGTGGAGGAGAGAGTGAACCGCCCGTTGTCTGATGGAGAAGAGGACATCCTCGAACAGAAGGAGGGGTCCTTACCCCATCTGACCCGCAACATACCGCTGCCGCTGGGGGAGTGGGCAGAGACTCGGGCGAGACCCAAGCTGAAGGGGGAGGCGGAGGTTGATCTCGAGCTAGAGGATCAGGAGGGTATCGACGACCCTGTACGGATGTATCTCCGCGAGATAGGCAAGGTGCATCTCCTTACTGCCCAGGACGAAAAGCGGCTCGCCCGTCAGATGGAGGATGGCAAGCATATTCAGCGTCTTGAGAAGAACTGGCAGGAGGCGAACGGCTTCCCGCCCACGGCGGTGGACGTGATGATCGCTCTGCTCGAGGAGGTGCATCGTCTGTCGCTGGTCAAGGATGTGGTGGCCAAGGCTTTGGGTCTCAAGGGGCTCCCTCTGGCGCGTCTCATTGGCGAACCCGCCTTCCGCCAGGCTGTGGATGCAGAGATCGACGAAGAGCTGGCTACCCGTGTGTCGGAGAGCCTTTCCATCGAGCGTGGGGAGGCGGAGCGCTCGCTGGTTCGTATGTCCATCGTCACCCACATCCTCACGCCAGAGCTGGTGGCCCTGGCCATGGTGGCCGGCGGCAGTGAGAAGGCTCTTCTGCCGCCCAAAGCAGACCTGAATGAGAAGCTCTCTCACTATGAGGAGCGCTTTCGCACCCCCTTCCTGAAGATCAAGGACGACGGCTTCAAGGGTGAGAAGCGCCTGACCGAGGCCAACCTGCGACTAGTGGTCAGCGTAGCCAAGAAGTACATCGGACGGGGCATGTCTCTGCTGGACCTCATCCAGGAGGGCAACATCGGCCTCATCCGGGCTGTGGAGAAGTTCGACTACCGTAAGGGCTACAAATTCAGCACCTACGCTACCTGGTGGATCCGTCAGGCCATCACCCGCGCTATCGCCGACCAGGCACGCACGATCCGCATCCCTGTGCACATGGTAGAGACGATCAACAAGCTGGTGCGAGTCAGCCGCCGCCTGGTGCAGGAGTACGGTCGTGAGCCCACCAGCGAGGAGGTCGGCTCCGATATGGAGATAACGCCCGAGAAGGTGCGGGAGGTCATTAAGGTCTCCCAGGAGCCGGTATCCCTGGAGACGCCCATCGGTGAGGAGGAGGACAGTCACCTGGGCGATTTCATCGAGGACCACAGCACCCTCGCCCCCGCCGACGCTGCCTCGCATCAACTGCTCAAGGAGCAGGTGGCCGATGTGCTCTCGTCTCTCACTCCTCGCGAGAAGAAAGTGCTAATATTGCGCTTCGGCCTGGAGGACGGGCGCAGCCGCACCCTGGAAGAGGTGGGGCGGGAGTTCAGCGTGACCCGTGAGCGCATCCGCCAGATCGAGGCCAAGGCCCTGCGCAAGCTGCGCCACCCCTCGCGTAGCAAGAAGCTCAAGGACTACCTGGAGTAGAATCTGAGGATGAAACTAGGGAGGTAAACGCCAGATGCCGCTCTACGAGTATTACTGCCCGCAGTGCGAGACGAGATTCGAGCTGCTCCGTCCTATGAGCAGCGCCGATGATTCGGCTACCTGTCCCAACGGTCACGAGGGAGCGCAGCGGGTGCTGTCGGTCTTCTCGTCCGTCAGCAAGGGGGCCGGTGACGAGATGGTGCCCATAGGCGGCGACTTCGGCTCCAACACCTGCGCTACCGGGACCTGCCCCCTGCCCTGAGCTAAACCCTCGGTTGACCCACTGCCAGAGGCCCCACCCTCAGCCGCAGCCTCATTCCTAGGTACATGGCTGACAGCGAGGCCAATAGCACCGCTTCCACAGCGGTCAGGCCTGCCACCAGCATGGTGGCATCGAACCAGAAGTCGCGGGGGAACATCTGGATGAGGTGGTCGGTGTCTGGGTTGAGATTCCAGAGGTCGTTGGTGAAGGCCACCAGGTGGAAGCGAAGGAAGAGCTCGTCGAATCCCACCAGCGCCAGGACGCCAAAAAGGGCCAGCAGGCCCAGGGTGAGCAGAGAGGCCTGGAGGAGGATTCGAGCCAGAAGGCGCAGGGGAGCCTCGGCCGCCCAGATGAACACGGCCACCACGAATACCAGGGCGAAGGCCAGCGATGCCTCCTGCACCCGAAAAACGGTGCGAAAGAGGTTCTTGACGTCGGTCAGGTGGCTTGACTCTCGCTCATTGAACAGGGCCACACGGCGATCATCCTCCTGCACAAAGATTCGGATGCTCTCATCGTCATTGTTGAAGTAGCGCACTAGCTTATCGGCCGCCCGGTCGAGTTCGCTGCGCGAGATGCCAGTGGCGGCCTCGGCGTCGTACTCGTCGAAGCTGTAGTGATAGAGACCCACCTCGTTGGCGACCCAGCGCACGTTACTGGTGACCAGCAAGACGGGGATGCTGATGAAGAAGAAGATGGTCGCAATCCTGGGGACAAGGCCCAGCTTATGCCTCCTCTCCGCTGCGGCTGCCTCATGCCGAGCTATCTAGAGCCATATTAGGGATGGCCCTTCCTCTTGTCAACGACAAGGGGCCATCCCTATAATCGAGCGACAGGCAGGGGAAAGGACAGGCGCTATGGGCATATCGGAAGAGGAGATGCGTACCTTCGAGGGCTTCAGGGCTATCATCGCTCGCCTGCGCGGGCCCGATGGCTGCCCTTGGGATCGGGCTCAGACTCACGCCTCCCTCAAGCCGTACCTGCTGGAGGAGGCCTACGAAGCAGTGGCCGCTCTAGACGAGGGCGACCCGCAGAGGCTCTGCGACGAGTTAGGCGACCTTCTCCTGGAGGTATTCCTCCACGTCCAACTCGCCGAGGAGGCCCAGGAATTCACCCTGGCAGACGTTATCTATGGCATCGCCAGTAAGATGGTGCGCCGACATCCTCACGTCTTCGGCGAAGAGCAGGCCGATTCGCCCCAGGAGGTCATGGTTCGCTGGGAGGCGCTGAAGCGAAAGGAGAGGGGTGCACAGGCATCGGCCCTGTCCGGAGTTCCCCAGGCCATGCCCGCCCTTGCTCGCGCCCAGATGTTTCTGGCCAGGGCGGCCAATGTCGGCTTTCAGTGGCCCCAAACGGAGGACGTGCTGGACAAGCTAGGAGAGGAGCTAGAGGAGCTGGCCCAGGCGAGCGAGCCAGATCACAAGCGAGAGGAGTTGGGTGATGTCCTCTTCCTCCTGGTCAACCTGGCCCGCTACCTCGATCTAGACGCCGAGGAAGCCCTGCGACAGGCCAACCACAAGTTCTCTCAGCGCTTCACCACTATGGAGGCCCTGGCCCACGAGCAGGGCCGCACGCTGGCCGATATGCCCCTCGCGGAGAAAGAGGCTCTCTGGGAGGCAGCCAAGAAGCGCCTGCGCTCCGAGGGCGGCTAGCCCTGGCTGGCTGCTGGCTAGCCTTTTCCATGCACCGCGTTGCGGAGGCACCCAGGCGTAGCATGCTAGCTGAGGGAAGACCCTTCGCTATGCTCAGGGTGACAGCGTGGCCTACCGTCATTCTGAGCGAAGCGAAGAATCTCAGCGCATGCGCGGCCAAGGAGCGCCTTCGGGTCGAAGGGGGCTCGCCCTGACGGGCTGCCGGCTAGCGTCTGCTCTTAGTTCTCTCCATCCACCAGAGGGCGAGTGCGCCAACTACTATTAGTCCCACTACGCCTCCCATTCCGGCGTACCACCGGACGGGGAAGCTCGTTTCGCCCTCGCCTACTGTGCCCGGAGCGATGCCAGGGGCAGGCGTCGCCTCCGGTGTCAGGGGCACCGCCGTCGGCGGTTGCACGGTCGGGCTCAGCTTCAGAGGCGCAGGCGTCGGACTCGCCGGCGGTGTCTCCACCAGAGGTGGCTCCTCCGTTGGGGATGGGGTTGGCACCGGAGGAACTGGCGGCGATTGGGGCGGTTCTGGTGTTGGCGTGGCTTCCGGTGAGGGCGTCACCGTTGGTAGCGGCTTGCCCACATTGACTCGCACAGAGTCCGTCAGGGCCGGGTCGATGCAAGTGTTGTCGTCGTAGACCAGGCAGACGTAGATCGTGTGCTCACCACTTGCTACGCCGACGAATGTCTCTGAGAAGCGTCCCGAATGGATGATGTTGTCGTCGCCCAGGGGAGTAGGCACGTCGAAGAAGGGCTGGATGTCCAGGAAGTACACGATATGCCCCTTGTTGGGCTCGCGCCTCGGCTCCAGGGGCAGGCTGATGGTGAAGCCGCTAAGGGCTACGCTCACTGTGATATCCGGACCAGAGAGAACCTCTCCCTCTGCTGGCGCAGTGATGACGATGGATGGTCCCTCTTGGGCCAGGCCCCTGCCAGCCGCTAAGGCCAGCAGGAGGCCCGTCGCCAGGAGGACCAGCCCTGACCGGCAAAGATATCGAGACAACAACTCGACCCTTCTCCTTCCCTATGTGGATAGACGTTACACTTAATAGAATGTTTCACCGCCGCCTAAGGTTAACCGCGGGCCGGAGGCTCTCGTTGACGGCTTTGTGAGCCAGGTGACATACTGGCTATAGAGGGAGGCTTTCTTCTGTGGCGACTAAGCGAGCGCCCTTCGAGCTCCTAGAGCACACGGCCGACGTGGGTGTGCTAGCCCACGGCAGGACCCTGGCCGAGGCTTTTGTGCATGCGGCGGAGGGTATGTTTTCTGTCATGGTCAACCTCAGTGGGGTGCGGGAGGAGGAGGAGCGCTCGCTGGCGGTGGAGGCCCACGACTGGCCCAGCCTGCTGGTGGCCTGGCTGTCGGAGCTTATCTACTTCTCCGATGTCGACGGCCTCGTCTTCAAGCGATTCGAGATCAGGGAGATGGAGCCCTATTCCCTCCAGGCCAATGCCTACGGCGAGAAGATAGACCGCCAGCGGCATGAGCTGGGCGCCGGCGTCAAGGCGATCACCCGCCACATGCTGGAGGTGGACGAGGACGAGGAGGGCTATCGCGTCCAGGTGCTGCTGGACATTTAGGGGTGGTGGGAGATGGCCAAGAACTGGAAGCAGATCCTGCAGCAAGTAGATGAGCTGCGCTGGGACCTTTCCCGCGACTACAAGGCGGGCATGCGCGTCCCCGGCCGTATCTACGCCAGCGAGGAGATGCTGGACGCTATGGCCGGAGACGAGGCCATCGAGCAGGTGGCCAACGTGGCCTTCCTGCCGGGCATTGTCGGCTATTCCCTGGCCATGCCGGACATCCACTGGGGCTACGGCTTCCCCATCGG